>Ga0179593_1389405_pt1 | contig 11093 bp, 13 predicted proteins | sample CZODoug2_1_08_16_FD_185931 | JGI IMG/M metagenome (GOLD analysis project Ga0179593, IMG submission 185931) | Vadose zone soil fungal communities from Angelo Coast Range Reserve, California, USA - CZODoug2_1_08_16fungal (PacBio error correction) | ecosystem: Environmental > Terrestrial > Soil >... | reverse complement strand
TTGATTGCAAAAGTCGTCGGTGCCAGAGTTCTTTCTTTGGCGTAGGTTTGGCTCCTCAGGATCCTAATATTTAGGCTGGAAGTCCCTGGCTTTTTGTTTTTGAACGATTATTTTCCGTTTTTCGAGTTGCTTGGGGACGAGGTTACTCGACTCTCTTGGTCTTTTACTTTTTCTCCTGAGGCTGCGGTTAGAGTGATTCCAGCGTCATTGTCGGCACTTGCGGGATCTTGAGTCTGTGATGTAGGAGAGTCCAACCTTCTTCTCGGCTTTCCAGGACGGCCCCTTTTTCCTGCCGCGAGCGGACGGGACACCAGAAACTTCCCCTTTGTTAACGTTCAGTCGGAAATCCGCAAGATACACTTCTTGGTTTATCGAGTTAGTTCTCCCAAATGTGGGCACTTCCTCGATATCGCCCCCTTTTCGTCCTTCTTGCAGGCTTGTCGATGAGTTTCGAAACTCTTACGAAAAAGAGCAGCTCAGTAAATCACCCAGAACACATACCCCTCATTTCACCATATAGATTGAGTTTTGGTCTAGCGTCCCCCCAATCTTGCAACGAGAAAGCCGTGCCCCCTAGTAGGGGGGCTTTCTCTATCTCGCAGGGGGGAAGCGTTGGTCCTCTTTTTTGAGCTGTGTTTAACTTTGCAGGTGTCAGTCCTGATTCCACGTCATCCCTCAACTCTCAGGGCAACGTAGACTTTGCTTCTGTTTCTCCTCCCCTTTTCCCTGTTTTTATCCCCGGAGACCCCCTTCGTCTCAGTCCCAAGATCCGGAAGCTCTTCCCCTCAGGCCCCGCAGTAAACTCCCGATATTTCTCAGCCCCAAGGTTGACCCCGCGCATATTTTTAAGTCGGGTTCGTTTAGCTCCGGAAATTTTGAAGTAACGGTCCCCGAACCCTTCTTGGAATCCCTGGGAGAACTATCTGACCGGTGTGTTCCCATGATTCTTGGCTTGACCAATCGTCCTTCCTGAGTTCCAGAGAGTTCTGTTTTTTTCGTGATGACTCGTTCCGGCCTTTTTTTCTGTAGTCTGCGGTTATCCCCCGAGGCACCTTGCGAGGCCAACTTGAGTCGATTGGAGACTTCTGACGCCTTCTTGATTTACCTCTCTTAATCCTCCTATTTTTTTGTCTATGCATTCAAGTCCTCTTTCGACACAGATGCTCCTCGCTTGACCTTTTCTCCTTCCAAGCGCTTTTCCCTCCGAACACCTAACGCACCTTTTGCGCGTCGCGCGCCTTGCTGCCCCTCGGCTTCATTGGCTGATCCCCGAATTTTACTGGGACCCCCGCCGGCCAAGTAAGACAAGCCCCTTTTTCGTTTCAGTCCTTCACAGCGCGTTCCATCTACCCTCCCTTTTTAGCCGGCGCTGCTTCTCCGATGGTCCAACTACCTGCGGCGCGCCTACTGCTCTTGGACTAAGGCAGGAGGACAAGCTCCTGCCCTATGCCTTTCTGGACAGTCTTGGAAGGAAGCAGACCTTTTTCTTCGACGAAACCAAGCCAGTTTGACGTTTACCCGTGCCGAATCCTTGAAATTATCCTGGAAGGCTTCGCCTCCTGTTTCCCACAACGGTCGATCTCCAAAAACTCGTTCCCCAATGGTCCGCCATCGTCCCAAGCCCGATCCCCCTTCACACCTGGCGCATGAAGAACGTCATATTCTCTTTTTCCCCCGAATTTTGGGAACCTGAGCCCTTTTTCCTGCGGTCACCCAGAGAGTCAAGGCTTTTTTTTTCTGCGTGTTTTAGGAGTAGGCTCCCGGATATAGTTTCGACTCATCGCCATGCACTGTCCGAAGGCTAAACTTCTTTTTATGTCGGGCTCAGTGCGGTCCAGTTGAGTAATATTTCTCTTTCCCCGAATATTCTTGCGATTTTTTCCAAACTTTGACGTGGTTTTTGTGTGTCTGTCCCCCTTAGAGTTTTTTTCATGGGGCTTCATTACCTGTTCCCGTCCGATCTACTACAAACAGCTTGACCTCCTCTGACGGAACAATGCCGCTGGCTCCCTCGGCATAACCTTTCATAAAAAAAGAAGCCACGACTCTGTTCACTACAAACCTCTCCACTGGCAGACCTCCCCTCGACCCGCCCCCCTCCCCGGACCCAAGCGTACCCCCCCCCAAGCCGATTTCGATTCAGCCTACAAAAATTACTAGGTCCTTATCCCCCGACTGCCCCCGAAGAAAACTTCGCTCCCCGTGCTGTGGTTCGTGCTTGCACGCTAAGGGCTTGAGGAGGTATGTACTCCCCCCTCATATGTGCGCCGGCGAGAAGGAAATTTACCTCCCGGCGTGGGGCAAGGGTTCTTTTTTGATTAACGGTGAGGGGAATTTTGCTTGACGGAGTAAGCGTCTTTCGCCCTTTTCCCCCCTCTCATTTTTGTTGAGCTACGTGCCTCCCCCGTGGCGATGCTTCAAACTTTCCAGTGGATTGTACGGTTTTTTTCTGGCGACGGTGACCGGATGGACCTTCTTGGCCTTGATTTTTACCCAAAAAAGGGCTTTTTCGATCCCTTCAAGTTTTTCTTTCCTTCTGGGCCCCGTAGATTCCCCCTGTTTTTGCTTCTTTCACCACCACAGTTATTTGGAGACGGAGGTGTCTTTGGCTGCGACAGTGAGTCGCCCCCCCGATCCCGGTCCGTTAATTTTTGAGATGTCGACACTTTACCGATGAAGTTTAAAGAGCCGTTCTGTCCCTTGCGTTCCAGCTGGTAGACGGGCTTTGAATTCCCTTTTTTTGGTGAGCAAACTTCTCCCCGTTAGGGAAGACCGGATTTTTTCCTCTCCTTTTTTTTTTCCTTAGAGCGAAAGTCGGTCCTTCCCTTTTACCCCTTGAAGCGATGCTTAGAGATTAACCCTCCCCGTTCGCTTGCTTAAAGTTACTCTCTTTTGCCCGTTTTTCCTCCCGAGTTCTCTCCTCTCGTAGACAGCCCTTGCGTTCCCCTTCTAAATCTGAGTTGCTCTTTCCCCCCATGTCCCTCTCCCGCTCACATCCGAATTGTGGTGCCCCTGCTCTTTTTTCCGAGTATCACGCGCCGGGCCCCCTCCAATCCGTCTTTCCCAACCTTCTGTCTTCCCCTCCCTTTTACTGTATGCGTGTGTGCCCTTGAAGAGCTCACCCCCACCTGTCGCGCTCAAAGACAATTACCTCCATTTGGAATCCTCGCCCACTTTTTCTTTTCCCCTCCCCGAGCCAAATGAGCTGGTTCCCGGCGTTCGCCTGCGTCACTAGTCCCGCACGGATCCTCCGCTCTTTTTTCCCGATCACTTTGCCCACCTCTCCTGAGGTTTTAGGACCCCCTATGGTCCCCCGTGCAACACTCATTATTTCCTCCTCCTCACCCCTCTCCCCCCACCAATTCGGGTATGCAAGACCCCCAATTTTTGGCGCTTTTCCTCCCCTTCACGCCAAGAGTTCACGAACCTGGTTTTTTTTTGCTTAATGGATAAGTATGGGCTTCGGCCGCAGCATCTTTCTTGTCTTTTTTGACGGCTTTTTGACTGCGGTGAGAGTCTGCTTACGATTTCGTCTTCGACGTCGGTGGCTTCGGTTTTCCGTTTCTGGTGTAGTTTGAACTTTAATGTGTTCTGGTCGGGCGATCGGCGTTTCCCCTTCTGATTTCTTCCCTTAACCCAGGCGGCGGCCTTGACGCCGACTTTCCGCTAGAGCGTTTCAACCGGGAACCACACACCCCCCCCCCCCCCCCCCCCCCCCACAAGGACCCATTTTTTCACGAAGTCGGTTCCGATACCTTCTGGTATCGCGTAACTGGTCAGAGTACCCCACTGCGCCAAGCTCCCTTTGTGTTCCTTTCCCTTCGTCAAAAGGATTCGCTGTTCTTTGCCTTTCTTGTTTCCTGACAAAGCTATCGCAAAGATTAAACCAGCAGCAGCGACATGCTGCAACCGGACCACAATTTGATCCTGTTACAATGGGTCCCCCGATGTCTTTTGTCCTCCCCCCCTTTCACCGCAGCCTGTTCATGCGCCCCTGGTGTTTTCGTTTCCCAGACATGGTTTTGCCGGCGTGTTCGTATTTTCTATCATGGGTGAGTAACCTTTCCGTTTTTAATTTCATTCCCCCACTGGTTGCGTCCATGATCTTTTTTTTAACTTTTCCCCCCCTTCTCTTGCCTTCCGCTTTCCTCCACGTTTCCCCTTTTTTGCTCGTGTGAATTCCCCATGCGCAAGAACGTCCCTTGCATTGAAGTTTTTCGCCCCCCCCAAGTGATTTTGAGAGCCGCAAGTTCTTACTTTTTTCTTTGCCCAACCATCGGATTCTTCGGCTCTCGCCTACCCTCGTGAAACGGCGTGAGGCTGGGCGACCGAGCCCCTATTTGTGTTTTTCTTGCCCGGCGTTCCCAGTTCGCTCGTGTTCGTAAATTTTCTTTTTTTAGGGATCTGGCGCGGGGCAGCGCGGCGTGCGTTTGTTTCGAGACGGTCGAGAAAAGTAACCTGGCCTCGTCACATTCGGTCGAGTGTCGTCACTGCCGCGGTCGAGCTTTTTCCTTTCAGACTTTCTCACCTTCCCTCCTCCGTTTTTTTTTTCGAAGATAAGGAACAGTTCCTCTTCTTTTTAACCGTGCTCCCTCGACCCAATGATCCCCCCCTTTGTTTCTTTCTCCGTCCATCTGAAGCCAGTCAAAGAGATTCGCCGAGTCTCAGCAGCAACCTCCTTTCCTCCTGCTTACTTCTTGCAAGCCACGACCGTCTTTCCCGGGCAAGTTACGAACCTAACTCGGGATGAACATTTCACTCGATTCAGCCGTATGCTGTCCCTGACGGCTAAGCCTCGATGAGTTCACAAACTCTCGTCACCTGGTGCGTTTAGAGACTCGGGGTCTTTTTTGAGTAATTTTTCGTCTTGGTCAAAATGCCGTTATGTAGGTTGGTCCTCCGAGTCACGTGCGGAGTCCCGTTGCAAGAAGTCCGTTGACCGGCTCCTTGCAAAGACTCGCGTGGAAGCCTTCACCTGCAAGTTTCTCACCCCCCCCCTTTGGGATCTCACACTCTTCACTTTCCCTTGTCTATGATCGAGCGATCCCCACCACTCTTTTTCCCTAGGTTTGGCACCCCCTCATTTGTGGAAATGAGCGCCCCTAACGATTTTTTTGCCCAGGAGTCAAGTCTTCTCTTGCTTCCCCCTTTTGTTGCTTTTTCGGTCTTCTGATTTTCCCCTCAGACAGCCCTCACTCCCTGGAGACAAGAAAGATCTTTTTTGTCGCCAAGGATCAGCTTTTAGTGATGACTCTTCGCGACCTCGCTTGCGATGGCCCTACGTGTCCCCAACTTGCCCTTTGTATGGGGGTACATTTTCCCCCGCAAGCGTTCGGCCGTACTTGCCTCGCCGCGCACGTTCTTTTCCCCATCACCGCTGCTTCCTGCACCTTCAGCCACTTCCGACCCCCCTACTCCCTACGCAGTTACGCGGACCCCCACAAATAGCCACCGCTCGCCCTCAACTCGTCCCTGCTCTCCTCGCTCTCGAAATCCCGGACGACTGCAGTCCCCCCAACAGCCCGCCCTCCCCCCAATACTCCTCCCCCCATTTCCGACGCCAGGGAGGAAGGAAACTTCTTTTCCCCCGTTCGGACTGGTTTGCAAATGTCGTCCCTTTTGCGTTGCAAAGCTACCCCTTTTGGGCGGTGATGACTGAAGAGAAAAGCATTTTTCATTTCCTTCTTGTGGCCGTGGCCCTTTTTTTTCAATGGTCGCCTCTCCAGAGTGTCAAAGTGGGTTGGGCGTGTCTGAGCCCTTTGGTTTTATAATTCCTTTTTTGTTTGCTCTTGACTGGCGTAGCCGCGCTTCCCAAAGCATTTTTTGTGGAGGCGAACTCCTGACCTTTTTTTCCTTTCTTCCCCAGATCTTGGAGTGCATTTTTTTTCTTCTAGTTTTTTTCCCGACTTTTTCTTTTTTTATTGATCGATTCGCACACAGTTTCTCCCTAGTTTCTCCACCCTGGCTTGTTTTTACCGCCGTCTCCCCTTTTTGAAGCATTTTCCTTGAGCTGACGACGTCCCTCCCTGCGCCACCTCGAGCGCTGTGGGTTCACCACAATGATGTTTTTTTTTGGGATTGGGTACGGCGAAATTGAGACCTCAAGCCTTCTGGAACGATTCCGGCGCTGAATGTCCGGTAATTGTCTGCGAGCAATATACACGCGGAAAAACAGGCTATTTCTTGAAATGGATGCCTAAGGCGCGCTTTTCTTTTTTCAAGACGCTCAATCCGCGTGCTGTCCCCTTCGAGAACGGCGAAGGATTTTCTCTTTTTTATTTTTTCCCCCCCCTTTCGTTTAGGTTTCCCTTTGCTCGCGAGGCTTACAAAAGTCCTTCGAAGGCGCGCCCTTTTATTGAATTTCAGTTCTCTATCTCCATTTGCCCCCCCGCCGGTTTCGATGTTTTGATCCAGCCGACGCGCCACAAATTTGTTTTTCTTATCGGATTGTTCCTTCCCTCTCACCCTCAGTCTCACATACACGAATTGTGTTGACCCATTCATCTCTCTCAGAGCCAGAGTATGGCCCTCTATTCCCTCCCCCCCAAATTAAAATGTTCCCTATTCCCTGCCATTTTTTTCACCCCCTTACAATTATCTTGTCTGACTAGCAATCCATCCCTCCCCCCCGTAGAGACCCAGAAAGTATTTCACCCATCCATTCTTTGAAGCCTCCTGCCCCCCTCCCCCCCTTTACTCCCCCCCCCCACACCCAACCCCCCCATGTCTGGTTTTTTTCACGCCGGCGTCGTCTTCCGACGTCCCCTTTTTCAGAGTCCACCCGCAGTTCACCAACGCCCGTGATTCCGCGCGAACCTTGTTTTTTTTTTCCCACTTTCTTTTCTTTCCTTTCCACGAATCGCGCACTCATCCCTCGCACCAGCCGGTAGTGAGGCAAAGGGACAGGCGATTTGGTCCCCCCTTCCGTCCCCCCGGTTCCCTTTTCCACTGTTGCGGGGCTGGATAGAAGGATCGTGTTTTTTTTTTCGGGCGTTGTCTGGTGGACGCTTCCCTGGCTCCTTTGGGATCGAGTCGGAGCCCGGGGACGAGGTTAGTTTTTTTCGGAGTCGTTTTTTCGAGACGTTGAGCCCTTTTGTCCTGTAGGTGATTACAGCGGCATGTTTCAATGTTTCTCTTTCGTCTTGAAGCTGTTGATGTATGCCGACACTTCCTCCCTTCTCTAACGGCGAAGGCCGACCCCCCTTCGTGAGGGGAAAACCAAACCCCCCCCCCAACCCCCCCCCCCCACCCCCCCCCCACCCCGTGACACCGACCCCTTTAAAAACTGGCCTTGAATCGGGAACGCAAGTACTTCGTGGTTTATCTCAGTCCATTTTCTTCCTTTACATGCTACTAAGGGGCGACAATCGCCCCAATTCGATGTGTTAGCTTGCTTCCTCCTTTTTTTCTTTTCCGAAGCTATCGCCGAAGCCCAATTGATCTTTAAACCAATCTGCCTCCTGTTCCCTTTTACCCCCCCCCCTCTAGATATGAGGTTCTCCTTCAGTGTACCCCCCCCCAATTAGGCCTTAGAATAGCCCTTTTTTCTGTCTTCTTTTTTGGATTTTGCGGCGTTCATCGACCAGGGGGAAGTGCCTTTTTTGTTTGACCGGTGCGGAAAAACGCCGGTGTTAGTCCCTTATTAAACCGCAGCTTTTCCCGTCCCCCTGCCACGTGCCTTTATTTTTCCCTTCTTTCTGTTTTTTTTCCACAGAGGATTCGGGGGTACCAAATCCTAGAGCCCCAACGTGGTCCTTTCCCAGCGTTTCCTCCGTCGCATTCGCAGCACTCCAAGATTTTAGTTTCTTTTTTTGTCGCGCCATAGTGTAAAATCGCTTCCCCCGCGATACGGATTACGGTACCAGCCAACTGCGAGTGGCAGGACATGTTGCTCCCTCCTCGTGGTTCCGGTTCCCCCCCGCTTTTTTTTACAACCCTTTTTGAATTCCTTTCTCATTGTAAATTTGCGCGCGACTCGCGAAGCTTCTGTTAGGACGGAGCAAGGGCAGGGGTTAAGTGAGAACTGAGTTCTTTTCTCCCTGGCTAAAGGGAAGCTTTTTCCCTCGTTGGTTGTAGTGACAATAAGAAGGTGCAGCGTCTCCGACACCGCCGATAAACCGACCTTACAAATGTGCCCAAATTTTTATATACGTAATAGAAAAACCGGAAGAAGCTCTTGAATATCTAGCCTCTACCAATGATTCATGGGATTTGCCCCCTCATCTTCTTCTTTTAACACGAACGGCATGGCGACTCCCACCTCCCCCTTCTCCGTTCGAAAATTTTCCCCCATTCAGAAGTAAACGGCTCCCTCGTCCCTCGGTTCGACTAAGCCTCCGATGGTTACCCCCCTGTTTTTCCGTTCCTGTCCTTGGGACGAGACCTGAGCCTCCTTTCAAGCGACTGTTCCAATTTTTTTTTTCCCCGTCTTCTGCTCTTCCCGTTTGCGCGCAGATGTTCTTCCGCCCTCCTCCGTGTTCGCGGCGACACAGTGAAGTCCCCCCTGCCGTTGCGAGTCCGTCCGCCAATTCCCTTTCTTTTCCTGCAAGGTTTCATCACCCGCCCCCTTTTTCCACGCCTTAAAAATGGCGAGAGCTCCCCCCCCCCCTACATCCCCCCCTGGGCGCATTAGCGGCTATCGCCGCTTGCAACCCCTCTTGGGGGGAACGACGTTTTTTTTTCCCTCCCCATAACAGGAGTCACTCTCTTGAGTTGCTTTTTCGGCTTTGCTTTTTTTTTCGAACAACTTTTCTCGACAGCCGGCCCGGCCGATAGTCTGCCGTTTCGAATCTTTTGCGATGTAGGAGACCACCAGGAGTCTTGCCGTGGACTCCCTTTGCCGCGATTTTATCCCCCCCCGAGGTATCTTCCTTGGCCCTTCACCTTTTGCGTTGTTTGTAACCCAAGCTTCGATTGTGCCCTTTAAGCGACTCGCGTTTTCGTAATAATAACAAGATTGCTTTCATCTTTTCAACGACGCAATGCCGCGGACTCACCCCTCCCCTCCCCAGTCCGCGGATTCAAAACTCCCTACACCACTCAGATGGAGACGACTCCCTTCCCCCCGGTTCCCGCAGTGCCGACGAAGCTCCCCCCAAAGAGATTCTGCTTCCTACCCCATTTCCATTAGGATCCTTTTCCCCTCTCCTGGAAGAAACCTTTGAACCTCTGTTCCGTTCGTAATTTCCCCCCCTCGTCCCTTGTCCATTGAGTGCTTCCCCCTTTTGCGGGAGGGATGATGTCCCAAGGCCCCTCTGTTGGGACCCCTGCCGGCGTTTTTCGTTCAACTCACTCGGCCAGACCAGTGGTCGCCGGGATCAAGAACGGTGCTACGGTGAACGTGTCGATGCCGGCGTTAAATCTCGCGCCTAGTTCAACCCGCCCTGCGAACTCATTTTGAAAACGACCAAGATTCACGATTGTGGAATTTAAGTGTCGGTGACCCCTTGATGAATTTTTTCCGATTCGCCATATTGGTTCCGTAGGATCCCCCCAACCGGGGTCTTTTCCCTGAACATTCAAGGCTTGGATTGCTCTGCGGGGCCGGCTTCAATTTCCTCCAGCTCGGACGGCGCTCTTGGCGCAGGGTTATTCGGATGTTTTAGAGGAGGTGAGTTTTTACGCGAACTTGAGATAAAGCAATCTGCCTCCCCGAACGCATTCACTTACGCGAAGTTCCTCCTCTCCCCTCCAATCTCACTTCTTCGGATACCCGTTTCCCTTTCCCTGCCTGGAAATGCCTAGGGCGCGTTTCCGTGGAAGATAAGGCCTGCGGCCACGCACCTTTCTCGCATTTTTTTCTGGATATATATTTTCTCTTTTTGTTGTTGAGGATCATCAGTCTGTCTTCCCGTTCCCTTTGCGGCGCGCCTTGCGCCCTTCACGGCCATTCCATTTTTCCCCTTATATTTCCAGTTCAGGCCGTCCTCCGTAGTGTATTGATCGCGGTTCTGCTCCCAAACAAGTCCGCCTGTCCTCGTTCCCCCCAATCTTGCGTGAACAAATTGTCGTAAAAAGCTAACCCTTTTCCCATTTTTCCTTTTGACTTGCTCCTTTTCCCGAGTATTTGGAACGCGCGCAGCAGCGAATAAAAGATTGTAAATTTCTAGTCTTCCCTTTTTCCCCCACAAGTTCAATTTTTTTTCGACTTGCCCCGTCGCCAGAAAGTCAATCTCCCGTCCCCTGTTTGAACTCTCCGCAAGGTTCGTCTCAAACGAGCTTGTTTTTGTCGCTTCTTGTTCAGCGTCCACGCAATCCCTCCCCTCCTTCTACGCCCGCACCAATGTTTTGGCCCCCCCTATGGGACGCTTTGCGAATTTTCCCCTCCTTCTCTTCGCAAAGATTTTTTTCCTTCCCTCCCACTCCCCCCTCTTTAGCTTGCTAAAGGGACTCCGTTTTTCCGACGGTGCAGAGTTCCCGGGTTTATTCCTTGAGTCCTGGCTTTATGAAGGGTCTAAGTATTTGGGGAAGCCGCCTTTTCCCGTTGTTTTTTTTTTCGTTTCTTGTCCGGCCTACTCTTTGAGTAAGGGCGAGGTTAGATCTCGAACCGTGTTTGGTTACTTTTTTTTATGAGGACGGCCTGTCCTTTCTCAATGCATTTCGGATAATTTCTTTTCTTTAGGAGCAAGCTGTTTTAGGCTCTCCTTCCTAGAGGAGTGGGGACGTTCTTCTTCTCCTTGAGCCCCTTGTGAAACGGGCCCTGTTTCCCCCAAATTTCACTTTTTCCTTTTTCCGAAAGATACTTTTTTTTTTTTTCCAGTAGATATTACCTCCCCCGTGTTTTCTACCTCCCGTCTCTGCCTGGGTCGTGATGTTTTTCCAGCCCCCCCCTGACCAAGCAGCAGCGCCTTTTTCCCCACTTCACTCCGTTCAATGGGTCCCATCGAGATCTGGTGGTTTTTGTTTGTGTACCACCCCACCAATTTTCCCCTTTTTTTGCATCGCCCACGAGCTGTCGTTATCATCGGACCTGTTCTTTTGTTAGATCTTTGTACCCCACCCCGTCGTGGTTTTCCCCTATACCCCAAACTTTTTGTGGGGTTGTCATTTTTTCTGTGAAAGCCTGTCACCATTTTTCGCTAGAAGACGCTTCT
>Ga0179593_1383687_pt1 | contig 11093 bp, 14 predicted proteins | sample CZODoug2_1_08_16_FD_185931 | JGI IMG/M metagenome (GOLD analysis project Ga0179593, IMG submission 185931) | Vadose zone soil fungal communities from Angelo Coast Range Reserve, California, USA - CZODoug2_1_08_16fungal (PacBio error correction) | ecosystem: Environmental > Terrestrial > Soil >... | reverse complement strand
TCTTTTGTGGCAGAGGGCACCCCCCTTTTCCCGCACCACGTTGCCTGGTAATTTCCTCCGGTTCATGTCCTCCTCCGCGTTACCAGATTCTTGCATGTCGCCGCGCCCCGTAGCAACCAGTTGTAAAGCTCCCCCCTCGTCGTTTAGGGATCTCGCGTTCCTTGGTTTAAGTTAAAACGAGTAGTTTTTTTCTGCCGCTGCCCCAAATGTGAGTCCCACTTACGTTTCAGATGAGGGCTCATCTGATGGACAAATCATCCTCCCCTGAACTTTTTTTTTTTTTCGATTTTTTCTTTGTCTCGATTCGTCATGAGCCGAAGGTCGCAAGGCGCGATGTTTCTAGTTTTGCTTTTCTCCTACCTTCCAAAGGGGGCTCCAGTCTTTTGTTCTGCCTCTTTAGTCCCGTCTCGACCGCGTGTCCAGTCTCGTACACCTTCGGTGAGTCCCCCCCCTCCTCACGAGGAGTTCTGAAAGCGTTTTCCTTCCCCCCTCTCCCCCTCCCTTGCCTTTTCCACCCCACCATGCACTTTTTTGCCCCAACCTCCCTCCCCTTATAGCGCGTGTGCCCAGCCTTAAGACTCCCACCACATTTTCTGAGGCTTTACGCTTTATGCTGTCCCAAAGTCTGTGATTCAAGGCTCCCGATCCCCACTTCCTTCAAGGGTTTGACGAGCTAATTTGGGTCTTTACCTTCCAGACGTGCTTGTTTGTACGCCACTGCCCACCTGTCGTAATTCAACCCGCGCGCCTTTGGGGTACTTCCCCCCAATAGCTCCGTTACATAGGGTCACCTTCCCGGGATCCTAAAATCCTTTGGGGATGGTTTTTTCCGAATCCGCGTTTTCTTCCAACACCGCTCGGTCGCCCATATCGTCTGGTGTGACTTCCCATTATTGGGGTCCTCGCAGGCAGGAAAGGCCCCAGTAAATGAGCTTCAGCCCGCAGCATTCCAATCCCGCGCCAAACAATATGGTAGACCCCATTCTCTGCGTCCGGATTTTTCTCAAACTGCGTCCTTCTTGAAACTCAGCCCCGATATTCTCTGTAGCCTCTTTACTCTTAACACCTTAGGTCTTTCTTATCCCGTCTTTTCCCCCCCCCTTGCAATCTCTCAATTTCCTCACTCACGTCTCGTTCCCGTAGTTTTTGTTAGTCTTACGTTTTGCCCCCTTCCTTTCTTTTTCCTCTAGCTCCCGCCTTTTTTGAGTCGAGTGAACAAACTCTGCGAACGTGTGTTTTCCCCCCCGTTCGTACTTTTTCTCTTCCTCAACCGAAAATTTTGTTGCCGCTCCCAGTCGTTCGGCGCCAGCCCGAATGTCGGTTTTTGGGTGGCGTGACCCCGTTCTCTGTTGCCCGATCACATTAATTTTTCAACCCATTTTTTCCTTTTCACTTTTTTCACATTCAAGCCTTTTTTTCCCTCCATTTAGCGGATTCAAACCAAGAACCTTTTTCCAAGCGCAGGTTTTTGAAAATTTCGTTCTGAATGTCTGTATCTCCTTACCTTTTCGGAGGATATTTCTGCCAATTACATTGCGTCGATAGGAAGAACGGAGACCCCATAGCAGTAATTAGTGCGATTATGCTTCATCCGATGAATGACCCCTTCCCTCGTTTCTCCCTAGGACGTCTGTCCGATCATTTGTGCCAGACCGCAGAACGGTACCAGACTTGGCACTCCTCCCCCCTATGGGCCCGATGCTTCGTTCCCACAGTCTCTTTTGTTATTCTTGTTCCTGTTCCTCACGTGACTGAACGCTGCCCCAATTCCACCATCCCGTTCCCTCCCGGCGTCAGCGAAGACGTCCACTTTCCCCCAGCCCTTTGCTCGTGTCGCGAGTTTTTACTGAGAAAGTTTGTTGGCTCGTCCACCAACCCCTTTTCTGCTTGCAAAGCACCGAGGTCTGACACGCTCTGCAGTTTTCGCTAAGCATTCTACTGGACATTCCCTTTGCGGAGACGTCAACAAGTGTTTGCTCGTTGGTTCCGGAGAACTTTCCCTGTCATGAGGGCGGGCTCCGCCCCACCCAGTTTCCCTGTGAATTTGACATATAGGACGGGGTCCATGTGTTTAGTTCCAGTTAGAGAGGGTGCGCCTTCAGAGTGAGTTCATCTGAGCCCCGGCCCCGAGATTGAACACCTCCCGATTTTTTGTGTGATTGTTTCTTTGATGTTCTCATATCTTATACTGTCTGCAGCCCCTAGCTGTCAAGGTCGCCCCGCCATTACTGTGTCACGTTTGACGTCCGTCCCCCCTCCCCTGTTCCTTCGTCTTCCCACAGCACTCTGACCCATTTAATCGCCTTTGCACCTTCCGCGTAGTCCCGGCAAGTGTCTTCGTCCTTTGAAGAAGTTTCATCGGAATTTTGGCCTGGATTAGATCCATAGCTTTTCGGTTATAGCCCCTTTCGCCCTTGAGGTTTCACCCAAATGTCTCTCTTTGGACTCCCAGATCCCCTCCCCCGGGCTCCATCGTCTTTACATTCACCCCCCCTTCTGGTCCGTTTTTCTTTTTCTGTCTCTTCTGCCCTATTTGTTTCCTCTTTTGTCACGTTTTTGGAGTGCCGGTCCCTACGAACTTTCCATTCTGGGTTGCCCGGGTTTCCCGTCAATCGTTGCCCCCTCGCCCGATGCCCCGGTCTGTTCGTTTGCGCAATTTTTCCCTTATGTTGCCCTCGGCGTCGTCTGATCCTTGGTTTCAAAGACCGTGGCCGAGCTGGAGGAGTATTGAAGTTTCTGCCTGATCGTTTTTCCACTGCTCATGACGTCCAATGTTCCTCCGACCCCACCTTCCTGTTGACTTCCGGCTCTCCTGCCGTACAGGACTCTGTCCTTCTAAGAAATCCCCGCTTGCCCAGTGCTCTTTGAAACCTTTTACTGTGTTCCTCCTGCTATGCCCATTCTTTCCTAGGTGGCTCTGTCTGGCAAGATTATATGTCTTACATACTTGTCCTCCACCGCCCCAACATCTTTTTCTTCGCTCTGCTTCCTCGCGCCTTGCAATCGAAGGGTTGTCGTCTCGTCCACGGAGCAGCCATATTTGCGCAGAATCGCCACTTACCGAGCTTTTTTCTTGCCCCCCTCTTCTTTCGCTCCAATACGTCAGGAGCCAGAGATCCTTCCCCCCCCCCTCCCGTTGGAGTTTCTCTGCCGCTTCCGACGACCCCCTCGCTCCCCGGTAACAGGGTGGCACCTTCCGATCTCCGGTCGTTCGTTTGCGCCGTTTGCGATTACGCCCTCTTTTTTGAGGGTCCCCCTAATCCCTTCACCTCCTGGTGGTGACGAGTTTCCTACTGTATTTATCAGGACTCCCTTTTATAGGACCGCCATTCTCTACTTACCGAGTTGGATCTGGAATTTTCCTCCCGATGGTGTTTTCATGCTATTGTTTCTGTTCGATGGCTTTCCTTCCTCTCTCTACACAATACCGTGTCTGCACCGGCCTTCTGTTTATACCCGCTCTGTTTGGTATAGTTTGCCCCTGACTACCTCCTCCGTTATTTTCTTTCCCTCCATTGTTCCCCCTATGGGAACATTTGAGCATTGGGTCAGACATGATAGGGTTGTGGGTGGCTCTCCCCTTTCTTCCTGATTTTCCACAACGGCTCTGCGGCGCTTGATCCCTGCAAAGTAGCTCTACGCACCCTTTTAGCCTTTGGGACTCCTGCTTCTGCTTTGCTTTTTTCTCTGTTATTCCCACTTTCTGATCTCAATTATTTTTGAGGTGCTTGCATTCGCCCCCCCCTCCCCGGCCAGTTGATGCGTGCCCTGAAGTTTTTGTGTTTTTCATTTCTCCCGAGTTTTCTTTGGCTTCCTGCGCGTTCGGTAGACTGATGGTCTCGACTGATGTGTTGACTTTTTCTTCATGAAAAGTTTTCGCCTCTTTGCTCCCCCCTGCTCCATATTAGTTTGCCCCGCCACGTTGGGACGTTCTTTTTTCTTCGTCCCTCCCGAATTCACCTGTCCTGCCCCCTGCCGGCATTCATTCCCCGCCTGTCCCAGCTTCCCCCGGCGCAGCAACTCTTAGTCTCAATTTTTTTTGTCTTCTTTGGGACTCAGGAGCGCTTTTCTTCCTGGGTGCCCCCACGTTCTTTTTCGAGTGACCCCCACCCCCTACCTCTTTTTCTTCGCCCAACTTGCCAACACCGACCTGTCCAGTTTTAACACCTTGTTGATGTTTCGACGGCCCTTAACCTTCATTTTCCCACCGTCCCTCTGATGTTTTGGTTTTCACCCCCCCCCATCGTCCCTGGGAGCTGTTTATTTTGCCAACGTGGTCTTTTGCTCCCCTTCGCTGCCGAAACGACTAATCTTTTTTTCCTTCCCTCGTTTTTAGAGATGTGTGAATCCCGAGTTCCCCAAGACAACGTTGCCCTCACCGGTCAAGCCTCTTGCAGAATGTGATGTTTGAAACCCTTCCCAGATCGAATTCATAGGGCCCTTTTGTAGGCCTTTCCCTTCGCCCCCCTCCAAGTGTAAACTCTTCCCTCCCGTTCTGGATTGTGCGAGACCTGGGTGTAGACACCCCGAATTCTGGGTCTTCATCCCCCCCCCCCCTAAATGTTTTTCCCCCTCCCTCCGCCCTGAGTCGATTTACCCACCACCCCCCCCCCCCCTATGGAACCCCCCCAACATCCCTCGACTCTGAATTCTTTTTGCCCTTTTTGCTGTTCCTCACTTCGTCAATGATCCTCCGCGTTGCCGATTCTACTCAGTGTTCTGAATACCCAGCCCAGGGAGAACAGTCTCTTGCACCGCCCACTCTTCCTCCTTTGCCCCTGAAAGCTTTGGATACCTGTCAACCAAGGAGGTCTGAGCCAAATCACCGAGTATATACCAGTGCTTGAAGGCCAATCTCACACCTCCCCTTCAATTGCAAAGACCCCAAAAGTACGGACGGCCCTCAAAGTACGCCAGAGGTTGCGCTGCTTCAGACGTCCCCCAATCCAGTGAGCCCGCCTTTGAAGCATTTCGGCGCCAGATCAGTCAACACAACCCCCAACAACAACCCCAACAGCTCCTCCAACCCAGCACAAACCCCGAAACACAGACAACCCCACACAACACCCCCACCCCCCACACACCCAACACAACACGCTTCCGCAATGATCCCTGGTTGCCCAGCTTCCCCCTGGGGGCCAGGACTCTCATGACTGGGGGTAAATTACGGAGCATTGGACTTCCGGTCCGAAACATTCTTCCCTGCTGGTCCTCAACCCGCGATTTTGCAGGCGGACAAATAGTAATGTTCCCTTTAGGGGACCCCCTGTCCAGGGTCTAACACATCCTGGGTTTTGAGGAATTTGAGGTCCTTTCCGCGATATGACACAAAGTGATCCCCCCCTCACAGAATCGAGTGAATTGTTCAGGCCCTGTTTTCTGTTGAGATTCTATCCAGGAAAATGTCCCTGACGAGATTAGCCTCCCTTCCAGCAATGGTCTCCCAGAGCCCCATTCTATTTTTCCCGTTCTGATAGCGCTGTTCCTATTAACGTTTTTGCCCCAAGAGGTACCCTCCGTCCCCCTCCGGCTGATTTCCAATCAACTTGCTGGCGTTCGCCTGCACACCTGGCTGGCAACCGAAATCGTCAATATTCCCCCCTGTCTCGCTTTCCTAGTTTTTTATTAAGCAGTTTTCCCTTCCCTTCCCCGAGGTATTCAGACTTATTCGGCCGCTTTTCGACTAATTGCGTTTCCGCTCTGCGCATTTCTTCTTGAACCACGCTTGTTTTTCTTTTTCTTTTTCCCCCCCACGACCCCTTCTTCGAATTGCGAATTCCGTTCAGACTCCGACCTCAGGTGAACCTCGAATTTCCCGTTGGGTTTGCTTACCCGTACTATTTTCCCCTGACCGGTATCCTCCCCTTCTGGTGGCCCGCCCTTAATATCACTCTCTTCCGTGAATTTAAGGTTGCACACCCCCTTTTTCCAAGCCCGGCAGTGCAAATCTTTTCTTTAGTTAATTTTTTTTCTCTTCGTCCTTTTAATGATCGACGTCATCAACCCATTGTATTGTTGTCAAAATGGCCCTTGTTTCCCGGCATTCCCGCTCCTGCGTCCCTTTCCCTTTTTGGCGCCCTATATTCTACATTGCCCTTTTTACATTGAACTCGACTCGGTATTAATCGAGTCGTTGAACCTGTGAACTCTGACCGCCCTGGGTAAATAATGGCCGACCATCGATTCGGGACCGCCAACCCCTTAGCGTTTCTTGTTTTCGGTCTTCTTTTGATCCCTTCCCCGTACAGAGGTCTCCCTCTGCATGAACTTCGCGCATTAAATCACTTTTCGACCGTCGTTTTCTAGTGTCTCCGCTTTTCTTCGCGCAAATTGGACTTACCGTACCCACACCACTGGTTGACAATGTTACCCAGCACGCTTCCTCCCCTCAGAAACCCAATCCTTCTGTACCCGAAATAAATCATAATACTTTCCATTACCCTTTCGGATCCCTAATAAGGGTAGCTTATCGTTATTTTTCTACCTGAGATCCCTTTCGAAATCTTTTCTTATATATTTCTTCACAAGGTCTAGCGATTTGACTTCTGATGACTTGGTCGCAGTAACTCTTCCCTTAGCTTAGGAGGCGATCCCAGCCATTCTTTTAAGATACTCGTCTCCTCTCTCCTCCTTTCAGCCTCCTTTTTGTTGGGAGCGCTGCCGGTGTACATTATCCATCCACTTTAAGGGACCCAGATCATGTCTGCGTTTTTCGCGTTGCCCTTTCCTTCTGTCACTGTTTTCCTTCCCGAACCCCCTTTTCTGGGTCGGCCCCTCGGCCCCCCTCCTTATTCTCCACTTGAATTTAGACCTCACACATTTCCGAGTGACTCGCCCGATAGTCTCCTGCAGACTTACTTTCCCGGATTGAATTCGGGCTTTCTGTCTGACATTTGTGCCCTGCTTTTTTGTTGTTCAGGCCCTTTGTGTTGGACGGCGATAACCTTTCCCACCTGGGTCATACTCTCACCATGCTTTCGGTCCCCGGGTTCGTTTTCTTCCGTGTTCTTCCTGGTCAGATTGGGGTCTTTCCGTCGTTTTCAGTGGGAAGGCCTGGACACTCCCCGAAAACACCTAATTCAGCTTTTTTCTCTGAATCGGGACCGCACTTCTTGAGTTCTGTTTTCCCCTTTTTTGATGGGCTTTGTTCTTCCAGGGTTTCAATTGGCAGTCTCCCGATGTGTTTTACTTTACAGCCCAGTGCACTGTAGAATCGGCCTCCCGGCAAGTTAAGCCCCGTTTTTTGCATTCCCTCGGCCCGCAAGTTCAGTTTTCGAACAATGGGGTTCAAAAGTCTTCTCGTGAAGTACCGGCCTCCTCGTTCATTCTCCTCAGAGTCCCCCTTTTCTAAAACTTGCTGTGTGCCTCCTGATGGATGCCTTCTTTTGATGTGAAATCTGTTCCGGGGCCCCAGCTGGATATGACATTTCCTCTTTCAATCTCCAGTCCCCACCCCCCGTCAAAGGAAGGAACCTTCGAGTTCCCTCTTCCTCTCACCCACTGCGTCTCCTCCGCATGCCCTGCGATTTTCATTTTTTCGGCCGAGCAAGCCTTAATGCGACCAAGCCTAACATTCTGCTCTTCTTTTTCACACGGGCTCTCTTCAGAAGAAAAGCGGCCTCTAAGTCATATTCCTTCCCCTTTCACTCTGGGGATCTTTTCCTTCCTCCCTCCCCACCGTCCAATTGGATGGGTCCTTTACGATGTCGATTTTTCCGTTGTTCCTTTGCAGGATTCCTCCCGTTCCCGAAAGCTTTTTCTTTCATATATTCCTTCTAGACGCTGGTTGCACGTGACTATTTTGTCAGTCCGTCTCCACCAGTACTCGACAGTTTTACCTTTCTGTTTCGGGCTCTGCGCTGCGGCGGAGATAGGATTTTTTTCAACTTTTCCCTCAGCTCCCCAGTACTGCCTATCACCTTCCCGGTCTCCCTTCAATCTTTTGTCTCCCCTTTTCACGGATTTTTCCCTGGATTCGTCCCCCATAACGAATAACCGTTGATTTGGTCGGTTCCTTGGAGGTTCCCTTCTGTGCTGTTTCTTTATGGGGTCTTCCCTGATCTCTTTTGTTTTGCTCGCCCGGTTCGTGTCACTCTGGGACCCCCTCGCCTGTGACGTCTGTACCTACCCGGTTTTTTTTTTATATAAGGACAACCAGGAATTGGTCATAGTTTTTTGGCTGCCTGAGCTTCTTAAATTGATTACTATTTTTGCATCCTGGAATTTTTTTTTTTTTGCGCCACGAGGCACATGAATTTTTTTCTTCTTGTTGAACTGACCTGTTGGGTTCCCCCTTTTATTTTACTGTTATGCCTGGGTGTTATTAAAGGCTGTTTTTCTGTTCATGGTTTCTTTTTGATACCTACCTCCTGTTTGGGACCCCTCTTTCTTTTCCTTCCAAGTCTGGTTCGTTTGACGACATATGGCGTTTCCAGTCGTTTTTTAGGCAAACTGTTCTGGTTCGTGCTCCGTGCCTTCCCATCTTCCTTGCAGGGTTTGCCACCCTTTCACCTCTTCTCACCACCTCTCGGAACAATTGTCTATCAATGAGGTGGTGCCCCTTCTTTTGTCCTCGGAGAACTCAAGTTGTCTTTGGGTGCCCACATTTATTTTTTTGCCTTATCTTACACCCCCCTTATTCGGTTTCTTCTTTTCTCTCTCCTATCATAATTCCTGCCATCCGTCCCGGATCACTGTTAAAACCTGGTGATTGTGTTCTGCTAAATTCCCCTTCAGTCCTTCGATCTGTGTTCATCCCATCGTCCCGCTTTGCTTTCCCCTGGCACTTCCTTTTCTTTTCCCCTTTTTTTTACGTGAAGATTGTCCCGACCGTTCCCTTTCCTGTTTCCTAATAATAAGTTGTTGGAAGATCTTTGAAGCTTGACGCCCCCTTCGTTTTTTGCCAAAGCCCCAGGCGGTCAGCCTCCTTTCATTTTGATTTCTCCCTAGAGACTCTTTTTGTGAATGTTCTCCGCGCAGTCCCCCCCCCTTTTTTTAAACTTTTGCAGGCGGGATTCGCTCTCTTTCTGGTGTTCCTCAGCCCACCGAAGTCGTGGTTGCACCGCCCATACAGTGTGCTCCCAGAGCATTGAGGTCCGCCGGATCCCACCTATGGGCCCCCACCCTCCTTGGACGAAGATGTTACCCCTGTTTTTTCCGCTTTTCTACCATACTGAATAGTACGTCAGTTCCCGGTCACTCGACTTCTGAATTCTTTCGGCCCGAAGCACTACCTTTTTTTGATACACTTCTCGTTCTGTTCCCTCCCCTTCTTTCTTCCCGCTTTGCAATGCTGACCCATGTTGGCATTTTTCCAGATTGTCCCCAACAGCTGTCTTCCACACAGTAGTCGGCGAAGAACCTCTTTTTTAAGGCCGCCCCGGCGATCCCAGATTTTGCAACCATGAAACACCCACCACGGTTGGTCCAAATGAAAAAGTCTGGCCGCAGTTTCCTCCGCCTCCAAATTTCCCCCCCCTACCTTGCAAGCAACATCCTTTTTCCGATGTCCCCTGAAGGGGCCCCATTTTTGTGCCGCTTATTGCCTGGTAAGTGTCGAGACCTTGTGGGCCGTCACCTCCTTAGCCGGTGTTGAAGCTGTGGATCCACCGTTTCCCTCCCGCATCCCCCACCGCTAGCATTTTGGACCCCAATTTCCCCACAGGTTCACATTTTCCCCCCCCCTGTTTCCTTTGCCGTCCCCCCTCCGAGGTGATTTCTTTGCCTGAGCCGCCGAGAACTCCTTTGAGCTTAGTTTTTCACTCCCACTAATGTCCTTCATTTTTTTACTCTCATTGGGTTTAAGAATTCCCCACGTTCCTGGAAATCTTAGCTCTCGAATTCTCCAACGACAGCCCAGCTCCAACCCCAATTCTCTCGGCCTCTGAGGACTGTATTGTTCCCTTTTGTCTCAGAAAAAGTTTCTTTCCCCCCTCTTATCGGATGCTATCGGTCCTCACACCTCTTGGGATTTCATGTCCCTGGTTCCACTTTCCCCAAAAGTCCCCTCTCACTCTTAATTCCCTCCCCTTCGACACTCTTTTTGGATTTTATCCTTCTTGCAGCCGAGAAAAGTAGGTTATTCGCTCCTGATTATGAGTACGCTTTTGCGACGTGACCTTTAAGCTCGGAGCTTTTTCTTGATTCTGCCAGCCAGCGTGATATTCCTTAGTTTTTTTTTTCTCAATCGATTCGCCCCATGCGCATGCGCAAGGAGACGTTCTTTCGGTATAAACCTTCGAAGTTTCCCTTTGTGGTCCCCCCCAGTTAGTCTGTGTCCCCCGAGACGGTCTATCCCATCGTGGAAATCCCCTAGGGTTCCCCTACCTTAATGCTTTTGAAACAAAAGCGCCCCCAAACAGTCCCCGGTTTTAAAATAGGAAGTTGCCACTTCGTCTTTCTTTAAGAAGAGATCATGCTTTCCTCCCTAGGTCTTAAACCCAAATTTGATTTAGTCCCTCCCTCTTTCCCCCCGTGCCTCTCCCCGCTCTTGAAGTCCCTTTCAGGACCTAGCTCCACCCAAGTCCCTTACCAATCTCCCTCTCTCCTCTTCCGAACAGGTTTGACTACCTGTTCGACGCCCAAGAAAGTTGTTTTTGCTTGCAATGATATTTTACGATGTGACTGTCCTCTTCTTATGACACACTTAGTTTGGATTTCTTGTTTTCTTTTATTTAGGTTGGACACTTCACCTTTTGACGACAATTCGGACTCCCCCCTAGGAATTTCCCCTCTTTGATCTCCTACGCAAAGGCCAGAGTGATACACTCCGTCCCGGGTGCTTCTTTTGTACTAATTTCGTTCCTTTGTTCTAGCGGCGTCCACCACCACTTTTTAAAATTGGCCCATTCCCCCTAGGCCCTCCTGATACAACCCCTCCGTAGGAATGCACCAGCAAGACATTTTCTCCTTGCAGTCCCTTGGCGTATCTCCGTCCTAGTGGTTTTCTCTGGGGGCGAGTACACCTTCTGTCTCCTTGTCGGGACCTCGACCACCTTTTTTCTACCGGGCAAATTGAACTCTTAAGTAGAGTTCCCTGTCCCTTGAGTCGTTTCCCTTGATTCAGCAATTTATGTCTTTCTATTGCATGCCCC
>Ga0179593_1320694_pt1 | contig 11093 bp, 11 predicted proteins | sample CZODoug2_1_08_16_FD_185931 | JGI IMG/M metagenome (GOLD analysis project Ga0179593, IMG submission 185931) | Vadose zone soil fungal communities from Angelo Coast Range Reserve, California, USA - CZODoug2_1_08_16fungal (PacBio error correction) | ecosystem: Environmental > Terrestrial > Soil >... | reverse complement strand
CTGAGTTTCCCGCTGAAGTGTCAGCCCTTCGCCATTTAGATTTGTTCTCTTTCCAGGTTTTCCCGGCCCTTTTTTCAAGAGGTGCATCTACGCTTTCCTCTTTTTCCCTTGATGCAGATGACGAGGGAGCCCATCCCCCCTTCTTTGAGGCTTTCTAGACTTACCTGAACTGAATCATATGTTTTTGAAATACCCCCCAACCCCGGACTACCTCACCCACTCCTTCCCCTCGATTTCCCTTAGTCCTTTCCTCTCTTCCCCTTGTTCCGTAGTAATAGCTGTCTTCTCTTTACGGTGCTTCCCTAACGGGAATTCCCTTAAGGTTGTCAATAGGGATGCTGTGCGCCGCCTTGTTGACGCTCTGGGACGCCATGTTTCCTCTTACGCCTGCCCTCTGCCGTTGTGGTCAATTGATTCCTTTCCCCCCTTCCTTCTATGCGAGCAAGGACCGTTTGCCACTAAGCCTCCCAGTTTGCAGATGGCGGGAGTAACCTCCCTCAAGAGGAATGTTGCTCCGCCAGTGCAGTTCAGAGGTTAGCGGCCGATCGGAACCCTTCTGGTTACTTTGGTCTTTATAAACATGAGCTTTGTGAATCTGAGGTACTAACGTCTTTGTGAAAATATAGGGAGGCTTTGGAAGCACAAGACGGGCGTGGAATTTTCTTTGGTTTTTGCACCCCAACTGTGACTTGGACTCCCTGAGCCTTTTTACTACGACGGTCCGCCTGACCTGTACCGCGGGACGTTGCGTGACCCCGCCTTCTCTGCAAGGCACCTGGTGGGGTGACCCGCGTCTCCTTGGGCTCATAGTGTGCCCGGAAGAGGAAGCCCGTGGGTTGGCCGGCTGGGCGGTGGTTAGTCAAAGTTTCTTTCCCGCGAAACGGTTTCTTTCCTAGCCCCTTTCATCCCCGTTAGTGGTCGGCCTGAGGCTTTTCCCTCCTTGTTTCCCCCTCCCGGAAAGATGACATGTCCCCCTTTGCTCCACCTTCCTCGCCCGCCGCGGCTGGACAGTACCACCATATCAAAACAAAGTTTTGTTCTCCCGGGCGTTTCTCTTTCCGCGTGGGAGGTGGTGGCCGCGGCAACCGAGTCCTTGCCCGGGCACGATTTACGTCTCCTGGACGCACTAAGATCGAAACGTATTTCCCCCGCGTTGCACCTTCCCCTTTTCTGAGCGGGGTTTTTTCAGTAAGGTTTTTTTTCCTTCGGATTGAAGCAGCGGGCTGCCTTGGTACCGGAAAGCTGTCGGACCCTGTTCCCCCCTTTCCAGCGTAGCTTTTTCTGCTCGCTGGCTTTTCTTCCCCCCAACTTCACATAATCTTCGTAGACCTGGTGGAATCGGCTTGGATGGGCTTGTGTACATAACGGGCCTCTTGTTTTTGCCTACTACAATTCTCGGGTTCCGTCGTTCGAAGCTCCCTTCGAGTTTCCCTCCTCATTGCAATTCCGAAGCGGATCTTCTCACCAACTCGCTCTCCACCGTGCCGCGCAGCATCTTTTTTTTTTTTTTGCTATTCCCCCCCTCCCCCCTTTTTTTCACGAGACGGTGAGTTTGTGGCTTCTTGCCCTCTTCATACTTGAAGACCCGATGCGTACCAGCTTAATGTATCCACGGTGGTTCACGACCGAAGTCCTGGAACTTACCTTTCTCCCTCTTTCCCCCCTCTCAACCTGACGGATTCTTGAGGCTTTCCCAGCGAGCGGTCCTGTTTTTCGCCCCTCGGTGGTTTTGAGCTTGTTCTGCACCTGTCGTACCCAAGGAAAGGAGTTCATTGCACTTCCTTTTCACAGGTTCCTTCCTTTTTTACCAAGGACACACCCCCCCCCCCGTAAGGATTTAAGTTCTCCTGATCCTGCGCTCAGCGAATCTCTCTATTTTTCCCTTCGTGTTATCTCTCTTTGGCAGGATGTATAAAGGACTTTTCAGTTTCCCTCTTTTTGGGCAATGGCCAGGGAACACGAAGGAAGGCCGCCATTCCACCCTTTCTTTCCAGGAAAAAGACGTTTCCCCTTTTTTTTGGACAGGTGCAGTCAACGCCTCGTCGCCGATGGGTGACTCCAAAGTGTCTGGAACAGCTACCGCTCGTACCCACCTTCTTTTAGGAATCCGCGGGTCTTTTTTTGGTGCGGTCCCGGTCCGTTTCCGTCTTCGGAGCATTGCGCAGAATAACCTTTCTTCCTTTCCTTTCTCCGTGGAAATCATTTTGTCTTCTCGACGAGTGTGACTTTTCCGCCGGACCCAGTGTTGGTGAACCCCGTTTGATGCGATGTAGTCTAGATGCCCCCCCCCTCCTTTTAAATTGATGGTTTCTCTGCTTTTTTTTGAGGATGAGCTGGTTTTGGCCGTTGCGGACTCGGTTGTCGGCGGGGTTGTCCTCCTTTACTGGAGAATACAAGCCTCTTCGTTGCGCTGGGCCAAGTTTTATGTTCCCCCAAGCGCCATTCCCTGGGCTTTAATTTCGTAATGCGTTAGCGATTCCTTTTCAGGGGTGTCCTAACTCCCAGGTCAATCTCTCCTGGGTACCTGCTTCTGGGGCCCCATCCCGCTTGCGAAAGGAGAAAGGATCCTCTAGTTAAGATCTGGGTGAAGCGCTTAGTCGCTCCCCCCGTGATACCGTTTTTTCAGGTCGCCGCCGGTTGGTAGGACTTGTCATCTCGATTTGTACTGGACCGAGACGATCTCTCTTCGGCCGTGCCGCGGGCGCCCCCCTCTCCCCCAGCCAGGCGACGGAGGACCCCTGTCCTCTGTGGTGGCTGATGTTTATGTCAGGCCCCGCGGCGGGACGCCCATGTGTGCTGGATTCCCTCCCCAACTCGCATGTTCGGTTTTAACGATGTTCCTTAGTTGGACTCCTCCAAGGGCCTCTACGAGCCTCTTTTTTCCCCCTCTCTTCCTTGTCAGCGGCCCTGCGGCGTTTACTAGCCTTGGGGCGGCCCAAACGTTTCCATTTTTTTTCCAAGTCCCCCGGGCCCCCCCTCCCCTCGATAATCGGGCTCATTTCTGTTATGCAGAAAGTCAGCCGGAGCGTTCACCCCAACTCCTTGCGGTCACCCATCGGCAAGGCCACAATTTCTCTACGATCCCCGAGCCCCCTTAACTTGTCGAAACGTAAATAATTCCCCCCCCACCGACGCCGGTGGGTTGGTCATATGTTGTCCGCAACTCATGATGTTACCGCCCTTCCCCTCACGAGGTGGGTTTCCCTTGTAAAGAATTTTTCTTTCAAGAAACCCCTAGTTGCCCCACAGTCGTGGGGTGAGCAGGCCCCATCGCCAGAGGTTCGTAGTAGTTCCTTCCTTTTTCGGCCTCAGACTCGTTCTTTTTCTTTTTCCCCAGTCCAGGCGCTTTCGTTGGAAGGTCTGAGTCAAGCTCGTCCATTCGCGCACCCATTGTTCTAGGCCGGGTTGAGTTCCCCTTTACCTTTCCATTGATTCCCGGTCCTTCTCCCTTTTTTTCCGACATTTCCCGGTACTGGCCTTGAACCCGTGGCCCGGCTCGTAGTGGAAAACTCGAGGAAGTCATTTCATTCTTTTTTTACATGGGCGACAGAGTTACGATCGCTTTTTGCCTCCCCTCAGCAGTTGCCTTCTTTCCCCCGGTCAATCGCATCCCTTCTTCCTCCCAGGATAGTAGTTTAACTTCTTGACCCACAGTTTTCCACTTCTGTGATTCCACAGCAGCTCGTCACGTTTTTGGGGCAGGCGGGTGATGCTGACCTTTTTTCCAAGAAGAGATCTCTATTCTTTTGTTTGTGAGAGTTTAGTTTGGCAGGTCCCGCAGGGCCCCTAGTCCCCGACGAGCTGCCTGTCACATTTTGCCCCCTTTTCCGCCCCTGTTTGTTCCCCCTTTTTCCCTTCTCGCTTCGGCCGATGCGGATGGAAGGGGGGGTGTTTTCGGGAAACTGCTTGCGAGGCGCACCGATCCTGTTTTTGTTCCTCAACAGGTGGAAATCCTGGAAAAGACCCGCATTACTTCCTTATAGTCGTCCTCTTCGAGTCGTCCCTTTTTTTTCCCCCTTTCCAGTACGGAGATGGAGTTCTTACTTCTTTTCCTGGTAACCCATACTCCTTCGATCGGAGAAGGATTTTTGAGCCCCCCGCTCTGGGACGCCATAATGTCGCGCATCTTTGCTTCCCTTGCCCTCCGACGTAGACCATCCTCATCTCTTTTTCTATGACCGAAACTAAGACCTCTTGCAGTTTTTTTTTTGGCTGTCAATCCCCTTCACGGCTGCCTTGGTCTTTGAAGATTTGTTGAGCGGCCTCGGAATTAGTGTACCTTTTTTCTGGTCTCCCGTTACCTCCTGGTTCACGATGATGACTACCCCTTTTTTTTGTTGGTGACCACAATAGGGCGTCCAACGCCCGGGCAGTAACGCATTGGGATGTGGGTTTCCACCCTGATGTTCCGGGCGTTCCCCTCAGTGAAGGCTCGACGCTTCCTCCTTTACGTTTTACGCTTCTTTCCCGCGAGGGGCCCAGTGTTGGGACCCCTGACTTCTCGAGTTGACATCCCTCTTGCGAGGAGATCGTGGTTTTCCTTAATGGAAGTTGGTGTGTGGCCGTTCGAACGCTTTCTGTTCGCAGTTCCGCGCACGGAGTCTGTGAGAACGGTGAGGCGCGTGGTTTTTGTGTTTTTTTGGAGGTTCTTCTTTTTTCCTTGAAACGAACTCCGGGTCGACTTCACTCTCCGCGACGGCTTTCCCCAAGCTTAAAACCATACCTTCCCCCCCCAACTTTTTTCACAACGGAGATGTGGAATGGTTTTCGGACCGCGGCCTGCAGATTCCCGGGGCAAGCTTTTTTGATTCCACATCATCTCCCTTCCGAAAGAGCTTTTTTTACTTCCCTTGGAGATAAGCTCCCTCTCCGCGGACTTCTTTTCAACCCCAAGTGGAACGTTCTCCGTGGCCTTGCCGTTTCCCTCTGTTATAAAGGCAGCCATCTTCCTTGACCGCATTCGGGCAACTCCCGCTATTCCGAACTGGTGGAGGGGGATGGATGGTGTCCCTTCCCGTTTCCCCCCAGGCCTTTCTACTGGGACCGCCGCTCTGTGTCGCCGCCTCTCTCCCCGACCGAGTTGTTGCTTTGGGCACCATTGCCGCATTTCTCACCACTTACTGCCCCGTGTACCGGCGCGATACCCCATCTCCAGACACTGTTTTTTTTCCATCCCTTTGAGTTTGTCTCCGCGTACGCGCAATCGTTTCCTCACGGCGCCACGAGAGTTTTTTTTTTTTCTTTTCGCGGCGAAATGGTCCTGAACGTCCTGTTGTGAATGACCTTGCACCCGGACCCCTCCGACGTCAATGTACTCTCATGTTTTGATTCCTTCGAGAGGCTAGTTTGTGAGTATCTCACCCCCACACCCCCCCCCCCCTCCCCCCCCCCGCAGCTCCTTCGTGCTTTTTCCCACCAGGGAAAAGGATGTTACCTGGCCCTGACTGGGTCGGTTCCTAAGGGCGGTTGTCCTGACCATTTGAAAAGGACACCAACTAGAGTGGTGAAGGAGCCGATAATTTTTCAGACCTGATCTCTCTTCCTACAAGTTGTTGTTGTTGTGTCTCCTCTTTCTTGAGTCCTTCTCCTTCAGACGTTCCCCATTGGGGTGTCATGTCAATGGTCCGGTACCCCCCCTCCTCGACCTGACATAGTAGAAAAAGACGGGTTTTTTTTTGGTCTTTTTAGGCCCTGCACGCCGTCGCGATGTTTGTTTTTTTCCTTCCCCCCACCTAAGTGCTGGAACAGCTACCCCGCTTGTATTCCAATTTACGTATTTGCCCGTTTTTTTTTCGGATTGCAGAGTAATTCCATGATGGTTTTTCTGCAGCACTGGATCTCTTGATATTTTTTTGACGCATCGTGGGAGATTCCCCGGGACTCCCTTTCCTCCCGTCCTAACTTTTGACGTTTGCGATGTAGTCCCTTTTCCCTTTTTAAAGGAGCCCGGTGTTTGCCTTTTTCTTGATGAGCCGCGTTCTTTGCCTTGCGCGGGACTGCTTGAGCGCTTCTTCCCTTTCTAGTGCCAAGCTGGGTGGCAGGATGCAAAGGCACGTTTGAAGTTTTTGGACCCCTTTTCTCATACTTTGGCTCCTACACACAGGTTCATCTTGTAGCCCTCTTTTTCCCCATTTTTCCTTTTTGTTTTCCCTGACTAGAAGAAATGAAGGCATGTCTCCGATGGATTTAATTTTCCCCCCGGTAATAAATCTTTCCTTTTGATTTAAATACGCTTGCCATCATGGGGTACTGACGGCCGCCCCTGTTTTGATTGAAGCACCTTTCGTCTGCATGCCCATTCTCTTTTTTTTTCTTTAGGTCGTCCTCCTCTGGACTTCCTCCGCTTTCGTTGCAAGGTTGCTTTTACTCAGTTGCAGACACCTCAACCTCGTCACGGTCTCCTTTCTTCGGACCAGGCAGTTGGGTGTTCTTATTGTTATCTCCACCGCGGGCGAGTTCATTTCTGCATCGCCCTTAGGTATTTTCTTTTTGACCTCCCACACTTGTCCCTTCCTCCCTTTGCCGCTCACTCTTTATCATGTCCAGGCGCGGACTCGCGTTCGCGGCAGCTTTGTGTAGGAGGCCCCCCCCCCAGGTCTTTTCCTTGCCCGTACTCGACCCCCTGGCGGTTTAAATCCTTTTCTTCAGTGAAACGGATGGTCCCCAAGGTCCGTTTTTGATGGCACCGACCTTCTGACAGGCATTCTTCGTCCCGCGTAGAGCCTTCGGAAACGTTCTTCCATACCCTTTTCATTTTTCCCCCACTCCCTTCCCGTGCGGGGGAGCTGCGAACTCCCTTTTTAACCCCCTCCACCCCCGCAGAGTTGTTCTGTCCCTCATCGGTTCCTACGCCTTGTGTTCACCTCCGCGTACACCGAATTGGTTCCCCTCCTCCCTTTCAATCTGCACGTGCTGGCGTCCAGTTCCTCCTTTCGTCGTGGTTTTTGTTTCCGTCTTGAAAGAGGTAGTATCGTGGCCGGTACGTGTTTGCGATGTGCATCTAGTCTTTTTTTATGCTGTCTCTTGCTGTGGCCCGTCCCCGGCCGAAGGGAGTGCGAGCTTCCAAGGTAGCGTAAAAGAGTATGGCTTCACATTTTTTCCTTTTTCCCGACGAGGTTTTTTTTGCCCGGGGCCAGGGACAGGACTCCCCCTTTTTGCTGACCCTAAACTTTCTGTCCCGACTGGGCCCGACTGCCCCCTTGCAGAGAAGACAGGAACTCCTCTGGAAGTACATGCGTGGTCCTGGTCCTTCTTTCCCCCTTTTCTCCCCCTCTATGCTTTGCGCCCGAAGACAATGAGCAGGTCTCCCCCGACCTTTTTGTTTTTTGGCCTGACTTTCGCTCTCTGAAACCTTTATTGAACCCCACAGTTTCTCCCCTGAACGGTTTTTGAACTTTTCCATCTCTTCTTTTTTTTTTTTTGGCTGCTGGAATGCGGACCTCAGAGACAGCCTCCTCTTTCTGTCAATCCTGGGTTGTTTCCGCTGCGCCTGCAGGTAAAGAAGGGCCAGTCCCCCTCCCAAGAGCTGATGTAACCTTTTTTTTTCCCTCCCTTGTGTTATTTATTCTTCTTCGGCCCGGCCACCTCGTGATTCTGTCCCCTGGGTATTTTTCTTTCAACATGTAGGTTCTCCAAGCCCGTCTACTCAACGGCTGATTCGCCATTATTTTTTTTCTCCCCATTGACAAAGTCGGCTTTTCGGTCCTATGATGAGGACTTCAAGCTTTCCAGTCGGACCAGTTACTTTGTCTTCTTTTTCCCCGCTAAAGGACATTTTCTTTTCCCGTTTCCGGTAAATAACAGGCTAGCTTTCCTTACTTTTTTTCACTGAGAATTGAACTTCCCCCCCCCCATTATTGACGCCTACCTGGGATTCCCGCAGCATTCCCTCTTCGTGGCAAGCGTTATTCTACATCTCCCAAGCGAGTTTCCCTACTCGACCCCTCTTTCTATGGAGAGGACCTGCTCCCCCCTACTCTTTTTGACCTTTTTTTTTTCTTCCTCTCTCTTGTTAGACAGATAGTTCCGGTTCCGGGGCCTTCCGTTTGGTCCCTACCTCCAAGCGGGTTGAAGCACTGATGTACCCTTTCCCCTGTTTGATTGCGGTTTCCCCCTTGATTTAGGCCGCACCCCCCCGGGCTAAGCCGCGGATTTTGAAAAAACGTCTTGCGGACGATACGTCGGGCCCGAGGCAGACGAATTTCGTTAAGTCGTGCCTCCCCCCCTTCTGTGGCCTGAGGGTTGGTACAGGTCTCATTTTCTCCTAATTCTTTCTTGCCTCGATCCGTCATGTTCGGCTTGGGGCACGCGCTTCTTCCTTCCCATTCCGCTTTTTTTTCACCTGGTCCGGTGATACAGGAGGTCTAGTCCCTGGAGGCGTCCCGCGTGTTCACCGTACCGCTTCATTTCGACTCCCCATCACCATGGAACCTAGACCGCTTTTCTTAAAGCCACCCCCCCCCCTCCCCCCCAGCTGGGGTACAGAAGGAGTCGCGAGACTTGTGGAGGTTGGTCGGCCCGCCTTTTTCTTACCGTTTGAACGTTGTCTCTCATCTTTTTTTTCTTTAGGAAATCTCTCTCTCCCTGTCCTCGGCAAACAGAGCTTTTTACTCCCTGTTAATGCCTTCAGCGCGGGTTTGATCGACGTCAGGTGTTCCGTCGGACCGATTCGGCGGTCCTTTTTTTCAAGGACCTCTTCTCCGTTTGGCAAAAGGAGCCAGGTTGAAAGTCTCCTGTCCTGCGATGGTTTTTCACTTTCCTCACAAGGCCTTTTGGCCGTTTCGGAGGAGATTGTTGTACACCTTTCCCCTTCCATTGGCAATGAGTTTCCTGACCCTTTGGTCTAGAGGTTAGCAGCAACCGTCCCTTTTCCGGCCGTGCTGACCGCATCCGGCGTCACCTCCACCAACTCCGCGCTCCACCCCCTTTCACCGCGATCTTGAATTTCTCCCCCTTTGAACCCCTATTTGGTGGTCGGCGAGGGAATCCTTTTTTTCCCCCCACTATGTACCCGATCTGCACGCCTATCGGGCGGCGAAAGTTTTTTCCCCTTGACGTGAACCTCCCCCTTCCCCCCGTACACCCCGCCACGACGGAAAGGAACCTGCCGAGATCCCTGGAGGCCGCTTGAGAGTCATCACGGTGGAGCTGCCCCCAGCGTCGGCTTTTTTTCCCTTCCCTAGACCCCCCCTGTCCGGCTGTTAATGAGAATTTTGTACGTCGGGTTTAGTCTTCTGTTTGTTGAGTAACCGGTCCCCCCACCTGGTGGCTGAAGTCGCATTCTCTCTTAGACCTAATTCTTTTTCTCTCTTTCCCCTTAATGCTATTGTTGTTCTTTGACGAGCCTTAGGGCTGCCTTTCATCCTAATTCGCCACCCTCGGTGGGGTAACTTCCCCTTTTCTACACACGCGTGAACCTTCCCCCCCGCCATTCCCCTTCCTTGCTGAATACACAGCAGGCTCCTTTTCTTTTTGGGTTGGTCCCTTCTCCCCTAGTACTCTTTTGTGTATACATCCCTAGGCTGGAACCGTGCACCGGATTCTGTCATGGTTCTTTGTGGCGGTTCTTTTTTCGTTTGCCCGGGTCTGTCCGGACAGTTCGCAGCCCACCTTTCTCCGGTCTGCCTACTCCTTTTTTTCTTTTCTTCTTTGGAAAGACGGTTGGTGGATCAGCCCGACCACCCCCGGTTGGAACGTTGATGGCAATAAAGATCTCTTTCCCCCCCGGTGAGGTTGCTGCTTGGCCTGTTTTTTAGGTTGAGAAGATGAGGGCTGGCTGGCACTTCCCGTTTTGAGAGAGGCGAGTTTGACACCTCGTTTTTTTTCGTCAGAGGATGGGCCACCCTTTTCCCTTGGCTGTTCTCATCCATCCCTGGGCCCTTCCTTTCGCGAGCAGGTATTTGAATGTTTTCATGGTTGAAAAGCCATTCGCAGCGATGTTTCTCCCCTCTGGCGGCCGGGGAGTTTTCTTCTTCTGGGGCCGCCTCGGCCTTTTTAGAGGATTACCCTGACACAAGATGGGTAACTTGTGGCCATTGATTACGGGGTCGATCTCGAGTTCCCCGATTTTCTTTCCGTTTGCCTCGTGGCCGCGGGCGACACCCTCCAAACAGAGGACTTCTGACTCTGGGGGTGCTTAAGGAAAGCTGCGGCGTTTCCGGGTCTGAGTCGACCAGGGCTGTAACCGGTACCCCTCTGTCAACGCAGCGGGAATACCCCCCCGAGAAAGCGCCTCCGGGGATCCCTGGTCCCTTTCTCTTCCTTGCGGCCGGTCGCGGAGTTGTGTTCCCCGTTCCCTTGACCTTATTTGACAGGAACGATTAACCCTCTTCCTTCGGCTTTTCACTGCCCCCTTTAGCTTTTAGCCCTTGACCCTATAGTACCCACTTCCGTGCCCCGAGATTTACTCCAGTTTCTTTGAAGAGAGGTCCGCCCTTGACTGTTTCAGGAAGGTCGGCGTTCCCGTCAAAGTTGTTCCCAATCTGACTTCCTCCCCTTGACGGGGGGCAGGAAGAAAATATGTTTTACACCCTCCAATCCCCCCCCCCTAGTACACCGGCAGCATTCCAACCTGATTATCTCTTTTTCCCTTTTTCTCAGACATATGTTGTCCATCTGCAGATCAATTCCCTTGCCCTTCGCGCCCCAGAAGCCATAGTCTGGGCTTTTCGGCAGTTCCTACGCCCAGGTTTGTTAGGTTTCCCGGTCAGTGAAGATGGCGCTTCTCTGAGGAGGGTAATATTATTGGGTCCCAGCTTTTCGGCGAGCAGGCCACTTGCTTCCCCCCTGAGCGATGGCTGGACAGGCTCGACCCCCTGCCGTCCGCTTCTGCCTTGGGTGAGGACGTTACTCATCTCGGAACAGACTCCCAGCATGACTTTCAGAATGGCCCGCTGGCATGGAAACTCGTCAGTACTGTTTTCCCCTTTCTCCCCCCTGGTCGCCCAAAGAAGTATCGCTTGTCACTCAGCCGGCATGAACTCAGGTCTCACCGCTGGTACCTTCCTTCCCGAATTGAAAATGATGTTAACAATTTTACACCTGGGCCCTTCACATCCCGGTTGAAGGTTCTTTTTAGAAATGAAAGCTTTTCG
>Ga0179593_1270941_pt1 | contig 11093 bp, 18 predicted proteins | sample CZODoug2_1_08_16_FD_185931 | JGI IMG/M metagenome (GOLD analysis project Ga0179593, IMG submission 185931) | Vadose zone soil fungal communities from Angelo Coast Range Reserve, California, USA - CZODoug2_1_08_16fungal (PacBio error correction) | ecosystem: Environmental > Terrestrial > Soil >... | reverse complement strand
ACTTTTTCCGAATTTCTCCTTTTGCCACGTCGGTGAGGAGTCGCTGTGTTTGTCAATGCGATCTCTTCTTCTTTTCTTCAAGCTGACACGCCTCAGATACGCCCGTCGTCCGTCTTTAGATGAGTGAGCCTCCCTCCTTTCGATTCGCGACGCTGGTTCCCCCCGGATCTTATCCCTCTTCAACTTTTTGATGTTAGCGACATCAGAGCGTCCGCTCGCCTTCTGCTGAGGTGATGCCCCTCCTATTTTCATCGGACCCGATAAGAAGCTTGGCCGCAAGGGCCTCTCCCTCTCTCATTCTGATTCTAGCTGCTCACTGCCTTCGTTGAGCAGAATAGGTCCACCTCCTGATTTCTCTTGAACGAATAATTAGGCATGATGGAGGAGGAGTGGTCCTTCCTTCCAGCTTCATCGCCGTCGACACAGGACACGATGGCGACTTTCATTCCTTTTCTTTTTATTTTTGACAAGTGCGGTGTATTTCAGTGCTAAATCCTTAGTTTTCCCTTTTTTTTCTTTGGGCAGGTCCGAAACACTGACACAATGGCGGATTTCCCTTTTTCGTTGCTATCACTTGAAGTAATCCCTCCGGTTATGTCCTTTCCCCCTCACTTAAATAAAATCCCCACTTATGTGGAGCGCCGCTCTCTTTTCTTTTTCCTTGCTTTCGTTACCAACGCCCGGTGTGCTGGACACGGTTTAGGCCACCCTAGTCCCCCCTCCATACTATCCTTACAGATGGACCAAGCGCCACGGTGATAGGGGGGCTGAGTTTTTTTTGGTGTTTTTTTTTTTTGAGGGGCGTGTGTTGGCGTTTTTTTTTTTTTGCTTTTCCCCGGCCCCAGACCTATTCGTTCTTGCAAACTTCGTCTTCTTCGCACTTTTACTTGATTCTCCGCCAACATAATGACTCTCCTAATCCCCGTGACCGAAGCAGCCAGCAGTAGGAAATCACCCCCCTTTCTCCAGTAGCGCGAACGACTCGAAGGTGAGCTACCTTTTCACTTTTATCTCATCCCTTTCAAGTGTTTGTCCCCTTTCCTTTCCCTTTCCTACCCTTCCCTCTTCAGGAACGTGTAGATCCAGGCATGTGTGACTCCTGCTTTTTTAGGCGAATGGCTCTTTGTCGCTTTTTCCCCCCCGAAGCCATCGCTATGTAACCTAAGGTCCTTTTCCCGTTCTGAGACGCACAAAACTACGGTTCCAGAAACATAATCCTTTCCTTGGTGTAAATATTTTGAAGCGAAGTGTGAAGTAACCCATTTAAATTAATGGTTTAGGGGTCCATTTAAATTCCCCCCTTTTTCCCCCTTTGTCGTAGATCCCTTTTCTTTGCCTATCCATCTGTGACTCCCTAGTATCTCGGACTCAAGCCGTCCTCCCTCTGTCGAATTCTCTTATACGGGGGCTGAGGATATGATGGTCAAACCTTTTTCCCCCCTGTCTGCTGTTGAATTGTACTTCTGAGCTCTTTCCTTGTTGTCTCCCCTTTCTCAACCTGTCTTTTGAGTTCGCTACTGAATGTGTCACTATCCTTCTACTCCCTGTTTCTCTGAGTCCGTGGCCGATGGATTTGTGTCAAACACCCCTTTTTTTTTTCTCCATTCGGGTCTGTTTTTCTCAGGAGCTTTCCCGAAGGTCTTTTTTTTTCCTCATCCGACTCGGTTTGCGCTATGATCTCCGTAATTTCTCACCCCTTTTAGCTGGTTCCTTTTATAAGTTGGCAACCAAGGGGGGGAGGTTTGTTTCTTGTTTTTGTCCGTTTGTTTAAAAAATTTTACCCTTTTTTCTCCTGATTTCCAGGAGATTTTGGTTCCTGGTTTCCTTTTCATAACAGCCCCCTTTTTGGTCACAAAGTCGGATTTTTTTTCCTTTTTCTCCTAATCGGGATTTCTCCAGTCTCCCCTTGGTCCCCCCAGCGCCACTCTAGACCCCCTCTTCCTCTTTTTTTCGTCTTTCAATGACCGTTTTTTCCCCCCTCCTTCCCCTCAGAGCGCGAGTTCCCATCACAAATTTTCACTAAGTCCGACCCCGTTGGCGCGATTGTCGTTTTCTTTCCCTCCCTTCCGAACTCCCTTCCGCTCTGATTTACAGTTGCGGTTTGGGGTTTCGAGCCCCCCCCCTCTTTTCCTTTATTCGTACATCCTCGCTCGGTTTGGCGTAATTCCCCCTTCCCTTCTCTTTCGTTGGGTCTTCGCCCTCGATTCACGCAGGAGACCCCCCCCCCCCTTCCCGTGATTTTCCTCATGGCTCTGACCTTTGCGGACCGATTCCCCTCTCTCTCCAATTATGCCGGACGCGTTCGTATGTTGTAGTAGCCTTTTTACTCCTCTTTTTTTTACTAATGTCGTAGCCACGTTATTTGGTTCTTTTCGATACTTTCTTTTCCCTTAAGGCTCCTTTTTTTCTCGGATCTCCGGTCGGTTTGTTGTCGATTTTCTTTGACCCCCTTCACGTAAGTTCTTTGCGAAGTCCAGATGGCGAGCTTTCTTTTTTCAGGAGCTCTTTGATCAGGAGGGCCGTCTCCAACACAGGTTGACCTCCCCAGCCTGTGTGGATTACTCTGGATCAGTTAAAAGCGATTCCTTTTTTCGTTCTCCCAGTCTGGAGGTAGGGGGGGGAGTTGTTAGTTGCTCCTTCCCTCCCCTGTCCCACTAGAACGACGAAGGCATGCTCTGGACTGTTTCTTGTTTGATTCCCTCAGACTCTCATTTTGTGGAGAGCTCCCCCTCTTCCAGATCTCGAACGTCCCCCGTTACCTTCCTTTTTGCCTCACTTCGGCGAGTTTAAGTCGTATTCTTTAATGTTGCGGTTTTTTTTCCCCTTCCGATTCCTCTCTTGCGCTGGGCGGGCGCCAAAACCCCCCAAACCACACCAACCCAAACCCACCTCTTCTTTCCTACCCCCCCCCGTTTTTTTTTTTTTCCGGGACATGTTCTTCTCTCCCTATTCTCACCTCTTTTTCGCCAACTTAAAGGCGTGACGATCGTCCCCTTCTTAAAGCTTATTTTGATTGTTCCCTCCTTCCTTAGTAGACTCTCCAATGAGAGGATATTTCCGCCCCACCTGAGAGTCGGCCGTCACATCCAAACCCACCTTTCTCAAGAGCTGTCAAGACATGTACTCCGATTCTTCTTTCCTCTTTTAATTTTTTTTTTTAAATGATTGACTTTTTTCCGGACTCCTTCTTCTCTTTGTCCCCCAACTGATCAGCAGTTTTCCGCCCCTTCCCCCCCGGGATTTACTGACTGTATTGGGTCGTCCTTATTTTTTCCTTTTTATGGGCTAAGTATCTTCCTATCCCGCTCCGATATCGACCCCTCCCTTTTAGTGCGGCACTACGGCTCGGTCAAATCCTGCACTCGCCCCCCCTGACCCAGTCCGACTAATTTCCAAAAGCGGCCACGGACGTAACGTCTCCCATTCCCACCCCAAACATTCTACCGTTTTTGAACGACAATTAGGAGTTTCCCCTCTCTACACCCTGCTCCCTTAAGAAACCTCCTTATCCCTCTGCCTGCAGGGCCTAAGTTTCCCTCTGAACCTTCCCTCCTTGGATCTTCCTCCCTTAACGGAAATCCCTTCTTCTCCGATTGATCTCGATTCCTCTTCTAAATCCAACACGACGCGGGAAGGTCTGCGGGGCTTCCCCCCCACATTTACTCCAGCCGGCATGAGTTCGAGTTGGTACTATAGCGCTCTTTCTTTTATCGCATGTAAGAACTCTTAGAGGGGATGGAAATTAACCCACGACATGCCTCCTTTTCCACAACTTCTTCGACTATTGGTTGCTCTGGAGAGGCCCCCTTCTTTTTAACCATTTCCCTCATCCACACTGCCCCCTTTATGGAAATGGTCCTATTTCTCTCAGTTTTTTTTACGTACCTTCCTCTTCCTCTAACTCCTTTTCCTTAGACATCTTTTTCTTGAGCCTCTCGATTCGCACCTTTAACGCCAAGATCTGGTTTTCTGAACCGATACTTTTCTTTCTTCTTCACCTCTTCCCCCATGCCCCAAGATACCCCTTAGAACGCTGAAAAATTATCGGAACCCCTTTTCTCTTATCCTCTAGTTATTAACACAATCCCCCAACCTTGCCACCTTTTCGTTTTTCTCCTCCCAATTACAACGCACCATCTAAGATTGACAAACTTTCCCCACCCCCCCCCCCCCCAACCCCCCCCTCGCCGGGAGACCACATCCATCGCGCTCTTCTTCTCCTCCCCTGGAGGAATTCCTAGTATGGCGACATCATTTCTTTTTCTTTCCTTTCCGACATCATCCCCTTTTTCCTCCTTAGTAGGGAATCCTCCTACTTCCCATCCGATCATAGAAGTTGTCTCCTCCATTATACCCCATCATTTTATCTCCTCCATCTACCAGTTTCTTTAGGCGGATTAGTATCCCTCCTCCGCCTCCCTATTGTCACTCTTCCCTTTATCGAACTTAAAATGGTTTCTCCACTTTCCATTACTTTGAGCCCCAATCACCTTATTCTTCTCCTTTTCCGCTATTCTGTGTTCTTTTTCCATATCTGACACATTTCGTCCAAATGGGTTCCTAGTTTTTCTTCTCCTCAACACTTACGGGCCTTTCACGTATTTCTCAGGTGCTTTACCGACTTTTTCACCTGAGGACAGATGAGCCTTCGCCCTTTCCCCCTCGTACCCTCCCCTTGATTACTCCCCTCTTAACCTCCATTTTTTTTCTCCTTCTTCTTACGTACGGTGAACCCTTTCCCCGTTTCGTTAGGCTATAAACGTCAATTCTTCTGAGTATTTTTTGTCGGCTCTTTCCTTTATTTTTTCCCCCCCTCTTTTTTTGTCTTTCTCTGGATTTCTTCTGATTTTTATTGAGCGATCATTTATTTTCACACTTCTATCTTCTCCCCCTCCCATTTGAGTCTTGCCCATTTTGAACTTCTCCCCCAGAGAACCGTCATTTTCTCGTTTCGTGCCAATATTACGTTATCGAATTGCGTGATCCTTTGGCCTCCGCTCTCCAATAATTTTTTCTTCTCTACGACAGAAGTTTTATTTGCTCGCTCCCCCCTCTCTCTCCCCTTCCATTGATTTCTCTTCACCTTCCCCCTCACGCAAGGGTCTTTTCTGTACTCACTTTGGCAGCAGAGGTCGGAGTCAGGAGCAAACCGAAATTTTCTTTTCGGCCTTCTTCTTGCTCTGATCTAGTGGAAGCCGTAACTTCCTTCCAATTCCCTCTCCCCCTGACTCTTCCGTACTCCCCCTGGGAGTTTAATTTTCCATTTTCTCTTGTATGTGGTTTTGACCGGAGTTAGACCTTCCCATCTCCCCCCTTTCCGGACTTTTATGCTCTTCCTTCTTTCAGGAGAAATTGCCGATTCCTCCGTCTTCTCCTCTTTCCCTTAGATTTCCACGATGCAATGGGATCGGCCAGTTCTCCTTATTTCTTTCTTTTCGTCCCAAACCTTGAATCCCTTCGTGTACGGCGATTTTCTCTCTGGCTTTGCCCTACGCAAAAAAATGAGAGCTCGTAGCCTGTGCCTTTTTTCCGTCCCCCTTCCTTAGTCCGGAATTCCTTTGCGGCATTCGCTTCGCGCGTTTTCCGTCCGACGGCGCTTCTATTGAAGGCGTTTCCTTGGCAATTTCTTGGAGAATGCTTTTTGAGAGGCGCCGACAGCAGACTTCCCTGTAAAAGTCCTTTTTCTGATTCAGGGCACGTGGGACACGGTTCCGATTTTTTCCTATCTTTTTTTCTGAGCTAGTCCCTTCCAAGCGTGCCTAGAGCGGCTCTGCCCCGTCTTCGTTTCCTTTCTCCCATGAGCGCAGAAGTATAGCTACCCCTTAGAGGGTCCACCTAATCGAAGTCGACTTTCACCGATCTGAGCGTCTTCGAAATAACATCGCGCCTCTGTGTTTTCACTTCCCTCTCCCTTCTATATGCTTTTCCCCCTGTTTCGCTTTGTACAGCCAGCGTCAGTCCTGTTTTCTCCTGTCTCCGTGCGGTGATGCGACTCTTTTGCGGACCGATATACGGTGCTGGATATCCCAGTGTCTAGTCTTCCCTTTTCTTCATGCAGATCCGAGCTGTCGCTTCTTTTTCCTTCCCTCTGGGCTCCAATTCTTTCTAAATCACGTCTCGCATTAGATTGTTCTGCGTGTTCCTGAGACATTTAATTCTCCGACCGATGGCCGTCGTTCTTTCTCTTCCACCTTTCTCCTTTTTACCTGAGGACAGTCTCGGTTTCGGTGACACTTGTCCACCCCCCTTTAGCGTCTTTTTCCCCACTTTTCGGGATGAGCGGTCCCCCGCCGTAATCCCCCAAGAGACAACATCTGTGCCTCGCTTTCTGATCCCCTCATGACCCCTTCGGCGCCCTGATTTTCCAGGAACGCATCACTCCAATGATATAGTCTTTGTCCTGTCGAGCAGCACCTAAAATTCATCGTCACCCGTGATTTGACCTGCACTTGCACCATAGCTTCCACTTTCTTCCTTGCCTATGTGAAGCCCCCCTGGTTAGGTTATTCTATTGGGCTGACCGTGTATTCCCCTCTGTCTCCCTCCATGTTTTTTCCTTTTTCTTGAGCCAGTTTACTATTTTCCTGAAACCTACCGAAGAAGTACGTTCCATTCATGTAATCTAAAAGAAAAGTTCTCTTTTCGTTCCACCGGAATTTACAGATTCTTTCGAATCACCCTTCACGGCCCGTTCTGTCCACGACACCGGGTTTCCACCCATTAAGAACCCCCTGACAAGATGAGGCCTCTTGTAATCCTGCCTTTTTATGTTCCTCTCTTTCAGAGAGTCGAAGGTCAGCCATCGGGCTTCACCGAGCCCTCTCCTTCGAAACTCCGGTGAACGGCCCGACCGTGTCTTCGACGTAAACCCAACTGCGGCGCACATGCGGACCTTTTTTTTTCCAAATCTTCCTTTTTTTTTCAAGGATCGTGGGCGGGGTCGCTTCCTTCCCACTTTACAATATTTGGCCTCCCCATGGAGTGCGCTTAGCCGCTTGACTTCTTCCCAGGCGTCTCCAGTCCCTTCTGCGAGTTTTTTCCTCCTAGAAGAATCCACACGGGAGCGGCTTCTACGTGCTGGTGGACTTTTTTTTTCAAAGACTTCGGTCTCTTCAATTTTACTCGGTCAGCTTTAAAATGGGATGCTTTCGGCCTTTTTCTGTTACCATTCACGTAATGATTAATCCAGAGTTTTTCTACGAGATTAATTTGGATTCAGCTGTTTTTTAAATCCTGTTGTTTGCCTCGGGTAAGGTGCGGATTCTCGATTCGGTGTTAATGTGAACGCTCGAGAGGAGGTAGTCTGTAGTAATGGGCTCCTTTTAGCGTCGATGGGTTCTTGGCAGTGATAACCTTTGCTTCCCGGTACGTTCCTCTGATTTCCATGACCTGTGTCGTCGTATTTTTCCACTAAACCCCCCTTGAGGATAAAACCGTGGCGGCCTGGTTCGCAGACATAAGGGATGGAGTCACTTATCTCGCCTTTTTTTTCGAAAAACACCAAAATCTTACCCTTGCTGGGAGAGTCTGGATTGTTTCCCGCATTCTTTCTCTATCCCTCCTTGCCCTCCAAAATTTGCCGACGCCGTTGGCCGATGATTTTTTCAGCTTGTAGCTTTTTTTTTAATATTCACTTCGACTACGCTTCTGAACTTCTACGAGACCTCGGGGCCCTCTCCTCTTCACTAAAGACGCAGGCTGCTTAATTTGAGACCCTTTTAGAGAGGGAGTTTGTCGGAGCGTAGCGTCTTCCTGAGCCCCCCATTCTTTCTTTGGGTCCCGCTTTCCTGGAATAGCATGTTGACGGCGATCACGAGCTCTTTCTCCTCAGGAATCTTTTTTTAAAGCTGGTAGCCAGGTGGATGTTTGTCAAGATTTCGGTCCTTGTATGTAGACGTTACATTTTTTTTGTAAGTCTTACTGCGTTACTTCTTGGAGAGTCCTTGAGATTTCGGGTCGTAGTTGTTGGCGATTGATGGATATATCCGTAAGTTGTCCCTCGATACCAGTTTTTCTCCTATGCTGATGGCTTCGTCGATTCTGCTCAATTTACGGTCCATAACGTTCTGAAACCTCAAGGAGATTGAATCCGTTTTGCGGAGCTGTATTGGATCCGTCACCTCGCCGCCGCGCTCGACCAGTATTTAGTCTTAGATTCGAGTTCCAGTACGGCCCTTCACCGCTTCCTCAGGAATATGCTCGGTTACGGTTCGCGTCTGTTGTGATTGACCGCCCGAGTCAGTGGGCCGGTTCTCACTTGAGGCTATCAGATCCAAGTCCCGGTCATTCCCTTCAAACCCCTTCGGAGCGGGAGACGATGCGCCAGCTTTTAATAATGGATTACTTCGATGTGATAATGATGTCTGACAGGTGAGACCCAATATTCTCCTTTAGAAGAAGATTTTGTGTTGATAGAAGATTATGTAGAAAAAGTTTTTCTCGTCGGCGATTATAACATCGAGGTCCGACCAATCAACCTCTTCCGCATCGTCTTGTTCAGTCCGCCGACCCAGCCCCTTCCCTAGATGACGGTTCCTTCTCAAGGGCACAGATCGCCGTGCACATTTTTGGCGGCAAAAAAAGCCCAAGTTTTCAAACCAAGTTCCGTCAGACCCTTTCTCTGTGACTGAACGCGCTGCTAACGCCAGCGTCGTCACTATTTCTTAGGAGAGTGTGACACTCGACTTTTACCACGGTCCATTTAGTCTCTCCTTGTATGAGTTTCGTGGTGGCCGCGTATGGTGAGCCGATCTCATACCTTCCTTCGAGGCGAGCCATCCCTTAACCTAGGTCCTTCTCGTAACGCTTTCCAATCCCATTAAAACCCAAATAGCCCCTTCTGCAACAAGCTCGTAACGGGGTGAAAATTTTTTCATCCTCCCCCCCCCTTTGTACCAGAGTCCTTCTAAAATGAGGCTCCCCCATATGTCTTGCTCATCCCTCTTTTTCCGCACGCCCTTTGTTCCCACACGCCTTGTGAATGGCAAAGTCGCAGTGGCCTTTAGAAGACCCGAAGTTATTGGACTACTCTCCTCAATTAATGGTTGGTGGCTCGCGATGGCCATCCTGCTCCAGCCCCCCTCTCGGTACAGGACTCTGTTCTCCCCCAACTCATAGAAGGCCTGCGTCAGCGACTATCCTCTATCGGTCTAGACTGCTCCCTTTCCTGAGGGCGGAATTGTGATAAAGCACCAATACATTTCTTTCCCCCGCAACCGGCGTCGGCAAAACTTTCTCAATAGGCCTTCCTTCCATTGTCGGTCACCCAGGTCAGTCCTCCATCTGTTGATAGTTTTGTTCTGATTCCTCGCGCGCGTCGCCGTTCGCTTCCCATCCTTTGCGACCTCTTTTTCCTGATCCTCGAATATTTGGTTTTCTCCTCCCTCACTTTCTCTCCCTTCCCGACATTTTTTAACTCTCGGTCCCTGCTACGAACGTTCTCTCCAGTCACTTCCCAGCTCCCATCGACGCTGACGAATATCGTTTGCTTGATTCCCCCACCCCTATAGAAGACAAATAATCGCTTTCTCGTTCAATCATTTGAACTCGCTTCTTTTTAATTCGGACCTCAGCAACCTACCCATTGCTTCTTGACCAACCATTCTCTGTTGCAACCCAAATCCAGACAGCAGTTCGGTTTTTTATAATTACGTCAGGTTTTCTATCATTCAGGACCGGGCGCCCCATAATCCATTGTACCTCTTTTTTCCTTCTTCGTACAAGCCTTACGCTACTACGTCTGTTCAAAACCCCCGCCGATATATAAGACGCTCAGCTCTTTTTGGATTCTCTCATAAGGGACTGGAGATGCGACTCTTTCCCCTGCCGTTATCGAACTCCTGTGAGTAAACTTCTGGCCTTACTTTTTTTTCTCCCCCATTAATTTGTTCTACTCAAGATTACGTTTTTTTTTCGAACGTATTGTGACACATTTCCAAACATGATGTGCTTCCGTTTCAGTTTCGTTTTTTTTTTTTTTCTCCACTTAACGGGCAATGTTCTGTTTTTTTTTCTCATTCTGAGTTCTAACGACTTTTTTGTGCGATAACTCCTTTAGAAAATTTCCTAGTCACAAAGGCGGATTCTCCTGGCACTCTTTATTCCTGGGGCGCAGCGTTACTCTTTCCCCCCCTTTTCCAAGACTTTACCCTTTCCCTTTAGGCTCCTTATTTACGACTGAGATTTCACCCTTCTCTCAAATTTGTTAACGATCTGGTCTCGTTCTTTCCTTTCTAATGATGCTGCTGATCGAGTCCTTTTTCATAAATGCCCCCCCCCCCCCCCCCCTTTCCGTATCATCGAATCCATTTCCTGTCATTCCCCTTTCCCCCCGCTCACCTTTCTTCTCTAGTAAATAGTTCCTCTTCCCTCCTCCTTGCGTTGCCTTTGGCCCCGAGCCCCTTCTTCTTTCTGATTACTCACCTATTGTCTGTCGTGATACCACATCATTAGTATGTTTTTCTATCTTCACGACATTCACAAGACCCCTTCGGAAGACATGTCTTAATTTTCCTCCGGCGCAAATCTTACGTTCTGGAAGGAGGATTGAGCTTGCCGGTGAGGCGCGGCGCTAACTTTAGTTAAGTTTCACCGTCCCACTTTCGGTCGCCGTAGCCCATGGGGCTTTTTGGTAATTCTCCCAATAAGTCCCTTTTTCTTTTTTCTTTTTTTTACGCTGTCGAACCTAAGCCTTCCTGAAGTATCGTCTTAGCCTAAATCCAGCCAACTTGTTAGATGCCTTGCTTTTCCCTCAGGAGGAAGCTAGGAATCTGGTCTCTTCTCTATAACCCCGATGTTATGGATCTCCCATCTTCTCCGTTCATGGAAGTCCCCCCCTCATCCCTAGATTCCTTTCGAGACCCTGGTTCTTTTTCACGCGAACATCGCAAAAAAAAAACAGTTGGGAGCCTTTTCTCAGCTCTGACCTTTCGTAGCCTTTCTTTTGAGGGGTCAGTTGCGCATTGTTTCTCTATGGTGAAGGACCCCTTCTCGTATCTATAGGGCCAATGCTGCATGATGTTTTCTCCCTTGATCCTTCTAAGAAAGACTTTTTTCCCGATAACACCGCGATAGGGTGCTGTACATCTTGCCGA
>Ga0179593_1615774_pt1 | contig 11094 bp, 13 predicted proteins | sample CZODoug2_1_08_16_FD_185931 | JGI IMG/M metagenome (GOLD analysis project Ga0179593, IMG submission 185931) | Vadose zone soil fungal communities from Angelo Coast Range Reserve, California, USA - CZODoug2_1_08_16fungal (PacBio error correction) | ecosystem: Environmental > Terrestrial > Soil >... | reverse complement strand
TAATTTCTATGTTACGGATTTCCTTTTTTTGTTGAATGTTAGGTTCCTTGCGTTTTGAAATCCCTTTCCCGGCTTTTTTTTTCTTGTTTCTGCGAAGGACCTGCTAAGGTTCGCTCAGATGATTGTGCCCTTGCGTCCTAACCCCCCTACCCCATCATCCCTTCCCCCCCCCAACTCATCTCCTCTTCGAAGAAAATTGGGTAATAGACGAACAGAAGATGTGAAGAACAGAGTCCTGCCAATTCCCCCAGACAGGTAATACACATGGTTCCTTCTTTTGGTGCGTTGATTCTCTCAGAAAGTCCAGTGAATGCTCCCAGAGTAATGGTGTCCCCGTTCGGTCGTTTTAGACCCCCAGGACTTGTCGTTTTTTTTGCCACCCCTTTTTCTGTCCCCGTTTAACTCTGCAGATCCCTCTTTGTGCGGCGCCTATTGGCGCACCCTTGTTGCATTTGTTCGTCAGGAATTATTCTCCCCGTTTCTCTTTTCGTCCTTCTTTCTGTGACCCATCTTCCGCCGGTCCACCTCCGCGAAGTTCTTCCCTCCCCCTTCGCACCCGGGACAGCTGACCAGTTCGAGAGGTTCGGAAGAAAAGGACCCCCCCTGTATCCCTTTCTGGCTCCTTCTGGCCCCCCAAGCCCGTCTCCAATCTTTGAATCCTCCAGTCCCTTTGAGGGAACCTCAATTAGAACTTCACTAAGAAATCTCACTGTGGCTCCCGCTCGACCCTGCGGCTTCCAAGTAGCTCCCGTATGTCCAAACGAGAGTCCTGAAAGTCCCGAGTGTTTTCTTCTAGCCCCGCCCCTTCACCCCGTCTTTCACTTACTTCTCCCCCGCCAGAGTCAATCTAGACCTCGATTTCGGAAAGAGAGTCCCCCGACCACTCCTGAACACTCTATTGGCAGCATCTTCTCCGACCTCTCCGACAACCTCAGAAGAACGCGCCAACTACTCAAACCGAGCCCAACGCGCGGCCGGACGGTTCACTAAAATTGGATAAGCATGAGGGTGAATGTTCTACTCGTCCTTCCCACCTCTCTACAGGTTCGCCTCTTAGATTTACATTTCCACCGATCCCCTAGGAGCGGAAATTAGTTCAATGAGAGTACTCTCGCTGGATCCTGCCCTAGCCCGATTACTCCCGCGGTTCGGGCCTTCCTTTGCGAAGACCCGCGCCTCATGCAAACCCCCTGAAGTGTTTTCGCGTCGCTCCATTCCCTTAGGCCCCCAGGTCCGTCCCTCTCTGAGTACCTTCTCCCCCCTTGAAATTCCTGGTAGGCCCCACCAGTTCCCCACGCAGAGGTCTAATGATACGGGCCCCGGCCCTTACGAGTCTCTTTTAATCGAATTCTGGAGATTCCCCCGATCCGCTCGCCCTTCAGATAGCGCGGAGGAAAACTCAACCCAATTCCCCAAGGTTCACCCACTTTTTCTTTCTCCTCCCTGTAGGAGTGGGTTAAATGCCCGGTCGAGACAGGTAGAGGGGTTCCCTCTGCCTTCCGGGTATATTACTTCGGGAGGAAGAGATGAGTTTAGTGCCCATATTTTTTTGCTTCAGTTCTTTTTGCAGTCTTCCTCGGATGTCGGATCCCCAAGAGCGGTCGGGGAGGCGAGAGAGCGGTCGACTTCAGCATCCCTATCGTCAGTTTAGTGGTAAGAGCTCAAGCGGGTTTCTCCTTCTCTTGTGAACCTCTCCGCTCCCCTCGCATTCTTGGAGGAAGGTAGACTGTTCGAAAGAGAACTCGAAGTCCCTACCTCTACTAGCAAACACAGACCCTCCCTCCCCAGAGGTTGGCTTTGGGGGGATGGTCGCGGGAGGAGATGGTTCATCTTCACTTCTCAACCGCGGTATCGGCGTGTCGAACGGACGCCCAGACCAGCCTTCTCCCCTCTCCTCCTTAGACCGTCCCACCCCCCTCTGCAACACGCGGTGTGCTGATTAAGGAACGAGGCGGCCTTCCTCGCCTCCCAGAACCCCCCCCTTTTTTGGCGAGGGCTTGGCGAGGGTTACCGCTCCGTCTCTACTTTCGATGGTATTATCGGCCTTTTACCCTTGAGCTTCCTACAGGCGACAAGAAGGCCTCAGTCCCCTAGGAGCGCTGTTCCCCACGAAACTTGCGCTTCTTCGGACCTCTCCGGTGTCTTGAGGACTGGAACATTCCCAGGGTGAATCGGCTTAGGTACGGCCTCCCCCATGGCCGGAATCCCTTTCTGCAGTAACCAGATAGACATAAAGGGCAGATGGCCCTGGATATACCCTTCTCTCCCCCCCAGAACCCCTCCCCGAAACCTTTTTATCTTCCCAAAATGGTCAGAGTCGCGAGAAAGGATGACCCTTCAGCCGACATCAATTTTTACCTCTTTTCCTTTTGGTTTTACTAGGCTAGATCGAAAAGCCACTGATTCCTAGGCTATTTTAACTCCCTCCACTTCCCACCCCCGAGGGATTGAGGCCGGGAGGAAGAGGGGAAGTTGCCCGCGGAGTTATCACTGATTTGCTCAGTGTGGTGGTGTTAGGAGATGACCGGTGTAGAAAAAGCCTGTCGCTTATCTTTTGCCTCTTGCTTTCTTTTCTTCTGTTTTGTATATTTCTCAAGCTGAGAACGGTGGAAGTCCCATCCGTGTTTAGTTACATTTTTTTTTACCTCCTCGATTTTTCTTTTTTGCCCCTGGAAGGTCCCCTGATATATCATAGTTTACTTCCATAAGTTTTGTTGAGAGAGCTCTTTTTCTCCGTTTTTCTTTTTGGCCGCTGTGCCGTTTGACTACCTGAAATACGCCCAGACCCGGCCCTCAACGGCACCCGTTCTCCCTTTATGGAAACCCCTCGGAAATCCACTCCATCAAAGTCTTGGCGTACTTTATAATAGAAATGTTGGGCCAATTTTCATGCCCCGGTTTATTCCTGTGTCTCCGACGGGGGTGGGGATGCGGAACTTCGTTCCTTCCTAAGCAGAACTCCTCAGCACTGTTCCCGGGGTCGAAGTTTTTCGGAGAGATTGACGTGTAACCTCATTTAATATTTCAAGAGAAAAAGGAAGAAAATGTAATGTCGGCTTTTCGGTTTTCTTGATTTTCATCTCTAGTCGACGAGATTTCAAAAGTGGGGGAAGATTAATTTTTTTATTATTGCCTTCTTCTTGTCACCTCAAAAATTTGCGTTCCCCCGGAACCCCTCTCTTTTTTGGTTTTTCCAGCCTAAGACCCCTTCCCCATGCCTCTCGTCGCCCTTCAAAAGATAGAAGAAGAATTCATCGGCATTTTCATCCCCACCCTCTTCTAATAAAAAGGACCTAGAAGGTGCTTTGGCATAGTCTCTTTTCCCTAGAGTGTTTCCGTAGAGGAGTCCGAGCATTCCCTTCAGTCAGCCAGAGTAGGACGAAAAAAAGGCCTTGGGGAATTCCTCTAACACCCTTTTAATACTGGTGCTAGGTTCCCCGAGCCCCAGATGAAGCAAGCACCCCAGCGCGACCGAGCTTTCGCCTGCACCAATGGTTTGCCTTGGGGTTGGAACTCGATGGTTGTCCTTCTTGAGGTTTTCGCTCGACCCTTTTTTTTTTTTTTTTGCTCACCGCGTCATGCGGTTTTCCAATTTGGCGGCGTCCCGTTCCCTTGCCGCGGCTCCTGACGACCGACCCCCCTGCGAAGATGGCCTGAAAAACCCGCTTTTCTACCCTGTCTCCAAGTCCCGCCCCAGTCTAGAGATGGCTTTTGTTGGGAGCGCTTTGTACTCAGTTGCCTACCGTTTCCCCCTGTGGAATAAAGGTCAGGAGACGCTTTTCCCCCACGACTCAGGTATCCTTCGCGAATGTCCACACAACATGAGTTCGCACCCGAGCTATTCTACGCTCGTACGACAAAATAAATCCCAAGAGGCCTGATACATCCCCCATCCGACGATAACCCCCCCCAATCCTTTCCGACCTTTATGTAAAAGTAAAAGAAGAGGATGAAAGAAATTCCATCTTACACCAATGGTTGCCGAAAAGTTTATAGAAGGATTCCCAAGAATCCCCCCAGTTTGGTCCATTTGATGAAGTTGCTATCATTTTTTTTGATTGTGATTGATTCACCTCCTCCGCTGTGGTCCCGTCGTCCTTTTTGAATCGATCCCCAAGAAGAGATCAGACGATTCGATATGCATCCAGTTAGACACCCTAACAGATGCTTGGGAAGGACATGACGTGCGAATCATCCTTTCACAATTCGCTAATTTTCCGACCCTTCAGGCGCTGGGAGAAAGATCCGAGGCCGGACATAGAGACTTCCACTCCTTAGTTTTTTGAGACCTGGGTCTCTACTATAAGGCGACCAAGCGAACCGGTCGTTTTCCCCCTTTCCCTGGTCTCCCGGTTTTTCGTTGGTTTTCCTCGCTCCCAAGGGAAAGCTGTCTTGCAACTCCGGAGAATTCTTTACCTCATTTCCTTTTCTTGGCTTTATGATTAGAGAATGGGGCTTGACTACGCCCGCTGCTCTTTTCTTTTTTTAGGGCTCTTCTTGTCGACCCTGCAATGAAAACGTCGGGCGTGGGAAGGATCGTTCTTTGGTGACCTTGTTTGTAGAATTTCTTGGCATTTCGGAGGAGAGACTACCCCCCTGCTTACTCCTTGGAGTTTGTAGCGAAATATAGAGAGATCTAAGATGATGGTCTCCCGAGTAGAATGTTGAGGAACATGTTGACCCCTTCCCCGATACCTTTCTCTAAGCCCCCCCCACTCCTTCATTATTCTGGTAATAGGACAACCGCAGTGAGGTGTTCAGCCTTCTCTCGTCATTCCCGAAGTTCTGATTTTTTTTTAGGGATTCTCCTCTGCTGACCGAGCCGACTCGAAACGGATTCCCCCCTTCGGATTCCGGTCTTCTTTTCCCCGCGACATGGTCGGGGCTACTGCTGCATAATAACCGAGACAAACCCCTAACCAGACCTCCCCCTGTGAGAGGCCCCCCCCGATCTTTTGAAAGCTTTTAAGAGTAGGTAAAGTCATGAATGAAATATTATTTCATCCTTCACCCATTCCCCCCTTTTTCCCTTCTTCGCGCCCTCCCATAGAATTAGGGGAGATGAGGGAGTAACTTTTCCCCCATCCCTTTTCCTACACCTGAACTCTTTGCAGTCGGCACCCCCTTCCTCACGCCCACCATCCGGGGCGCGTCAGGTTCCTTTCTGCGGCGCTCCGTCTTTGCCACCTGCAGCGGAATTAGTTAGTTCTTTTGGTTCCCGTCTTGTTCTTTCCGTCGTTCGCCTTGCTGTTCCCCTTATGAATTCTTTTCTTCGGCCGGTTCGACGATTCTTAGCCTTGGCCATTTCTTCATTCTTTTTCCCTTGTGGTTTATTTCTTTTTTTTTTTCCTGCGACTTCCCCCCTCTTGTGCTCTCCCCGTGCAGCGCCGTCTAGCCCCAGTCATCAAGTTCAGATTTGCTCACTTCTTTCTTCATTCCAGACCCTATGCACCCCTTTCCTTACAGAAGTAGTCTTACAACCCTAAGAGGCTCCCCCCATCCCCCCACTTCGACTGTAACAGATTCAATTCCTATAGTGTAATAATAAGACGTTGTGTGATGAGAGTAAGGAAGTGTTGACTTTTTTCTTTTTTCTGGGTTTTCTTTCTCGCGTTGCTTTTCCCCCTCTTGCTGGTCTCTGGCCCCCCCCTTCCCGTTGCTTCGGCTGCTGGGCTGAGTTCCGGCGGATTGCTACTTGATAAAGATTGATTGTGCTTTTGGTGCCTCCCAACTCCCCAATCCCCCCCTTGAAGGCCGCGAATTCCGGCCTTCCCAAGCTGTTCAATAGTTTTTACCCTCTGAAGACGAAGACCTCGCTTGCAATTCAACCCTGACGGTCCCTCAAGCTTCCTTCCGCGTCTTGTTTTCCACCGGAAGGCTCCTACAGCGAAGAGTGGACCTTCCGCTTTGTTGCTTGTCCCATCCCCCCAATGGCTCTCCGGTCCTCCCGACCGTGACTAAAAATAGTACGACTTCCTTCTTATCCCACGACAGCTTTCTTTTTGCATGATTTCTCCGCCCGAACTGTTGAATTGTATCTTAATTCCTTAACTTCTCAACCCTGCTTTCAGGTGAGGTTGACATGGAACGGCCCTTTTACTCGGTCTGAGGGTCGGAAGCGTTAGACCGGTCCATCCTGTATCGATCAGACGTCATTCAGCTTCTTTTCCCTACATTTCGAGTGAGTATCCTTAAAAAAGATTAGCCAGACCTCCTCCCCGTCTCTCTCCCTGAATCCACCCTCACCGCAAGCCCCCCCTTCATACCGATAACAAAGTAGGGCAAGAAAACTGAGAATCTTCAAGGCCCCCACGTATCCTTTCGCCCCCCGCGTTCCCCATGAGAATCAATGGAGACTTAGTGTAGCAGTAGAAGACCTTCAACGAGCCTTTTTCCCTTCTTTCCGAATGAAGGCTCCCTCCCCTCAGAGCCTTTCCCCGTCCATAGATTTTAGACAGAAGCCCAAGGAGGTTAACAGTCTTTAGTAGGATCCCCTGCCCCTCCCTATGTTTCGTCTCCAATTCCAGGACGTCGTAAAGCTGTAAAAAATCCAGAGGGTAAATTTCCATTCATGTTTCTCAGACCCCCTTTTTGCTCAGCAAGGATTCCAGTACTACCAAATAAAGATAGGCCTAGGTTAGGGTTTCTCCAACCCCTCCGGCTCACTCTCGTTCCCCGAGAAGCTCCGACGTTAGGAAATTACGTTACACTTCCCGAAGATTTAGAGACATTTATCCTTGAATTCATATTTCTATCTTTTCCCTCTTTTTCATACGAAGAGCCCCCTGACGTGGGTTGGGAGGAAGGCTAGTAGTTCACTCCACACTCTCCAGCTCGGCCTGTTCCTTCGAGGTGCCGGCCCCGGTGAGGAGCCACGCCCAAACTGCGTAACGGTCTCACTTTTATTCCACTTGCCTCTCCCCGTTCCCTTTCATCTGGGCGTTACCCGGCCGGCTGGACTCGCTCTTTTGGAAGTCTCTTCCCACCCAGGGGTCAATTAGGAAAGGCATCTCCTCCAGATGACCCCCCTTGTCCATCCCTCAACTCCCCTTTCCTTCTGCTTGTCGGAGGTTGGAAATGACGTCTCCAGGAGCGTTTTTCCGTTTCTTAGCTACGACTCTCTCTTATCAATCTTCTTTCCCTTTTTTTTTTTTCCTGACGAGTAGAGGGTGCCTAGAAGAAGGACCCCTTTCCGAATCAGTCCCGTCTTGATTCGTCCCAGACTCTTTTTTGCCGGATTTCTCACGTCCCTCGCGGACCGCGCTCAGTGTTGATAAGGAGAGCTCAGGCTCTTTCTCCCAATTAGACGAGCAGCTCTCGCTCGGCTTTTTACTTTTTTCTTTCACGCAGCATCGACGGCACTAGATAGACCCCAAATCACATTCCCCGTCTTCAGAGGTTCTTGCGCATCCCTTCTTTCATCGAGCGTCTAAGGAAGACTAACGACGTTTCTTTAGACCGTCTCGGTCTTGGAAGAGCGTGACGAGACGAAAAGGAAGCAGACAGTCGCCCACCCCCTCCCCTCCGCATTTCAAAAAACTCAGACCCAAAAGCGAGTTCCTACTCTTCCCGGCCCCCTCTATTCCTCTTCTAAGGACCACGAACCAGTCGCAACAAATAAGGAGGAGTTAAGAGGGAGTGGTTCCCCAGCCGTTTCCCTCGTTCGCCTTTTTTCCGGCGGTGCGTCGACTCCCGCTCTCCCTCGGTACCCCCCCCTAGCGCCCTAACTTTGTTGACGTCCCTCCCCGGCGGGCTAAGGTTTCCTTACTTACTGATTTTGTTTGATCTTGCATTTCTTCATTTTTTCCGCAGAGAAGTCTTTAATGGAAGGCCATTTCTTTTTCCTCCTTTCCTTAAGCACACCATATATACCTCGTACCTCGGCGGCGCTCAATTCCGCCGCCTCAAGCGCGAGAATAGCCCGGGTCTTTCCACCCTTTTGACCTCTCTTCGCTTCCCGATTTCTTTTCCCTAAGCGCAGCACCGGCCTTTCCCCAGTACATTTTCGGCAGTGGCCTCCCCGCGGTCTGTATCGGGACCTTACCGCGAAGTGTACCCTGCCTGCACGACCTAATTTCCCCCCTCGGATGAGGTTTGCGGGCGAAGGAAAGCCTGGACGGCCAGTTCTGATGATCCCCCTCTAGTTTATGACCCCCCAGGCGTGAGGATGTCGCGGACGTCTTGCGTTGTATTGCTCGCTCGTGGCTCTTTTCCCTGGTTCTTCTCTTCTTTTTCGTCCCTGCCACCCAGAACGAAGGTCCTACGCCCAGAACTGGGCCTCTAACTCTCCTATCTGAACCTTGTGTTTTTCTTCCCCTTCGGCTGTCGGCTTCTCTTTTTCCCGCGCGTCGTTGCAGTAGCATTCCAACAAACGAAGAACGGTAGTCCCTTGCCCCCCTTTCACCGAGCCCTAAACTTTTCCCCCCTCCCCCATACTCCCTTCGTCCTGACAAGATACTCCAAAGGGGTTTTGGTCTAGACAGACGTCGCTTGAACGGGGCTCTCGGGCCGTCCCCCCAAGGAGGGAATCAGAGAACCGTAAAAAGCAGGGATTGTTTAACCAAAAGTTAATGGTACGCTTGAGGTAGCTCGAATTTTTTTTTGCCCCCCTCTCGTAGCAGTGGGCCTCAGGAACTCCCCTGTCTCCCCCCCTCCCCCTTCCAATGACTCAAAAATTAGATGGAAATGAACCGAGGGTTGCGTGTTAAGATTTCCCTGATTCGTCGAACATTGGGGAAGAAATGGAGCTACCTCTGAGAAATGGGTCAGTCCGGGAATGTGCAAGATCTCTACCCCACATCTCCCGGCTTTTTTTTGTAAGGAAAAAACGATATTTATTAGAGAATTCCGAATTCCCCCCTTTCGACGCACCCCCTTATTCTCGGAAGAGATTTACAGATGGAATGAATGTAAGCTTTTAAACCCTCAAATATTAGTCTTTCCGATTAACAGTTTTTTCTGTTTTCCTCAATTGATTAGAATAGGGAGTGTAGGAGACTCCTTGCGCTTAACTCCCTGCCGGGTCCGACTGTCTTTCTGTGAACATACGAATATGAACGACCGACTGCCTAGACCCGCCCTATTCCATTAGGGTCGCGCTGTGGTCTCTTCGGCTCCCGCCCTCCTGCTTCCCTGTCTCCGCAAACCGTGCTGGGCCGCTGGTGGGCCGATCCTCGTCTACCTCATTTTGGCTTTTTTTTTATTTTCATGGTGGAGAGTTAAAAGACTTGAAAGCCCTCCCTTTCCATAGTACTCCTGATCCGACTTCCACTCTGCCAGAGTCTGACGAGGTATTTCTTTTAGGCTTCTTCTTGGATATCTAGGTGCGCCCGAGCGAATTCCCCCCCCACGTTAACAGGTCGTAAGGAGGTCTTAGGCTTAGGTTTCAGTTCCCAGGAGAAAGATGTCGAGATGATAAACAAATTTTCTCTGATCCCTCGAGGGGGGTTCGAAACTCTTTTGCTACACTCTCCTCGGCGGTGTTCTCGACCCTCCTTCCATTCGGAGCACTTTTTCCGACCTTTACGACCGCAGGCGGAGCCTTCACTACTTAAAGAGAGCCACTAATTTGACATTGCCAGTCCCCCCTTCCCACTTCGAAATTAAAAACAATCCTAAAGGGGGATCAGAGCATTCTGATTCGACCTCACGGTCTTCTTGAGGGTCCTCAGATGGCGCGAGATTCCCCGAGGTCTGGTGTTTCACGAGTCCCCTCACGATAGTGAAGAGTCCCGGCTAGGACACGCACTCTTCATTTTTTGAGACCTCCCTATTCCACAATGCGAGAACTGTAAGACGACTGGTGTTAGGTTAAGCGCCCCGGCCCCAAGCTCCGAGGGGTGTTTGTCCCTTACGAGGTCTTCCTCCGCCTTCAGTCCCTACACTTCCTCTGCCCGCTTTCCCGGATTCAGAGAGAAGTAGTCGGCCTTTTTAGTTCCCCTTTTTTTTCTAATTTTAAGGTCGCCCTGCCTGCGGAGATCTTCTAGGGTAAAGAGGAAGTGATGTTGCTGGCTATCCCCCTCTCCGCTTTGCACACCACGCAACTTTTCCTTTCTTCTTTTTTTAAGATTATCTTCAGGCACAAGTCAAATGATGATAAAAGAGGGAAAATTGACTGGAGGAGAGATGGTTTCTGGGGTACTTGGTTGATCTTTTCTATTCTATACCGGTTAATAGCCTACTCCAAGTCTTGGGCCCCGCCGTTCGTAGTAAGCTGATTCATCTTTTCGCTCACATCGGCCTGAGTTTCTGGACCTTCCTCTTTCCCTGCTCGGCACGACTCTGCGACAGTTTCGACGGACGCCGTAGAACACTCTGTCCCTTTCTTCTTAGTGTTTTCCCTCTTCTCTCCTTTTGCTTCCCCCTGTCGCTTTTTTTTCGAGGTTGGCTCCGAAGTTGTTTCTGTCTGCATGTTTTTTCTCTGTATGGATGCCTTTTTGGCGATTTTCGTCCCCCCGGACAGAGGCGATGGAGTCGAGTTTCGACTTTGGTTTTTTTCCCTCGTGGCTTCCCTCGCACCGCTCGACTGAAGTCAGCTTCCCTTTCGCCTCTCTCCCCGCAAGCAGATCCGTCTTGCCTTTCTTTTTTCCGAAATTTGCGAAAAATACGCAAGGGGTCCTTGGAACCCACGCCCCTGTTGAGTTCCCCTCCCGATCTTCCGATTGGGGAGTAAATGCGGCGTCAGGAATATTTCTCACATGTCTCCCGGAGACAAATGTCTCGGCCGCACCTCCTCTCTTCCGCCTCCGCCCCTTCTGCGGCTGGAGTTTTCCTTTTGCCACCCTACAGAGGCACAATGTCTTAGTAAGTCTGTTTTTTTCATTTTTGCCAAGCTAAGTTTTTCGGTAGTTTTTTCCTTTGAACTCTGTCTCGTTTCGGAGGCTTTATGAACTCCTTAAGTATGCTCAGATCTAACTGTGGCATGTCCCTGATTTCCTTGTTGTTTTGTTAGGGTTTCCACAACCAGCACCTCAGAGGTTCGAACCGTAGAAGCGCCCCCTTTTTCCCCTCTGCAGTTTCCGCAGTAGCTGTGGACAGCCGCCCATAATTCACTTAGAATCGAAGTACAACTCTTCCCTACATTGATTCCCGAGT
>Ga0179593_1563911_pt1 | contig 11094 bp, 12 predicted proteins | sample CZODoug2_1_08_16_FD_185931 | JGI IMG/M metagenome (GOLD analysis project Ga0179593, IMG submission 185931) | Vadose zone soil fungal communities from Angelo Coast Range Reserve, California, USA - CZODoug2_1_08_16fungal (PacBio error correction) | ecosystem: Environmental > Terrestrial > Soil >... | reverse complement strand
CCTTTTGAACTCCGTAATGAAAGGGAGGCCAATTCCCTTTTTTTTTGCCAAGCCCATTTGGTCCAATCTCCGCCCCACGACTTCACATAACCCCCCTCTCCCGGAAGCCAAATAGAATGATGTGACCCCCGTGCATCTTCCTAATAACTCCCATAAGGACTTTTCTCTGTGGCCTTGGAACACACAAACAACAACCCCCCAACCCCCCCAAACTATGAGTTCCCCAAATCTTTCAGCGTTCTTTTTTTCCCCCCCCGGACTGTTAAAATCTGCTCCGTTCCCCTCCTTCTCTCAGGCTCTGTTCCCTCCCTCTCCGTAAACTGCATTGGTGACATTTTCCCCCGCTTTCCCGATTTTAAATTCGTTCTAAAGTTCACTCAAGAGGGAATTAGAACGGGACATTTCTTTGTCCTTTGTGTTCCTTCCCTGAGGCCTTTTCCAGGCAGTGGCCTTTTGATCGGTCGAGGAGGGTTTCCCCATCCTTCCAGGGTTGTGTTCTGTTGTTTCCCCTTGTCTTACCAGTATATTTTAAACGAAACATCAACTCCTCCCTTTTTTTTTTGTGTCTTTTTCTTGGGGATGCAACTTTATAGGTCCTTTGATGGATGTCATTATAGGAGAACTAGTTTCCTTTTAAAAACCTATCTTCCCTCAGTGGACCCCTCGGAGTTTTTCCATATGAGTTTTTAATCTTCTTTTGTACACCCCCCCTCCCCCCCTTGACCCTGGATAGCAGAGTTAAATCAAGTTTTTTTTGACAATGCAAATCTCCACTAGTAGTTATGTTTTGCTCATAGGTCTTCCGGTTTTCCTTACCCTCCGCTTAGAAGACGTGTTTTTCCATTTCATTTTTTTCTCCGCTTTTCCCACCACCCTCTGCCCGCCTTCAGAAACATACCCCCTTTTCCCGAATGGCCTTTCTCCCTTTATTGGGGACTATTGTCAAGACGATACCCCCGCCCAACTTTGCATTTTTTCCCGACTTTGATTTTGTGAAGTCCAGTGCTAACTTTCTGGCTCCGATTTTCCACTTGAGTCCCAGTCCTGAGGTATTTTTTTCGCTCTTGAAAAGGCAGCATAATCTGTGTACGCTACATGCCGCCCTCAATCCCTCTTTTTTTTGCTGCCGACAACCCTCTTTTTTGCTCCCCTTTTAGTTTCCCCCCCTTCCGGTTCCGCCTGACCCCCACAACGGTTTTGTTTATTCCCCCTTTGAAAGACTTTTGGTCTATACGGCCCCCCTCGGCTTGGCTTTTTAGTTCACCGAGCTCTTGATTAATTACCAGCTGGCTCTTGCACGGTGAGCCTTTCTGATTTTTTTTGCCTCCCCATCATAGTTATGGATTACGATCGCCTCGAAGTTTCCCCATTATGAAGTAGATTTGGTTCCTCTTTCTACTCCGCATATTTTTCTGTAGTTCTCAAAACCGGCACCCCTTTTAGTCCCTCAGAGCATCTTCCCTCCTATCTTTCTCTCATTTCTCCCGGCTTCCTCACCCCCCCCCCTTCGCTAATCCCCCTAGCTCTCGCCAGATCAGAACCTTCCGTCCCCGCACTGATCTGCCTTTCGCCTCCTCCTTTCCCTTTTCTTGAGTTTTGGCTTTTTTTTCTTTCATGGCTCTGTCTCTGGGCGTTCGAGGGTACTTTCCGTTTGTTTTTGTCAAGTTTCGTTCTCCTGTATGATTGCTGACTTGCGGATCTGTTTCCGCTCTTGAACCTTCCGCAAAACAGGCTGCTGTTTTTGGATTTCGACCCGGTCTGCGTGGATCTTTCTCCTCGGTACGACCCCAAAAGGGCCCCGAATGGAAGTTTGAGGAAATTTAACCTCCCTCCCCAGATCGTTAATGGTTTTTAGAGGCATTTAGGCCTTAACCCCTCTCGGAGTCTAAACTTCGACTATTGGTTTCTTTTTTCACCGTTACCTTCTTGCTATCCACTTTTGAATGCTTTTTTCCGATATCCTCTAGGAGGTTTATACACACCCCTTATTACTCGTCTTTTAACGCGCCTTTCAACTGAGACAGATCGTAGTGTTCTGGTTTTTTTTCCTGCCCCATTTTCAGCCCCTCCGGGGGAGATCCGGTCCTGAGCGGACCGCTTGTCACAATTCTCACGGGGCAGGTCTGTCTTTTCCCCGATCCCTCAATTCTGATCCGGTTTGACACCATGTTTCTTGAGGCAAAGAGATTGCACTTTTCCAACCAAAAACCCCTCTTGAAGCTCTTCCGCCCCAATATTTTTGCTTTAGATTTTTCTTATTCTTTTTCCCAAATACCTATCAGAACATATGAGATTTTACTTTTCTTTGCCTTGACTACAAGTTTTGTTTGGTTTTTGGTTCCCCCCACTGAGAGGCGTGAGACCGACACCAAGTTTTTTTTCTTCTTAAATCCTTCCCCTTTCGGCGTCCACGAAGCCTCGATGTGAAACGTAAGCCTCTATGACCTTTTTCGACGCTTGCCCCCAATTGACTCTCAACGACTCCTCCTGTCCCAAAAAACAATCGAGGGTATTGAACCCTGCCATTTTCCCTCTCTTCCCGCCCATAGAATTTCCGAACATTTCCCGCATATGAGCCCTTATGACAAACCCATTTTTGCCCCCCCCGCTCCCCCTTTCCCCGACGAGGTGCCTTGACCTCTATCCCCCAAAAGAGAGCCCCGCAGCTTGTTACTTTTTTCGGCTGGCTTTCTTTCCAACCTGTTCTCCAGCGACCCCCCCTACGGGCACCGAAGTTCGTAAATCCAATCCAATTTCCCCAACCCCTCTCTCATCATCGAGCTTGGCGTGCGTTCTTGAGTTCGTTGAGTTTGTGGGTCCCGTCAAAATGGCCCCTTTTTTTAGTCTTTTGACCAGCAGTTTTTCATCGTTGTCAGCGAGGTTTTTTCAAGCTTTCTTCCCCTATTGTTGGAGAAGGGGATTCTTTTTTTGCTCAAGGTTTTTTTTTTTTATAAAGTACCTTTTTAGATTTTTCTTTTTTCCCATGTCCCCTTTGGCATTCTCTATGGATTTCTCTGGAACCGTTAGTGGGACTTACCGGGTCTTTTTTACCCTTTTACCCCGGTTCTTTTCCAAATCTTGGTCCCCGGCTATATAGCTTGTTCAATTCTCCTGTTTCCTGCTTCTGTGTGTTTCTGTCGCCTCCCCTTTTCCCTTGCTTCTTTCCCCCTGTACTACGTGTGCACCTGGAAAACTTTTTTTTCGTAGACCCCCTCATTTTCTTCGGCCAGTTGATAGGCCAACCCCCCCCCCCCCCCACCGCCGTCTGAAAGTACGGTCCTCCCGATCTTCTACAACTTTTTCTTAATCCCTTGTTTGCGTATCTTTCGCCCGCTACCGCACAACTCGTTAATTAAGATTCAGCTTATTTTTGGTTGGCCTCATCCCGGTTTTCTATTTTTGGTGGGTAGTTTTTGTGATTCTCGACGAGAACCGAAGCAAGGATGATTGTTTCCCTTTAGCGACAGCAGCCTTCGCATCTCCGATTTTCCTCACCCTTTTTTCAACGAGATTATGCATGCCAACTTGATGACCCCCGCACCGCGAATATTTGCCTTGCAGCAACTTGACCTTTCATATCTATTTCCCCCCACGCTTTTGTCTTTCTTTAAAGTTTGTTCAATTTCTACTCCGATGAGGGATCTCTTGATCCCTCTTTCTTTTTTCGGAGGTAAGCCCCCCTCGCGTCACTCCTTTGAAGGGTCAGGGAAGCTCTGGTCATCTCAGGGTTAGGAAGGTGAAGTCATAAATCGCCTTATTCCTCAGAATCCTAACTAAGGTTTTCGTCCTATCGAAGTTGGGCTCTGTTGGTGCCGATGTTTGCTTGTCCGCGTTAGTCAATTTTATACAGTTTGTCCCCTTTGTCGTTGAAAACACAGTCCCTTTTCTCTTTCCCCAAGCGTTGTTTGTTCGGATAACCGTTCTGAATTCAGCAGATTTCAGTAGACTAGTCCCCCCGATCCCCCCCCCCCAATGTAGTAAAGGAGCCCAAGAACCGTCTTCGCGTTCCCGCTTTTTAGACTTTCCTCTCTCCCTTTTTGTTGATCTCAGATCATTTTCCCGCATGGAAAGTCCCTCCTTTGGTCGCGCGTGACGAGGACGTTTTTTCGAGCCCTTGACGTGAGAAAGAGCGTCCCCAGTTTTTTCCCTCGCCAAACCCCTCTGAAGTGTGGCGTTCTCGTTCCCGCAGCGGCCGTTCCCCTGTGATCCCCCCCCAAACTTTTCCCAGTTTATTTTCATGGACTGTACTACAGCGAACGGCCAAGCTAGCTTCAGTGTGCCCCCCAATGACCATCTTGAGGGACTTTAATTTGCTGTGGGGCACACAACCCCCCTCCCCCTATTCTTGAATCAAGGGTTTTCTAGGTTCCAAGTTTTCCGTAAGTGGACTACTTGTGGTCCTTTTCGTTAAAGGTTTTTCGTTCCCCTCGTTACGAAGTGCGGTCTAACTCATCTCGTACCGCTAACTCGGGTTTCTAAGAAACAACCCAGTACTCCGACCTTCTATACTTTGTTGAATTTTTTCCGCGGTTTTCTGAGCCCTCCTTGAAGTTACCCATTTTGGTGTTTCGTGTGCATCAAGCTGGGGCCTAGCATTATCGCCCGGCCTTTATCAATTCATTTTCACCCCAATCAGTATGGCAGTCTGATTCCCTCAATTTCGAATCTTCCTTTATGCTCACCCCCAAGCTTCGCATTCGTACCACATTGCCCTCCGCAACGTGACTTCCTTCGACACGTTCCACCAAGGTATGGCATAGAGATCCTTCCCTTCCCCCACCTTCAGTTCCCTTCCCCCAATACCATTTTTGCGGTCCCGATTTGCGACTCCTAGGGAACGAATTTGCCAGACATTTCCCTGGTTTTCTGTTCTTTGACCACCTAGAGTAGTCAAACGCTTTTTCCGCGCTTGTTTGGTTTTTGTTTTTCCGTCCCAAGTTTTTTTTTTTGTTCCTTTTTTTTTTTTTTTTTTTTTTTTTTTTTTTTTTTGTGTTTTTTTCCACCCCCTCATCCCTCTTGGATTTTGTTTTCTTTTTCCCCCCACCATACCCCCTGCTGTGACTTTTGTTCCCCCCAACGTTTTTTGTCCCTCGTTTTTTTCCCCCCCCTGTTTTGTTTAGTGTTGTTTTTGTTTTTGTGTTTTTTTTTTTTTTTTTCTCAATTTCCCCCCACATGTTTTTCCTCCCCTTTTCATTCCCCACTCCCCTTCCTATTTTTACCTTCGTCACAATTGAATTTTTGGATTCTGAAAAGCCTCCCCCGCGCTTTTCCCCCCCTCCCCTCCCTCCTTAATTTCGTCAACTCTTGAAGGCATTTGACATTGGCTTGCGCCTAAGTAGGAGACCACCCCTTTAGCTTCCCCAATAAGTTTCCTTTAAATATGCTTTCACAACCCCGCAGCGTTTTTTAACAATTACAATACGGCTTTGGCCTTTCAATCCCGCCACCTTCGCACCCCCTTTTTAAACGGGGTCAGATGGAACCCTGCCTGCTGCTCCCCAGAGAACGTCTCTCGCTCAAGATTTTCCGCCCGTGAGATTTTTTTCGATTTTCTTGATTGGACTCTCGGGGAGCTCGTTTCGGCTTTTCCCCTCCCATGCCCGTCTTTTTTTTTGCGCTCCCTGTTCCTCCTTTGAGTTCTATTTTCACCTCCCCGGTAACTTTTTCCTCGAAAGATGAGGCTCTTTGTTTTGTATATCCTTTGGCGCCTTATGCACCCTTCTGGTTAGCTTTCGGACTTGCCTGCATACTCCTCTGCTGTCGCTGTTCAAGTATTTCTCCCCCTGGGATTTCCTTCATTTCTGTCTTTCCGGCTGGCAATTGGCTCCTAGATCGGCATCATTGTGTGCAACCCAGTTAAGTTCCCCCAGAGGTGAACCACCCTTTGGTATGGTTTTTTTTTAAGACTTTTTTTTTCCCTTCCGCTTCTTCGTCTGCGCTAAGACTACGGGACCAAAAACCCCACCCGCGTTTCCTCTCTCTCACAGTTTCCGACGGAGTCCCCCTCTTTTCTTTTTTCTGAATTTTTCTTTAGCCCCCACAATTGCCTTTTCCCCTCTGTAAGAGCCGTTCCGCCTCGGTGGAGGTTTCTCTCCCCCTGCCTTTCTGGGCTCCTTTTGGGTTCCTCTGGAATTCTTGTTCACTCTTTCCCAAAGGCGCTGTTTTCTTGCTTTCGACAGAGAGACTTTCCTTTAGTCCCTTTGCATGTCTCTTATCCGTTATCCTCTCAGAGTTCCCCCTCATTTTTCTGTCCCTGCTTTCTTGCCCGACTTCAAAGTTCTCACCAGCAGTGAGCAGCTAATGTTTCCTTCACCAACGGTTTTACTCTGGTTGGGTAGTTTGTAAAACCTCTCTTCTTCGATAGCGTTACTTTCCCCATTGCACTTGAGAGTTTCCTCCCTCATCCCTTCTTTCATTGGGACCCCCCCATCTTCCTGCGGGTTATCCCCCACGGTTGTTTTTCGGACTTTCTTGCCATTGTCCCTACTATCTGAATTTTCTTTGGCCCCCTCTCCCCTTTTTCCCCTTCATTTCGCTTTGGTTATACCTGCTCCCGCTGCCGGCTTGCAGTTATTAATCCTCCCCTTCCCTTTCTGGCCTTTTCTTTCTTCTTTGTCACATTTTTCTCGCGTTCTCATCCTCGAGTTTCCACACTTTCCCCCTTCCCCCCCAACAAACTTTCCAAAACCTTAAAATCACCAAACAACCCCCCACCACCTCCCAAACAAAAGCACTACCGCCAGATACGACACCATTGCCCCCTCCCTATGCCCATCGTCTCCCCTCCTGAGTCTCCCCTTGGATTTTTAGCTTGTCGCGGCCTTCCTCTTCATTCTCGGAGTGACTGGCGTTCCCATCGTGAATTTTTCAAGTTTGATTTTTTTTTTTTCTTCAGTTTTTTTCCTCGCAGGCCCCGACGTCTGGTGGCTTTGGGTCAGGGGGGGGTTGTGGGCTTTTTAGAATGGGCGAGTTCCCAGATTGATTTCCCCGACCCCCTTATTTTCCCCGGACACCCCCCACTTTTTAGGTGGTTTGGGTGGGGGTGGGGGTGGTTTGGGCTGTTGTGGGTTTGTTTCTGATTTCACACAGAGAACGTTCGATCTTTCTGTCTCGCGTGGTTTTTACTCGTTACCAGACTTTTGCGGAGGAACTTTCCCCCCTGAATCTCCTTGCCAATTTGCGACATGCTGCTCAGGACGCAGTTCTCTCCGTCCGGATTTCTCCCCTTCTCCAATGGTTTGTTTGCCACGCGCGTTACGTTTGCTTCAAACTCCGTTCGATACCGCCCCCCTCGTAGGGGTACTCCTGTATAAGCCCAGATCCTCCTGCGTTGGCCGTGCGCCTTTTTCCTTTCTGGCCGGGCCCCTTTGGCAACTTTTTCTAAAGCGGCAGAGAAAATAGATGTTATCCTTTCGGCAGTTTATGCCGGTGGACATGGTTGTCACCCCCCCCCCAATCTTACACGCAGTTCGGATTTTTAGTCTTGTTCAATTGTCCCCCTCTCTTTTTTCTCTTCCCCCATGTAGCCCTCCCGCACGCCTCACAACCACCCCCTCTTGAAAGCCTTCTTTGTGCCGCCAGTTGCGGGTATCGTCTCGACTTCATTCATTCCTCCGGATTCCCCTATCAGGACCTTTTCCTTTGCCTTTAAGACTTCTCCTGGTTCTTTAGAAGATCTCCGACTTTTGTTTTCTTTCTCTTCAAGAGCTTTCATTTTTTTGGACAATACCAGCAGATCCCGAGTGTCTTGAATCCATTTGCCCCACAGCTTTGCTTTCGCCCTCCTGACCACTTGATCCCCAGCCGTACCCAGAAATCTCCCCGGTCATTCCAGTCTTAATCCCCCCGCCCTTCTTCAGCTCCTTTTTTATGCCCGACAGTAACTCCAGAATACTAATTTCTATGATAGAATAGCTGGTCGTTCTCCCCCCCTATCTCCCTGTCGCGAATCACTTTCTACATTCTTAGCGGCCTTCCTCAAACTTCCATTTCACAACTTTTTGCCAAGACCCTAGAAGTACACCGCGCATTGGGTTTTCCGACCCTTTTTTCATTTTTCTTAAATCATCCAGAACGCCCAGAGCCTCCGACCTTTTTTAGAAGATCTCTGAGTTTTCCCTTCGTTTCTTCTTTTATGAATTCTTCTCGGCGTCCCTGTTTAACTTGGCGACCCTTTATTTGTTGGAAATGCCGGGCCCCATGCCCAGTTGTCGCCTCCACAAGTCCCCTCCATTTTTTAGAGATTTCTTTGATAGTTTTTCTGCCTTTCCCCCTCCAGCTTTGGAGATAATCGGTCTATGGTCTCTTTTGCGTTTTTTCCACTCTCTTCCTTGTCCCAATGGGCCCCTACACATGCATTTTTTTCTGGACCCTTGGACTTTTTTCTTCTCCTCGGGGAGTTCTCTTTTGGGACGTTTTTCTTCTTCCAAATGGGGAACCCTCGAGTTACCCCTCGGCTGTGGGGGGCAACTCTATTTTTACTCTTTTCTTGGTTCGGAGTTTTTTGACCCTGCGTCCCCTTGCCGCTCCCCCCCCCATGGCGTTTTCTATCACAGCCTCCCAAACCCCCTGCCCGAACTTTTGAACACTTTTAAAATTTTTCCCGTCCTTTAAAAGTCTCTTATATTTTATTGTTACCCTTTGACGATACCGCCCCAACGTCACCCTCTTTTTCCTTCCTCCTTCCCCCTTGTGGAAGGGGAGAATGTGAATCCCCTTCTCGCGTTTCCATGGTGTACGTTATGACAAACGGCTTCTTAGCCTCCCTGGAGTGTCTTTTTCTGATGGAAAGAGATCATCCTTTGGACATTTTCTTTTCCCCCCCCAATTTTTTTTTCTTCCTGTTTTTTTTTCTGGTAAGACTATGTTTTCTGAAATTTTCCTCAAGGACCTTTTTGCCTGTAAAGATCTTGACTTTTTCCTTCTTTTCCACATTTCTGACTGACTCTGGTTTGTCTTAAATGCTAGCGGACTCGTCCTGCGTTCGATTTTTCACCGAATCAACTTTGGGTTCCACTGTGCCAGCGAAATTACCTGTGGACACCCCCTTTCTGAATCTTTCCTTCTTTTTGGCTTCCCAGAATTTCTGAAAACATTCGTCTGATCTTCCCGCCTCTTCCTTCTTCGTCCCGATCCCCCCTCAGCCCTTCTTTCGTTTCGTCAATTCTTGGCCAAAGCTCGGTTTTAGTTTGCGACTTTCGACCCTTTTTTTTTCTCGGCGGCGCAAACGTTTCCCCACCTCCATGAGTTACCCCTTTCCTCCCAGCTCCGCGACCAGATTCCCGACGCCTGTCCCCCCGCTTCCATCAATCCCCCCTTCCGCCTCCCCGTTTACGGAGAGCTTTTTTCTGCTGACTTTTCCTCGGGTCTCTCTTTTTTTTTGAGCGTTTAATTTGTACGTTGGATCTTTTTTTTTTCCTTTCTTTCTTTGTCTCGAGGGTGAATCCCTTTCTGCCCGGCGCTTCTAAACCTTGTTCGAGGCGCCAAGCTGAATGTTTGCCTGGAAGTCCCTCATGAACGTTCTGTTTTTTCTTTCTTCTCGGTCCCCACATGGCTGAAATCCCAATACCCTAACTTCCTATAGTTGGCAGACTTATGTCAGTGTTCGAAGTATTAAGTTTTCCCTTTTTTCTCTCCCCCGTCTTTCCCACATCTGTGTTTCTTTCCCCCCGCGTACTCCCGGATCACCTCAACTTTGAATGCGGCTTACTCATCCTTTCTGTAGCAGTCTTTCCCCCATTCTTTTCTTTTTATTGTTTTAGCGGTCCTTTCCGGGTCCTCCTTGTAGGTGTTAATAGGCGGCCCGTATCAAGATTTTGACAGATTTTAGCATTTGCTTTTCTCCTTTTCCTGACTCTCGAGCCCCCCCGAAAGGCTTTCTCTGTCCCTCCCCCACAACGATCCGAGGAGGTTCTAGTCGTACTCCCATCTTCCGGTTGACGTTCACACCCAACGCTTTTTATTGAACCCAACACAATCTAAGTCTTCCATCTTGTGCTCCCAGGGTGGGTATGTCTTTTCAAACCTCCCCACCATTTCTTTCCGGAATTTGGAGGTCACCTTGCCTTCTCTTTCCGTCTTGAGTGGTTTTTTCTTATATGACTCAGAAACTTATGGGTCTTCTTCCCTCTCCGAATTTTTTTCTTTCTGTCGACCTTCTTTTCCCCAGTCCCCGAGTCTTTTTTTTATGCACCCTCCGTACTTCCCAAACTCAGGATGCCTCAATGACCTCCCGGGTCTTTTATTGAATTTTCCCCCCTACGTTCCCGGGGTCCTTTCCCTCCGACGACATCCATTCCAGCTAAAAGGCGCGCCATCTAAGGCTTTTTCTCACATTCTTTCGTTGACCCCCATCGACTCCTGAATCCCTTGAGCCCTTCCTACTATCGAGAACACACAGATTCCTCTTCTTCGTTTCCCGGAGGTTTTTTCCCCTTCCCGACTTTCCTGTACTTTGTTCGAGCCTCTTCAAAACCTTTCTCTTGACCCGACCCTGAATGCCCTCAGTAAGAGACCCCTCCCCATAACTTTTCCCCTTTCCCCCCTGTTAGCCCCTTCCTTCTCTATTTTGTGTGGGGTTTTTCGTCTATGAAATAGTTCTTTTCTTTTTCTCTGTCTAAGAGCCGGCTGGTACTCTTCTTTTTAGTCGTTCTTTTTCGGTTCCGCTTTGGCTTCTTTCTATTCCATGTTTAATTAAAGCGTTCCATTCTGCGGCCTTCTTTTTGTCTTAGAGATGGTTATACACCTGTAGCTAATCTTGGCTTCCCGGAGCTTTGTTTGGACATATTCTGTCCCCCCCTTGCGTCCCCCCCCGGCCCCGCACTTTCGCTTTGGACCCTTTTTTACTTTGACGTGATTCCTTTTTTTTCATTCTTCTTTCACCGACCCCTTTTTTTTTTTGTCAAGTCCCCTACTTGTTTCAATCTTTTCTCTGGGGTGTTCGGGTACGCCTGGGCACCCCCTTTTCTACTGGTAGAAGGTGCCGCTTAAAGGAACATACTTTTTTTCTTTGCCGTTTTTTTCCCCCCATGGTTTCGTGCCAGACTTTCCCCAAAAACAAACCTCCCCCGTTTTGCCCTCCCTTTCACTATGTTC
>Ga0179593_1487198_pt1 | contig 11094 bp, 7 predicted proteins | sample CZODoug2_1_08_16_FD_185931 | JGI IMG/M metagenome (GOLD analysis project Ga0179593, IMG submission 185931) | Vadose zone soil fungal communities from Angelo Coast Range Reserve, California, USA - CZODoug2_1_08_16fungal (PacBio error correction) | ecosystem: Environmental > Terrestrial > Soil >... | reverse complement strand
TGGTTCCTTTTCCTTTGGAGAGGCTCTGCTTTTTCCTTGGCCCTAACGTTACCCTTCTCCAATCTGTCCGTACACCTCCCCTTTTTGAGTCCATTCTCATTTTTCCCTCCTTAGCCTTTTGCTCAAAATTCCCCTCTTTCTCGGCAAATCCACCCCCTTTAATTCTCTTCCCTGAAGCCGCCCCTCCCCTTCCTACAAGTACTCAAGTTCTCTTTCTTCCAAGCCATTAAGAGAGGATAAAGAATTGCCTTTCCCTTTGCTCGACATCCCCGTTTTTTCTGCTGCCGGTTCTTTTGGCCCTTCGCCCGTCTTCCTCCCAACCTCTTTTCAAACCTGGTAACTTCCCTTTTGTTTAAGTATGATGGCAGGTTGCTTTTCCTCTCTGGAATCCTCATCTTTCTTGTCGTGACTCGTTTCCTGGTTGCGCGAACCTCCCCCCTCCCCTTTTTTTTTTGTTCTCCCCTTCGCAGATGTCAAATGGAGACAGGCCATTCAGTTTTTGTCGAAAGTGAAGTCCGTCGCCGCCTCCTGAAGCGGTTCCTTTTTGTGTTTGCTTTTTTCTTTTTTTGTCGCGCTTTAGTACTGAAGATTCCTTCTTCCCAGCCTCCCCTCTCGTAGAGCTTCCCTACGTCTGGCCCTCGCACTCTGCCCGTAAGTAAGATAAAGTCCCCTCCTTCCGTCTTCCGTCCCCTCAACCTACATGCCTTTTCTGCGTTATTGTCCAGGATATCTCCTTCCCGGCACCCTTCCTCTCATTTACTGCGCCGCCGGTCCTCTGGCTCTCAAGGGACATTAAGATACCTCCGTCCCGACGGCTCTTTCCTTCTATCAAGGGCTGACTCCATTATCGCGTCCGCCCCCCTGCTTCTCCCTATCAAGCCCCCCTTTCCCCATTAAGCCCGCGTTATTGAGGTTCCCCGTGAAGGACTGGAGAGAATACTTTTTTGAAAATTAATCGTCTTCCTTCCTCCAATGTTTTATACTCTGCGGTGGACGCTGTCTGTCAGCGGTCCTTTTTTGGACCTGTCTCTTTCTTTCCTATTTTTCTTTTTCTTTAGAAATCTCCTTAGAAGGACCGTCTTCCCTCTCCTTTCCCCGAGAATGTGCGGGAGATGCACCTCTCTTTTCTATCTCCTCACCCTACTCATCTGGACTTGAGAAGTTCTCAGTGTCCTCTTCCTTCTAGGAGAGTATCCCTTTTTCCCTATTTAGCAATGATCCCCTCCCCACTGTCCCTCTGACAATTGGATTTTTTTGAGAGAATGATCCCCCTCCCTTTTCGCAGTTTTTAGCTACTCTTCGATTTCAGCAGTAGGGATCTGAACGGTGCCAAGTAGTCAGAATTGACGAGGTTGCTCCGTACTTTGGTTGAAGGTCATGGAGGCACCTCTCATTTTTAGCTTCTCCTCTATGGTATTTTTTCAGAACTACCCCCCTTCCTTTCGGCATTCTCCATTCTGTCGAGTCTCCAGCTGTCTTCCCGTACCTACTATTAGAGGAGGCTGAGGGTGAAGAATTTTATTGCTTTCCTATCCCTCGATTCTAGAAAAAATTTGTACCTTCCTCCCTTTTTGGCTCAAGCAGAGTTTTACCTTCGCCGCTCACTTCTGACAACTACACTCTATCACGTAACACCACGACCCCTCTGCTTTCCAGCCCTTTTCTTTTTATCTTTCAGACTTGAGAGGGACCTCTGCTGAGGGCTCACCCCTTTCGTTCCTTCCATGATTTATGGAGTTCGCTTCTCACCTCTTAACTTCTTTCGATTCTTTTCTGGTCTTCTTAAATCTCTCCTTTCCCGGAGGATCCTTTCTCTGCGAATTAGCTGGAGTCTTCCGGAAAATGAGTCCTATCCCCCAACTCCCTCCTGATCACCCCCGAAACGGAGATCCCCTTTCTGCCCTCTACGCCCCTTCTTTGCTTATGTGTGCGATAATCATTGGCAACCTTTTACCCTCATGATAGCATCCTGCTTTTCCCCTCTCGCGTTTATTGTTCCCCCCCCCCATCACTAGCCACTTCTGTAAGTTCCCGCTCTTCCTCTTCTTTCATGTCTATAAGTGAATAGGCAGGTGCTGAGGTCTTCTCTTGCCTACTCCCCGGTGCCTCTTCTTCCTCTCGGCTTTTCTCTCTCCTCCCGTTCTCCCTTGTTGTGTTTCTTCCTTTTCCTTCCCTCGCTCTGGGATAACCGAAGGAGCTGTCTGGTTTTTAGGCGCCGGCTTCCAAACGCCTTCCCTACCCGAAGTAGAGGAAAGATTTCGCTGTTCTTCATATTATTTCCGTTATTTGCTCCCGATTTTTGAGCGGATCTTCTCTAGTTTTACCCTTCTTTTTCGGTTGTCAAGCATTTTTCTTCTCGCTCCGCTTCCTCCCCGGCACTCCTTTTTTTCCCTGGCTTCCTTCCTCCCTCATTCTTTTTGCGTCTTCCCTCGATTTGTTTTTCCTCCCCCGAGAACCTCGTGGCTTGATAGAGAAAGTTCACCGACCTCCCCCTTCTTCTTTATGAGTTGGCCGCTCTCCCTCATGGATCCCTTTTTCCTCCACGACCCTTATCCCTCTTCAGTATGAGTGACTCGCCTTCCCCTGGGAACTAACTTTGACGTGCCTCATTCTTCCTTAACGCTCCTACTCAATATACCACGCGCGGATCGTCGTCTCGGTTTTTTTGGTTCCTGGTTTTGATATCCCTTCCCGTGGTTGCTTCCGTCGCTGTCGCGTCAAAAGCTGTTCAACCTTTGCAGCTTCCCCTTTGCTCCCTCGCTTTCTTGGCTCATTCTTCGCCGAAACGAAAAAACCGCAACTCCTCCCCCTCTCCGCTTTGCATTTGTACTTGGGGCGTGCCCCCCTCTTTAAAGCTCTTCGACTGAACTTCCCCCCTCCGCGTTTCTTCGGTTTTGATCTCCCAGATCTATTCCTCCCTTCTTTTCGCTAAGTCCCAGGAGCCCTTTTTTCTCCCCCTTTGCTTCTTTTTTTCTAAACGCCTCCCTTCTGGGCACCTTTTTTTAGGCCTCCGGCGACGTAATGTGCATGCTTTTTCAAAGGCCTCCTTCTAGGAGAGAAGGGTCTTTCTCCTCCTCAGTTGGCGTTCCTCTTTTGAGCTCCCCCCATCCCTCCCTAAGGCGGTTTTTCCTCCGCAGCCCCGGTCGTGCGTTCGTCCGCGTCCCACGCCCGCCTTCTGCTCTTTTGATATCAATCTCTTCTACGTGATTTCCCCTCCAATAGCCTTGCCGTCTCCGTCTGTTTTTTTTTTCCGCCCTTTTGGCTGGCTCAGGAGAGGTCTTTCCCCGATCGTCCTTTTTTCCCTGATTTCCCATACTCGCCTCCCCCTACTCTAAAAAGACATAGCTCGTCATGCCATTTTCCCTCTTCTTTGAGTTTTTTTCTGAGGAGCCTTCCTGGTCCCCTCCCCCGACCCCTCTTCTCATCCGCCGGGACCTTCGGCAGCCTTAGTGAGAAGGTTGTCGGGTCTTCATCCGCTGGGAGAGGGCCATTTCATCGTATCTGCCGTTTCTCCCCCTGACCGATTCGCGTGTATCGTTACTCCAGATTGATATCAGCATATCTTAGCGCCTCTTCCGGGTTATAACTCGTCTTATATGTCCGTGAATGGTTTTGTTTTCCTTTTATACATGGGACTCACTTTCCCGAATCCCCTTCTGTACCCGTTTTTTCTGGGAGGCTTGTCCTGATCGTTTGGATCGTGCCGTTGCTTGTCCCCGACTGTCCTCGGAACAGACGCTGTTTCTTTTCGATTGGGGTTTGAATGTTTCCCCTTTTTTTTTTGACCCTTCTTACAGTCGTGACGACCACGCCGAACAGAACCTCATCCGCCCCACCCCGCAGGTCCTCAATCCCCTCGGACGCCCCTTCCTCTTCTTAATTCTCAAGTTTCACTCCTTCTTTTTCAGGCAGTTTCCCACCCTCCAATGGGAGACTCTTTCGGCTGAATTGCTCTTCTGAAGGATAACCTTTTTTTTTTTTAGCTCCCCCGTTTCTTTTTTCCTCTACGCTTTCTTCTTAGGTCTAACCCTTTCGAAGTTCCAGTCATGTTTCCCAACTTCCCTCCTTCCTCTTTTTTCACCTCGTGTTCCACTTCTCTTCGATTCCTGACAATATCCGTCCTCCCTCTTGGAGCGCTTTTTTTTCCGTTTTTTCCGAGTGTTTTTTCTGCGCTGTTCCTTTGATGGCTTCTTTCTCCTTCTCTTTTTCTTTTGGCGGTGATACGTGCTCCAGGTTTTACCTTCCTTGGTTCTCTTTCTTAGGGATTGAGTCCCGTGGTGGATGGTCCTTTTCTCGCCGCAATGTCTTTTCTCCCGGTCCTCGTCCTCTAACCTTTTTTATGTACGTCCACCGTTGCTGTTTTCTTCCAGATCTTTACAGAGTTCGCCTTTCCGTTGGCCAGTTCTCCCCCCCTTTGCGACTTTCTCCCCCGATGATCAGGCGTTTCTCTTTCATCCCTCCGTTGTTGGTGAGAGTCTCTTGGTACTGCGTGGATGACTTTTTCCTCTGCGGTAGGTGTGCTTTCCTTTCCTTCCTTACTGACGACGCTGTGATGTGTCGTCCCTTTCACCATTGAAGGTGACGGATGAGCCTTTTTTTTTCTCCTGCTGTTTTCACCCATTGCCCACGCACTTTTTGACTCCACCCTTTCCCTTTGCCGGTCAGTCTCTCGCTGCCGCACTCGACACTTCTTCTCTTCGCCTGCCAATCTTTTCAAAGAGGGCTACCATTCGCACAATGCGTCCCCTTCCTTCAGGCGCTCCTTTTCTTCCACATTCATTTCTGCAGCGGCCGATTGCGTTTCTCCTTTTAGTCTCCTTTCCACGTTTTTAACTGATCCCCCCTTCCTTTTGTTTTCATGATGGAAAGTGAGATGTGTATCTTTTCCTCGTCTTTCTTCTCTTCCCGGGCCGATTGTCTTCCTTGCGACTCAGACATTACTTCCTCCCCGTCGCCCTGGTCGAAGTCATTAAGTCGACAGGCACCTTAGGTTACGGTCTCCTTACAGGCAAGAGAAGAATTAATCCCGCCCTTCGGCGGAATGTGTTTGATATTATTTTTTTTTCTGCGTGCGGTCTTTATTGATTTTGAACCCCCGTCGAGCGCCCCCTATTCCCGTGTTATATGACAAATATGGGTCTCCATTTTTCCCCCCCTCCCCGTCGGTTTCTTAGCCTATCATCCACGAGCTGCCGTAAACCTCCTCCTTTTTTTTGTCACGGCCGCAGATATACTTCCCTTCACCCCGGCCGAGCAGGAACCGATCTGATTTCTCCCTGATTTCGATTTTTTTTTTGAGCGATTTCCCTTCCTCCTCTTGTCCCCCCTGTCCACGTGAACCTTTCTTCTCAAGTAATTACTTTTTTTCAATCTGCCTTCCCTTCCATCACGTCCAAGGTTTCCCCCTCGCGCCCTGTCCTTTGCTCTTTAGATCTCCCTTCTTAGGCTCTAGTAGTGGACAAGGTTGCTCCTCTCCTGAAGTCATTTCTTGCTTACTGGGAGTTTGGGATCTCGTCTCTTTGTTGATAGTGGTGGCCTATCCCCAGGTCTACTTTAGCTTCTGGGCCCGCTTTTTATTTTTGACGGACCCTGATCCCTGCGTAGCATAGTTGGTCGAGTTCTTCCTTACTTCCCTGATCTCCTTCCCCTTTTTCGCTAGGGGAAGTCGAAGACCTTTTCAGAGGACGGCTTCTTTTTTGCTCTCCCTGGGCGGTAAGGTGATAGACTCGTATTTCACTCTTTCGACGGCCCCCCCTTTTCGCGCGACTCTACCTCTCGGCGACTTAAAGCGACCTTAGTTTCCTTGCTTAAACGGTGCCCTAGTCTCAGTCTGTCGGTTGCCTATTTCCATTGTTTTTTACTTTCTTTCTTCCGCCCTTTATGGAGCGGAGAATAGATATGTTGAACTCCTCCCTTTCCCCCGCTTCTCTTCTTTGAGTTTTGCTACCCTCCGAGCTCCTTCAAAGACACCTTCCTCCTGCACCCTTACTCTTCCTCTGGCCCCACCCCCCCCCTGGTGTCCCCCCTTCAGTCCTTTCGAACCGTTTTGTTGAGAACCCAGCCAGCTATTCGTCTGTGGGACAGCTTAAAATCTGGGTGAGAGCGCTTTTTCTCCGTCTCCTCCTTTTCAAGAAGATTCTTCCAGCACCCCGCTCCCTCTTTTCTGATACAATCTTCTTCTTTTGCGGGAGACTCCGGTGATGGCGTCCTTTTGCCTCTTTCCGCGCCTGGATGAGGATGAGTCCTATTTTTTCCATCTAGTATGACTCTTCAGGCGTCGTTTTTCCTTTCCTTCTCTGAAGTTTTCTATGTCCTTGAGATATTCTGAGTTTCCTTTTTTTCCCGCTGGCCGAGCGTTGAGCTGAGAGTGGTTGGTCGCCCCCTTTTTTTCTGAAACCCCAATGAAGGAGCATATCCCTTTTGGCCTGGACTCGATTCTCAAGGTTTGTGATCTTGAGTGCGAGGAGATCATTCTGCACAACCGCTTCCCACCGCCTGACGGGGCTTTAAGCAAACTGCCATCTTTTCTATTTGCCCTACAACCCTGAAGCCTTCTCATTGGTCAGCTATACTGTTTTTTCGTTTATGGTGTTCTCACTTTCCTACAATCCACTCCCCCTGAGCATGTGGCACGTACGTAGGGTAGCTCCTTATTTTTACCTCCCATAAGGTTTTTGTTGTCTCTGGATAGAAAGCAGTATTAGTTCCCATCATTCCCCCGGGGTTTTTGGTGGCTGGCTGAAGAATGCAAGCACCCGGTTTCCTTAGTCTTGTCCCCCCTTGACTTGTTCGTCTTTGTTTAATTCGCCTGGATTTCCTAGACAAACGCGGACTCTCTGGCCTTTTCTTCTTTTTTTAGTCAGGGGGGAATCCTTGTGCCTCTATCTCTATCCCAGACCTTTCCGCCTTCGGCAGATTCGTACCCTTCTACGCCCTTTCGGTGTTTCGTTCTCTGGCACGTTTTGCATACCCTCAAGTGGCAGAGAGAAGAAAGCTCCCTGCCTTTCATGTACAAGACGACTGCGCATCGATGGCTTGACGGCCCCCCTCTTACGTTAAATATGCCAGCCGGTCCTCTTTCATTGAATTTCGATGTGAAACGCCCCTCTACCCCCTCCCTGTCTCGCTCCTGAAGATGCCAGTCTCGCCCCTCGGCACTCCGCCATTCTCCAAGCTTTCTTTTTCATCAGGTCTTTTTTTTCGGGATTCCTAAACCCCCTTTTTGATTAGGTTTTCTTAGAAAGGACTGGAAACCGCTGTCGCCGCCCTTCGAGTCACCAGTTGTTCGACTAAGCGGAGCGATGGCGACGAAACAAGAACCACCTTCGGCACGCCTGCGTCTCAAGATTCTAGTTTCCCCGGTGTACGTTTCTATTCATCCTTCGCAAGCTCTCCGCAGCCCCAGTTTGAGTTGGTCTTTCTTTTTCCCACTCTTTCGAGCAGCGCCATCGTTATTAATCCCCTTCGTCACTGCCTGGTCCGCCTGTCTAAGCCCCAGATGCTGGCGTTCCCACCTTTCAGGACCCCGAGCGGTAAGGGACGCTTTTTCGCCAATCACGTCTGCTTCTTGCCTTTAGTGTCTCTGGTCAGATGGGCTCACCGGCCTCCGCCTTTATCCTCTACCTGCCGGCCTTCCCCTCGTGCTCGAGAGGTCCCCTATATTCGTTTTCCCTGCATTCTTATTCTAGATCGAGGAGAGGCTGAGATAACAGAAAACTGATTGAGCTCTCTTTCTTGGCCCTCCGTCCGCGAGTTTACCGTACGGAGATGCTTTTTTACCGTACGCTAGTCAACACCCCGAGTCTCCAGAAGCTTGTTACACCCTCTAGAGCTTCAATTTCCGTGATAGGGGTACGACGATGAGGGCGCTCAATTCCTTTCCCCTGCTCGAAAACGGAGCCTCGACCGGCCCGTCGGCCGCTGGTGAGGTTTTCTCCTTTCGGATTTGCTCCATATCTGACTTTTTCTCAGCCTTCAGGCCCTGCCCTCCTATTCGCGTTTTTACTGACTAGCTTCTTTCATCCTGCCTTTCGAAGTTTGATGATTGCGGTGCACTTCCTGTTCATTATGAGTCATTTAAGGCTTATACATGTCTCTCCTCCCCTGCATCCTCCCCCCCCTTCCGGGCTTTTTGCTTCCCTCGGAGTCTGATAGGCCGTTACCCCCTCCCTTGACTTCATCCCAAGATTTCTGGTCACCCCGAGCTTTTATGGGTTTTTTTTCATGTGCTTCACTCTTTTGGGGATTTTCGGCGTCAGTGACTTTCCTTTTGGCATATCCAAGAGCGGACACGCGGACTCACGAACCCCCTATGACACACCCCTCTGGTCCTTTTTTCTCGTTATTCATGAATGAGAGAGGACTTTTCTCGACCGCTATTTCCGGTTCTTATTTCCCAAGACAATTGGCGACGCTGCGGATTCGGCGTAGCGCCCGGCCTTCTCCTTTCTTCTTCATTAATATGTCTCTTCGCTTTTCTTTTTATTCAGTTTCCCCTTTCCACGCGACCCACTAACCACGCTTTTATCCCCAGTGTTTACCCGAGTTTTGTTGGCCTTTCTCCTATTCGATGTCTAATCTGAAGGACAGCCCAAATGAGAGAAGAAGTACCCGTTTTTCTTTTTGGAAGTTTTTTTTGAGCATGATGGCCGGATGCTGCACTCTGATTTTTGCGGTTGCCCCCTCTGCCTCTTCTCCCGGCGGCGGGCGGCGACGTGGGCAGGGATTTTGGTTTGATTTCGGGCCTGATGACGAAGTGGATGGATTTTAGTGTCCTCGTTTCACGCTCAATTCCCTTTCCCAAGTTTTGTTTTTTTGACCTGACCTGAGTCGACCGCGAGGGCCAGGATTCACGACGGCGGCCTCCCCTCGCCCAAGATCGTCCCCTTAAAATCTATTTCCCCCTCCTTTGTTGTTTTTTCCCGAGTCTTGGAAACTTCACTCAGATTTGAGGAGGTCGCGGCGTTCCGGGCCTTCTTTTTTTTTTTTTTCGCTGTCGGTTTTCCCAGTCCAATTTGACCGTTAATTGAGAGTTGCAACGTCTCCTCTTACTGTTCTTCCCAATCCATTATTCTTTCCTCCCTCCACCACCGGTCTCGCCGTCCTTGCCGAGAGAGTTTCTACGCAGTAGCGAACTGAGTCCTTATTGCATTCGTGAAATCTTTCTTTTCCCCTCCTTCAAGCATTCTTTCAAATCGCCTGCCTATCAGTCTGTTACATTTCTTCCCCTTTACCTGCTATTGCGCGGCCGCTTTCATTCCTCTCGTCAAGTGAAACAATTTATTCCTTTTTCCCCTCCTTGCTTGTAGCAGACCCCCTCTGGAGTTGCCTTCGACCGCCTTTGTCCTTCACGCTTGACGTCAATTAGAGAATTGTCATCCCAGAACGCATTCATGACCGGACTTTTCTTAGACCTGGATTTCCACCTTTTGATAAAGGCCTTCACTTGACTTTCTCTCGTAAAGACATCTGCCTTGAATACCGCTTAGTCTTCTGCTTAGTCCCCCTCTATTTTATTTCTCGGCTTTTCTTAGGTTCCAGGGAATAAGTGACTTTCTAACTCGCACGCTGCACCCCCCGCTTGAAAACATAATGCTCGGTTGTCTCCTCGCACTTTAGCAAGTCGCAGTTTATCCCCCAATCTATCCCGCGGGACGGAGGAGCAATACCCCCTCCTCCTTTGTTGGTGAATTAGGCTTAGCCTGTCTTTATCCGGCCTTCACCCGTAAATCCTTCCGATTTCGCGTTTGGAATGCTGCTCTTTATGAGAGTGCCTTCTACTCTTTCGTCAGGCCCTCCTCCTCTGGCTTCCATCTGATGATTAACTTTTTTCTCTTCTCCATCACGGCGCCCGGCTCACCTCGCCGAAGGGGTCGTGGCTGCACGCTTTCCCGAGGCTTGCCCTTACTGTACATCCGTAGGGAAAACAGGAAGCGTTTTCACTTTCGACCTTACGGTTTTTAGATGAGGAGAGGGATCCTCTTTTTGGACCTGCCGTCTCCTTGACCTGGCATATTCCTAATGACGGCCAGCGGAGTTTTTTTCCTAAGGAAATGATCCCCCGGAGTCAGTTCTCGTTTGCGGGATAAGGACCGTTATCCCAATTCATCTTCGCACAGTCCGCCGTCGCCGGGAGTTTTTCCTGATGGCACTCTTCTTTTCGCGTGAGCTGATCATTTTTTTTTACATCGCAAAGGACCCGACGCCAAACTGTTTTGCGGCAGACTTCGCTGCTCGCGATCGCCCTCGATGTTTCGCCTCCCCTCTGAATTCTTGAAACGGTGCTGTGGTGCTTCGTGGTATTTACGAGATAGCCGATTGCCTGAATGGAGGACGATCCGAGTCGATTATCCCCCCCGATCTGTTACGGAACCTACATACCAAGACTGCGCTTTCGCTTTCCCCGTTGCCCTGAGCTCTTACTAGGCATTTCCACTGTACTTCCTTATTTATTTTCGGGGTGCGTGCCGATTTTTGTGCTTTAGGGCACGAGACTGTCTCCTCTTCCCCCCTTCCCCCTGGTCACTCTCACCCTGGTGGATCTTCGGCGGTTTCCTCCGGTCGAGTTTTGCTACGCTTTCTGAATTTCCGCCACCACCGATACGATGATGTCAGAATACCCCGGTTATTTCTTCTTCTCTTTTTTTTTTAGAGGCCTTTGCTTACTTTCCTTATGAATGAGGTTTCAGACGCGCGAGTGTCCAGATCGTACATTACCATCGACGGCGGAAGTTTCTCACTCTCACCTTTTTGCTCTCGGCCCCCGTCATAGGGAAGAGTATTCCTGTTCAGACGTTCTCTTCGTCTGGCTTTCGCTCCGGCCCGATTTTTCCCTGTCTCCCCCTGCGGGCCGAAGAACCCGCACACGTGCTTGCCTTTTTCGCCGTTCTCGACCCTTTCGTTCCTTGGTGAGTGAAGATATATCGGCGAAAGTCCCCCTCTACGGCCTTTTCCCGAATTCAGTTTTTGCTTTATGCCTGCACCTCCCAGTCGTTGCCAAACCTGAAGTGACAGCCTCTATCTTTCGCCTTGTCCTCGGCCGGCTCTTTGCTTTCCCGACTTACCCAAGCCACTGACCTTGTTTCACTCTGCGCT
>Ga0179593_1471513_pt1 | contig 11094 bp, 15 predicted proteins | sample CZODoug2_1_08_16_FD_185931 | JGI IMG/M metagenome (GOLD analysis project Ga0179593, IMG submission 185931) | Vadose zone soil fungal communities from Angelo Coast Range Reserve, California, USA - CZODoug2_1_08_16fungal (PacBio error correction) | ecosystem: Environmental > Terrestrial > Soil >... | reverse complement strand
TTCGATCGGGCTCACGAGGAGTCTTCGCCTGCCTGCGCGCTCACTGTTCGAAAGTCGGATCCAAGATGTCCCCGGCAAACACCCCTCATCCCATTTTTTTCTAACTTGTTGCCACTACGACCTTCACACTCGTCGCTATTCCTGAAGGTTACCCTTTTTGCTGGGGTAGTTAGACTTCTCCCTTTTTAGGTCGTTCATTGTTCCCCTTTCTAACGTTGTTGGGATTAGTTCTTCCCCCCAGAGTGTGGATCCCTGTCTTCCACGGCCAAGACGCGGAGAGGGGTCGAGTTGGAATTGAAGAGCAAAGGCTTTTGCGCAATGGCTATGTATTCTTCTCCCTTTTGTCTTCCTAGGGCCCATGGGGACTCCAGTCGGGCCTTTCTGGTGGGGCTTTTTTCCGCGCCGCATAAAACAAAGGTATTTGTGCTTCCCCTCAACCCTCGGGCGCCTGCCCTGGATTCTTTGCTAGATACTTCGTTTTCGATTCATTTTTCCATTAACTACCTCTTTTTGTTAAGAAGGCGAAACGTCTGCGTGGCTTCTGCAGTAAGCATCGGTGGCGGTATCCCCTCCCTTCAGTAGGCTCCCCTGATTTCCGAGCTTCCTCTTCGAACCTGTCTAGCTCGGGCTTTTTAGCACGACGGAACTTATATTCGTTGCCTCCTTCTCCTGACTCTGTCCCTTGCGAAACGGCGTCACTTTTTTCTCAGAGAGAGGGGCCCCCTTCCCCAATACATTCAGCGTTCAAGTCAGCGTTTGGAAGAAGCTTGTGGTTTTTTTTCGCTTTTTCCCCCAATAGGGTTTGTTTTTTTCGCTATTTTTTCTATCCCCGAACATTGTCTCTGTATTTCTTTTTTCGCTAAGGGTAGGTTTGATTTCGTTCCGGTTGTCCCTCTTTGAGAATGGAGCCTAAACGTCACCTTTCTTAACATTGACTGGACCGCGTCTCCCCCTCATGGTCCCCTTGTGATCGTTGCGATTTTTGTTCTGCGCAATTTCTCCTCCCCAGACGTCGTCACTTTTAACCCTTGCCAAACGTCCCCGTCGTCGATGGGCATTCTCCAAGACCGGCGGCTTTGCTGTTTTGAATTGGTCTCCTGCTTTCTAGGAGTGGGATGCCGAGCCTCCCATCTGTCATGCGGACGGCCTCTTCGTTTTCTTCCCCTGAGTCTTTATTTGGATTTTTTAAATGTATTTTTTTGAGGCCCGACTCCTGCGTTCGCTTCTCAGTCTTTCTAAAACGGCAAAACTGGATGTTTTTGCGCCCCCTCTTTTCACTTCTTCCCCCTCCATTCCTTGCGAAAGCACACGGATGTGTCGGGGAAACTGTTTTTCGGGCGGACTAACCATCCTTGTAGTTGCGTTTTTCGATGTGTAATGCAGGATTTATTTGCGTTCTTCCCTTTCCGGCTTCGTTGAGTCGAGCGTAGTATCTTTGGGAAGTCAACCATGCCTAACTGGTCTAACCTCCTGCGGTTGTTGAACTGGGATGATGGCGATAATCAGTAGCTTGCTTTTCCCCCTCATCTTTATATATGTCTGTTTTGATCATCGTCTTTTCCTCTGCCCAACTGACCGGTGTATAAGGCGTGCCTGTTGCTCCCGCTGGACCACGTTTAGACTTCCTGTTTTCTCCCACTCTTTTTCTCCGCATGACTTGCTGATTGCTAGTCTTCACCCCCTGCCCCCCCTTCCGTGTTTACAGTAGTCCACATCCACACTTTTTTTTGTTGACCTCCCCACCCCCCTTCTGTCCTTGCTCTTTCCCTTTTCCTCCATCTGGATTTGGTTTGACCTGCACAGCTTTAACTCTTTTTTTTTGGCTGTTGATCTCATTTCCTCATCCTCCGTTTTTTTTCTTCGTCCCTTCGTAAAAACACAGCCCTCTGTGTCAAACACTCCTCCTTTTCACGTCCCCAAGCTCCATTCCCTTTAGCATCACCCCCGAGGTTTGGATGATGCGGCACCGCGTGAAAAATTCCTCCTTTAGTTTTTAACCCAAGGCTCAGCCCAGAGTATTTCTTTCCCCCCCTCTTGGCTGAAACAATTATCAACGGGGAAAGCGGCGCCCCTCCTCCTTGATTACACCACCAGCATTGGTCCTTTATTCTGACGCCACCCCTTTTCCATAATACAGAGATTCAGGTCGAGTTGCGGATCTTATTCTATGGGAGTAGTTCAGCAGCCCCGGCGTTTTCCCCCCTTCTTCTGCTTTTGGTGCACTTTCTCCCTGAAGAAAACGCCCCCGGCGCGCGCGACCATCGACTGCCCCGTCCGGCGCAACCCCACCCATCTACACTTACCCCCCCCCCCCCATTGATTTTATTCCTCTTCCGACACTTCCGCCTTGTGATTGCCAAGTCTTTACTTTCTTCTAAGCTTCCTTCTCAGGCGTTAAAACACCTTTCCCATCCCTGGTTTCCCCCATTTTTAGAGATGATTTTCCGCCCTGGCCTTTGGAATCCAACGCAAAGATTCCTTCCCCCCCCTGAATCGTGTCCACCCTCCTCTTCTGTGACTTCTGCGCTTCGGCTGCTGCTCGTGGTCGTTCTTCCCCAACGAAGGATCCCCCATCCTCCCAACAGCCCCCTCTTTCCCTGAGCTGCCTCACCCATCTCCTCTCGGCCTTGACCCCTTTCCGACGTACCCGCGTCTTTCTTATGCATTCTGACCCCACGGCGCCACGAGTATTGTCCCCTTTGTCCAGCTGTCGAGGACTTCCGCGAACTTTCCCTTTCCCGTTGTGTCTGCCTCTCTCCTATACCTGACAACTGAAATTCACAAGTTCACACTGGAGCGCCCGACACCCCAGACGAGCTTTCATTCTGAGAAAGTCCCTATTTTTTCTTGCACAATCCTCTCCCCCACTTTCCGCTTAATCGATTACGCGCTGCATTTGTTGTTGGTTTATCATCACCCTTCGCTCTTTTCAACGCCTTTCGTCTGCCCTCCCTTTTTTAGCACCGCGAAGTCATCTTCTGCCTTTCTTACCCACTTCCTGATTCTAGTTTTTTTTCCCTTTCGAGTAAGACATTCTTGATGGCTCGCTCCTCTCCCTTCACTTTAGGGCTTGTCAACTCTTACTGCCGTATCGTGGATTTTCCTCAGCACACTAGTCGGACGTTCTCTCCGAAGTTAAGAGCTTACCACAGTCAGTTCCTGCCCCCTTGACCCACCTCTCAAATACTCGCTCATTGAGGCCCCTGCCCCCTCTTGATGCGTCAGCACTCAAGACCGGGTTTTTACGTCGTCACACCAAACAGCACCCCATACAGGGGCCTCCCTTTTCACGTACCCACCGACATTATTGCGTCCTCTCATCCAGGACACCGTTCCGGAAAGACAGTGTTCCCAGTCCCCCCAATTTCCTTTATCGATCCGTTCCCTGGCGTTTCATCAGGCAAACGAGGGTCAAACTTCCTTTTTTCCCTTTCTTTCCCCTTCCTCCAAACTTCTTTTCTATATTGATTTATTCCCCCCAAGAACCTTCAACCAAGGGAGGCTCGATACGATTGTTCCCTGCGTACGTTTAGCCCTACGCGCTTTTTAGTGCGGATTTTCCCTCTCTTTTGGCATCCCTATTTCAACCTTTTGTCGAGAGGTCCTCAGTACGGCTCCCTCCCGCAGCGGACACCTATCGCACTTTCCTTTTGTGGTTTGAGGTCTACTTCTAACTTACTGCTTTTTGCACTGCCTGCGGCCCCTCTCACTTTCCAGTCCTGCGGCCACGCTCGCCCAGTACCATCAACCTCTAGGACTGTGTCGACTCCTGGTCCAAAGCTACTTATCCAGATTTTACGGTGCTGGTCTACCAACTTCCCTTTTAACCGCTTTTGAGTTCCATGATTTTGATTGGCTTTTTTTTCTTTTCCAACGTGTGGTTCTGTTTCCACGGCCCCAAGACGATGTTTTTTTTTTCAACGTTCTTCCCTAACGGACTTTTGCTGAGCAAGGCTACTGAATAGGTTGGATCTCTTCCTGCAATATGTTCTTCCTGCATCGGCCATGGTGGACTCCCCTATGGACGTTATGGTGGTTCGTTTACCGAGCTATCCCCCCTGTATTTATGCTACCCTTTAACACAGATGGCTCCCCGCCTTGAGTCTGTCCCGGAGTTTCGACTTTTTCCGGGGTATTACGACGCTTGGATCCGGCGATTCTTGGCGTCACCTTCGTCCACTTTTTCTTCCCTCACTATAAGTCTTTTTCTCCCTCCCCCTGATTGACTGAATATAAATATCCCTTTCTTACTGGTCGTGTGCCCATATACAACGAAGTTTTCTTTTTTAGAATATCGTCCCGCTTCTCGCGGAGCACGCTGCGACGCACCTCAAAGCGACCTGAGTGCTGCTAGCCACCCCTTCCCAACTTTCCCAGCTATTTCACTCTCCCCTAGTTAGGCTTGCTTTTGGTTTTCTTTCTCGCCTGGTTAGAACTAGGGATCCTGATAAGTTCATATCCTCTTTCCCTCCCACTTGGAATAGTCTTGCATTTTTCTGGCGCTCTGGTGTTCTTTGTGACGTATGTCCGGTCTTTCGGATAGTCCTTTCTCCTTTCCTCAAATCCCGACTTTCCTTGATTCCAAAGGCCTTGGGACCAGAGGACTTAGGTTACATGGCTCCGTTTTCTTGCGCCGTGTAGTCTATTGCAGATGCTTTTACCTTTTTCTCCCCCCCGGTTTCCCCCTTTCCCCATAGCTGGCTCCTCTAAAGCCTTTTGCTCTGTTGAACTTCCTTTCTCCTAGTTGGCGGTCCCAACCCCTTCCTCCCGCCTAATGCCCGTTTCGGTGATCACCACGAGTCGGGATTTCGTTCAAAAGCTTTTCGTTCTTGACGACGCCGCCGCGAGTCAGTTACCTTTTTCTTTTCAGACAGTCTGTTTGGCCATCGTAAAGAACGTCGTGCCCCTCCGGCGTCAGCCCCCCGGATCGTTTGGAAACTGCTTGGGTGAGGACCGCACCCCGGTTGGCTTTGGCTGTAGATGTTTTTTTACGACGCCTTGCTCCTTCTTTTTGGCTCGAGGCCACTGGCGTTTTTTTTTAGAGCTACTCATCTTTCCCCTTCAATCAATTTTCTTCCCCCAAACGCCCTGCCGTGAAGGCAGCTTCCGCTTCTACCTGATTTAGAGCGAATGCGCTCTCTCTTAGGGTGCCATTTTGTTTAGACTCTTCGACTGCCCCCCCCCTTGCGTGGATATTTTTTTTGTTCACTATTTCCCGTTGCTCCATGAAGGGTTCAGACCTTGGCGAAATGCCTCCCCGCTTTCTTGCCTTATAGTTTAAAACTTGCCCCCCAGTAAGTGTGTTACGCGTCACCGAGCATCATCCCCCCTCCCTTTTGTGTTTGTCTTAACCCTTCAACGCGTCCGCCCTCTATTTTTATTGCATTTACCCAAGAGGTTAAGTCTTTTTTCTTGCTGATTCTCTTCATACAATTTCCTTTTTTGACGTCGAGATCACTTACCCCCACTAATCTTCCCCTCGTCTGTTTACCCCCCCACGACTGTCCCTTCCTCAAGTCGCCCCCTGGGCCTGTCTGCGCACTTAGGTTTGGATGATTCCTATGCCTTAAGGCGTGACATATTTTTTTTTTTATTTTGGCGCCCGGCCCAGCAGAGTCTTCTTTCTCACACAACCTTCGGTAACCATTTTTCTAAATTGTCACTTCGCTACAAGTCAGCCAAGCTTTCTACCACCGTGCACTGGTCAGTCCACTGCTCGTTTCCTGTCTGATCCACCAGCGCCTTTTCCCTAGCCTCAAAGTCTCTAAATCTATTTATGATTTTCTAAGGCCTGCTTGCCCGTCAACAGAAGGCGTTTTTTCTCCAGATTGATTCCTTACCTGATCCTCTTTCCTCACCGATCTGCGAGTAGTCTCCCCCAGTCCCGACACTCCGCATCGGGTCCAACAACCCATCTATCACGGCCCCCACTCCACCGATGGTGCTTTTCCTCAATTACAAGGAAGTGGCTTCGCCCCTTTCCCTTTTCGGTTCCGCCGGATCATGCCTCCACCCCCACCATCCTGCTTTTTTCAGGTTTTTTCGAGAATTCTCCTTCGGCGCGCGGCGTCGGCATCAACGAACAGCTTTTCTCCCTCAACTACCTCCTTGTTCATAACCCCCGCTCCTTTCGGGCTTTTTTTTAGCCCTTGTTTCGTTCCCTCAGCCAGTCCCCCCCCCACTAAGTGGATGCAATCCTTTTCCCAAAATCAGCCAGCTTCTTCCCTCGCCATCGTGCCGGAGTTGACAAGTGACCCTTACCCGTTTTTTTTTCCTTTAGCAGCGTCTTTTCACCTTAATTCGAAATTTAACCATGCTGGCTTACCGTCTTATGAGTTTCCCTTTTGGCAGAGAAGGACGGCACGATTTTTCTCCCTTGAATGGCCGCTCCCTCCCCTTCCCAACTCCAATAAGGACCCAACTTTTGAGAGCCGACATCCCCAAATCGGCCTCACGTTCTCGCTTTAGCGATCTTCACTTCTCCTCAACCCCGGCGCCCAAGCTGACGTCCAACTTGATCTGATTTCCTGAATTCTTGGGCTGGGGCCTCATTCTAACGCGCGCTTTGCGTCCGTAACGACCGTGTGCTGCGCTCGTTCTCACGTCGATTTCCTTTTTTTTCCTCCACCCATTCAACTATATCCTTCCCGAGTTGTCCTCTAATTTTCAGTTTCTTATTGCTAGGCATCTCTCCCTTCCTTGCGGCGCAAGTCCTGCCGTATAGTGAACCCATCCACGATGAGGACTTCCTGACCCCTCTGTTTCTTTTGTATGCTCTCCCCAGCGTTTTAATTACCCGGCCCCATCGTCAACTCTTAGATAAAGATCCTTCGCGCGCCCGATTTTTCTATGTCAGCACCGAAGACAGGGGTGTATAAAGTCTGCTCGTCTCACACCCTTTCCCTCCCTTCTTACCTCCTTTTCCAGGACCCAGAAACTGCGTCCAGCTCCTACCTTCTCACGATTGATAAGCCTCCCCACCTCCTCTAACATATTAATTGCACTCGTCCCCCACGAGTGGTGTGGTCCTTAACCTCAAATTTTTAACCTGACGCAGACGTATTTTTTTTTTTTAGATTGGCCCCACCCTCCCCCCCCTGGAGATAGTTGGACTCTTCTTTTTTTGACCCACTCATTTCCTGATGTTTTGATTAGTGGGCCCGTTCCGGAGGTGGCCTCCCTATTTAAAAGTTCAGTTCAGTCCTTTCAGCAGAAATGCCGCATTTTGGCATCCCTTATTTTTCCCCCTCCTCACCCTTTTTTCTCTCGATATTGGTTCCTTGGACGGAGGGGTCTCCCCTTTCGCGGCCCTTCCCCCGCTTTTTTCCCTCCCGCACGCTGGTAGAAAAGTCGTCGTCCCACCGCCACCGCCAGCGGCACGCCCTGCCCCAACTTTCCGGTTCTTATTGTGCGAGGTGGTCCAGCAACAATAGTCACACAGCTTACTCCCCCATGGACTTTACTTTTGTCTGGGCCCGCCCGACCCCCGCCCCCCCCCTCCTCCCTGCTTGTTCCCCGTCAGGCGTGGCCCTGAGTTGATGGAGTGGTTCTCCCCCCCCCAAGGTTTTTTCTGATGCACGTTGCCAATGACCTCTTTTTGTAAGGACGTTAGTCGAACGGACTCGGACAAGGCCCGTCATCGGTTGTCTGGTCTTTCTCTTGTCAATATTTTCGGTCCTGTCCTGGCACCCCCTTTTTTTTTCTTGACTCCTCTGGACTTGCTTGTTTTTCCGAGCGCACTCCACTTTATTAGTGCTGACACCCCCGCTTGTTCCCTGATCAGGATGGATTTCTAAGGAGTTTCGCTTTTTCCTGGGGCTTATACCCCTATTTTGTGAGCCGTTTCTCTTTCATTTACGCGCCCCTTAAGACATGGCGGCGATCCCCCCTTCATTTGCCCCTCCCTTATTGACTTTCGCACATCCCTCCCCCTTTCTCCTTCCGTTTTCGGAGAACCCCTCTGCTTTTAACCGACATTTTGATATTGTTCCGTGGTAGTTCCGAATGTCGAAGGATCTTCTTCCCCGCGACTCCCGCTTTTAGGCATCTCTCGCCGCTGTTTCGGCCCCACATAAACAATCAATGACATTTTCCAAGTGCTTTTCATTAGGCTTTTTTTCCTTTGGTTGCGCGACGATTTTTCCCCTGTGGACTCATGCTGAGTTTTCTATTGCGATTGAAAGTCCAAATTCTTTTTCTCGTATGATAGGGAGCTAAATGTCACGGTGACCCCATCCGTTTTTTCGGACTAGTTTTGAAGTAGGCTCCCCTCGTTTCCGTCCGAGGACGTTCCTCGGGACAGCGTAGCTAGGTAAAGGGATTTTTTTGATTTTGCGCCGTGCGTTCTCTCTGCATCGCCCCCCCCCTGCCAACTTCCCCTTCCTTCTCCGTGGCTCAACGTCCCCGAGATGCAGATTGTCGCATCTATAAGATAGGGCTGCTTGGTCCCCCAGTACGGGCCTCCCTTAGTTGGTCGGGCTGTGACAAACTAGCAGACTTCCTCCTGCGCCGCCATTTAGTTTCGTCCCACGAGTCTTTGATTTAGACGGAATACAATTGCTTGATGACATTCCTTCCGCGGTCTCTCCTTACCGCACCTTGATGACTTGTTGCGCCCTCTCAACGTCGGCCCATAACGTAATCCCCCCTTTCCTAGAACACCCGGCTTCGGTTCGGACAACTTAGGGGGCCCTTTTCTAACATTTTAGTTTTAGATGGTTTTTTTCGCCGCGAGTGGGCGCGCTTTCTTTTTTTGCGCTCCCTCTTTAGCATGGCGGCGTTGTGCCGGAGTCCCAGGAAGTTTTCACCGCCTTGCCCCAACTGTCTCACAAAGCCTGGGTTATTATTTCAGGCCGATACTCACCCTCTCTTTCTAGAATCTCCTTTGTGAGCTCTTTTCCTCTTTCGTTCGGGTCCATTGGTAAGATCTTACTCCCTACCCGCGTGGTATAGGGTGATCTCCGAGAGGTGAACCTGTTAGCCATGACGTGTTTTCAGCGTTATTGTTTTAAATCGACTTTTTTTGAGTGCTCAGAGGTTCCCACATGGTCCCCAGTGGTCATCGAGAAGCTCATACCCCCCACCTCGGTTGTGTGCTCACTCATTTTTATGCAGATTTTCCGTCATAATCTGGCATTGCATCCATTCCCCTTTTGTCAGCTGTTTTTTATATATATCTATTACTAATTTCGTTGTGGTGAGATCTCTTTCCTCCCCTAACAAATGCTGACACTCTGTGACTTTTACATTTCCCCCCTCTATGAAAATCTACGCTTTTTTCCTTTTCAAGGGAACTTCTCCTCACAACCGAGGTTTTTTAGGTCTCTGCCCGGTTTCACCATAGGTGTTGTTCCCTCTCTTCCTTAATCATCTTCCACACTCCCAAGCCCCCCTGTTTCTTCCCCCACTACTTCTTTCCAACGGCCCAGCGCGCCAGAAGCACGCTCCCCCCCAAGCCAGGTTGTAGGGATCGAGACGAGCCAACCCATGACAACTCCCCTAATGAGAGCCTTTATTATAAGAGCGGCCACTTCTATCAGAGCATCTTAGGTTAGAGCTCGCAGTCTGCCAGTAAACTACGTCTCCTTTCCCTTTTTTTCGTCTTTTCCTTGCTCCTTTCTTTCGTGACTAAACCCCTCCCTTCTCAGATCTTCTCAACTATCGAATTAGATATATTTTCCCTTCCAACCACCCCATCCCTCACGGCCCCTCCCCGTTTCGGTCAGCCCCCCTTTACTGACACGCCTCCTTTTTCATTAGCCGGTCCCTTTCGGGAGACCGTTCGTGATAAGGGCGAACAACCTTTTCATACGTGGCGGCGGCTCCTTTGAAGGCCTCTTACTTTGTCGGCATCAAAACCCTGACCCCCTGCTTTTTCCGGCAATCCCGACCCCTCGTGCCTTTCACCCTTCTTGCGTCCCTCCTTTTTCTATCTTGCTTCGGTTAGCCTCCGCCCCACAAATGGGGTGGAGTTTCCCACTTCTCCCATAAGCCGACATTGACTTTTCCTCCCCCTCGATCTTCGTCACGAAACGGACGACCCCCCCGAGTTTGTTTTTTCGCGTTCCAGCGCGAACCACGCGCGAGACCCCTCGCCTTTAACCATGCTTCCCTCTTCATTTCTTTCGGCAGTGGTCCTCCTCGGTGCGGCCCTTGCAGGCTTACTTAAGCTGACTCACAACCAGACCCCGTCACCTTCCACCCTGGATCCTACTGACATCCATACGAGTCCTATTTGATCGTATCCCTTCCCCGAAGGCTGGCACTTTACTCCGTCTCCCACCCCATCTGCCGCTCACCTCTGTCTCTTGCTGCCTATTGAATGTCGTGGAGGTGGACACCCGTATCGTCAAGTAGGCCCCTCCTTGGTTTTATTTACCTCTTGAGTGTATAGTTGGCGACCTCCTCCGTACATGGAATTGTACCCCACCAAGACGCATATCCAGTGTTCAAGAGGTCTCCACTGGAACCGCATCCCTGTCGGTGGCGACTCCCTCTTACATCAGGCCTTCTCAACTCCTTCCTGCCGTATCGTGTGACCGATCACTCGTCTTAAGTCGTCCGCCCGCCTCATATTTGAGAAGGAAGACCAATCGTAGTTGAATTAAAAATGGTCCCAAGCGAACCTCTTTCCCTAGCCCCCTGATCCCCTTAGAACGTTTTCTTCCTCCCCCCTCCTCCAGGTTGTGATCCCCTTCTAAACCTGATCTCAAAAAAGAACTAAAGATTATTCCAGCCATGGGCCTACAGTTTGCCCTGAACAGATTTTCCATAACATTCCCTTTAGGCCAAGCCTTTCTACGCACCCCTTCTTCTTTCGAATAGTAGAGAAATAGTTTTTTCCGGCATCCTGCGCCCCACAGACTTGTGTTGGGACGAACCCCCCCTCCAAATTCCGGTCCCCCTTGTTCCCCGCCACTCTTATTCTTTAGATTCGTCCCAGCACCGTAACACTTCACGCCAGAGATAATTTTTTTTGACGCTTCTGTCCACTTTCCTTTCCTTTGCTTATTGGTTTTCTGCTCGGGTGCCGACTTACGTTACCCTTTTTTTCTTTTTGACGCCTTTTGCAGGCGAAGCCCGCCGCTTTTGCCG
>Ga0179593_1444876_pt1 | contig 11094 bp, 14 predicted proteins | sample CZODoug2_1_08_16_FD_185931 | JGI IMG/M metagenome (GOLD analysis project Ga0179593, IMG submission 185931) | Vadose zone soil fungal communities from Angelo Coast Range Reserve, California, USA - CZODoug2_1_08_16fungal (PacBio error correction) | ecosystem: Environmental > Terrestrial > Soil >... | reverse complement strand
CATCTTCCCTATGCGGTTGCGACAGCAACTTTCACCCCGTGGTGCTCTGCGACCTCCCCCTGGTTGCCACGGTCGAACCTGCGTTCTCATAAATCAGGTTTCCCTGGCCTGTTTCCAGGAGTACGGTTCCCTTCTTCAACCCCACGCAGGCTAGAAAGCCCCCCGCAAGCCGGGCGGCCAAGCCCCGGGGTCAGGTAATCCTGAGCTTTGTTCGCGCCCTCCCCATGACCCCTTTTGCCCTTTCTCTAGAAACATACAAAACAGTAACCCTGCGCTTAAGGTCTTTTTGGCCTCCAATTGATCTACTTACCCTATTCCGAGTCCCCGCAGCCTAAATGTCCGGAAAGCTTCCTCGTCAAAGATGATCAGTGGAGTTTCGACCTTCCCCCACAGTACCTTCAGAAAGGCAGTCGCCTATATGGCCTTTACTCTGACCCCTTCCCATGAAGCCTTGTACACTACTGAAGCGATAGGCGGTTCCGACCCCGACCCTCTTTTCCCGTGGAGCCAACTCCTGATGCCTTTCTTGCAAGACATAGTTTTTCCACCCCCCGTGGGCGGTTTTCCCTCCCTTCCCCCTTCCCCCTTCCAATGTACTAAAACCCTTCCTTGAATAGGCTATTCCCCGCATGAACGGAGTATTGAGCTCTCGGTTTTTCACTTCCACGTTAGTCTCTATTTTCTTTGCCAGTACTCCGGACGGGTGATTACTAGCGATCACCCCTGGCGACCCCTGAACGCGCCCTCTCTTTTACCCTTTTTTTTACATTTCTTCCCTTCCTGCACGGTTGGGTCCCCGTCCACTTACAGAGGCCGGAAGTTGCCAGAGCCGTCCCCTGCCCCCTTACTCCCCCTCCACGAAGCCTTAGAGGAGTACGGCTTCTCCCCGCCTAGCGCGATTGTCTCCGCTCACTATACCATCCTTTTCTCCTTCCCTTCGTCCACCCTGATCTTTGTCCTTCCCGGCATCGGAGACCCGGCGATAGCGCCCCTTGTCCGATCCCCACGAGCGGTGGTACACCCCCTTTCCCCGGTGCTTCTTCCACCAAAATTATTTGGTGGACTTAGATTCCTTGACTTGACGAGATCACCTGCTTTTTCTCTGTTGAGCGGTAGAGAAGTCCCCCCCTCCCAGCTCCTCCGGATCACAACTCTCCATCTTTCGCATGGTCACGGTCCTCTCGCCTTCCCCCGACCCCCTGCCCCCGCTCGTTGCCATTGTTTTCTTTTCACTATGACGTGGTTGGGGGACCCTTTGTGCCCTTTTCCTCACTCCTTGTCTTAAGGTTTGGTTGCGCACAACCCTTTTTCTGCCGCCTGATACCCGGACGCCTTGCAGACAGTCCTTCTGCGAGAAATCCCCCAGAGCCTTTTTACAGGAGCTGCCTCTACCAAAATCCCCAGCCCGAGTATTTTTGTGCGCCACTTTAGACACATTGCCATTAACGTGCGCCTGACCCTTCCGTGCATGTGAGAATCCCACGTTGGGGAGGCGGCCGGCATCCGAATCTTACTTGACAAGAAGAACCTTCCGGACTCTCACCCCTTCTAACCCTCTCCGTACCCTTCTCTTTTTGGAAGCTGGGAGTTACCCCACTAATTTTAGAGGGGGTCAGGGGGTGAGGCGGTGAAAGCCTCTAGAGTTGCTCACTATTCTATCTACTGTGCTTTACACGCTCCCCCTTTCTCAATGGATACGTTTGCAGTGCCTAACAACCAGACGCTAGTACCATCTCCGCGTGGTTTTGTCCCTATTTTTTTTCTCTCCCTTTCCCCCCTAATAAGGTTGTTTGTTGAGATGGGGAGATCGGCCGCACGGTGGTCTGCAACGTATTTCTGCTTTTTCGGACATTGCTTTCCACGTGGATGGTAGTGGTTGGTTGCCTTCCGACGTCTCACGCAGTCGTTCCCCGCTCCTTTTTGAGGTCTAGCGACCACGTAATAACCATGAAAACCGTCTGGTCGGGAGAGGGGGTCAACCCCCTCCCCCCGGGTTTGTGACGAGGTTCTATGGGCTGGGTTGGAGGTTGACTTTTTCCTCGGTTCTCTGGCTCCATTTTTTACTATAGATTAGTGTTGTTTCGTTCGGCTGCCCCACAGACTGCGTGACCACAGGACAATCTTCGCGACGGTATGCGCAATTCGGTGTTCCGGGCCTCCAGAGCGTTTTTGCGGCGCGGGATTATCCGAGGGTAAGGGCATCCTCCTTTCCCTTGGCTAGGTGTATTTTCTAAGACATCACGCGGCAGAACTTCGGGCCCCGTCCCGACATGTGCTTATTTTTTTTTCCCTCCGCCTCCTTCCCCTTCTTTTTCCCCCCACTCCTATTGTTCTATTCTGTACAACGGGATGCTTATCTCCACTGGCGACTGGGTAGTTTGCGCCCCTGGTCGTTGAAGGGTGCCGTTTACGACGAAAGTTGTAATTTCGAGTGTGCTTCGACTCTTGTTGCCCTTCCCAAATCCCTTTCGCCTAACCCCAGACGTGGAGGCCGTAGATGCGGGAGGAATCTCACTTCCGATTCCCCCCCCTTTGTCCGGTTGGTTTTGGAGTACGGCTTAGGGGAGTGGGTCTCCGTCATCTACTCCCCGGATTTCGCGTTTTATGGGGATGGAATGATGTGTCCGCCGAAATGGAAGCGGGATGTGGTCACGGATCATTTTTCGTCTTCCGTGGAGCATGGCTGAAACTACACGCCTTAGCTCGGAGACTTTCCCCCGCCGCCGGAGAATCAGGAGGAGTCTTGGCTGGAGCTGCGGCCTACCCTGTAGCGGAGCGTGATCGTCCCCCCAAGTTACGCCCCCTCCTACGGGGTTTTTTTGTTCCGCTTCTGGCCGGAAGTTTGAACTCAACGTGGACAGGGGTGTCGTACGGTTTTCAGTTTTTTAGAAGTTTGATCTACGCTTCGCTTCTTTCCATTCTCTGGCCCCTCCTTCCTATCCACGAAAGAAGCCTTGAAGTGTCTTGCCGCGCGAGGGACGCGAAGGGTGTCATCACCGATTTTGAAGGTCTTATACCTTCTTGCTTTTGGAGGTGATTGAACCAGGGAGGTTTCTGAGTTAAACCCTGCGGCAGTTTTAGGTTCTCTGACCCTTCCGCACCTTCTAGGAAGGTGTCCCTGAGGTTGACCCCGGGTCGCGGCGGACCCAGAATAGTGATGTGTGAGTTCTTCCTTAGATACTTTTCGCCGGATTTCGTTTTTTTATGTCGTAGTTCGCTTCTCCCCTCGGTGTCGTCTGACGTGCTTTGTTGGCTGCGACGGAATTGGAGGGTCCCCCACCGCCACTCGAGGCATCTAATCAGCAGGTCCTTCATGAGAAGTTCGCGGCTCTCTAGGCTCTTGAGCTGGCGCGAAATCACTCCGGGACCTGCGTTCCGAGTCTTTCTGTTTTCTATCAGCTGTCCTCTTCCTGTTCATGTGTGTTTCTCAAGAACCGCTATGTCCCTTACCCCGCGGCGGGACGTGCGAATTGGGGGGCCTGGAGGGGGTTGGTGGCGCCGTGAGTACGGGATTCCCTTTCCACATTCTTTAGCGTCTCCACGCTGGATTTCCCTTTTTCCAGTGGTTGGAGTCTGGCACCCTGCCTCTTGTCGGGCGCATCTAGTGCACCCGGTGACGGGCTGTCGCGCAGCCGCGGGGAGTTAGTCTATTTGTGCCTTTTTTTTGTTGAGATCTCTGCTGGGATACCTTTTATATTCGGTCTTCTGCCGAAAATTTACATCGTTTTCCCCGCCTTCTCCCCCGCCGTCTGTTTCCCCTGGGAAAATTTTTTTCCCTTTTCCACATTAGAATGTGGCCCTCCTTTTCCGCAGCCGGTCGTACGGCCCGGCGCCGCCCGCGCGGACTCGCCGCCCCCCCCCAAGCTTGTTTCGTGGCCGCGGGGTCGTAAGTTTTCGAGATTCATGGTCACTTTAACCTGTGTTTTATATCACCCTACCCGCAAACACGATCGCGTCAGAGCTACCTAGGTTGGCTAGACGTCAGAAATGAGCTCATCTTCCAGCTGACGACGAGCTGAGCCAGGTAGAAGCTGCTCGATTGTCCCTCTCTTCGTTTCTGTTGACCACCCTCCAAGCCGTTTTTTAACTGAACCTTGCTAAGGATGCGTGTTCATGATTTATCCCAAGTTAACTCTTCTCTTTCTTTTTTCACCCCTCTGGAGTCCGGCAGAAATCTCACTTTTTCCGTCATCGGAGAACGATTACTTTGGTCTTGTGCGTCGAGGTCCCGGCATAGCTTTTCCGGCGTCGTAAAGAGGTGGTCACTCCCCCTGTAAGATAACCCTTCCGTGTCATAGGGTATCCGCACTCAGGGGATGAGAGAGCTGTGGCTGCCTTCTCCTGGACACTTTCCCTATTTTGCTCTCTTCGTATTTTCATAGCCCCCCGGAAGGGTTCATTCCCACTGGCGATTCCACCCCATTGCCCAATATTGTTTTTCCACCCCCTTTTCTCAAGGTTCTCCCCTTTGAAAGCTCGACCTTTAAAATAACGCGAGGGCGTTGGATCTCGCTTACGGAGACCTTGCTACCGTCATTCATCGCCCGGGAGACTCAGCTGGTCAAGTAGACAGAGACCCCCTCTGTGTCGGTTCGCACTTACATGCGTTCTCCTTATACGGTGTCCCCGCTATTCCTTTTTCGTTCTTCAGGAACTAGGGAAGAAACCAGCCTAGACCCCCGCACACGTACGGATCGATGAGGCCCCATGCACCTTTCCTTTTTTTGCGTCTCCAACCCACTTCTCGTGTCCCATTGCTCGACCCTTTTCTCATTTTTTCCGTTTCGCGGGTGGATGTTGAAGTGTCCTTGAACAGTTTCGCGCTCGAGATCCATCCCATTGAGGTATTCAGTTTAAGAGTTGATCCGCCTGACCCCGAAAAGGCCCAATACGCCCACGTCCCAAGGTCGTTAGAACCTGTACGCAGTTGGGAAGGCCTGTCGCTCTCACCTCCCCCTTTTTCCCCTCTTATTTGTATTCAGTGCCCAAAAGGCAGATATACCCGGCCTGATACTGACTCTTTCTCCCTGTGATGTACGACGGTAGGGTTCACTTTTTAACTGTCCCCTCTTACGGTCATTTTATTATAGTTCCAGGACGATCGAGATTGGGGGAAAGGAGCACATGTTGGTTCGTCGGTCCCTGGCAGGGCGGGGATGTTTCTTCTCGGGGGTTTGGGGCGCCCCCTTTCCCCTCACTCCCCTTATATTTACAATATTTCCTTATAACGGAACCTAATCCAAGTCCTCACCCCCTGTCCCCCTTCCCGATTGGAGAGGGGGGGACGTAGTCCCCTCTCACCGCCTTTGATAGGGATTAAACATACAGATGGAACTTTCTTTCCGGTAGCGTAATGTCCCACTCATATCCTTCAGCGTTCGTACCCCATTAAGCCGCATGACACACACGTAACGCCTGACCCCTGCAGGCCGCCCAACAGACGCGTACGGAGCGCACGCGTGGGGCGATCCCCTAAATACTACCATCTCTGGATCGAACACCTGACTAAGCGTATAGAGGATATTTCTGCTTCCAATTACTTCCGATTCTGACCTTTCCATTGTAAGTGTTCAGGATGCGCCTAAGCGATCTACCATGTAGGCAACGCCTATGCTTTAGTTCTATACTGTCACGAACTTCAGTCTCACACTGACTCTCCCCTTTCCAGATGCTCCGAACCCATCTCCTTCCTTAATATGTATTTCCTCCTCTCGTAGTTCCCAACTGGATTCGTCCTGTGTTGAGAGGCGTCTTTTCCTTCTGGTACTCCGATTCGGCTTTGCATTTAACGGACCCACAATTGAGATCTACATCCTTACAACTGGCGTTAATTCAAGGTTTTTCGAATAGTTGCCCTGAGAAGAAGACTCCTATTTTCTGCTTCTTGTTCTGATACAAAGAGGGTAGTCTCCTGTATGTCCTTCTCCCTGGTCTTCCTCCCTTTAGTCAAGGCGTTGTCCACAAACCCCCAAATACCACAAAACAACACCCAAAACAACACAAACAAACAACAACACCAACAACCCCAAACCACAACCCAACCACAAAAACAAAAAAAAACCCAACCACAAACAACCAAAACAACCCACAAAAAAAAAACACAACATTTTTGTTTTTTTTTGTTTGTGTTGTTTTTTTTTTTTTCCGCGGTACAGCGGGCTCATCTGGTTGGTTCCCTCTGACCTAGGAGGCCGCCGTGTGTTTCTCTTCGCGTGTCATGGATTAGGAAACCTTTCTTCATGGTCTTGTCTGAGGTGCACTCTTTCTTTTCCTTCCCCTTCTGCCCTAAACCGTAACTCCCCCTTACCCCCTGAGTGTCGCATCTCTTCCCTTCATACATACACGGACCCGACACATTCAACCTCCCCCAAAACCCGTGCGCTGACCCGCATGCGCGCCTCACTAATGCCTACCATTTCAAGATCAATATTGGAGAACCTCCTCCCGAGTAACCGTGCTTTTCCTTCCCTCCCTTTCAGGGAGAGTATACCTTTATTTTGAGGCGCACTGTCTTTCCTCATACCTTGCCCAAACAGTTTACAGACATATCAGGATTTCATCCCTCACCGAAACAGACAAAAGGATCGCTCACCTGGGCTGACCTTGCCGCTTACTACCGGCCCACTGTCGCCCTTTTTCCGAATCGTCTGGAGTCCCCTCCCCCCGGAGGCCGGACCGGCCCACATTTCCGCCGCCGACATAGTTAGTTACTATTTGTTTTTTCCCCGGGCCGTGTATGGGCGGGGGGTTTCTTTTTTTTAATAAGTATCTTGTGCCAGGGTTTTTCTTGTGGTTAGCCCTTTTCGTATACCTCTTACTCCGGCGCGGGAAGTGATTTTTTGTGTAAGTCCGCCGCCTGACGAGACCGACGAAACTTTATTCCCCCCCCCCTCCCGCGCGGATACGGCAGACGTTTTTCATTCCCCCCTCTTGGAAGATAAGGTGAAAAGTTTTTTGATTTCGACCGTTTAGCTTACTTTCCCGCACTTCCTATTTCTTCTTCCGCCCCCTCACTCCCCTTTGTTTTCTCCAAGGGAACTGCAGAGCGGACCGCATAGTCTTCTGCGTCACTCTTCTGTTAAGACCGCACTTACTGGTCCCTACGAGACTACGGCCCATTCTTTATTTATTACTGACTCCCCGTTTGATGGATTTAACCAGCAATCGAGAATATGAGAAAGAGTTCCCCTCCTTGGCGCATCTTTCGGCCTTTCCTTTTTTCAGTCCTCCTATTTTTTCCCCCTCAAGGCCTCGCTTTTCTCCTTCGGTTTGAGCTCCCTTTTTTTTCTTTTTTTGTCCCTTTTCAGTGTCTGACTTTAACCCTACATCCCTTCCCCCCAGCTGCGGAGCGGCCCGGCCTGCAGGTGGTCGACGCTTTTCACAACTTTGAATTAGCTTTTCTTACCGTCATTGTTTTCCCCTCTAGGAAAAATTTTTCCCTTAGCTGATTGTATTCTCTGACGGTTCTCCGTGGCCCCCGTACTTGTCGGAGCTAGGCACCACGGTGACGTTGATCGCCGGGGAGCCCTTTCCCACTCTCTTTACTCTTCCCCGTTGCCTTATAATTCAATTTTTGAAAGAACTCTTGGGTGTTTTGGCACTCTTCTATCCGCCTCTACCAGATTTTAAACCCGGGCCCAGAAATGAGGGCGATTACATCTGGATGACGATAAAGAATGTGGCATACAAGTCTTCCCCCTTCGAGAACGACCCCCGGTTTTCTCTCCTGGAGATTGGTAAAGGTCTTTAGGAGCGTGGTTCCCACCCTTCTCTCTTTTAACCCACAACCCCCTGAAATTCCTATACAACCGACAATCCCTCGACAGCGATCCGCCCTTTCCGCCAAAAATTCGTTCTTCCTTCTTTTCTCACCGACGTTCTTAGTTCCAGTTTTGTCTAAAGCTCTCTTTATTGTTCCCGCCCCCCCCCCAGTAAGTGCGCTCATCCTTCTTTATTCGATGGCGTTTCGAGACACAAGGAATGACGGGCTTCAAAATGATCCGCAGCCCTCTTTTTTTTCCCGTTTCCGCTTTTACAGTGGTCCCCCTTTTGAGACGTGTCTCCTTTTTTCCAGTTTTCTTCCCTTCCCGGCGTCGGTTCCATATCAGGTAACTAGCGACTCTCAAAAAGAATACTAGAGGCTTCACCGCGGTATGAAACAGCTCTTCGCTCCGGCGCCTCGAAATTCACGTTTTCTTGTTCTCCTGTAGGACCGATCCTCCCAGGCGACTTTTATATCATCCCTTTTTTCCCTTCCCCCTAGAATTCTTTCCTCCCGGTCCACTGTTTGCTTAATAGGGCAGTCTTTTCAACTTACAAAGAGCGCGGGGAAATGAGACCCGTCCGGAGACAGGTAGTCGCAGTACTCCCATTTCTCCCCCGCAGTCTCCCCGGCTTAGCGGATAGTTTATTCTGATCCGAACCGCTTTTCTTCACTTTTTGACACTCGCTTCCTTCGGCTTCCGTGGCCTCGTCCCCTCCCTGAGCGAAGTCAATAAGGATAGAGTTCTAAACAGCAAACGGATTCGATCGTTGCTCCACCCAAACGTATCTTTTTCTCACTTTTCCTTTATAGATGACGCGGCCTGGGATCATTCCTTCTAGAGATCAATCCTTATCATCCCCCTCTTTCCTGTCTCTGGTAAGAGTGACCTCGACCCTCCCAACTTCCCCATCTACAACGAAAAGTCGCGAGGCGAACAGCCATCGTTGGAACATTCCTTACCTTCCCTCGAGCACAGTTGTTCGGTTATGCTTTACAACCTCTCTGTCTCCTCTGACCCCCTGGACCCGCCTTTGCTTTCAGTTTCTCTTCTCAATAAACCGAGCCGTCGGCACGAAGGCCGGAACCTCTGAATCATCCTCACGTTCCCAGGCTCCAGACGAACCCATTCTAAAAACGATGATCCCTTACTTTACTCGCCGGATTGTTTCTCTAGTCCATTTGGGGCGCTGAAAGCCGCCATCTGATTTAATTTCCCCTAAACCAGCCTCCTCCAGTTTACATCCCCCCCCCCAAGTATGACTACCAGGCTTTTTTCTTATTTTTCCCCCCCCTCTTCCCTTACGGGAGGGTTTTGAGGAGGAGAGGTCCCCTCTAACTAAGACGTTCACGATGCTGATCGAATCTCACGCAAGCGGGAAAAGTCCCCCCCAATTTCCCCTTCCGGGCACACATTTTTGAGTGCTGCGCTCTGGTGGGCGATATATTCTACCCTTCTTTTTTTTAGATGTCTTGAGATCATACACGCGGAGCTCTCCCCTTCCGCGGCATGTGTGCCCATGCAGCGCGGCCATTGGGACAATGTACTTGGAGATTTTATCCCTTCCTAGAATCTTGACCCTGTTCCACTCTCGATCTTTCTTCTACCTGTCCTCTCATACAATTACCCCCCCTACCATTCGGGATCGGTTGAACTCCGACGTCCCCCTAGCCGGGACGGGGGGGGAAAGGGAGTGTTACACCCTTCTTTTTCCTGGATATTTCTAATCAATTCACTTTGCATCTCTAACACCACTTTGAACTACACCCTTCATCCGGCTTCCTACTAAGCGCTGACGCCCTCGTGCTCATGGCGACAAGAGCGTGTTCGGGAGTGGGATTATCACCGTTTTCATCCTTGACTAGATCTTTTTCTCACCCTACCAACTCCCCTCCAGGCGGCGTTTCTCTTTTTTCCATTTTTTTTTACCCGATAACCCTAAACCAACCGTTATTTCGCTCTTCCATCTGCCTTGCCCCAAAGGGATGCTGTTCGACGCGGGAGCACTGGTCGGCGGAGCTTTCTTTCTTTTTTGAGGTCTTATCTTCCTCCTCCCGGCCACGAGTTTTATCCTCGGGTCCTTATGTCGATTTTTTTTCCACCTCCCCTCTAACCCTAAGTGGAGACCGATGCGCAGCATCATTTAAATTCCCCCTACGTTTTTGGGAGCGATCGAGCGCCAAGGTTTATAACGTGATCTTATACTGGTATCGAATTCTTCCTGAGGGCAGCCGAACGGCGCATTTTTTTCCCTGCTCCGTATATTTTTACGTTGTATTAAAGACCCGCCGCTCCGGCGGACTTGCAAGACAGGATAAGCTGGCCTGGCTGGAAGGCCTTATGGCTCCTCCCTTTTCCCTTCCGTCTAGGCCCTTTCTTTTTTTCGGGTAAGTTCCCTTTAACTTAAGTCCCTTTCTCCACCGTGTCCCCTTGACGACTTCGCAACATCTTATTGCGAGTGCGGGAAGCGCCAGGCGGACTACACTTTCCCTCCCCCTTTTCCCCTGAAGGCTTTAGGCTTCTAAGCAAGACACACTTCCTTCGCAGCGCAGAGCCATCCCTCTTTTTCCCCCTCATTCCTTTCTTATAAGGAATTTTGGCTTTGGTCTTTACCCTGGAGTTTCGGCGTTAACACGCCGACACCCTCATCGATGTCCTTGCAAACAAACTCCCCCTCTCCTCCCCTCCACGGTTGTTTTCCAAAACTTCCGAGATACGACTTCCTTTCTTCCCCCCTCATTCATTTGAAGCCCTTTATTTTTCTCGACTGAACCCCTTCGACACGGGATCGTTATTACTGGGGGGGGGGAGGGGGTAGGGCAGGAGCTTGGCGCTGTTTCGGGGGCCGAACTCCATCCACAGCCCCCCTTTCTCTCACCAGAGCGTACTTTGACCCTTTTCTCAGACCTTAGCAACTTCCTCCCTCCCCCCTTAGACCCCCTTTTTTAGAGACCCCCCTTTCCCCTCCGTGGTAAGCGTCAGTGAGCTTTGGGGTTTTTTGCTGTTGTTTTTGTAGTTTAAGGGATGGAATTTGTTTTCTTCTTGTGGAGTCATTTTTCCTCACGATCACCCCCCTCTCCGATGACCGGACACCTCCTCAGTGGAGCCAGGATGTCCCACCACCAGGTTTGGGGAGAAGGGGCTTGGTGGATGGCGTGGTTCGGGGGGGAGTTTTCTGTTTGTTTGCGGGCTTACCAGTCTGTTTAAACCTCTTTCTCACGGTATGCGTGGTTTCTCCCCCGCCATTGTGTTCCCGAAGGGGAACCCACGCTGCTACCTGCATCATAGTAGACACCACAGACGTTGCTGTCGCGTTACCCGCGGGGATGCG
>Ga0179593_1390774_pt1 | contig 11094 bp, 10 predicted proteins | sample CZODoug2_1_08_16_FD_185931 | JGI IMG/M metagenome (GOLD analysis project Ga0179593, IMG submission 185931) | Vadose zone soil fungal communities from Angelo Coast Range Reserve, California, USA - CZODoug2_1_08_16fungal (PacBio error correction) | ecosystem: Environmental > Terrestrial > Soil >... | reverse complement strand
TGAAGACGTGCATGCCTCCCCCTTTTCAATCACGTCCTAACGTCCGGCATTTTGTAGGTGTGAGGTCCCTTATCTCTTCCCCATTCTGTTCATTCCCCGTCTTTCCATTTGACCTTACCCCCACAATTCCTCACAGATTTAACCCCCCACCCAAGAAACTGGTCAGACTCACATTACCAAAACTTCCTCCGTCTCATGTCGTTCCCGGATACTGTCTCTCTGAGAGGACCCACCCAGAAGCCGAATTCCTTCAAGCAAGCACCGACCTCCCAAGACCGCCCCCAACCTCACAAATGACAAACCTGAAGTTTCCCTCCCAGTCCGAGAAGCCCACCCCCCCCCCCCAGACGTCCTTCCCCATCCACCCCCCCAAAAACGCCCGGAGCCTTTCCCCCAACCCCGCAAAAAACCACGTATGCCTTAATATGTTGCACCTTGGCCCCGCCCCCCCCCAACTATCCTCAATTTTTTTCTTTTTTTCCTTCGCGCTGTAATCGCATCACCTTTCCCTTGGCGTATATTTCTCACGTTTTCTCTGTTTACCTACTTGCCCTTGAATTGCTTTAATCTTCCCCTTTCCCCGAGGAATCCCTTCTCCAGAATTTTGCGAACGTATTTTTTTGATCTGCTTTTTTTAGACTTCCCACCCACAGTTCGGGCTGTCGTTATACCCCCAAGGACAATTGCCCCTCCCCCCCCTTCCGCGATGTTCTTTAAGTTTCTGCTTTTCTCCCATCTTGCATTGAACCTCGCCCGTTCGTTTCACTTTTTCCCCAACCCCAAAACGCACACCGAGAACCCACACCAAAGTCTCCCCTTTCCCCCCTTTCGAAATGTGTCCTTGTCCAGCCATCCTTTGCAAGTCCATTTACCGCAATCTTCTCTGATCCTTCTTTATACCTTGCATAAACTCACCAACAATTCAAAAGAATAACCGACTCCTTCTTCATAGATATTGACCCCCATCTTTTAAAACGCGGGGATCTCTCTAGGACATCCCCCATAGTAGTCTTTCGACTCAGCTTCCTCGAGGGCCGATTCCTCTTAGGTGACCATTGAGAGACCCATGTCTCTGCAATATTCTTTCCAATTAACTTCCCTTCGCCCAACTTCCGCCTAGGAGAACCTTTCCTTCGTGTCCGGTTTTCAGACCCCGGTCAGTCTGGACTTCCAGCAGCTTCCACGTAGCTACCGTAGTCCGATTTCAATGCTTTTGAATATCTTTTCCTATTCGCCTCTCATTGACGAATAAAGAACGTTTTGACCCCCCCTTTTGGTTAAAGAGGTGAGTTATCTGATTTTTCCTTCCTGCACTTTATCGTCTACGTCTCCTTCCCCCGCTGTCTTGGGCCCTATTTTTTCCTGAAAAGACCCCCCTTACTCTGCCCGATGAATTACCTTTTTCCCTTTGGCTATCAAACGGCCTTTTCGCTCCTCTCCCCGAACCTCTCCCCCGACACTTTGTTTGCCTTAGTTATCTGCCTTCCCCCTTTTCACCCAGCCAGCCACTGGCACTTTGTTTAAATTGAGCCTCTGGTTTGACTTTCTTTTGGAACAACCAATTTTCCTTGGTGCACCAAAACTCTTCCCAAATTTACTCTGCTCTTTCCCTGATTTCCCCATCCCTTTTTTTTGTTGATAGATCTTTTTTCCTTATTTTTTTCCGCTGACTGGTTTTTTCCCCACGAGTAAAGTTATCTGTACAAACGGCCCCCCCCACTTTCCCTCTTTGTCTCAGGCATTTCAGATAACTAATGCTTTTCCAACAACAGGGTTGCTTATCTGCCCTGTTGATAGGGCAGTGATCACAACTGAGGATAGCAACCGTGCAATCCCTCTTCATTTGCTGAACCCTCCTTTGGCGGTCCAAATACCCCTCCCCGCTGTACCTTCCCGTTCGAACACTTCCCGGTGGCCTTCAGGCCTACACTCCTCCCATCACAACTTCCTCCAAGCAAGGAGTTCCTGGGCATTGGATGTCAGGCACCATGAATTTATGTAAAGGCTCGTATCTTCCCACGCTTCCACTCCCCCCCGGCCTGAGCTTTTCATGGACTCCCTGTGCTCCCCTATTTTCGTCGATCCCCCCTTGTATTACTGTCTTGCAGACCTGCCACGTACTTACCCCGGTCGCCTGATTCGGCATGGGGTTGGGACTTCCTTCAGGGAATTTCTTGGTTTGAATCTTTCCCTCCCCTAAGGCGTCGACCCCGTCTGGCCATTCCTTTTACCCCAATCCTGTTCCCTCGTGCACCTTCCCCTCCCTCCCTCTCGCGACAGGTGTGATAAAGATTCGCGCTCACCGGCGGGTACCAGATATTTGATGTATATTGATGCGCTCCTTCTCTTTGCGTTGATGATGTTAATTTTCTATAGTTTCAGTCTACATCTTGTCTCTCCTCTTGGTCCAAGTCTTTTTCACGATGCCTTTTTTTTCTGACACCCAGTGCCCTCCCCGTGAGTCCCCCGATCCTGTTGGTTGTTTTCTGAGTGTTTTTTTTTATGATATTCTACTTTTTCCCCGGCACTCATTTATGAATTTTTCCTTCGCATTGGCGTCAGGGGGCTGCAATATACGTGTATGCTCCCCTTCGGAAATTGGGGAATGAGTTTAAAGTTCGAACCCAAAGCAGAGACCTCCCCAGATTCGACCCCCAATTTCTTACTGATTTTCTCTGGATACTTTTGTTAAAAGAGGCAAGACACTCAGCAGTCCCTTTTCTTAAGCCCCCCGAGCAAAAGTGTCCTAAACCTTTTCCCTCCCCCCTTTTCCTTATTCGTAGACAAGGAACCCCTTGATAGTCACACACAACGGCTCCTTTTTTGGGCTCCCCTGTCACAATCTTCACTGAGTGTTTTTTTTTTTTTTGAAGAAGGTTTTTTTGATTGGAATTTCTTTCTTTTCCATGGCTTCTTTGATTTTCTACCCTTCCTTTTGTCCCTTTTCAGTTTTGATGGAATTTCCTTTTCTTGTTTGTTGGTCTTTAGTTCCTTTTCCGGTCTCTTCGTGAAGAGAAGATTTTACCTCTTGCCTCCTTTCCTACGCGAAGCATTTTCCTGCCCTTTTCTGCTTTTTTCCTCCTTGTTTTTTGTTTGAATTTGAAAGTCTGTTTCTACTTTTTGGGGATTTCCCCTCGAAATTTATCACAAGGAGGTGACAAGCATACACTCTACAAGTTTTATAGGCTCACTACCCCCCACGCGTCTACCCTGGCAGCCTCTTCACTCCTCCCCTTCGGGTACCGTCTTTTACCACCCCGCCCCGCTCCCACCCGTCACCAGTCGCACCCTATCAGAGCACCCCCCCGCCACTTTTATGACCTGCGTTCCAATGACCAGACGTGGCGGTCAGGCCCCTTTTCCCGCCACAGCCCTCGTGTCATCGAAGTTTCCTGTCTTATTTGTGTATTGAAGCAAGATTCAGCAAGTACGAGCTCAGAACAATGACAAGAACCTGAACTACTCTAAACTCAGAGAACAGAATACTGTCCTGCTTTCCTCCTTGATGCTTCCCTCCCCCTGCTGATTTAACTCTACCGTCCTCCTGACAGTCCTACTGCCTGTAGGTCCGCTAATTCAATTTAACTTTTTTCGGGGAGTCTTCCCGCCTTCAGCTTTCTGAGAGCACCTCCCCACCCCCCATTATTTGTGTGTTGCCGCTCCTTTCTCCGCCCCGCATCAGTGAACTTAGGACCTTTTCCCGGTGACTTTCCATATCCTCGATACGCCTTTCCCCCCCAGACGGAGCAGCCTCTTTTTCCTTGTGTACGGTCCCGCTAAGTATTTTTACCTTCTCAGTCAAGTTATTTTGTACTCCCCTTCTCATGTAAGCCCCGAATTCCCTTTCTCTAGCCTTCTTGCCCTCGTCTTCCCCCCGAATTCTTTTTGCGCACCCTCCATTATACCTCCCCCCCGGGTCTTGATAGTTCGCTGACTGAAAAGTTTTGCATGCCATCGTTGCGTTTTTCCTCCGTAGTGGCGGTTATTGTTACCACTTTTTGACCCATCGCCCCCGATTTCAAGTTGTTCGTCTTCATCCCCCCACACAATCAGACTTTCGTTTTTTTTCCTCTTGATCTTCCTCCCTCTTTGTCTGAATCTTTTGAAGATATCCTCATCGACAACTTCCTACAGCATTTGTGTGTTGTTTTCGTCCTCGACCCACAGGAGGTTTGTTCCATTTCCACTTTCTTTACCTCCTGACCAGGCGTTCACCCTATACGTACTCTCTTCCCATATGGCCAGTCTTCGGATCACTCTCCTCCTCTGCTCAACCTTGTTGAGTTGACTACTCACGCCTCTTGACGCAATCTAATACTTGCTGCAACGTGCTCCAACTCCTGAGACCTAGAAGGCAAGAGTCCGTCGTCCAATTTGAGGGAATGGAGAGCTTTCTAGACTTTTCCCCCCCCCAACCTATCCCTAGTGGCCCCTCCCTTGAGTATCCCCCCCCCATTCTAAAACTTGCTCGGGTGTAGAGATAGTGGAAGCCACGTCATTCCCCTCCCCTCAGGCCCCACCTTTTCGCCATTGATTCCTTGTTCTGCCTTTCTTCGTCTGTATTTGCTTTAAGCCGTCCGAGATAAGTCCTCCCCTATTTGCAGATACCCCCACTCCATTCGGTCCTGCTTCTCTGTGGAGAGAAACCGCCCCTGGGTAAACAGCAGTGCCCCCTTTCCCAGCATATCTTTCCGTAGTATTTATTTTTTGCCGGCCTTGGAGTTTGCTAGCTTTGAATTTCCCCTTTCCCTGCCACGCCCCTGCTTCGACCTGACTCCCTTGAGACTCATTTTTGGTTTACGTCAATCCCTCACATAGTGGATTCTGTCTTCCACCTTTATGTTTACCTTTACCTTTTCCGCCTCCCCCCCCGCCAGCAAGCGCATTTTCCTCTGAACCCTGTTTGTAACGAAGCACCTAGACCGTCTCTCCGAACTCAACGTTTCTTTTCGCGCTTCTTTTGTGCCGTTCTTTCGACTCCTCTGCCAGCTTCGGTGCCTAGATGTTTTCCCCTTGCCCTCTTTCTTAGTCCTCCTGTAGTACTTCTTTGCGTTTGCGTGATTAGTAAGCAAGCTAGCTCCCCCTTCGAAGGACCGCTTTCCAATTTTCCGTAATTTCATATTCGCGGTTTGATCCCGAGAGGACTAATTCTCCGCGGAGCCTAGATAGTCTATTCTTAGAGACCTTACGACCCTAAACTTTACCCTCATGTCCCTTGATTCTGATGCCACGTGAAACCTTTCCGGTTTCCACGATTTTCCCTCTCGCCTGCCGCTAAAGCTCTTTTCACGTGTCTGCCCGCGGTCCACCGTGACTTGCCTTTTCATAAGGGTCGCTCGTGATTCCGTAGTAGGCCCTTGCTTGCTGCCCTTTGCCTCGCTCTCTTTCCCTTCATCCACCCTTTACCCTCTTTTTTCCACGTTTCCCTTATGCCCTGCCTTTTCACTCCCCTCATGATTGTTTTTGTTTTTTTTTTCCCCACTTATGAATCCTTCTACCCCTCTGACCCCAAGATTTCAGTCCTTTCCTTTCTATGACGGTCCTACCCCGTCGGTAATTCCCCCCCGAGCTCCACCATGACCTGGAGGGACTTCCCTCTCTCCAGAGTCTTTCGGATCCGTCCCCAACACTCCTTTTCAGCCTTTCTTTCCCACCAAGAGACAATGCTATCGCCCCTTTTTTGACATGCGTCTTTGGAATGATGTCCTTCTTTTCCGAGCCCTGTAATATTTGCCCATCTGGGGTCCCCACCCCCGTTGTCGATGACCACGTGATTATCCCATTGTAATCCGGTCTTTCCCTTTCTCGGCGACACCCTGAGGCTCATCTTCCCTTCCCCCCGCGTTGATAAACTTTCATTGCACCCTTCTGTTCTTTGACCCACCCTTGCCGCTCTCCTCCCTGCCCTGTTAGCTTTTTCCTCTGCTTCCACCACACCTATAACGCTAACATTTTCCGACTCCCTTCCTGACTCCCGGTTTCACTTGCCGCTATGGATCCGCCGACGCGACTTTCCTTTTTCCTTCTTTCCCCTCCCTATGGGTCGTCTGCCCCGTCTGAAGAGTCCTTTTTCCTCACCACACACCCCACAGCCCCGGGTTAGTCCATCTCAGGTATCATCTTTCGCCCTTTCCTTTGTGATGGCGGACCTGCTCTGACTGATAGGTTTTTCCTATTTCCTTGCCATGACTTCTCTTGTCCCTGTATTTAATAATCCTACTTTTGTTTTTTAGCGACAGGACTTCCCTTTGACTTTTTTAGTTTTTTAGTTTTCTGACCCCTCTCCGTTCCTTACTTCTTCTCAAACTCCGACGGCCCTGATCGACACAAGATAAACTTCCCCCGGTTTCTCTCTATTTTTTTCGCAGTTCAGATCCCTTCTTATATTCCTTTTTTCACTGCCCAACCCGCCATCATGGTATCTGAGTCCGGTCAAGAATCGTGCCGAGCATCTCTGAAACCCCTGTTGTTTTTGTCGCCTAGTTTCCCTGTCGACCTTATGATTTGTTGACCTCGTTCTGAAAGACCCCCATTTTCAGGGCCTCTTTTCCAGAACAGCTTTCCCCCACTCCCCTTCCCCATTCTTGTTAGAGCGAACCTCCCGGTGGTTCTTTCCGTCCCCTCATTTCGTGCACGGAGCCCCTTTTTCTTCTATTGATCTTGTTTTTAATGAGACAAACCCTTCCGTCATATGCAAGGGACTTCGAACCATCTTTTTTCAAGCCTACTCATATTTACTATTGATTTACATCTTTCTCTGGTTGGACCCCCCTGGCCTCTTCCCCGAGTATGTTGCTGATTCTTTCCTTCAAGATGTGCCCTATAGACTCCGGCCCGTAGCCGCCTTTTTTCACGTGTTAACGTTTCCCCCCCCCCAACTCCCCCCGAAAAATCGCGCCCACTTCCCTGATCTTTTTCTGATGCAGAATGAAATAATTGGACCGCTGAGTGGTTCCAACGTAAGTCCCCCCGGAAATCAATTCATCCACCACCTTTATTTTTCGGGCTGAGACATTCCCCCTCTTAGAGATGCTTCATCTTTTTTTATTCCTTATTCCATCGCCATCCACCCTTCTCCACTTTCCCCCCCCCCCCCCAAAGTCTATCTTATGCCGGGGAAGCCCCCACTCTCGTCAAGAGCTGCCGAAGCATGTTAGGACCTTCACCCTTCCCCCCATATTTTTATTCCTTGACCTTTTTTTCCTAATGACACCCTCTCTGACTCAGACTCCTCCTCTGTAGTTCACCTGCTCATCTCAGACTTCTGTCGTCGTCCATTTCGCCTTTGACTCATCCCTCTATGATGACGATCCCTCCGCGGCTTGGATTCAGTTCATTTGACGTATCTACTCTCGAAACTACGCTTTCCCTTACTACTGCTTGAACGCACTACTAGCTCCTTTCCCTTGCAGATCACGCCTTATTCCGATGTTGCCTATTTACCCGGTTTCAACGCCCTTCCGATGCGCAAGCACAGGAAAGAGTGACATGATCTAGTCGGGCTTTCCATAGTTTTTAGTGTTCGTTTGTTGCTCCTTCCCCGTTTCATCGTACGTCCCTTTTCCTTCGAGTTTTCTTTAACTTTCCTCCCGACTATTGCTCCCCCTCTCGTTCTTTTTTTTCTTTGACTTGTCGAGTCCAAGACAAATGAACTGCGTTTTTTTACTGTTACACCATCGGACTCCATTTGACAATTACTGCCGCCGGATTCCCGACCCCAATCCAGGTCCCCCCGCTTCCCTGCTGATTGTGCGGCCTCTCGGGCCTTTTTTTTACCGAATTTTCCTATTTACCCCGACGGCCGTATATTTCCCACTAAGAAGTTCATGGCGTACCTCCCCCCGAACTGAAGCGAAGCCCTACTCCCCCCAGCTTTTTGCGACGCTACCTTTGAACATCTTAGATAAGAACCGTCCTTCATTACCAGCAATCTCTCTTTGCCTTTAGGGAATTTCATAGCGTGCAGTGTCCTGATCCCCCCTCCCTATCCTCATTTTCGAAGACTTTGGTCCCACCGTCCCTAAGTGAGCCCATTCTCAGTTCTTTTCGGCTTCCTTCCCGACTAACCACCATCTTCCCTGTTTCTAGACTCTTCACTTTCAGGCGAATGGTTTTTTAGCATCCTTCCCACCAGGCATCCCAACTAAGAGTTGTTATGTCTTCTCAGTACCCTTGAACTCTGATAGACGTCCCCCGTAGCCCACATGTCATTTTATCCGATGATCTTTCGGTAATTCCACCATTGCGAAGCATCGCAAATCAGTTGCGATTGTACAAAAAAGTCCTCCCGTGAGTGGGTCGTCCCCCAGGGCATTCTTTTTCTTTTCCCTCCCCCTCCCCCCAGATTTCTGATTAGATGAGCTCGGATCTCTCATCCCCCCTAACCAAGGCCGTGCCTCTTCTTTTTAGCTATGTTCCTCCCTGCAAACCCGCCCTTCCCCTTGTAGAGTGTTCCCCCCCTGTACTTTTACAGTCCCTGCGTAAGGCACCTGTGCCCATGCTGCCCCCCGGGGCAAGAGACTTGTTCATCTCGAACTATCCCAATACCCCCTTTCATTTGAGCCCCCCCCCTTCATTCTAGAATGGGAGACAAAGAATCCCAAGAGAAATGCATTCCGATGAAAGCGTGGACGATAAATATCTCCCAAAACATTGGGAACTTTATCTGATTGAGGATTACTGTCTTCGAGCCTTACCCAACTATCCGTCGATTCCCTGTTTCCCCTTTTCGCCACCTCTTTGAACCTACTTCCGTCTAGTGGTTATCGTCCTCTCTCACCCACTCTCCCAAATTGAGGTAATTTTTGTATTCCCCTAGCCAGGAAGCTCCGCTCCCAGCCTTTTTTTGTATTACGATCCCGACCTAGTGCTGTCATAATTACCCATGAATCTTGCAGTTATGTCCCCCTGGAAAGTCGGAAGTATTAGAGTTCACCAGTATGTTGCAAGCCAATCTCTGCAATCATAATCTCCTGACCAACAGACAGACCTCCCGGACGCCCCCCCCCAGTACCCATTCTGCTAGATTCTTTTCTCTCTGTCCCTATCCCTTCCAGTGAAGGTTTAGTGCCCTTGCTACCGCCTAGGCCTCCTTCGTTCTAGCACCTTTCAGGACGATGATTTTCCGGAAGTAACTCCGTCGGACACGCAGATCTCCTTATTGGAACTGTACCTTCGATCCAATGAATCAAAGTCAGCCCCCTACCATCCCGGCATTCACTAAAAGCCCCCCCGCCCCTACCAAAATATCATGGGCCAGTTCCGTGCTCTAGTAATTATCCTTGGAGGCCCGTTTGGACACCGAGCCATGGAAGAGCGAGCCTGAGCTGACTGATGCCCGCCGCAGAAGAATTTTTAATCCTAGCCTGTAGTGAACTTCTTTTGACGGAGCCTATTCAATTTATGTCTTTCTTCCCTCTAGTGAGCCTCAAGAGGTTACTTGATCTAGACCTGCAAGCTCAGATCCGTCCAATTGCCACGAAATGCCCTTCCTTCTCCAGCGCCTTGGATCCCTTACGCCCTTGCCTACGCCGTTTAGTCCCCATATCTTTTCTCCCCTCATACAGCATTTTCCTCGCCCCCCGCGGACCTCACCTTTTGAATGCGAAGATGATCAGCCGCCCCCCTAAGCCCCTCTGCCCCCTTGCATTCTAGCGTGCACGCTCCCCCCTATGCACGCCTTCCTTTTCCCTACTTTGGAACTTCAGAATTTTGTCGACCTTCTCCTCTTACCTCCCCGCCCTATTGCCTGTTCCTTCCCCCGCCACACTGTTACCCATTACGTGTTCCTTTTCCCTCCCCCCCGAATAGCACCCCTTTTTCTTCCCAGTATCTTCCTCCTCTTTTTCAATCTACGCAAGAACTGTGGAAATGTCTGAGGTGCCTTCTTGTCATTTATTAACTTTAAGTTCCCCCTGACTCCACCCTTTTTCGGCTCTATTACCCAAGACTTTTCGCAAAGTATACATAAAAATCCTCTTTCCTCAGAATATTCAAGGGCACACCCCAAGAGACCTGTCGCACCCCATGCGTTTGTGGACACCTCCCCTTCCCTGAAGGAACTGAGATTTTTAGAACATCTGACTGTCCCCCCCATGTCAATGTCGATGTTTTCGATGTAAGCTTACACCTCATATCTCGCATTGAAGTCCCCCCCCCTTTTTTCTCTTTGGCATCCCCCCTCTGCGATTCTTATTCGAATGTTGACATGTCATTTTCACTTTCCCCCTTTGCCCCCGACAACAACACCACACTCCCTTTCTTGCGCCCTTTTCCCCCCAATTAGTGACTTCATAATTACACCCTTTACTCTCCGATCTGCGCTCCCTACTCCCCTCCTTAGCCTATGCTTCATTTCCCGACGTCGCTGTTTAATGACACCATACCCGTAAGTCGTGATTCTAATCCCCCAACTCCCTCCTTTGTTAATAGTACACCGGTCATCTCCCTCAGATAATGGTTTTTCTTCATCTGTCTTACTCATTTTCCTACTTCCGTTATGCCACTTAATGAGCCTCCATTTCCCCCCCACAAGTATTTTCCGATGAGCACTATGCCTTATCGTCCCAGTAAGCGGACCCCTCTATACAGTTCAATTTTCGCATGCCGCCCCCCACGCGATTTCCTTTTCGATACCCTTACTAGCGTACCTTTGCTTTTCTTTTCGGTGCTATTCCCGAACCCTTTCTTTTGGCATATCTCTGGTGACGCCACCCCCCTCTCTTTCCCTATGGAGTCATTCCCAGCGACCTTTCTATACGACCCGGCACCCTCCCCCTTAGTAGACGAGCCTTACTGCCTCAGGTATCATGGCGCCAAGACCCTACAGGCCTCAAACCCTCTGGCCCCCCTTGCCCTTAAAAACTTGGTTTTTACTGACCCCTAATTCCTGCGGGTTTTCCTGTTCCGAACTACGGACTTTGACAATTGATTTATGTCACCCTTCATGGCCCTTAAATATGTCTTTCGACACAGACACTGAGTTCACTGACACTCCCGCGCCTGTCCCCGTTCCCACTGGCTGATGTTGGTCCTGGCGCTCCAGTCCCTCTGTTGATTGCCTGGATATAAGGCTTGTTCAATGATTCGGTAGCT
>Ga0179593_1346100_pt1 | contig 11094 bp, 22 predicted proteins | sample CZODoug2_1_08_16_FD_185931 | JGI IMG/M metagenome (GOLD analysis project Ga0179593, IMG submission 185931) | Vadose zone soil fungal communities from Angelo Coast Range Reserve, California, USA - CZODoug2_1_08_16fungal (PacBio error correction) | ecosystem: Environmental > Terrestrial > Soil >... | reverse complement strand
AGTTTTTTTTTTTACCCGTTTCGTCTCCAAATCTTGTCCGAGACCGCTGTTCGGGTCCTCTTTTCCCGTTGCAGGTTAGAGCTACTGGAGATTTTGTTGCACTCTCTTGGGCCCCTTCCGTCTCCCTCTTTTTCACGAGAATGACTCCTCCACCCTTGGCATTCTTCTAGCTCTCTTCATTTGTTTAGTAGAATTGTTCGTTCTCTTTTCTTTGCGGGAGGACACGGCGGTTTTTCCAGCACAGCGGACACCCAACGAAACCGCTTCCTTCCTTCGTCTCGTGACACTGGGGGTTTGTGAATACCTCCACTGGGTTGCTCTATTCGGTAGTGTTTTCTTTGTCCTTTTTGCAATAGTTTAGTCAGGTTTTCAGTTCCGAGGGTATGCACGTCCTTGCCCCGCCCTGACGTTAAGAGTTGTTTTTGCGTATTTTTCCCTCCCACCCCTTTCCGACTTATCCACTTGCCAATGGATTTTCCCCGCTGAGCGGGGAAGGCGGCTCCGCTCACATTCAACCGCACAGTTTCCCTTTTTGTTTTTTCGCCCCTTTTACCCCCCTTCCCTCCTCTTGGGCTGTTCTTTCTTATTTTGAAGAATGCCCCCAATGGCGTTTTTTCCCCTCTTCCTTTTAGGCGTTTCCTGCAGCTCAGTTGACCCGTGCCTCTGTTTCTGTGTAGTATTCCCCTGGTCTATTTTTTGTAATCACCCTTTTTCCCCCCTCCTCTTCCCAAGCAAATGGGGGATTGTGCCTCAAGGTATGCGTGAAATCTTCTTCGCCCTCATCTGGCTCCCTCTTTCTCTTTCTTTTCCCGTTAACCTTTGTGCAGCACGTTTGCCTCCTTTTTCCCTTGTTGACTAAATTCCCATTTTCTCTCCTTTCCCTTTTCATTAAACCCTCTCTACTCCTTGAAAGTGGTACCCCTCTCCTAAAGAGGTTCCTTCATCTGCATGACCTTTGTTTACTTTTATTCCCCTACGAGACGTTGAGTGTCTTTTTCTTGGGCGCGATACGATTTCAGAGGATTTGGATTAGATTTTCTTCTCGCTCACTATTTGAACGCCGTTCTGCTCTTTAGAGAGTGTCTTTTTTTTGAGCAGCGAGGCCCCCCTGAAGTACCCCAATAGAGTGTTTGGCTCTTTCCACTCCCCCGTTTGGAGCACCCCGTGGGCTGTCAGTTTCTTCGAGAGTGTCCCTTTCTTTTAGCACAAAACGGTTGCTACCCGATGCCTACCTGTCTTTACCCTTGGGCTTGTTGGTACTCCTTTTCTCTTCTCTCTGGTCCCTCTGTTCCTCGACGCTGTTTTTTTCTTTTCCGCCACATCCTATGGTCCAGGCCAGCTTTTTTTTTTCTCTGTTGGTGGAGTCCGTAGATGGTCCACTTTGCTTGCTTTCTTCGATGCTTGTTAACGCGAAGAATGCTTTCATGACCCTGAATCAGGTTCTGCCATTTCTTCTCATTTTTCTTGGAATGTTTTTCCCCCCTGGCTTAGGCCAACCTGAGATGGAGCTCCTCGCCACAGTGCATGAGAGGTTTTGCCTGTCTTCCCAAATGGTTCCGCCAGACCGGTTAGTTGCTGCAAGAGTGACCAGGGTTTCCCTTGTCAGGACCAAGCCAGCCGGGAGCTCTGGATCGGGAGTGACCCCCGGGACCCTAACCCCAACCAACCTCCCACTCACCTATGCGTGCACAGAAAAACCCACCCCACCCCCAAACCCACCAAACCAAAAACCACAAGCCCCAAACCCAGAAAATCCCCCACGCCACCAAAAAACCCCATCCCCCCCCACAAAACACACCACAACTCCCCACCCCCAACCACCACCCCCACAAAAAAAAACCAACAACAAAAACCCCCCCCCCCCCCAAACCATTTCTCCCCTCAGAGGAGAACTTCTTCCTCGCCCTTTGCTTTCTTTCTTTTTTTCTTCTCAACTTTGGGAATGATCAGTCCTTTTCCCCTCATGTCTTCTATTCTGCAGCTCTTATTTCTTTCGCATTGACGGGTCCTGCGGGGAACCCTGTCTCTTTCCCTGGTGTAAGCCTTCCCCCCCTTTTTCTCCGTAGTCCAACTTCCTGGCCACTTCTCACATGTTTTTTCATGGTTTTCTGGTCCTATCTTTCCCACTTACCTCTTTCTTTCTGCACCTCTTTTTTAGCCATTCCTTTTCCCCTTTCTGTCGTGTCCTTTCTAGGAGTGCTTTCGCAGGACCTCTTATTGGGGAGGTGGACCCATCCTGATTTCTCCTGTTTTCTCGGCGTTGCTCAATTTTTTGTCCGTATTCCGTGATTTGAGTCTCCGGCTTCTTTTCCCCCCCATCGTCCACAAACGCTGGGGAGCCTGTTTCTCTGGTTTCGCCGCCCGTGGGTTTGGATGTTCCTCCTCGCTTAACCCCTCTTTAGTCCCCAAGCTTGTTCCCCCTTCTTTTTTCCCTCTTTTCCGCATAGGTCACAACTTTTATTCTCCTTTTTCTTGCTTTTTCCCCGTTCGATTCTGTCGGGGTGTGAGGCCTTTTTTTGGGTATCTCTTTTTCTTTATATTTTTTTCTCTTTTCCTACCCCCTCCCCCTTTTTTTTTTTTTTTGTGAGGTGAGGATCTTTTCTTCCTCTCCCCCTGCATTGAATTTAGAGTCCCCCACACGACCTGATCGACCACTCAACAGCCCCGCACCTTCTTTGTTTCCTTTTCCCTCCCCCCCCTTTGTTATTTTTTTCATCTATAGGGCTTTCCCCCCCCTTTAGCTGGTCCGCTTTTCCTCAAGCGAGTTTTTTGCCTTCGCCGTCCTGACCAATTTTACCCGTTCGTTCTTCAACCTTTCTTGAGGAGTTTCCCCCTTTCTTTCAGAGGCGTTCCCCTTTTTTCTTTGTGAAAGTTGTGGATTTTTTTTCTTTCCTTCTTTCTTCCTCCCATTTTTCGATTGCTTCCCTTTGCACGGCATGTCTTTTCCGCTTGGAACACCCTTATTTTCCCTCTCCTCATGCCTGGCTTCCCTCTTTCCCTGCGCATCCCCTCCCCCTGCGGCTTTCAAAAACCGCCCCCACTCTCTCATGATGGCGTCATCTCTCATCACGACGGTTCTTTTTACCCCTGCCCGTCCGCTTTCAAGAAAAAAAGTGCACTTCCCCCTCCCCCCCTTTGTGGAGTTAAGGTACAAAAGGACCTTTTTCCCTTTCCCCCGAATTTAAGGCTTCCCTTTTTCCCCAGGGTACAAAGTTTCATTTTCCCCTTTTCCCTCCGTCCACTCATACATTTTCTCTCGCAGAATTCGACGAACCCTGGTTCGGACGGCTGCTCTTTACTCTTTTGGATTTTTTCCTTTCCCCTGATCGACCCTTTTCTTCTTTTTCTTTTTTAAGCATGGTAGTGAAGCTCTTTTCTCCCCCCCGTGGTTCAAGGGTGTCCTCCCAATCTCCAGGAGCCCTTTGCCCCCCGTTTTTCTCCATTGAACCCCCCGTCACCTCGGTTTCCTTCCTTTTTCTTTTCGGGCCGCACGCTTTAAAAGGTTCGCCTGGCTCGTAGGGATTCTTTGAGAGGTTCAATCTTTCCCTGAAAGGTTGCTCGCTGGCTGTCCAAAAACCTTTCCCCCCCCCCCGCCCTCTTTGTTGTGTAAAAAGCCCTTCCGACCTGCTTCTGGTCTTCCTCTGGCGTCGCGGTGGCCCGCCTTAGGGAGGGAAGGACACGCCTCTCCCTCTCCAGGCAAGACCAACGCAACACCTTTCTTCCCATTTTTTTTCCCCCTTGCCAGATGCCCCCCTCTTCCGTTGACGATCCGTGATGTTGACGACCCCCCATCTAGGATCAGTAACCGTCTTTTTACTTTTAAACAAGAGCTTTTTCCTAACCCCCCCCCCTTCACTTTCCCTGGAGGAACCCTTTCCCCCTTTTCATGGACCTTCTGTTTCATGAAAAATTGGCCGAGGGGTGTGGGAACGTTCCGTTAACCTCCCTCACATTTTCCGGTCCCTTTTTCAGACCCCCCCCTTTTCTCCCGTTAGATCAAACCAACCTCTTTCCCCCCCCAACGGAGGACCCTTTTTTCTCCGCCGGTCATTCCTGGATGGCTACCCACTGATCCTCCCTTTGCGTCCCCCTCCTATGGAGTTGCCGTTCGCGACTGTTTGGTAATGCTAAAGCCAACCCCCTACCTCGTCTAGGCGTGCATTAGATGCGCAAATTCTCCTCTTTTTCCAGTATTAAATTTTTCCAGGGTTCCCTCTTTTTTTCGTCTAAGGCCCCTTCTTGGCGGCGCAAGGCCCTGGTCGGTTTCTTTTAAATGGTTGGAAGTACCTGAATTTCTCAGACTTTCGGTTCGACACTGTTCGTAGCTGCATCTTGTGCGGGTCGGCAATGTGACAGGGGATCACCCGCCTGAGTTGTCTCTTCCCTCTGTTTATCGCAAAAAGGTCATGCACTATGTCCCCCCTCGCTTCCCCCCAGTTCCCCCCCTTTTTTTTTTGCCGCTCCTCTTTATTTCAAAACACCTCGAACCCCCTTCCACTGTTTCTCCCGACCAGCCAGCCCGTGTATTGCTTTTTCTTTCTCCGAGGGACTTTCCCTGACCTTTTTCCCATTTTTTTTGGTACCTGGCACCTTTTTTGCACACAGACTACATGCCCCCTTTACAGTGCCCGGTTGATTTCCTTTTGTTTTCAAGGGTCCTTTCTTTTCCTTGGCACCGTCCCCCGCGTCCAGTTGTTTTGCTTACGTGGATATTACTTTTGTCACTTCTTTTCTTTCCCGCACTCCTGCTTGTGAGGATTGCTTTTTTTTCCTCCCCCTAGCCTTTCCCTTTGCCGTTTCCACACGAGCGCTGAACCATCCGTTCACTTTCCCTCCGTCCTTTGGAGAAACCTTCTTTCTGCAAAATGCCACAAGGAACCGACTCGTTTCCAGACGGAAGGATTTTGACTGTTTACTCCTTTTCCCCAGCTGTGTAAATTTTTTCTCTCCGGACGGGAGGGCCCCCTCCTCCTCGTAGTTTTTAGGTAATTCACGGGTCTTTTTTTTCCCGGCGAAGATGGAGTCCCACCTCGTCATAACCTTTCCCTTTCTCCACGCTCCCTGATTTCTCAGAAATTTTTCCCTCCCTTTCCCTTTTCCTTGGACGTGCTCGTCAATCTGTGGTGCTACTTTCCGCTACTTCAATACCTGCCGCTACTCCCGGACCCTTCTTCGGTGAGGACTGTGCCAGTTCCTTTCCCGATGTCCGATCTTCCTGTACCTCCGAGCAAGGACTTTTCTTCCTTTCCTACGGGAAAAAAAGAAGGGTCTTACCTCCAACACACACCCCCCACAACCCCCCCCCCCAAAACAACCAACCCCACAACCCCCCCCTGTTGGTCCCTTTATTCTCAATCCGGTCTACCCTTTGGATGCTCGAACGAAGACCTTTTTAGTGGTTCTCTTTTTTTTGCTTTTTTTTAGTGAAGCAGGTCCCCTTCCTCTTTTCTAACGTTCCTTCGACGCTTCCCACCTCGCATTTACCGTCGAACGGCTGGTTCTTTCTGCCCTCAGGGCGCTGCCCCATTTTTGAAAATTTCCCTCACCCCTTTCCCGCATTCTTCTTCTCTTTTATTTCCTTGTTTGTGTTGTTTTTTTTGAAGGGATGGAGTGCCGGTCTATCTTTTCCGTGCACTTTTTCAATTCCTTTTTTTCTTAGCGCCGAGGCCGGCCAGCCGTACTACGTTTTATGTCCTGGTCTTTCTCTTTCCTCCCTTTTTCTTCTCAGAGTCGCTTGGTTTTTTTCTTCTTTCCGTGGAAGTGAAGAACCCCCCGTTCTTGGCTCGTAGGGGCCCCGGTCCCGAGGATGCTCCCCCCCGTCCTCACTGTTTTCCTTTCTGTCTCGGGACGTCGTGATATTCTTTTTATCTCCGCCCTCCTTGCTGCGGTGCCAAAACATTTCCTTTCGCCCGTGGGTCTATTCCGTTGACCTTCGTGTGCTGGACCCCCTCGCCCGCCCTCTTTTTCGTCTCTTTTTTTTTAGCTTTTTCAGTGCCTTTTTTTCCTTCTCTGGGTTTTGAGCCGTGTGGGCAATCCCCTCTTGCTCTTCCGTTTTCTCCCGAGCAATACCCGTCTTTTTTTTCCCCTGACCCTGTTGCCGTTCCTCTCTTCTTTTCGTTTCCCTTGGTCATTCTTCTTCAATCCCCGGAGAAACCCGGTTAACCCATGCTGCACGGCGGCCTCGGTGCTTTGCTCCCGTACTTGGTCTTTGCCTCCAGCCAGTGCTTTTTCGTGCGGTTTCCCCTATTTGTTCCAGAATCTTGATCCGGCCCTGTACAAGTTGCGGGCGGACAGCACTCCCCTTTCCTCCGCTTTGGGTTTTTTCCATTCCCACCGACCGTTTCGCCGTCGGAGAGCCGTGGCCCCAGCCTTGCATTTTGTTTCTGTGACGCGGCGCGGCCAATTCTTTCCTTCCCCCCCCGGGAACTTCCACGTTCACCTCTTTTTTTTTTTTTCTGGCTTTTCTGTGGATGACGTCCCCCCCCGGCCGTTAAGGCAGCCGCGGTATTCGTTTTGCAGCAGCAGGAACCCCCTTTTTTTTGGCCGTTCTTCCTCCCTTTTCCTTTTTTTTGCCTTCACCTATGTTTTTTTTCCCAGCTTTGGAGTGTGCATCTATGGAGCGTGGACTCTTTTTTTTTTTTTTTTTTTGCGCTGGTCGGTCCCCGCGGGCCATCTTCTGGATTGGCCCTTCTGCGCTGGCAGGTTTCTTTTCCCGACGACCCATTGTCCCCCAAATGCTCCCTTGTTTCAAGTCCAACCGGTCGAAAAGTTTTGCCTTAATTTCCCGCTTCCCCACTAGGTTCCTTACGGCTGCTTCCTTCTTTGGGACTCGCTTGACACTTCGTGAGGGGTGAAGCTGCTTGATCCGCTCCTTTTTAAGGAGGGGGCGTTTCCGTCTTTACGCGACCGTGCACCCTGCGTCTGCTCTTTTTTCTTCTTTTTTAGTGCACGCCGTGGCCGCGGGCCCGCCCACTTCTTCTGGGGGCGCGGGTTGGCCTACGAACTCCCCCGAACCAGGTTGGCTAACTTTCCTGCATGGTCTTTTAGTCTTTGACCCCCCCGCCTTCCCAACGGGTGGCGAACTCTTTGCCGACCTTTCCCCTTTGTTTTTTTTGCAGGTCAAATCCGGTGGGGAGTTTGCTTTTCCTTGTTGGGGAAGTCGCTCCCCATTCTTTTGTCTCATCTTGGAGCGTTATCCCCCCAGAGGGTCATCGGCCTATTTTTTCTGGCTCTTCCGGGTGCGTGGCGGCGTACCTCCAGGTTGTTTTCTTTTCTTTTTTTTGCCCGCGACACGACACCCCTGCGGCAGTAATCTAAGGTTAGTCGCCGGTCCTTTCCCTTGCAGGAACCGCGATGTAAAAGTGGCTTCTTCTCTTCCTTTTTCACGACCCATTCTAGCGTTCTTTTTTTCTCCTTTTTTTCGCCGACGTTCGGTAGTTTTTGCCACCGGAGGACCTTTGTCTTTGTCTGCGGGCGGTCTGCGGATCTTGGACTCACCATTTGGTTCCCCCTTTTCCCAGCTCTTCTCCATTGGACTCAGCGTTTCTTCTGAGCTTGGCGACGTATTCTCCCCGCGGGAAGAGACCGTCGCAGATGGGTCCGATTTTTGCGTAGGACCCAGGCGGCGAGTTTTTCCCCCCTTTCTTTTTGTGCACAGCCTTCTGCAGTAGGACCAACGTTCCTTTTCTGTCTTCCAGGTTTCTTCTCGCACTGGGAGGTAGGACTCTTTTCTTTCTCTTTTTCCCTACCCTTCCCCTTTACGTGAGCCTCCCTCCGCCATCTGTTCGAGCGTTTCTGGCGGTTGACCTTGCCGGCGTGCTGCGCAGGGAATACCTTGTCCTCCGGCCTCGATTCTGCATTAATTTTCTTCTTTCGGGGCCGCATTCCACTTATTCCCCCCCGTGATTTGATGGCGATCCTGGCCCCCTGAGGCCCTTCAGTTCCAAACCCAAAGGTTTCACTTATTTTCTCCCTTTTCCGGCGGGTCCGAATCTGAACCTCTTTCCCGTCGGCACTGACCCGCTTTGATCGGCGGTATTATTTTTTCTCCTGGCAGAATAGTCACACCCCTGGTAGCGCCCCAGGTCCTCTTTTTTTTCTCCTTCCTTATCATGTCGTTTGTGACTCAGGTCTCCCTCAGGTTGGAAGTACCCCCGCCGTTTGCGCCTTCCTCTTTCCCCTCCCCACTCTCCTTTTTTTACCTTTTTGTTTTTTGAGATGGAGGATTCTCTGATGCTTTCCTTCACAAGCCGGAACTTTACCCTTTTTTTTTTTTTCTTTGACATCACTACCCTTCCCCGGATCTACCTTCACCACCCTCAGTCCTTGTGGACGGCCCCTAAACACGTGTGGGACCGAGGCGGTCAACCTTTCTTTCTCCTTTGACAAGAGAGTTGCGCCCAACAATGGGGAGGTAGTTTGGTTACCCTTTCAAAAGTTTATAAGGCTTCAACCGCATTTTTTTCCTTTTTTTTTTTCTCTCGACTCCACCCTCTAACAGCTGTGTGGCGGAATGATGACTGGCGTCCCCCGTCTTGGATCGACATTTGTGCTCCGTTTAAGTGGGCAAGCGCGACCTTGTCAGGAGGATCGATGCTTGATTCTCATTTCTTCCCTCAAGCACGAGTGATTGTCACACCCCTCAGACAACGTCTCCAGACCTGAGGTAGCTGCTACTCACCAGGTTTGGGTGTCTTGGGGAACAGTCCTGCGATTCCCCCCCTACTGTAACATTTCGCGAAGTGAAGGATACCTTTTTTTGTCCAAGGTAAATTTGGACTCCCCTTTTCTCTTTTTCCCTTGTGATGAAACCGTTGACAAAGTTCGTTTTCCCGTTTCCCTCGGTTTTGCTACCCGTCTACGATCCGCCGAGCCGGAAGTACTACCTTCTCACGACACTTCGTTATCTCCTTTGGGCTTTTTTATTCACGGGTTGGGGAAGACATCACGGTGCTCGACAGAGCTCCTTTCTTTTCTAATGGGTTCTTTCCCCCGTATGATGGTCGCCCCGGTGTGCAACGGGGTTTTTCCTCTGATCCCAGGCCCCAGCCGCCTGGGCTCTCTCCCTCCCCCCTACCCGGTACCACTCGTTTTGGTTCCCCCTACGACGTTCTGTTTTTTGGTGTTGGCCCGCTTCCATGAGCCGTCTAGATTCCCTTTTTTGAGCTTCATCTTTTTTCCTTCTTTGGCGGATGGTCAAAAAAGTCTTTCTTGAGCCTTTTCTGGACGAAATGACTAGTTTGTTCCAATGGGCGCTGCCAGTAGAGTTGCAGTGCCTCCTTTTCTCTCTGCTCGGCATCTCACGGAGACACGTCTTTTTTTCATTCTAGACCAGAACCAGCTGGGGAATCCCTCCATAGGCGTCGAGCTCCAGCTGAGTTTCCCACATTACGTATTGGTACGGGACGTTTCGATGTCTTTCCTTCCCCCCTCCCCCCCACAACAGTTCTTTTTTCCTGCCGAACCCACCGAGTGGACCTGGCTAAAGTTCGGCAATCCTGTTTACCTCCAAATTTGGGATCTCTCCATCCCTCTTTTTCACTAAGCGCTGGACCAGTCTGTTCGAAAAAATTTCTAGTTCGAGGCCCAACCGTCCCTCCAAGCTGTGTACCTGGCACAGCGGGTCCTGGCTTGTCTGCTGCCCTCACCATGGGGCCCCTTAGAGCGCGGGCGTCTGGCTGCCGACGGGCTTGTGCGTATGGTTTCCCCTTCTCACCGCCAACATTCAATCGAGCGGATCTTTTTTTTGTGAGCAAACAGCAACTTTTCTACTCGATGACAGACCCGTTTCCCTTTTAGACGACCTTTGAAGGACCCCTCGTTTCCGTTCCCTTTTCTTTTGCTTCGAACCTGGTGGGAATACCCCCTGACATGGGCGAGGTCATTGAGGTTTTGAATTCTTTTTTTTTTTCATTCCTTTCCGTTCTTCGGGACCCCTTTGTTCTGGGGCATCACAACCCTCCCGAGGCTCCTTTTATCAGACCCTGTCTTGCCACTCGGTTCCAAGGCTAATCGTGGTTTTTTGACCTCCCCCCCCCGTGCTGGGTAGGTGCGATCCCCGATGTTCATTCACACCCCCCCTGAAGACGGTTCATGGGATCCGCCCCTTTTTGCACTGGTTCCCCTTTCTTTTTCCCCCCGCCTACCTGCGGGCCGTTCTTGACCGCCTCCGGCATGGGAAGTCCCCCCCTACCGGCTACAGCCAATCGTGACGTGACTTCGGGCTTGAAAGGGCGTTGTTTTTCTTGCCTTCCTTTCTCCCCGGCGTTCACCCGCGCCGTGCCACCACATTTGATGCCATCTTCCCTCCTGAATAAATCCTTTCTTTGCTTTTGCTTGTTCTTATGGTACCGCCTTTCCCCTTTACGCAAGGTCCCATCGGGATTCTGAACAGGAACGAGGTCTTTTGTTCCCAATCCCCCTTCCCCATCCAGGGCGAATGGCTTGAGGAACTGCCCCCCCTCAGTCCGGTTTCTTTTTTTTTCGTTCCACGCCGGCGGCTTTTTTTTTTTCCTTTTTTTCCTGTTTCTCCGTCTCAGTCCTTGAACTCCCTTGAGAACTCACGCCGTTTAGCCCATCTCCCTCGGTTCCCCCCTTTTCGTGCTTGAACGGAGGTGCTTGCTCCTCTTTAAAACGCGTGATTTGTACATCGGCTTTTCCGATCCCGTTCGCGCTTTTTTTTTTTAAAAGATGCACGAACGCTCGTTTTCTTTTTTTTTTTTTTTAGAGTTTTATTCGCAATGGTATTGGTTTTTCCCCTTCCTTTCCAGGACGAAGGTCCCCGGCTGCGATGTTTTCTCTCAAACGGGACGGAAGGGCGAGTTCGCATCAATTGCTGAGGCTCTTTGCAAGAACCAGAATTTCCCCCATCCTCTGCCCCTCCCCGACAAAGCCGGGGTCTTGTTTGGGGCAGCTTGTTCTAAAGGGGAAATGTCTAGCCGACTCCTTTGTTTGTGGCTTGAGCCTTTGTGCCTCATGAGAGGGTTTCTGACTTTCTGACAGGGCATTTGCGCGGCTTCCAACTCATACACTTCGACGTTTGGCGGGCCCGCGATGCCCCGGTTTTTAAACGTGTACGTCATCTACGACCGGCCC
>Ga0179593_1311253_pt1 | contig 11094 bp, 8 predicted proteins | sample CZODoug2_1_08_16_FD_185931 | JGI IMG/M metagenome (GOLD analysis project Ga0179593, IMG submission 185931) | Vadose zone soil fungal communities from Angelo Coast Range Reserve, California, USA - CZODoug2_1_08_16fungal (PacBio error correction) | ecosystem: Environmental > Terrestrial > Soil >... | reverse complement strand
CGCATTGTTCGCGCCCAGTCGTGAGTTGCCGCGGAGCCGCACCGCGGCCGCGGGAGCGTGGCAGGCGGAGGCGACGAATTGATCGACCAGTCGGCGAAGCGCCTTCCGCACGCTGTCGAGAGAACCGCATCACGACGCGGTTCAGAGTCGTGGAACTCGTCGCTCGCCGAGCCGGTCTGCGCACGGGTATCTTTCACCGGCTCGACGACAGCGGTAAGAGTAAGTAGCGCGGCGAATTCCCGGGCGCGCGGAACCCAGCGATGCGCTGCCAGCAGGTGCCGCAAGCGGTCCTGGTGCGTGAGTCCAAGCCACTCCAGGCGGGCGTGACAAATTTCAGGCGCGCGTACATAGAGGCGGGGTCGCGGGACTTCCTGCGGAGAACCAAAGGGCGCTCCGCATCGCCGCGTTTCTTGGCCAGATGGCGAGTCCACATTTTCCGGGTGACGTATCAGCCAACATGCACGATTCACCACCGAATGCGATGCTTCTCCTTCCGGAGAAAGATTCGCGACTTCCGCTCATCGGGTCACCGCGTCGTGCCCGCAGCGGACACCCCAAATCGAGGTAGTAGCCGGTTCGAAAGAATTCCGCGATAGCCCTGCTGGCGCCTTTCGCCCAGCGGAAGCTGTCACCGCGCAGGACTGAATCACATGTCTTTGGGTACTCCCTCCACCAGAACTTCGTCCCAGCCGACCACGGGATTTTCCATGCTGTTCACCAACTTTTGGACGCGCACGTGAAATCAGCTTGGAGAGCTCATGTTCTGAATTCCGTGCGCTTTATTTTAATGCGAATTTTTGGGTTAGCAGTCCCACCCTGCCGGTAGGGGATAACGTGTCGGGTGACGAAACGCCAGCGGCGGGAGCATGTGGGTGTCTAGTGACAAGGCGATTAAATGTTGGTCGGGGAGGAAAAATCCGTTGGCAGGAAATGCTCGCACAGACGGTCGACAAAGTATCATCGAGAAAAACCGATTGTAGAACCTTCTCGTATCGATGGGTAGGGTGCCATAGGCCGGATCGAGTTCACCCCATTGCGGCTCGATTTGTCGTACGGTCCAGTTGTTGCCGAGCGTGGACGCCAAACTCGGGGAGAAGTAGACCGGAACAAAACAACGGACAAGGTGCTGGTGAAAGCGCAAGATAAAGGCAAAGATTTCAGCGAGGCAGGGGAAGGGAGCGAATTCACCCAGGATCCCGCGGGGGGGAAGGTGGCGGAGTACGCGATCAGAGATGTTTTACGGGACCAGGGATTGTCAGCTGAGGGGAAGTAATGAGGGGAAATGGAGGCGGGACCAAACGCAAAAGTTCGATAGAGTAGCTTTCGTGAAGAAAGATTTAAGGGCTAAGTGACTGCATCGGCGCGGAGGGGAGGAGAAGCCACAGCATAGAATTTACCGATATTTAAGGGTGGGATAATTTGCGCGCAGTGTAATGGAAAAAAAATAACAGTTCACTGTCGACGTGCTGTACGGATATGCCAGGTTACGATAATTGAAGCGGGCGGGGGAAAAGAGGGAGAGAGAACACGATACAGGAAGAGCGGGGGAGTTAGATGAGAGAATGGCGAGGGCCGGAATCGCGATCGATCGAAGTAACGCGCCAGAGGATAGAGACCGGGGGTTGAGTATTGTACGAATGAACGGGTGCGTCACAGCCGGACGGCACGAATCGCCTCGAGGCGGAGAGGGAAGGTGTCACGGAAAGCGAGAGATACATGAGGAGAACGTAAGGAAACTATTGTGTCCAACTGCACGCGCAGCGCGTGCAATGTCGGATGCGACGAAGGCGACGTAGGGACCGATCGAGGGCATACTTCGGGCAGGGGCTCGCGGGGTGCTCAACAATCAAAAGAGGCGGCCATGAAGAGGTAAGAGGTAGGGAAGTTCACAGCCTGAGATGGACAAGATGTGCGTGGCCGGACTGTGACAACGAACTGAGGCGACATTGGTCCCTTGCTGCGGTGAGCGGGTCCTGGATCAAGATTCGGACGAGAGGTGTTGGTCTGGATGTTAGATGGATGGAGGGAGAACGGCAAAAACCCGTTCGGGCGGCGAGTTGCCGCAGGAATCGCCTCGACTGCGCGCCTCCAGCCGCCGGTGTCGTGATAAGCGGCAGTGCATGAAGGAGGAGAGAGCCGGGGGCGAAATGGACACGGAAGGACACGGAGCACAGTCCGCCTAGCGATGTGTGCACCCTGTCCAGGGCTGTCGCGCCGGCGTGCGGCGGTCGGTAACAAGGAGAGGAGAAGAACAAAGGGGCCAGGAGGACATCAGTAATTCAGAAGGCAGGAAAGCACGGGTTGGGTGTCGTGAAGTGCAATCGGGACGGGAAAAAAATAATGGGAAGCGGAGACAACACAAGAAGGAGATAGAAGAAGGTAAGCTCAGAGAAGCTAGGGCATTACCGCAGCGAAGGAGCTGGAGAGGGCCGACGAAAGTAAAGGTAAGTCACCGTTAAGAAGCCTCGCCCGCGCAGAGTGGGATGGAGGCAGTCAAAAGGTGAGAACGCTGATCAATGACTGCTAGTGTGATGCGAGCCGGCAGCTGTGCGAGACGCGAATAGGCGTGGGGTCAGAGTATCTCCGGGACACGGTAGAATGCGTAGAAGGGGAGTCCTTGCGAGCAACCGGGACAGGGAAGAAGTGACACGATACCAAACGTGGTAAGGGACACTGGACGCAAAAGACGAACGAGAGTTGTTTGCACAAATCGAGCGTAGCGGTCTGTTCCCTAAGCATGTGTGGTTAGGGACAATAAGACAAAAGCGGGATAACGTGCGGCGCGGATGGAGTTCCCAACACGAATAGCCCAAAAAAACAGGGAGGGGATTCGCGAATGGTGCCAATCTGCAAGGACCGACCGGTTCGTTTGAGCCCGGTTGGCACGACGACGTAAAGCGAGGCAGCCCTCGAGCACAGAACAGTCGTGGCATGAATTCACGACGGCGCGGCACGAAGAGAAGGTTCCGAATTTGCATCAAGTCGTTCGGGCCTGTCCTGGCCGGGAAACAGGTGCGGAATAACCGAGAAGATCAAAGGAAGGGCGGCTGGATTAAACGCCGGTCCCGCGGAAGACGGAAGATGGGAGGGAGAGAGATGGCAGTGGGCAGAACGAAGTAACCCGAAGAAACAGTTGGAGGACGGCGTGGGGGGAAGGACAATCGAAGTTCGTGCGAGATGGACAGATCTTGCGAAGAGTCGGAGAGGTACTGCGAGAGTAAGGGCGCGAGGGGCCGGGAGCTTACTCTTGCGCGGGAATCCGAGCCGTTTTGCGCAGGCGGGGTGGTAGAGTAAGGTGACTGCCAGATGGCGCAGAAATGAACACGGAAAATGAGAGACCGCGAGACTGGGAGGACAAGAACGATTTTGCATGGGGCTTCACATAGGGGCCACTGGTCGTACATATTCTTGGACGGGCTCGAAGCTGGTCGCAGGGGAGGCAGAGAGAGAAGAGTTGCGCAGACTCGGAGCCGGGTCAGGAATTGTAAGGATAGTCTCCGTGCCAGGAAAAATGAGTGGGTTTGAGGCAAGCTGGCCTGCGCGCGACTAAAGAGCTAGTATACGGTAAGAGCAGGGACAGTTCACGTGACACTGCAAATGTGGAACTTTCTTAGTGGCAAGAGGAAGCATCAGGGGGAGTGGGGCGAACTGGACACGGAAACCGCATCAATCGCAATGACAAGAATACTCAGCCGACAGGCGAGCTGGTGGATCTGCCGGAAGCGGACAAGCTGAAGTGCGCGCGGAGACGGTCATAAGGACGCGAGACTCGGGGGACCGGCGAGCACGGAGGCGGCCCCCACGCGCCCGACAAACAACATCAAAAAAGCGGGGGGGAAATATAGATGGACAGCGAAAAAGAAAGGGAGAACAAAATCGAGAGAGTACACGCCTGAACGGGGCACACAGAGAGACATCATGCGACTGTCGGGGAGGCGAGTCATGGAGCGAAGCCCCACAGACCCGACCCACCCCCCCCAAACCGTGAAGATCAGCGCCCCCCCCTCCCATGGGCTCACAAACGACGAGCTGGGAAGCATCTTCGTTCGAAGCCCAAGAGGAAAGTGTCGTAGAGGCGGTGCGCGGCCGGGGCAAAGCACTCCATCTTCAACGTGATGAGCGTATTGGTGCAGCCAGGCAACGAAGTAATCATTCAGCGGCGACGGGTAGTTAGGTGGACTAGGTTTTCCGGCGAATCACGTGAGCTAAAATATGACGGGGAGCAGGCGGGGGGAACGAGACGCACGGGGTGTATGCGAGGTGGGAAAAGACGAAGGCCGCCAAAGTACGGCATTCGAGGTGGGGTGAAGGCGGGCTGCACGCATACAAAAAGCCATCAACGCCAAGAACCGGAAAATGAGGATTCTGAATTCGGCCGAAAATCATAATGGCGGCGTCGTACACCAGACCGAGTCGAGCGCTCCTGGCGGTCTGCAAGATAGAACAACGTCTGGTGATGGGCGACGAGTGCTATTCGCCATTACCTATGAGCCCCACACACCGTACTCGATCGCCAGCGCAGCGGGCTCGGAAAGAAAATGTCATCATCATCGGCTCGGTCTCGAAAACACGCCTTTCCCCGCGATGACTGGTTGGCGAAAATCGGTACACACTGGCGAACTGAAGCCCGATAAAGGCGAGACGCGTGACTCAAGGAGCTGCGGAAGGAGGCGACAGAGCTTCGCCGCCATACTTCGGAAACGCTACTTCGTGATCGCGCACATAGGTACGGACGGCGCATGGAAGAGATGCGCGCGACGCGGATGGGAAAAACCGTCCGGATCATGCTCGCGGGAGATAGCGCCAAGCGCCGGAGGAAAAGCGCAGTCGTGGAAGGCTTGCGCGCGATACCCACGGCGTGACTTGCGAATGGCCAGGGCGGCGGCACTATTTATGTTGAGCTTGCCCGAACATCGACGGCAAGCATTCGACGGGCGCAAGGAAGGGCAAGTGGGGCAAGGCGCAACGGGCGCATGCCAAGAATACTAGCAAGAGCCGAGACGTTTTCTAAGCGTGGAAACTAGAGAGAAAGCGACGGCGAGTCGGACCCCTCAGGGTACCGTGGCGAAAGCCTTCGGCGAGATTCCGGGGGCTACCTGCGGCTTTCATTACGCACCTACGCTAATCGAACGAGTATTGATAGAAAGAGGGGACTAGGCGCGAGCACCGCACCCCAACTGGAATGTGATGTTATCAGCGCGCGAAGGAGCCAGCGTCGTAAATCGATGAAAGGCCCGAACCATTTCGGATCGGGAGCCCATAGTACTGATATCGTAGCGAGCGCAGGTATCATCTCCACGTTAATCCCTTTTGTTTTCAATCCTAGCGACTTGCGTGGCTGGTTGAGAGGATGATGCGCAAGGGGTAACGGAGATAGCGTAGGACTCGGATCCACGAAGGGATCGGTTCGGAGGGTTGTCAAACGAGATTACGAGACGGAGGAGCGGCTTAGAACGGCGCGCGAGTAAAAATCGTTCGAGGCGGAGCAGTCCTTCATCAATAGCGTTTCCGATGGAGGTGGAGGGGGTGCGGTGTAGAGGTCCCGGGTGAAGGAGGGCGGAAAGCGCCCGAAGGAAAAAGACCGACAGGGAGTAGCCCGGAGCGGCAGGCACGGCAGCGGGGGGATAGGGAGGGGAGCTCGACAACGAATAATGCACTCGGGCGGGAAACCTGGGGACAGAGGGTGATAGCAAAGCGGGAAGTCCGAGCGGCACGGGCAGACTCGTGCGGCTTTGCTCGCGACGTGAAAGCGTTATGGGAGGGGGAAGAAGAGTCGGGGAAAGGCAAGATAAGGCATGCAGGAGAGGAGTGGAGGCCGAAGAAGAGAGGATGAGGATTTGAGCCAGGAAGGGCAAGAAGGGGACAGAAGTAGAACCCGTTGCCATTCGGGAACGAATACAGAATCGATTGCCGCGGGAGAATGGATTCGCGAAGGGAAAGGGGAAAAGCAGTAAATGCGGACACGGACCAGGCCAGCAAAGGCGAATTCGTGCCAGGGCAGTCAAGCCGGGAATCGGAGCGGCGCAAGCCTAGGCACACGGATGCGCCGGTTCCGGCCGCGGCTTGCAGTAATAGCAGCATCAGCGAGGCGATAAGAGTGAAGGAAGACGGGGATAGGACGGGTTGTAGCGATCGGTCCGCGGCACAGACTAGGCGCATTCCAAAGACGACGCGCTACTGGAACCTAAAAAGCAGATATACGAACTAGAAGTAAGAGCGGTTTACGCGGAAAGTGGACGGCCTATGCTTTGGCAGGCGTTTGATGTCAGACGCCTGTGGTAACTCAGGGGAAGCATCAGTGTCACAGTGTGTAGACCGAGGGCGGTGGAGACAAGCACAGAAGCCACAAAGTGCAGGTCGATGGCAAAACAAAGTGTTTTCGCGGAGAGAGCGTCGAGACAGATGATGATGACAAACTCTGTTTTCGGAGCCCGGCGCGTGGACTGGAGGCGAACAGGAGACTGCAGAAGGTAGGGCAGGCTGGTTAGAGTAGTGGCGGCTCGAGTAGAAAGTGAAAAGGTACGGCAATAAATAGCGACCTGTCCCGGACACATCAAGGCAGGGAAACGTTAGGGGCTCTAGTTGCAGACCGGGCAAGGGGCGCAGAGTGCAGCTACGAAAACCTCAGAATCTGGCGTGGGGTTACGAAGGAACCGGCCAGCTCAGTAGGGGGATATATGCTTCTGCAGGCGGGAAGAGAAGAAGGTGAAGCGCGGGGAATTCACAGACAAACATCAAGGACTCGAAAGGAGCAAGAAAGTTTTTTACGGGGTGGTGCTGATGCGAGCGGAACGGAAGAGGTCGAGTGATGGCTTTTTATTACGCGATGTGCAGGCCGCAGAAAATTCACGACCTGAATTGAGAAGCGGCTGCGATGTGTCGGCGGCTTCGTCTACAGGGATCAAAGAGGAAGCAAGCACGAGAGGCAGCATGGGAGCAGTGCAGGAGCAGCGGTTCCGGCGCAGATATGTATCAAGCGAGTGTGTCCGTAGAAAAGAAAGGCCCAGCCAGTCGCATACGGGCCCCGCCGAGAAGAAGAATTATGAACTTCGTCGCGCCTTGGACTGACAACATGAAGCTACATCACGTTGACAAGATTAGAATGGATGAGGCCAGTGCTTGGCACCGCAGCCAACAGCTCACGACACATTCTTTGGCTTTCGACGACGAAGGCCGGGAGCGCCCTCGCGTGTGAAGCATGTGTGGCAACGAACAGGCAACGCGCGCAGATACGAGCTCTCCAGCAGCCAGCGGCAGTGACTGGCCGCCTCGCGGTCAGCGCGGTGTATTTACGATTTTATAAAGTAGATGGGCGACAGTAATAAGCACGGATGTGGAAAGGGCGGGGATTGATTTTGATTGTTAGGGTCGGGATGTGGGAGGGAAAGTCGCTCGCAAAGGGCCGAAGCCGGGAACGGGATATCGACCCCGAGCGGACTTCAGCGGTCCGCTTCGAGCCACCGCTGCTGTCGGCGAGGAGGATTTGTATGCCGATGATTGGCGATGCAGGGTCAGTGAAGTCGGCGACTAGATGGGCAGCACTGTCGAAAAGAAGTTCACAAATCTGCATAAGTTGACGCGTCAAATTCGCTTACACGAAACTTTCGAGCGCAGCATGCGTATTGCTCAGAAACCCCACTTCTGGCAGCTAGGCAGAAACACCCTTTAAGCGAAACCGCTCGCTCCGAGTTACGCAATCCTCGCGAACATGCTTCGAGCTACCAAATGTAGCTGTACGGACCAGGACCGGAAGAATGAAAAAAACCGTCACTCCAGCCGCCGGCTCGAGTGTCCCGGGTCATCAGGGCCAATACTGCAGGAGTTCATAATCAATAATGCGAAAACCGGCTCAGGATTAAAGCCGACGAAGAAACAGCCGGCCCCGCGCTTCCCGCGTTTTTATTCCACACAAGAGTCAATTACGAAAGGAGGGGGGCAGTACGATCCTCCACGACCGACCTCCACCTGTGTTTTGGCTGACTGTAGCGCGCAGCATATTACCAAATGGGGCGCGGAATCGGGGAAGAGGGGTGACAGCGGGGCTCCAGCTTAGCATCTACAGGGATATTCGGAAGGACAGAGAGCGACCGGATGAGAACAAATCGAGACATCATTCTCGGCCGGGCGGCGTCGATGATGAAATGAAGGTTCGAGAGATAGGGAAAGGAGGAGGTGCGAGCGCGTTGGGACACGGGTATCAAACGAACCCGGAAGGGTAGGGAGCGGGGGTGGCATAAAGATGGCAATCGAAGTTTTCACGTTTGGCAATCATCCGCGCCGCACTTCAGGCGTTAGTTCTAGAGCCCAGCTGGAGGGGGAAAACCGGCAAGGGCTAGTGGAACAAACAAGTGCGGCACAGATGCGTGTTGGGGGGGAGGCACACAGTGGATTCTTTCCGACAGGCGCGATAGAGAAATCCTATTCGCAGTAAGCGGGAGAAATGACAGTATGCGAGAAGCAGGTGCACATAGCGAGTGCATCCGCGGGGTGGGGGACAGGCGTGCGGGGGACGGGCGGATTTTTAGCGACTAATGGCTACAGAGGGACCTGAGCGTGCGTTCGCCAGTTCTTGGACGTACTTCGATATTTGACGCTTTATGTGTACCCGCCGAAAAACGATGATCACAGGACCGGAAGACCGACGACATAAAGCAGACCATGCACCTACTGTGGAAAGTCTGAGAGACCGATCCCGCGCGACAAGCTAGATGGGATCAGGGAGATGCGGCGCGCAGAGAAGCGCGGGGAAGGACCCAGGGGGGGGGAACCTGCAGGATGGAAAATACGTGCTTAGATTTGGACAGCGTTCACTCGAACAGCGCTAACCGAGGAAGGAGACACAGCGCCAGAGCTAGGGAGGAGGGAGATGGCGCGCAAGGGAAGGTCGGAGGACGATGTGAGCTGCAGGGTACGAACTCGAAGGCGCGCGACGCCAGGACGGGGTTTGCCGTTGCTCCCTGCGCATCCATAACTAAAGGACATCGGCAGAAAGCACACAACATCGTCATTCAGGAAAACGATTCACGCCAGACAAGGAGAAAACAGATTCAGGTGAGCGAAAAGGCTCGACAGAAAGAGAGCCGAGAAGAAAGGAAGAGTGGAAGGAAGAGGGGGTGAAAGACGGAGAGCCAGGGAGGAAAGTCTGTAGCAGAGGAAGGAAAAGTCAGGAGGGCCCCGCCGAGAGTATGAATGCAAAGGCCATCCTCTATGAATTAGGTGAGCACACCGGCGGAAGCGCGAGGATACGAGGCGTCCTAGCTGCCGGCTAGGACAGATTGTTGTGCACGGGACTGTCAGACGATCTTTAAACCTCCAAAGTCAGTGGGAAGAACCGTCCTCGCAGGGTGCTGGGGGATTCGCGCGGACGGTGACGGGGTCAGGTTGCACGAGGTCGTGTCAAGACCACAACCCCGTTTTACATGGGCGGGTTTGTATGGATTGATCGATTCCGCCCGCCAATTTCGATTACGCCCATCGACGTCGCTCAAGACACGGAATATCGAAGAGCAGATGGAAGACGTCGAAGATGAGAGAAAACCGTTTGTATTCAAAAGGCACCTCTTCGGAAAATAAAGGGATTCCGCGCCAGAGAGGGACGAGCAAAAAAAGGCCGGGGAACTTGTCCGCAAGCTACCTAAACAGAAAATTGGGAGTCCGAACCAATGGCGATCTTATATTAACTCGAGGCAGGAGGAGCAGGAAGGAGTGCAAAGGACACGGAATCTGTCGCGCGGTGCACGCGCGGGCGATCGTGAATTAGGAGAATGTAGTTCGAGAGGAGGGTGCGAGACCGAAGGGCAGGAAGGAGACATTGTGCCGGAACTTGAATCTATGCCGAAACAGCCACCGCGCGGGGTCGTGGTCATTCGACCGGAGTTGGCCACCGGACAGAGAAAAGGACCGTTACGAAGATCGGAGCAGCAAAAAAAACGTGGGGGAATCTTCGATCCGGCCATGGACCCCACGCACGACACGAGAAGGGTCTACAAATATGGAATCTCGATGAGTAGGACGGCGGGGAGGATGGGCCAGGATTTTTCAGACCACTATTTCACATCGCGGCGACGAGGTTAACGGCAAAGGAGTGGGAGGAGACGACACAAACCCAAGAAAATTCGCGCAGGGCATCATGAAGGCGCACAGGAATTAAGAACAAATGAAGACGCTCCAAGCGTTAGGTAGGTTTCAGGCGGCGGGGCGCGTCCAACAAGTGGTGACCGAAGCATGGAAAAAACCGTGGTTCGCGCTGGGATCGAAGTTCTTGGGAAGGAGTACCCAACGACAATGCGGTGGATTCGTCGCTGAGCGCGGACTAAGGGACAAGGCTTCGCTGGCGAAGAGAGACTGCCAGGAGCCAGGGCTATCGCGGGAATCATTTTCTAACGGTACTACCTAGATTTGGGGTGGGTCCGCGGCGCGGGGCACTACGCGGGTTGGACCCCGAGTGAGCGGAGAGGATGTAGGACAGCGAATCTTTTCCGGAGGAGAAGGCAGCGCATTCCTGGGCGAGGAATGTGCATGTGGGCTGAGGAGTAGCGTGCCTCACGCGCGGAAAAAATGGGGAGGACTCGCGCGCAATGGCGTGGCGCAGAAAGAAACGCGCGCACGATGCGGAGCGCCTGTGGGTGTAGCTGCGCGAGGAAAGTCCGTCACGGACCCCGTCATTATGTACGCGAGAGCCTGAAGTTTTAGTGTCAGCGCAGCCGCCTGGGAGTGGCTTGGAGCTGTGTCAGACAAACCGGAGGCCGCTCGGCGGCACATGCTGCAGCGCCTCGCTGGTTCCGCGTCCGCCGCGGAATTCGCCGAGGCGCTACGTACTCTTACCGAATGTCGTCGAGACGGTCTCATTGATAAGGATATTACAACCCCGTGCGCAGGACGGCTCCGGCGGAAAGGAAGAGCGAGCGATGTGCCAAGGATCTGTCAATGGAAACCGCGTAAGTGGGGAGCGGGTTCTCTCGAGAGAGCGAGCGGAGAAGGCGCTATCGCCGAGCTGGGCGGGATCAATGCGTCGCCTCACGCCTGCCACGATACCGGCGGCCGAGGTGCGGCTCGCGCGGCAAGGAGAACACGGCTTCGGCGCGACAATGGACG
>Ga0179593_1297035_pt1 | contig 11094 bp, 14 predicted proteins | sample CZODoug2_1_08_16_FD_185931 | JGI IMG/M metagenome (GOLD analysis project Ga0179593, IMG submission 185931) | Vadose zone soil fungal communities from Angelo Coast Range Reserve, California, USA - CZODoug2_1_08_16fungal (PacBio error correction) | ecosystem: Environmental > Terrestrial > Soil >... | reverse complement strand
CGGAGTGGAGTTGAATTCAAGACAATTCGGCCCTTCTTTCTCCCCGGGCTCGCTTCTCTTTTGACCCGCTTGCCCTCGTCTCTTTAGTCTATGGGCTCCTTTTTTGGGAACACATGTTTATTTTCCCTCGTGGCATGCGTTAGGAGGAGCTCCAGCGTGGTGGCGATGCCGTGGAGCTACCCGGCCAGCTGCATGAATTTTCTTCTATTTCTTTTCGCGTCCCATGCGGACAGCAGCCTCGGTCGCTCCCAGTTTCTGCAGCCCCCCTTTTGTCTCCCCTCTACCCCCGAACCCCCAATCCTTTTTCTTCCGCGAAGACTGCAAGTCCCCAAGTATCGTAATCCGTCTACAGCCGCCCCCCCCTTTCCGGCAACGTCCTAGGTCCCACTCGTCCACTCTTTCGGTTCCCCCCTCTGGAGTTGCATTTTCTAGGATTCGCTCCCTCTTCAAAATCGCGTCTTCTTTCCCCACAAGTGCAACCCTTCTTCGGGGAAGATCAGCGCATCGAACTCATCTCGTTTTTCACCCTCCCTCTCCACTTCGTTTCTGCCTCGACCATGCCCAAAGCCCCTCTCCCCACCCATCCATTATTGAGAAGCTTATTTCTGCTCGAAACGCGCCAAAAACCTCCTCCCATTTCCCCCCTTGCACCACTTTGTTTTTCCTTTTTCGGTGTCCCTCTTCCACTTCCCCCCCCTCCCTTCCCAGTATGTTTTTCTAAGCGCGTTACGTTAGGCGTCCGAGGACATCCGGCTTTCTGTCCTCCTCTTACACTTCTTGTCCTCTTTCTCTTTATTGATTTTTTATCTCTCGCCCGAGACGATCCTTTTTTCTTTCCGTTCCTTGAATAACCGTTTCTTCCCTCTGTGGGGCTGATACGTTTTCTTGAGACATGGCGGCTCTGCCCGGGACTCGGGGGACGTCCCTCCTTTTTTCCTCTCTCAGTAGCAGGACGATCTTGATCCAGTCTTTGATTTTTTTTTCCCTCTCGAAACATCAACCCGTTCCATGATCGTGAAACGGGCGGCGCCTCTCGTTTCAGCCAGTCGGCCCTGGTCCTGGCCCCCCCCGTTACTAATCCACGACGAAAAAAGAAAGTCAAGGCTTCTCAGTATATGTACTATACCGCCCCCAGTTTGATAACTAGTTTATCCACATTTCCTTTCCCACAAGGTTTTCTTTTGTATGGGCTCCTCTTCTCTTGGAATAGGGAGTCTTGAAGGACGGGGGTTTGGGGGTTTTTATCCCCTTCCCCTAACAGAGGTGGGTCCCTTCTGTTCACTTTTCCCTCTTTTTTCTAGCCTCTAAAAAAGTTAGTACCCGCTAGTGAATTAAAATGCCCTGAAGGATAGCAATTCGCTGACCAATTGGCTCATCTTTCCCCCTGGCGCATGTTCTTTTAGCTCTCTGTTTCGACACAGACTCTCTTTTCCCCATCCCCTTCAGGGTTGGAGTTACACCAAGGATTGAAAACTCACACCTACTGTGCTTACTTTCCTACCTTGACGGACCCTTCCCATATTCCCCCCCCCCCGTGGTATTTTGGTTTCTTCTAATGCTCAGGAATGAACGATGTTTTTGATATGACACTAGTTTCCTGAACGGGTGTCCCTTCCCCCAGGTGCCTCTCCTTCCACTAGCGGCCGCCTTTACCGCAGTAGAAGTATGCTATGGTTCGAAGCTCGCATTTGCGACTGTCTATTTTGCATATTCGATCTTCCCCTTACTCCCCTCCACTTCGTCTTTCTTTGACCCCCCCTCTTCGGCCCCCCTAAGATGTGCAATGGGTATCTAGACGATCAAGGTATGTCGCCCGTCGATCTTTCCCCTGTCGAACAACTCTTTCCCCCTCTGACCCGCTCTCTCTATATGGGACCACGAGCGATCCCCCCTGCCCCTCGCAGTACGCTGTCTCAAAATTTTTTTCGCACCCAATCCCTCTTCAGGGGCCTCCTGTCCGGATCTCACTGGCATGAATTTATGCGGCTTGATGTTTTTCTCTTACGATGAATAAATGTGGCAGACGGAATCAACCGATGAGAGGCTGAGGCCTCATTCTCGAGTTTCTGACCCTCAAGTTCCTTCTAGCAGTTTTCATAGCCCCACTTATCTCCCCAAGGAGAAGTTAGTTAAGATAGCAGTTATACGGAGACACCTCTGACTACTTCCCCCTCTTGTCCCCCCCCTCCGTGACATTTTGGTTTCGGGGGTTTCGGCTGGCAGTGGGGTTGGTGGGTGGTTAGTCTCCCCTATTTGAAGGTCCCGCCCTGTGTGATATTAGTCTTGTTCCTATTTTCGGTGACCCATGGCATTCAACAAAAGCTTCGGTCAACTATATTTGTTTCCACCCCGCAGCATGAAGCGGTTGTCCGATGGACCTTTTTTTCCTGAGTACTGGCTTTCTCTACTCTGCACCCCTCCCTCTCAGTCCTACCCTTTCCCACGCCTCTTCCCATGTGTCTATCTTTCCCTTACTTCTACCCCCACAGACTTCCCCTTATTTCTCGACATACTCCGCGCGAGCTACCCTCCACGTTAGACTTTCTCGTCTCCCCCATTCTTCGACTCCCCTCTTCCTTCCTTCCACCCCGCGCCCGCCCGCCCCCAGCCCCCCCTCTTTTTCCTCCCGCTCCCCCATCTTTCGCTCCCCCCTCCCTCCTCCTACTTCTTACCCCGCCCCCCCTACAATCCCGCCCATTTTCTCCACTTCCCGTCCAGCATCAACCCCTCCGTCTCCCACTCCCCCACCCATATTTCCCATCCTACCCTCCTTCGTCACTCCTCCCCTCAGTAATCCTCCACACCGTTATCTCTCCCCTTCTATCCCGTACCCCCACTCCCCCCCACCGGCCTCCGCTTCTCACCCCCGTCCATCCCCATTCCCTGTTGACTAATTCCCCCCAACCTTCACTCTGTATTGTCGGACCCCTCCTTGTTCAATCACCTCCTGTCTTCCTTCCGCAGACGTAAATGAGTATCTTCTTTTTTTTTTTCAATTTTTTTTGTTCTTCTTTATTCTCCCGTCCTGTCTCGGGAAACTTACTCCCTCGTTCCCCTGGAGCGTTTATTTACCGGGAGATAAGCTCCCCGACCCCTGTGACCCCAGGGTTCTTGTTTTTTCTTCTCAATTCTTCTGCTACTATGGGCGTCAGATCAATCCTGTACCCTCTTTTGAACGACCTCTTATATCCTGAGAAATAAGGAGTAAGGTACTGGCACATGGGATTCATCTTCCCGCCGTAGCAGAGTACGCGCTCCTGTCTTCCCCTGCCTAGATTCACTATCATCAATTTTTTTTTTTTTTCTTCGAAGATCGAATTAGGCGAATCAGTGCAGGTCTTCGATTCCCTTTCCCCCGGCCCTGAGACTCCCTTTTTCTCCTTGTGCGATTCTGAGGTAGTTCCCCCCGCTGTCTGTCTCTTGAAAAAATAGTGATATTCGTATTTCGAGTTTCCAACCGCAACGTGGCCCTTGGTTTTTTTCTTTTCCCTGCTCCTCTTTCTCCTCTTACCTTGAGGAAGAAACATCCCTCTCCTATATTGGTTCAACTCCCAGTGACAGAGAATTTAAGTTCCCGCCCTGCCCGGTGACTGACCTTCCCTTTACTTCCCCCACTTTCTTTTCCCCCCGGTACAAGTCACCCCTCCGCTCATACGAAGTTTTGAAAAACACAGTAGCCCTCCCGCCCGATTGCGATTCTGCCTGTTTCCCCCCAAAATCAAAATCTCTAATATCGAGAATGAGGCTCCATCTGTGAGAAACATGCAGTTCTTTCAAATTGTTTCCCTTCTTCCCCCGTCCCCCGTTGCGTGCAACCTTCTCTTTTTCATTTCCCCCCATTCGGTTGTGTAAGGTCGGCAATGCTCGCAGTGGAGATGGGTCTCGTCTCATATTTTCCCTCCTCCCGTATCCTCCCTTTATTTGCCGCTACCGTCGCCCCATTCCCAGATCTTTACTCTCTCCCTCGAACTCTACCGTAAAAAGTTCTCTCTCTTTTTTCCGATTGCCCATCTAAGTTTGGGCGCGATTTGGTCCGAACAGCTTCCTTTTCAGTTCTTTATCTGAAAATCCGATATCCCAGTAGGGTACAGCTGTTCGCCCCTCCCTGCTCTCTCGGTCTCAATTCTCCTTCTTTCCTTAATAGCTGCAGCCTTCTCTCCCCCGCCCACATAGTAAGATATAGGACGAAGAATTATCGCCGGCCGTTTCAGATTCTTCTTTCCAAATTCTTCCCTTTCACTTTTAGTTCCATATAACCTTTCTCCCCTTTTTCCAGCAAAGGCTAAGGAGGATTCAAAATCTTGATATCCGACGGCAACATGTCCCACTGTTTCCGCTTTCCCTCGTCCCACATCGATGGTCCCTCACCCTTTGGCCTTCGCCGAGCACTTTCAGATCCACAATCCCCCCCCCGCGCCTTGAAGTACGTCGGACCAGTTTCAACGTCCTGGTTTGTCTCATCCTTTTGATTCGATGGTATCACGCCAACAACTTCTTCTTCTTGTTAACCCGTTGGATGCTTGGATACCCCCGTCTTTATTCAAACATGCCTCAATCGCCTGCAGTCCTTGTTTTCGATCCTTTTTCGGTCCTGAAAACCTTTTTTCAGAATAGCGCCTTCTTCCCTGGGCTTACAGGATTTCTCAAAAATAGGTCCCCGTGAGAGAATTTTCCCTCGGGGTCGTTTCAGGATCATCCCAAGACGCCCAGACCCGTTCCTATCCCCTAGTGGAATATCCAATATCACGTTCTTGTGCAGCATACATATTTTCAATTGGAGTCATTCTCTTCCCGACATACACAGCTGCGAAAAAGCCTTGACTTCTTTTTTGTCGCTTCTCGCATTCCTTGCGTTCTTTCACTTTTTTTCCTGTGAATGGTTTGGGTAAACATTGACTTTCTATACAAGCTCCGGCCGACCCCTGTTTAAGTTCCTTAGCCGTACTCCGGTGAGGTTTTAGAACTCTTTCATGCTCCTAGATAGAAAAGAGCAGGTCATTCTTGTAGGAGTCCCTCTATGCTCCCCGCCCTTTCGGAGCCTCCTTGACGTCTGTTTTCCTTAAAATTTCCTAACCCCCACCTTTTTACTTTCCCTTGATTAAAGCAAAAGAGGTAACTGACTCGTCTATATTCCGTCCCCGCTCATTGTTCGAGAATCCGGCGTACCCCCCGCTGTCTTGCGGGATTCGGACACGCCTAATCCGGAAACCTGCGGGTTGCACACTCCGGGACTTGCTGTTGAATGTGCAAAATTTTGCGGCAAAATTCCACCCTTCTGTCGGTGATTTTTTCTTGTACGGTTTCTCCAGGTGATGTTCCTATCTCCCCCCCCAGCTGCGCAAATTTTTTGGGTGAGATGTTTTTGCATGAGGTCTTAGTTTAGCGCGTTCCGCGGTTTTTTACCCGGCGAGATGGGCTTTCTGCATCTCCTTGTCCCTCCGTCCATTTTTTTTTTCAATTTCCTCCCACTCAGATTGAGTGCTGATTATCTCAAACGTTCACGCGGTGGAACCAGCCGTTCCCGATTTTTACCTCGGACTTTGCGCCCTCGCTTTTTTACTTTTAATACGCTGCGTTCAGTTTTCTACCTTTTCTTTCCTTTTGAGTGTTCGGTTGGCGCGGAGAGAACCCGTGTCGCCGTCGCTTACATGCTGGGCGCACTGCGTCTTCGCATGGTCGCGCCAGACTTTAATTAGGAACACATTTCTGTCCCTCGCTTTTTTTTTAAACCCCGGCCGGCCACATTTCATCTTTTTTCCGAACGCGCATTAGATTGGACTAGTTTTTCCCACCAACAAGAGATTTCCTCCTTCGGCGGAACTTCCCAGCAAATCTGTTCGCGTCCTCTTTTTCCTCTTTTCCTCCTCATTTTGTCTCTAAACTGTTCGCCAACTCACTTCAGGCCTTCCCTTCCTTTGAGGACTGATCGAATATCTCCCCGACCTCTTTTGCTCCGACTGCGCGTAATACGGCAAGCATTTTCCCCTCCTTCTGCTCGCTCTTCTCATTTTTCCCCCCGGTGATTATCCGCCGTTTTTGCCGATATTTTTTTGCCTAAAAAAATTGATCTCATAGGAATGGCGAAGGAACGATGTGCGCGCCTTGATTCTTCGAGCAGGGTAGCCTAGGCGTTCTCTTATATAATTTCTGAGAAATCCCGTGTCGTATTTTTATTTTTTCCTTTTTTTTGTTGCGCGACCCTTTTTTCGTTTTTTTTTTCCCTCGTCAACAGATGGAAGAGGGTCTAGCTACCCCTCCCCTTTTTTTCTTCTTGCTTACGGAGGAGGGCTGGCCTTTACCTGGGAGCTCATTCGTGGCAATGTCTCTTTTTTAGCGCTTCTTTTTCTTTTTTTTCTGAGTTTGTGTTTCTAAATTAGGTTTTTTGAGACCCGGAAATTTTCCTGGCGAGTTACCATGGAAGCATTTTTGGAGCTACCTTGAAGCCCCTCTCGGCCCCGACAGTGTCTCGCCAACCGCCTCAAGCTGTGCTGCCCGTATCTCCTCCCACCCTTTGCGCCGAGGTAGCTCGACTCCTTCCAGCTTCGGCCCCTCTGGAGGTACCACAATCGTCTCTTTGGTTTCACGAGGGGTGAAAGTTGAGGCTATGTCCACCGCTTCTGCACAATCTTTTCAGTTCTTTCTTATTGCCCTGGCCCCTTTCCTTCGGCAGATGAGAAATGCGACCTCCATCGCCGTTTACGACGCTGGAATCCTCGTAGCTCGCCGAAAGACACAGCCGCTCACACATCATCACAGGCTTGCTGTTATCCTCCCTTTTCCCGATTACCCCCCTTTAAACTTAAGCAAAATTTTTTTGACTTTTCTTTTGTTTGTTTTGGAATATTCCCAGCCAGGCCCAGGGCTACACGGGTTTTTGCCGCCCCCTCCCTTTTTTTCTTGTTTTGACAAGCCGCAATCTCCAGCTTTCCTTGTTCCCGCTTTTCCTTCCTCCGCGCCCCTGATTGTCGGAACTCGCCTCGAGTATCTTTTTTCTTTTTTGAATCCATGATGCCTCGAGGGGGGGGGGTTTAATTATTTCAGACTTCCATGCGGATTGGAAGTCGAATCGACTGTCCTATCCCTTAGCCTCCTCTTTGTATTCAGAGTTTAGGTTCACTCCAGTCGACCCCTCCCCCTTTTCCTGTGATGACTTTCACCTGAGGGACGTATAGCTCTTTCTCGGCAATGCCTAACGCAAACGTTAAGTCTATCCTCCCCCCCCCCCCAGCGAACCCAAGCACCTTCCTTCTTTTTCTTGTTTTCGTGTCCACTTTCCTAAATTGCCCTACCATTGTAACTAGTACGAGCCCCACTTCCCCCCCTTCGACCCGCCTTGGCACGACTTTCGTCCATTTCCCCCCCCCCCTTGATAGTGATAGCGTGGTATTGCTTCGTCCCTCCCTTTTCCTCTTGAAATTCTTCCCCTTTCCCTCTTTGTGATCCTTCCTATTGTAGACCCCGTTTTCTCCTGCTTATTTAAACCCCCCCCCCACTATTTGCCACCCTTGAGCTGTCTGACTGAAACGGCTCTTTTGTAGTGTATCACCTGCTTGGTCGCCAGCATACCTTTGGCCCCTAGTCGCCTTTTTGACTCAACCCTCAGCTCAAGGAAAACCTATGGTGATGGTCTGTTCGTTTTTGCCCTTTCCTTTCCCCCCTCCCTCTTTTCCGCTGTTTTCTCTGGGTTAGTTTCGGCGCATGCACTCTTTTTAAGACATTTTTCAACAGTATTTTTTCCTTTTTGAAGAGGTCAGTAGAGAGCGGCTCCGCGTCTGTCCCCCTTGCGCTTTTTCGTGCTTCCGCGTCAGTTTGTTTCCCTTTCTAGTGGGCCCGGCTCGCAATGTCTGACGATTTATGTTTCTGGACCCTCTTCTGCTCCATTCCTTTTCCCCATGGATGATCGTTCCTGCTGACGATACCACGGTGCTTGCGCCCGGAAGCCTCTCTGTGCGTCGAACAAAGATGGCCTCACAGCGCTGGAGATCTTTTTATTTGAATCCTCCTGCCCTTCCTCCTTTCCGTCTACGCTTCAGACCAAATTTGCCAAGACTCAAATTGAGGGGTATCGGAAATCCTCTTACGTGTTTACGCTATTGGTAGAGTCTGTTCCCGATTGTTGCCTTATCCCCCTATCTTTTCCTCTCCACCTCGGTGGCATTGCGGTAGAGTTCCATTCTTCTCCGCCGAGATGGAACCCTGAAGGAAGTTGGTAATCATCTGCAACGCGAAGGTCGCTTTCTTCTATTTCGCTTGCCACCCTCGCCGACTTCTACCGTTTGACAACCTCTCTTTGTCCGTAATAGGGAAGGAACGATTTAATATTACGCGCTTCTTAGTCAACCTTTCCCCCTTCGTCCCCTCTCCTCTTTTTTCAAATCTGTTTGCACCCCCGCGGCACTGAAGCGGCTTTGCACGTGACTGATTGATTTGGGCAGTGGAAGTAGAAGTGCAGGAGAGAATCTCAACTTACATGCTTTTTTTTCTTCTTGTAACCAACTCTTTCTTTTCTTCCCTTTTTTCGCTCCCGTCTTTAACTTCTCTGAGGCCTTACCCGACCTGGCTTCAAAATCACTTGACTCTGTAACCCATCTCGTCCACATAGCGTGAACGACTATATGTCCCTCCTCTCCCCCGGTTCACACGGACACCTGTTGCTTTGGCACAGCATGGTGTCCGCTGCCGAGTCCCGCGCCCTCAATGCCGCTACATGCTGCTATTCTATCTCTTCCCCCCTCAGTTTTTTCTGAGCCTCAGCGGTAGGCTTTGAATCGACACAAGCTGCTTCCTCCGCATGTGCCGGAAGTTGCAATAGCTAGGGTCGTTAACAGATTTTGATGAGCTTTAATCTTACTCGTAGCTCATTAGAGGGCGACATTACAACAACCAGAACCCCGTGGCCATGGTTTTTTCCCTTTCTCTCTGACTTTCCAAATTCCGTGAGATGACTTTTTTGCCCAATCCTTGGGGGGTGGGGCATGGGGATACTCTGCTTTCTCTTTTTCAAGAAGACAACCCCGTGCGGACGAGACTGTACGTTTCGTCATTCTTCTACATATTTCCTCTTTTTCTCACCTTCAGTCCTAATTACCCATTTAGTCTTTCCCCAACCTGATTTGCATACCCCGTATTGACGACGCGATTGAGTCTATCAGCCATTTTGCCTCACTCACGCCCCCCTCCGTCATATCCCGATCTTTTTTGCCCAACTTTCTTTCCCCCTCAAGGTTTAAAAGTAGATATCTTGCTTGAAGGAACATTCTTGAACCCGGCCCCCCCCCTCTCTGTTGGACCCCTTTCCTATGAATCTGCTCGTCAGCGTTCCTTCTTTACGCAAAGATTAGACTTGCAAATAGTATGTCCTCTGAATAAATTTTTCCTCTCAGATTCGCTTTCCAACGAGAACTTCACCTAGCGACTTAGCGTTCTCTTCCTATAATTCTGATTTCACCACTTGTAATACAGTTTTTTTCCCCGTTTTTTCTATATGTGATATTATCTTCCAGCCTCCAGCGCTAGAGTGGTCAACAGGCTAAAACGGGCGGCCGCGGTGCAACCGTAAGTTATCTCAGCATTTGCCCCTGGCTCCCTCTGACCTTAGCTAGGCTGTTTTCTCCCCATAGGACTACCCTTAACCCTTGATCTGTTTTTCCAGCCAGAGCTCGCGGCCCACCTACCGGTGCCATTGCCATCTTATTACTTCGAACCTGCAACTTTCTCCATGAGTTAACTTGCGGCGCCTGATCCCCGGAAAAAGCCCCGTCGCAAAAATGTTAGTTGACCACCTCTTTTTCCACCAAGGCGTGCAGGCGAGCAGACAGTAATTTTTCCCTGATCAACTGTTCCTTTGCGTAGTTGTCCGTTAGTCTTGAACAGTTTCAACCCGACAGCCTTTGTTCTTCCTCCTGCTTACTGACCTTTGAACCCCAAGAGTCAGGATCGTGTCACGCGGTATGCATGGCCCATCCTAGGGAAGGGCCACCACTACATCTCCGTTAATCTTTCGCCATTGAAGCTTTGCTTCCGTTTCGGTTTACCCACTGATAGACGCAATTAACTTATTGATTTCCCACTTTCTTGTGACCCGAATTTCTAAATTGATCATCCCCCCCTACGAGAGAATACTATACCATAGTCATAAAACAGCCCCCCTGGCCTTTTTTGAACTTTTTCCTCATTTGCTCCCCTTTCACTTGGTTTTCGCGAAATCTGGAACACGTATCCCGACTTTCCTTCTTGTTACTCAATAGTGTATGCTATTAACCTTTCAAAACTTGTTTCGTGCTTTCCCCACGGTACTTGCCCGAGAGCGGCCAATGTTCCTTTCCCATCTCCCCTTTTTCTCTTTTCTATTGGAGAGAACCTAGTTGCCGCCTCTCGACTCCGTCCAGCCGACGCTCTCCGGTAGCAAGAGCCTTTAAGGAGCCGAATGATTTTTTTCCTTGAACCCTCCACCCCCCCGAGGCCTAATGTGATTCAAGCCCCCTCCTCGGGGTTGGGTTTCAAACAGTTATATCTACAAACGCTCATGGTCCCTATACTGAAAGCGACTTAGATTTGCAGAGAGGTTTTCCGGTCCACTCCCTCTCCCCCCCCCCCCTTCCAACTTTTTTCAACAAAAAACCCGTGGTCTCCTGTGGATGTATTCTTCCTTAAACCTCGAAACTTCAACATGTCCCGTTCCGTGTCCCCTCCTTTTTTTTTTTCCCCTCTGTACCTTCTTCCTGTGTCCCTTCCCCTCTGCTCTTATCCCTGGCCTGGTGGTTTGTATGTTTGTCGGACTTACGAGAGATTTCAAGCGGGCGTGTCCCATTCTTCTCTTTTCTTAGACCTCCTCCCTCTTCTACTTCGAATGGCATTTTGTGTTGGCACGCACTTACAGTTTTTGCTCTCTTTGAGGCGCCATCCTCTCACCGTCTCCCGCGGTTTTGTGAACCCCCCCGCTCCAGTTTCCTGGGAATCCTTTTTACGGCCCTCCGTCTTCCCCTCCGTTCTTTCCTCCTTGTTTGCTCGAGTTGATATCCGCGGCCCCCCTTTTTCTTTTCTTCCCCCCGGTTGTCGCGCCGACAGTTGTCGATCCTAGACTTGTGTTCTCCC
>Ga0179593_1204699_pt1 | contig 11094 bp, 13 predicted proteins | sample CZODoug2_1_08_16_FD_185931 | JGI IMG/M metagenome (GOLD analysis project Ga0179593, IMG submission 185931) | Vadose zone soil fungal communities from Angelo Coast Range Reserve, California, USA - CZODoug2_1_08_16fungal (PacBio error correction) | ecosystem: Environmental > Terrestrial > Soil >... | reverse complement strand
ATCCCTCCGCAGTTCAGACCCAGTGCCCCGGTTTTGTTTTCAACTGTGGAGGAGTCAAACCATAGATTCCTGTCGACAAAGCATTTGAGACAAGCCCTTCCTCTACCCGCGTCTATTAAGATTCTTACCGTCCCCCAAAGGAAGCATCCCCTTCCAAGGCTGGTTTTCCTCATTTGCACCCTCTATTTGCCCCCCCCCCCGATCCCTTGCTCTTTGAGACCCCCCCTTTTATGAAATCCGTCCCTGCGTCCGAGTCCTCCTACACCACCCCCCCATTGGCCCATGATATATAAGAGGGTTCCCCTCCTCTGCACCCCCCGCCTGTGCCGCCCCTCCTGCCAGTCACCCTTATTGGTTTTTTGAGCCTTTACAGTTTCTCTAGCCTTTCTAACCCCTCCCCGGTGACCCCCTCCCCCCGAAACAGGTACTACAGTTTGATCTTTATCGACGGTCGGACCTTATTTGACCCCCTCTCCCCCCTCCAACGTTGATGATATTCCCCCGCGGTGAGTCGGGCGCACGCTTCCCTGCGGCTCGCCATCCGGTCCGAAACCCTTCTCCGAAGGCTTCACCCTTAGGTTTGTCCTGCGTTTTTGCCATTCTCAATCGTTCAGCGCGGATGTCGTAAACCAGTATCAACTCCCTGCCTGCCATACTTTTTTTTCCCATTGATGCTGTGTATTTCTTGTCCCCCACATCCGTACTAGATCTCGTCTTGAGACCTCCTCCTTACCCATGGGCAGGAACGTCAGGCGTGAGCCCCCCTCGTCGCTGCCCCTTCCCTTTCAAACACCCTCTTCTCCAAATCCCCATGGTTCTTGGTTGGCTTCTTCCTTTTATGGCACAGGTTTGACCCTGTATCAGTTGGGAAGCACCAATCTGGAATTTTTGCGCTTTTCGGATCGGTTAACGAGATGAAGTGTGATGTGTACGTTGCCCTCCACCCATCCCCGGTCCAAACTTGCCTTTATCACTTCTCTTCCTTTTTTATGCCCGATTTTTTTGAGTCTGCCCCCCCCCCCCCCCACCTGCCGACTTTCATCTTTCTGGCCTGTTTTTTTTCGGCGCGAACGTTTATTGCGGCCACGTCGTCCCTTTCCTTTCCAGTCCCAGTTGTCGCCTGCCCCCTCCCCTAGCTTGGCGAAAAAGAATGTGGCCCCTTTCTCCTTGTCGCCGTAGGGTTACCCCTTTGTGGTGTTGAAACCCCCATGTGTTTGTCAGGGCTGCACCTTTCTTTGATTAATATGGAGTCGTTTTTTTTTTTCAGGTGAGCAGGTGCTACCCTTATTCAACCCTTGGGGACCCTTTCCGAATTTTTTTTAAGTCGATCATGCTCTTTTCTTTTGCGGGTCGTTTTTGAGTGGAGATGGCTTGGTTCGCATCCACTTTTTTTTCCCCCCCCGGCCTACCCCTGCTTTTTGCGGCCCCCCGTCCTGGAGGATTGTGTCGGTCATCCCGCAAAAACAAAAAACTCGGCTTTCCCAATTCCTTGTTCCTCATAGTACCCTCCCCTCCTCCTTGCAGGCCGTTTTCTTTATTTCCTCCCCCGCCCCGGCGATTTACCTCCCTCGCAGCCCGGGTCTCCCCTGTCGTCAACTTTGGATTTGTCTCTTGCGAGGTTTTTTTGGAAACCCCCCACCCCACTGCCCCGCCTGTCCCAGGGAAAGCGATGCACAGTTTTTAACATTGACTGTTCTTTTGTTTACGTGCGCCTTTTTTCCCTCACGCCCCCCCCCTCCACCATTCTTGGTGAGGCAAGTGTAAAGGTCCCCCGTTTTTCTTGTCCCGGCTGGCAAGTTGGCTGTTTCTGTCCAACCCTTCGATTTTTCCCGGGCCTACGTTTAAACCCCTCTGTTTCGTCTCACTCCAGTATTCCCCATTCCCTTCCCTCTTTCCCCCATTTCTGCGCTTTCTTTTTTTCCGCCCAACTTCCTCAGGTCTTCGAATGAATTTTTCCCCCTTGCTGAAACTTTTTTGCACCTGATGGACGAACGGGTTCGCGCCGATCGCGTGTCTTTCTCTAACTCTGAGGAGAAAACATAGTGCAGGCGTGTCACCTTTCACCCCTCCTCCTCCTATTCCCGGCCCTTTTTTTCTTTGTCATCTCGTTCCCGATTCGAGTTTGGGATCAGGTTGCCGTGTTCCCTGGCTCTCCACCACTGTGGCCCTATTTGTACCTTTTTTTCTGGTCCATGACACCTCCTACCTGCCAAGTTTTTTCTAGTTCTTCCTGACAAGACACCTTTTCAAAAACTCTTTCCCCTTCTAGCCTTTTTTTTTTCCACTTTCTTTTTTATTTGGTGCCCGTCCGGGCGTGTTCCCCCTCTCTGCTTTTTGTGGTCCATTGTACCCCTTCGAGGTAGTCGTTTGCTTCCCCCACCGGCTGCCTTAAAAACCCAGTTTCCCATTCTTTGAGCAACACTTTGCCCCCCCCCCTTTTCTAAGGCGTTGACCGGGGCCGTCACCCTGCGTTAGTCTTGGGCTGGAACACCCGACACCCTTCTTTTTGGCGGACCGACTTTTTCCGATTTCCCGGTTTTATCCATGCCCCGCTGAGACTTTCATCCGCCGTTTCTCCATGGCCCTATTTTAGTTTCTCCCTAACATTCTTTTCCTCCTTTTTTTGCAGATAGGGTGCTTTTGGGGACTTGTTTCAACAGGACCTCTTTTTGACCTTCCGTCGCTTCGCGCCCCTTTTTTATATTTTTTCCTTTCCTTTCTTCCAGTCTTCAACGAGGCCTTTCTCGACTGGGTTCACCTGTTTCCACCCCACAGCTAACCTCTTCAGGATACGGGGTTGCACACAGCTGGTCTTTGTTTCTGTTGATTTCTGTTATTTTAACCCTTGTTTTGAAGTGTCTCCGTGTTGTGGCACCCCCTTGGTTTCCTTTTTTAGTCCCACCAGACCCCTCACCCACTTTCCCCTTCAGACTTTTTCTACCTCCCCCCTTCCTGTGCTTTTACCGGTTCTCTTTTATACACCAGTTTTACTTGGTGGGGAACCTTCTTCTCCCCCCCTCTCATTCGTGATTGTCCGTCCTGAGGCTGTTTTTCTTGACCCCCCCCCTGGTGCGACCGTCGTTTATTGATCAGGTGTTTGCAAGCAAGATGTCACTTTTTTTTTCCGCATCATGTTTGGCCTGTTTCTTCTGTGGCTCGGGGCTTCTTCTCCGATCCCCTTGTTCTTCTTCCTCGGGTGTTGTCCTTATGGTGCCCCCACCCGGCTTTTCGACGGTGGTTGCTTCTTTCGTGGTTTTTTGAGGCTCGGTTTTATTTTCCACGTCGTTCTTTCTTTTCTGCCGACCTTTTCCGTTCTTCATCCCCCAGGCACCCTTTTTCACCGCTTCGCTTTCCGACCATCCCAGTCCCTTGACCCACACTCGTGAGCGCGTGCTTGTTGCCGTCCTCGGATCCAACTTTGAATGGGGGTTCTCTTGATTGGTTTGCTCTCCATTTTTTCTTCTCCTTTGCGCAACACTTCTTTTCAATCCTCAACCAGATACAATCCATGCCTTTTGGCCCATTGGTCCCTTTTCCTTTTCTTGTTGGTAACAGTGTTTTTTTAGCGGAATCACCTTGCTTGGACATCTTGATTTGCCCTTGCCTTGTCGTTTTTGGACTCCTCTTTTATCCCTCCCTCCCCCCATTGGACTTTTCTCTCTCTTTTTCCGGGAGAGTTTGTTCCGCTTTTTCCTACTCCACGTTTTTTGTTAGTTTGACGCTCTCCATCCTCGTGCTCTCGAGAGCTTCAGCTTGAACTTTTTCCCCCCTTTGTTTCGTTTTTTATAGTTCCGCACATTCTCGGTTTTTCCTTCCATCATGTTTCCTCACTGTGTTCGCTGGGATTCACCCCCCCTTTTCCCCCTCACTTGTTGCTTTGCGTTTTTACCGTCTCTTTCCCTTTTCGTCTTTACTGAGGGTGATCACAATCCCTCGCCCGATTCCCTCCCCTGCCGTCACCTGAACCCCCTTTCTTTTTTTTTTCATTTCGTTCGTCCCCCATCCCACCGTTCCGTCTTTTCATTTGTTCTTAACCTTTCGCATTATGGGGTCGTTCTCCCCTTGACCGCTGGTTCTTCCAAAGTAGTTCCAGATTTCCTCTGCACCCCTCCTTGTGTTTTCTTTTCAGGGATCACTGTGTGTCCCAGCCTTTTTTTACTGGTTATCTTTTCCGTCCGCTTTGCTCCAGAGGAATCGTGGACTCTTTCTTATAAGAGTCACAACCCAAGAGGTTGAACTCGTCCCCTGCTCCCCTGTGCGCGCTACCCCCTTAATTTCCCCCTACGTGTCCTTCTTTTCTGCGCACGTGTTCCTGTGTTTCGCTCCGCCGACTTCTGTCCCTTTTCTTCGTCCTTTGTCCTTTTGGCCACGACCATTCCTCCCCCGGTAGTTTGGAAATCCGTCCTCCGCGGGTCCCCGCCCAAAATTGCCCACGCGCCCCCCTTTTTTTTCTGTTTTCGGTGTCGGCTGTCTTTCATTCTTGTCATGTCCCCCGGATTTTTTTCTGTTGAGTAAGGATGTGTTATCCTAGTCACCCAGTGTCTCCTTTCACAGGCTGTTCACGGTGGAAAGTCATCTTCCCGTGGCCCTCGGGTTGCCTCTGTGAGTGTCGCTCCGCGTTTTGAGTTTTATTTGATTTTTAACGGTTCCCAGCATGTTACTAGTCACGAACTTTTTTTTTCCGAAGGAAGTAGGAGTAACTTGACTCGTCTTTTGGCGATACGTCCGTCTGTCCCCCCTGATGTTTTTCCCCCTTCCCGCAGTCCGACAACCCGACGCATCTTGCTTGGTGCACCCCATTACCTTTTCGACAAATTGTTTAACATATTCATCACCCCCTTTTTTCCCCGCTTCAGATTGTCGTGGCAGAAAACGTTCTGGTTGTTTTCTCTTTTCAGTTGTCAGTGAGTTGCTCTCCGTCAAGCGGGTTTTTTGTCCTCTTTCCCCCTTTTTTTTTCTTCTTTTTCCCCCGCCTTGCTTAGCCTTTGACTTTTTTTCCTTGCCCTCTACATTTTGCCCCGTGCTTTTCCAACCTTTCTTGTTTAGGCTAGGGTTTTTTTTCCCGCCTGTGTGAAAGCAGACCCCCTTCCTGCGTGCCGGTTTGCGAGGTCACCCCCCCAAGGTCCTTTCCTGACCCCCCTCCGTTCCTGGTTCCCCACCGCGAGCAAAAACCATTGACAGAGTGTGGTTTCTTTTGGGGTGAGGTTTCTTTGTATCAGTCTATCTTGTTCGGAGTGGTGATTCATTGTACCCCTTTCCCCCGTTGAAAATCGCCTGTTTTTTTTGCCCTTTTTCCTCCAGTCCCACTCCTGATCCCCGTTTCCCTCTCCGCTTTCAATATGTTGCTGCAAGAACAACAGCTTCTTGGAGTGAAATCCCCTTTATGTTTTTCCTTTATGGGGCTTTTTACCCCGCTCTTTCCTCTTCGCCTCTTTTTCTCCGCACCGCCTCTCTCCTCTCAGGCAACTTCTCTTCCATGCATTTTTTTTTAACCCCAGTCAGGTTTTCTCAAGATGCTCGTTGAGTAAGATTTTTTTTCCTTTGCGTAATGTCCCCGGGCCTAATTATCTGCAATGTCCCCCTCCCAGTATTGTTAACCCTTACGGCCTGACCTTCCCCTCTTGATTGGGTATAGAATAGTAGCCCCCTTCATCTCCCCCTGTACTTTTCTCCCCCGTTTTTGCCCTTGAGGGTGGTTGGTTGGTTTGATTTTGGCCCTTACTTGGTCCCAGGGGACCACCTTCGTAAATTCGTTTCAGCTTCTTTTCTTTTTCTTTCTGGTAGTCGTTTTATTTTCCTTTCCCGCTTACCCATCCCTTCCCCAAATTTTAGGAGCAGGGACTGAGCGCGTTTTTTGCCTCGTCTTTTCTCTCTTTTCTCAACCTTTCCATTCATGACTTCCGATTTATAGCCCCAGTTTCTTCTGACCAAACAGCCTTTGCAGTCCTGGTGACTTCTCACAAAGCCACCCTTCCTCCTGGACCAATGAGGGCGCGTCGTTTTTCCAACGTCCTTCTCTATTGGGGGTTCATCGTGATGTGCACCCTCTCTTGTGCCCACACAGACTCAACTCGAATGCATGATTTCCGTTAGTCCCTCCTGTGCCCCCTTTTCGTTAAATGAGCGCGCGGCTTCCTGGTAGCCATGCTCATTGAGAACCTTTTTTGACCCCCTTGCTTCCCCGGCCCTTTTGGTTCCCCGCCTGCTTTAATTTCTACAATTCTCCCCCCGTTCGAGAGCTATTGCTTCACTGCCATTTCTTTCCTCAGAGTCTTGATCGGATGGATCTAGAGATTTGTTCCCTCCACACTCTGTTTGACTTTCTAAGTCTGTGGGACTTGCAGCCGCCGCCCGGTTCGTTTTCCCTCATCCAAGCGCGACTGGACTCGTTCGGCGTGGTTCCCGCGTCGGGACTCTGGATTTCCCTTGAATTATAGACTGATAATCACTCGGTTATGCTTTCGGTCGTCATGACTTTTGCTTATAGTAATCCCTTTCTCTATTCGCCCATGTTTGTCCACCTTTCCGGCTTTGTCTAGCCTGCCTTTTTTGCCGGTCCGTCACTCATACAGCGGCCAAGGAGAAACCCCACCGTCGTGATTCATGCCTCTATTTTTGCGAGAATGACTCTCTTTGTGTTATCCTCGTTCGCTTTTCTTCGTGAGTTTCTTCCTCGATGATCTTCGTTTTCCTTTTCGGTTGCCCACTGAAATATTGCCGGCTGTTTACTGTTTTTCTCCCTACAGTAGGTCGTGATTAGTCTCGCTTCAGAAGTCCGCCTCATTTGATCGTTCTGGATTTCCCCTCTATTGGGGAGAGGACCCCCTTCTGTATCTTCCTGTACCTACCCCCCCCACTTCCCCTCACGGCGTCGTTGGTTCTTGGTCACATTTTATATGACAAGTCCTGTCGTCTGTTGTTTTCGCTTTCCCGAGCTGCCCCCTCAAGTTTTTTTACCGGTTCGAATGTGTGTTGCTTCTTTTTTTTAGATTTGTGTTTTTTTTTTTTTTTTTTTTTTTTGTGGTGATTCTTGTTTTTTTTTTCGGTTTCCTCGAATGTTCCCTCCCCCCCACGATGCCGAGCACCCTACTCTTGTAATCATTGCCGTGTTTTTTCCTTCGAAGACCTCCTTGGGGTCGGTAAGAGGTTATTTCGCGTTTGTCTCCTTAGCGCCTTTTTATTGTTGCTGTTTTTTGACTTCTTCCGGTTCTCGGTATCTCTTCCTCTTGTGCGCGGACCCATCGTGTGTTTTCCTGTCTGACGACCAACATTCGTCCCCCCGTTGAGTCTTTCTCCCTATGTGAAGAGTCTTCCATCTCTGTGTCCTCTTTTAGCACCCCCTTTCTTTTTGCTGTAACGTGTTTTTGTTTGAGCTGAGAATTTTAGTTCAGCAGGTTCCGTCCCCTATGAGTTCCTATTCAGCCCGGTGTTCTGGTCACTTGTTGGTCGGACTCCCCCCCCCCCCCCCCCATCTCTTCAAGTGTCGACACACAACCCGTCCTGGCCATCTCTACCCCCCCAGGCGACTCGGCTGTAGCGATCGCACTTTTTTCAGGCAGTCTCTCAGTTCCCCCCCCTGCTGGCCTCGTACCTCTACCCGTGTCGCCCGATTGTACGCTTGCCCCCATTTTTCCTTTTTTCCCTCTTTTTTTCCGTGATGAAGCCTGCCTGTTTTTTAGGTGTTTAACCCCCGCCCCCATCGCCCTGCCTTCTCTGAGCCATTGGTCCCAACTTTCCTTCTCAGGGGAGGGTGTCTTCACCCTCTCAATTGGGTAATACAGCCGGTGCCCCGTCCCCCCCCCACCCCTTCAGCACTTTGGAGTTCGCCTGCTGTTTTGTTTTTGGCACCCCCTGCTGGGATCGGGACTGTGATGGTTGAGTTTCCCACGCTCTCTTCTCGCCCGGCTGTGGGCTGGAATTCTGAAGGTACTCTGGTTTTTGTGCTTTTTTCCCCTTGTAAAGATCCTGAAGCTCCGATGCTTCCAACACAACCGTGATTCAGTTCTGACCTATCCAACGTGAGGCTTTTCCCCCCCCCTAACTGAGTTTTTTTTGTTGCAGCCCCCTCCTCTCACCAGCACCCGTCACCTCGAAGATTTGGTCACCGGCGTCTTGCGCCCCGCACACCCCTACCTCTCCCCGTAATCCCCCCGCGTGCTGCGGATTGCTTTCCCCTCGCAGAGAGGGGAGCGGACCCTGCTTTTTTTCTCCCTTTGACCAAACCTGGCGTAAATATTTGCCCCCCCTCTCAGTTTCCCGGGTGACGGCGGCAGTCGTGCTTCGTTTTTTTCGTTCACTAACCTCTCTCGGTCCCTCAACCTTTCCCTGTATCCACTTTCGCATCTCCTAGCCGATTAGCTCTTCGCACACCACTACTGAGGCAGTTTCACCCCAACCCTTTAGTTGCGGGCTGCGGGTCTACTCAGCGGAAGGGCACTTTCCCCGCCTCCTTGCAGCAGTTTATCCTCCCCACCTCAGCGCCTGATGCAAAATCAACTTTCTCTCTCGCGCGACGTGTTCATCCAAGTAGCTGACCTGTGTGGACCCACCCCATGGGCGGTGTTAACTAAAAAAACCAGCACCCTTTTATAGGCTTACTTCGTGATAGGGGGTGACCCTTAGCCTTGCTACCAGTTAATCACCCTCCTTTTTTCCTTCAGACAGTTTCTTTGTTTCAAACGCTCTCATGGACTTCTCTTTTTGAGAGCACCCGACCGTTCCCAGAGTTGACCTAGTTTGTCCCACGGATCAACCTAGTCCCCTGTAGATGTTTCTTTCCCCCCCGTCCTTTGAGGTTTGGCGGGCTTTTCTTTAAGACCCCCCCTCTGCTCAGGCCTTTTTTCTTTCCCGAATTGTTCATTCCCTCTCTCTCTTCCCTGTCTCCTCTTGTCTAAATTGAAGAACCTTCCCCTGTCTTCGGAACGCGTTTTTTTTCCGGCGATCCACCCCGCACCCTGCCGGCCTCCTGTCGCGTCCCATGCCCCATTGAGGACTTCTTTCTGCTCCCGTTTCGTGAACCACCAGCCCAACCCAAGCTCTCCGCCGGACCACGTCGCGTCTGCCCCCCCCCCGAACAGTGAGATGGTTTCCCTTTGCCCCTGTTTTTCCGAAAAAAGAACCACTCACCTCCCCCACGGCTTTCGTACCCTTTCCTTTTTCTGCAGAGGCTTGTCTTTTGGCGGTGTTGAGAACCCAGAGATTTAGACGTACCGTTTTAACCCTGGTTTTCTTTCTTTCCCTGCCTTATACCTCTGCCCGTTCTCTTATTCCAGTCCTTATGTTTTTTGCAACTATTATGGTCTTAGCCCTTCAGTTGCTGAATTTCAAGCGGGAAGCCCGTCCCACTGGATTTCCCTTCTTCCCTCTCTTCCCGTTGCCGCCTTTCTATGATCTGAAGGCAAGGCGGGCTCCCCCCCCTTCCCCCAGACGTTCACCTTTCCGATTCCTCCTTTTGTTTCCTCTGTCGTCAGATTCCCGTCTCTTGGTTATCAGTTTGTGCCGCGGCTGAGTACCCCCAAAGGGCGATTTACCAAGGGCAGGTTCCCTTTTTTTACCCCTTCGTCCCTCAAACTGATCCTCTTGAATTTTAGCGGTCACTTCACAGTCCCCTTCCCACCTATTCCCCCCCCTACTCTCCTTTTTTTTTTTGTTTTCAATCTGCGGGTTTTCCCCAGAGGTCTTTTGTTTGAGGTGCTTCGGAACATTCCCCCCCAAGTTCGTCTGTTGTTCTTTCACACCCTCGGTCGGCCCCCCCCCTTAAGCTACCTCGTTTGTTTTTCTGACCTTCCCAACTTTTTTTTATGCCCGGCTGGTGGAGTGCTCGTCAAACTGACCGAGGTTTTTTGGGGCGGACCCCACCAGAAAAGGTTTTTTTCGTTCCCCAGTGAACGCCGCTTTTCCCGTTTTGTCTTTCGCCCCCTGTCTTGAGCTGCCACAATTTTCGGCCTTGATGTCTCGGTTAAGTTGTGATGACCCTGAAACATTTTTTACGTCTTTTTTTTTCCAAGATAGTTCTTTCCTTTTTTGGTGACCAGACCATAGTTCTTGCCTTATTCAGACTGGGGCGCACGACTCTTATTGGTCACTACCCCTTCTTCATCTCCGGTCACGGTATTTCCTCAGTGCACTTGGTTTCCCGGCCAACAAAGTCTCCGCCAGTTTTTTTCTCTGAGAATTTTGAGAGTCATTTCTTTTTTCCTTTGCCTTTTTTCTCCTCCTTTTTCTTTTTCAGGACGGTTCTTTTTGTTTTTCTAACGTTCTTTTTGGCTGTTTTCATTGCTTCCCTTTCTTTGGCCTTTTTATTTTTTACTCCTGTGTCCACCCGGCCGATATTGCTCCCTTCCTTTATTTATCCACCGTGTCCCGTTCTTTATTCTTGCTTTTTTCGACCTATGCCAGGGTAATTTTACTTTCGCCTCACAGTCCTGCATTTTTGTTTTTTTGCCCTCTTCCCCTTTCTTTTGACGATACTACCGGTGACTTTTAGTAGGAGGTATTTGTTTCGCCCTCCCACCAGGCTTTGTACGTTCCCCCAAGAAGTTTTTTCGGCGGGGCTTTATGTGATTCTCGAGTCTGGTATCTGGTCCCCCTCGGCTTTGTTGCCTTTTTCTTTCTCCCCACACGTGTTCAACTTTTGTTCTTGCTTCCGTGCTTGATTCTTTCTAAGTAGCTCCAGGTCGTGCTGCTCTTCCTGATTTCGTGGTGTCTCCTTCGGGAGGTCGTAATCCCATCCCATTTGGATACGTTATGATTCGTCCTCAGACTTGCACCCCCTGTGATGACTTTTTTGCTTGTCGGGGTACCCTCGGACCCCCCACCAACACATTTTTTCTTTTTCCTGTGCACCCCCTTTTTGATGTGAAAGTGGGTCTTCCACTTGTCTCCCATACGTCCACCTTCTTTTACCTTTGATCGTTTGTCTCTTTTCTGATTGTCAAGTGCAAGTTCGTGTCCAGTGTGGTCCCCCCCCCTGTTACCTAACATTATTTTCTTGACCTCTTTATGGTCTCTTGCGGGATTGCTTTGTTTCCTTCCCCCCCCGACCTCACAACCTGGATTTTTCGGGCCTCTCTCCTTTCCGCGCCGTTAGCTGGG
>Ga0179593_1628392_pt1 | contig 11095 bp, 10 predicted proteins | sample CZODoug2_1_08_16_FD_185931 | JGI IMG/M metagenome (GOLD analysis project Ga0179593, IMG submission 185931) | Vadose zone soil fungal communities from Angelo Coast Range Reserve, California, USA - CZODoug2_1_08_16fungal (PacBio error correction) | ecosystem: Environmental > Terrestrial > Soil >... | reverse complement strand
TATCATTTTCTCCCTTGACCCCTACCGACCGCCTCTAGCGCGACCGGACGGTTTCCCGAGGGTGCTCCTTCAGTTTTCCCCACAGGTCTAGCTATCGCTCCATTCCGTTCATTGCTTCTTCACACCGCCTCCTCTCTTTCTTTGGCGTAGGATACTCAACGGATCCCATTTTTTCCCTTCCCCGTGTCCATGCCACCGGATCGTTTTTTCAATTTTCCTTGCGGGATCGGAGAGCCGACCACATCTTTCCCTTCCCGAGGAACAGCAAAACCCAGCTCTTCCGGATAGGGACGGTTCTCAGACTCGTAGAAGCGTTTTAGGAATGGTAGTCCCCTTGGGTGCCCCCTTGAGGGTCTATTCTCCCCTTAGATTAAAGTGCTGAAGAGCCTACATTTTTTTTATATCCCCCTTCGCACAGATTTAGATATGTCTTATCCCCCTCCTCTTCTTGAAAAATATCGTGAACCTGACCACGTTGGAATTTCCCTCTTTCCTTTGCAGTATGTATGGATTCTTTGATAGATTTTAGCCCTTAAACCCTCGAATTAGTTGATTCCGAGTCTTGAGAAAATTGGCGGATTCTTTCTGAACTTGTTTAGCGGTGCGTTACATAATCCCTTCTTGGCCCCTTCTTCTACTCGTACTTCTTTTTTCGCCGCAAAACTCCCCGCTTTTTTTGTGATAGATGACTCTCCGCACGAGCGCCAGACCCTATTCATCGCTTTATGCCTTCCCTTGGCAATATGTTCCTAAATGCACCCCCCTTATGTTGCATCTCTCGAGATCTGGGAGGATTACTCTCGGCCTCCTCCCATGATACCCTAGGGCAGATAATTCTTTCCTTTTTTTTTTTGTTCTAGACCAGACCGATCTTGCTAATGGGATGCTCAGTATTTGAGGCCTGAACCTTATTATCTCTTTCCTCTTTATGGGTTATTCGCTTCCTTCCCCAGTAATGCCCATCTACAGCCTTTCTTTCATCTCTTAACCCTCTCCTGGTTTTTAGTCTCATTTTTTTTATGTTTAGTTGCCACTCCCCCTCCTGTGAGCTGACCCTGCTACCTCTCTTCTTCGCTCTACGGGCAATAGGTGGGTCAGCCCACTTCTCACCTCCGCTTCAAAAGACCTTTTCATCCAGCTAGATGCCACCCCTAAGTATGTCCATACCTTTGGGCTCGGTTCGTTCGTTTTTCTTCTTTTTTCCTGTGGTAGCCAGGCGACCTTCCTTCGGGTCTCTACCCCATCTTTTGACCGTGTTCCTATAAGACCGGTTTCTCTTTCCCCTTACCACAAACCGTCCGTTTCCCCCTGAAAACTATTGCCCTTTAGCGCGTCGTCCTTACCTTTCCTGTCCACACGGCGGCTCGACCTTTCCGCTTTTTTCCCAAGCGGCCTCTTTTTCCTCCTCGGACGATATTTAAATCCCCTTTTTTTTTATGCTTCCCTTTCGGCCACCACGTTGGCTCCTCCCCGACTCCCGTGGCTAGGTCGGGTTCTCCCTTTATTCTTCTTCCTTCTCCATTTCCGCGCAGGGCTCCGGTCCCCTGCCTTCCACTTTTCGCCCTCCCTGGCTCCCTGCGGTTCGCTCTCCCCCCTTTTGTACTTTAAACAATCCCCCCCCTTTCAGCGTTTATTGAGGTAAAAGCTAACACCTCTCTAGCCTTGACTCTTTCCTTTTAAGCGCCTTCGGGTCTCCTCTATTTTTCGGTTCGACCACTCTTTCCGAAACGCACAAATTCCACACATTTGGATCCATTATGTCCCTTCCAGGTTGCAGACCTTTGTAAAGATATCCTTCAAATCCCCTCCCCCAAAAGCCGGATGGTCAGGCGGCTTTTCAAGGTCCCCTTCTTCACCGAATTCTCTCAACTTTGACTTCTATTTCTTTCCATGGAGAAGGCCGTCCGACTCCCCTTTGAGTTCTGACTACTTAACGAGATGTAGTTCCCCGTCTTCGTGTTTAACGCAATGTTCTTAAACTCTAGAATTTCTAACCCACTCCTCCTTTCCTTCCACGGTTCTTCTGGTTGACGGGATTTCTTTTCTCTTCAAGCTTTTTTTCACGCGTTCTGTTGTGTCACTTCAGTAAGTGCGGAAACGCAGGCACGTCCTTTTTTTCTAGACCTCTTCTGATTCTTGCCAATTACTGCCCTTTATTTTTTTTCCCCCTGAGGGCGCCAATTTCCAATCTACCTTTTGAATATCCTCCGTTTTCTGTTTTTTCTCCTTGAAATGGTCTCCCCTTTCTTTTCACCCAGCTTCCGCGGGAAAACCTCTCTAAGGTTTTTTCCCTTCCCCTTTGAGTGTTGCGTTCGAACACCCCTCTTCCCCCCGAATTTTCTTACGATACCCGCACCTCAAGACAGACCTTTTAAACCTGCTTTTTTCCTCTCGGTTATAAGCGTCTACTACATCTCGTAGTTTCCATCATTTCCTTCCTATTACAAAACTGGAACCCCTTGTGTGGCCTCCTCTTCTTTAGCCACTTCCCACACTGCGGCGTGGAATTTCAAAGTTCTTTGATTCCTTTTTTGACTTCTTTTCCTTCTTAAAACTTGATGGCCATCGGTTTCTTGGTCTTTGCTTTCTTCCCCGTCTTTGGTCCTTACCCGCCTTCCCCTCCTTCCTTTTTCATGAGTCTGCGATTCCCATGTTTCTCTTTTGTTAGTAAGAGTCTTTTGTAGACTCCGCCTCCCTCTATGCCAAGACCACATGCGACTATTTCCGGTCCCTGCTCAATAGTGGTTCCGCCTCGTTTACCACCTTCCCCCGACAATCGCTACGAGAAACGACTTCCGCGCGTGGTTTTACCAACCGTTTCCTCTCCCTGGGAATCTTTGACTCTTGCACCCTCTATGTTCCAAGCACATTCTACTTTTGTCCTGTCGGCTCCCCCCTTGTTGGGCCGAACGTTTTTTTGCTTATCCACCCACCACCTCGGTCTTTCCTTCTATCTGCCTTTGCATTCAACCGCGGCAGCTTGTCTCTTCCCGGCACTGCTTTTCCCAGAGACTTCTTTTCCCAGGCCTTCTTCTTTCAGCTTCAGTAGTAGTGTGTTCCCGCTGGCCCCTCCTCTTTTGGCAATATGAGGAAAACGGTTTTGCTATTAAGACTTTACATCTTTTTGAGCAACGATCACCCAGCTGCATGTCCCCGACGAAGCGCGTAAAAGTTGCAAGAAAGATCAGCCCCCCCATTTCCTTTTCCTGATGGGCCGCTTTTTAACCCCGGCTGCCTGAAAGTCGCTTTTATTTCTCCTTTGTTTCAATTCGTTTGACCTCTTTTCCTCTCGCCACTCCGAGGAGCAGTTGCGTTAGCTAACGGCGCACTTTTACGTGCAGCTCCCATTTTCTCTCTGACTCCTCAAACCTCCGGGCTTTCCCTTTTTAGTAAATCTTCTCTCCTGATCCCAGGGCTGGGAAGCTGTACTGCCCTTGGCCCCTCCCCCGGTCCCCCCAAGATCAGCTTCTCTGGGGCGTACTAGGCCTTCGCTCGTTTCTGCGTCTCCACTGAATAAGACAAATGCCTCCCTACTCCCCTTTAGGTAGTTGTTTCCGCGCTTGTTCCGCACAGATCGCACATCCCTCTTAGCGGAATTGATCCTTTATTCCTTGGGCTGCCTTACGAGGTCTCGAATGAATTCTCTTCAGGTTCTTCTGCTCATGCGTTATCTTGCCCAGTTTTCCTCCTCTTCGGTTTTCGAGAACAACGACGAGTCGTGATACACTCTTTTCCAAGAGTTGTCTTAAAGAGGGGAGATTAACTAAATTCACCCCCTCAGCTCCTCAGTGCGCGAATCTTTTTTTCCAGGTCCCAACGGACAAGTGACTCGACTTCTTTTTTCAGTTCGACTTCTTCCCTTTGTTGCATTCCTTCCAAGTTAATGGAAAACCCTTGGGCTTCTATTCTCTATCTGCGTTTTTCACCCCTTCTCCTGCTTGTACCAGCCCAAAGCGTACCAGCTTTTGCGCTTCTCGCTCCTCGGTCCGGCCGCATCTGCATCCCCCCATTCTTAGACGCACTTCTCGCCCGGGAGACTACCATTCCAAAACATTCTGTGTTCCGTATCTCCTAAGAAAGTCCCCTCCCGTTTTTTTCAGTTGCTGTCTCTGGGATTTTTTTTGCCATGGTTTATCGGCCTCCGATCAAGCCACGTGCCAGTTTCCCCGCCGTTTTTCCCATTCCTGCGGGCCGAAAGCACCTTTTTTTTTGATTTTCAACAGTCCGTTTGGATTTTTAAGAAGTAATTCCCACCCCCCTCCCTCGGAATGACTCTCCTTCTTTTGGTGGGACCCAACCCCCGTCCTCAATGGCAATGCTTTCCTGTCTCTGAAGAGTTAGGTTTCCCAGTTTTCATAGAAAATGAAGCCGTTTCCCTCCGCCCGATTTCCCCTCCTTAAGTTTTTTTTTTTTTGAGAGAGCGTTTTATCTTTTTCTCTTCGCTTCTTCCTTTTCTATGCACGACCCCTAAGATACTACTTTTGATTCATACTTTGCCCTTCCCAAGAAGGTTCCCCTTTTTCTTTTTCCTCCCTTTTTCCAAAACGAGCTGCAGAAGTCACGAATTAGATGTTGGCTTCCACAGGAAACAGCAAGCCCTCGGTAGGTCCCCTTTCTTCCCCCTGTTCTTTGCGCGCCTTATGTTTGATTCCCCGGTTAACTGGCCGTGCGGTATTAAGAGATCCGCTTCCCCCCCCAGCCGACCCCCTTGTACCGTAATTTCGAAAAGCCACCCTTTTTTGCCTGAGTATGCTTCTAGCTCCGAGCTTACCTGCTAACTTCGACTTGGCTTTCTCCGGTTGCGTGAGACGATTTTTTTCTTGAGCATTGAGTCCCCCTTGTAAGCTTTCCTCTCGCTGTCGTTGCTTGATCCCTCCTAGAAAGCTTTTCGTTTCTTCTCTATGGTTGCCCCTCTCCGTGCATTCCCCTGTTTTCTGGCCCAGTTCAATGATAAGTGCCTATCTGACTCTTTTCTTAGCACTTAAAAGCTTTCGAGGCTTTTGATTACGATCTTGTTGCCCTCTGCGGAGCAATGGTCCCTGTAAAGTTATCTTTCCCTCTTCTTTTACATTCTATTGAAACTTAGGCTCCTCCCCGTTTCTTCATTTTGAACAGACTAAACCTTCCCCATGCGACCTTTTTTCCGCTTCTCCGATGGTCTGTGCTTTCCAGTTTTCGACAGAAGTTATTCTTCCTTTCCCCCCTTCGTCATGCGCGCACAATTTGCCAATAAGTTCCTATCAAGTCCTCAGATCTTTCTAGAAGATTACTGGGGTGAGCTTCCCGTGTCGCCCCCCCAAATGACTGGATTATCGATCACTCTTTCGTTCTTCTTGAAGCCCTGTTACCCCCCGCTTTTTAGCCCTCTAGAGATGCCGATTCTCCCCGCAGAGGATCCTAGCCTTTCTTTTTTTTTTTTCGTCGGGCCGCTGCCAGGGATCGGATTTATTCTCTCTGTCCAATCCCTTATCGCCTTTTCTCTTAAACCACCAGTTGGTAGGAGGGTAAGCATCCTCCCTTTTTTGAGATGACCTTGAGAGTTTGCTTTTTTTCGATAATAAGATTGCCTATTCCCAGTTTGTTTCCGCATCGCCATGACCCTCTTTATATTTCAGCATCTTCCCTCCACTCTTCCATCTCTAACTCCGGAAATGTGTTTTATTCCTTTCCACGTTTTTGACGCGAGTGCGGAAGATGTTTTCCGCGCTTGCCCGTGGTTTCTCGGATCTCGACCACCTAGTGAGGTACCTCTGCCTATTCAGACCGGGTTTACATGCCCAAAAAACCCTTCCCTCGAACAAATAATGATCCTTTCAATTAGCGAGCATGAAGGTCTTACGGACCCTGCTTAAGAACTCTCAGTTGCAGGCTATCCACCCCTTTGCTTTTTCGCAGCGGCCCTCTTTCCCCAATAGCACCGCGTTTTTTTTTGATGATTAGAAACGTGGCCCCCCTTTTTGATAATCTCTCGAAAATATCATTGACTCAGGTTGAGATCCCTCCCTTCCTTTCCCTTTCAGCCGCCTTTCGGCCCCACAATTTCCTCCCCCCCGTGTACCCGGCGAGTCCGAGGTCGCTGTTCTTCTTTGTCGACCTTCAACATCTTTCCTTTGCCCTTTTTGAAGTATTTTTGACCTATTTCCCTCCCACTTGCTTGATAAGAGGAAGGTTTCTCGTCTTCGATCCCCTCATCAGATTGGTCAGACATCCCGCCCTTTTTTCCTCAAAAATTGCCCCCTCTTTCCCCCGCTACATTTTGAAGGAGAGGAAAAGGACGTCCTCTTCCTCCTATCCCCCCAAGATTCTTCCCCCTGCTCCTCTTTTCATAATTTTATCAAGGTCAGAACCGCAGAAATCCAAAGTCGAGTGTTGTTCTTCCGTCGTATTTCATCTTCCATTCATCCCTTAGGAGAATTCAGGTCTTTCTCTTTACCTGTCGTAGACAAGTCGTCCTGATTTCACCCCCAGAATGTCAACCTTCCGGTTTTTTATGGGACTGGGTTCTTCTCCCGCTTCAGGCTAAGGAGAGTGCTTTTCCTGCCATCTTAACTCTTTCTTTCAAGAACCCTTCCCCCAAAATTTCCCCCGCAGGTTAGCTTAACGGTGGAAACCCTGGTCGAAAATTTTCATCTTCCCTTGTTGTTTTTCTCTCTCTCTTGAAACGAACCCTCGTTCCTCCAGTCCCTCTTTTCTTGAAGGTGGTCTTCCAGGCTTTTCCCTGCTTGCATTTGCACCCTACACGAGGCCGTCCCCCCGAGAGGGTCTTACTACTCCCTCCTCAGCCCTTTCATTTTCAGGATGGGGTTAATCGACGGCTACGATTTTCTACTACCTGCGTTTTCCGCCCCGCAGTATCCCCCTTCTGGAACTCGATCGCGCCATTCCACCTCTTAGACGGGGAAGTGAAATTTGACTTGTCGTTCCCCTTTCTTTCCTGTTCAGGATGCCCCCCTTCTCTTTTCCCTCAGGTTTTTTTTTTTTCTTTAGGAACTTAGCGTATGGTTCCTTCTTCCTTCCCTTTTATGAGTTTTTCCCAAAGTTTTTTTTCGTACGCGGATGTTCCGTTTAAAGACTGAGCCGCAATTCCTTATTATTCTTTCCTTTAAATAGTGTTCAGCCTTCCATGAAGCATTTTTGACCTTTTGTCCCGACCCCTCTCTCTCGAGAACCGTACCGCGAGGGTATCCCTTCGCACCTTCCGCGCCCGTGGATCTCCGCCGCTAAGGCGCCTCTCTTAGTATTTTTTTCCCTCAATCCCTTTTTAAGGAGCAACTCCGGAGAGTCACAAGTGTGGGCCCGCCCGTTATCTCCTACAAACCCCTCGTGCTCCCTAGTCGGACGATTAGGCATTCACCCCCCTTCTCGTCTTGGTCCGACATACCGGTCTGTTAGGCCACTTTGTACATCGCGTGCTTTACATGCTTCGCGCTTCCCCAGTCTTTTTTTCCACTTGCCTCCTCCCTTGACGCAGTGGCCTACTATTATAGTACCTAGTTAACCGTTTAGCCCTCCTAAAGCCCCTGGTTCGCATTTCTCAGATCGACGCCGCCGAGTCCTTGACCTGCGCGCCCACCGTTCTTCTTTAAAGAGACTTAGATTGTTTTCTTTTTTCCTGCACGTTTTTCCCAGCGGCTTTTTTTCCTCAATTTCGTCTAACCCCCGTCTCCCGTAGAGTAACTCCTCCTCTCTTTGCCCCCGTGCAGCTCAATTGCTAACCCCCGACGGGTCTCATTTTTTCCTGGTCGTTCCTTTTTCCTCCCTACCCAACTCAGGCATTCATCTGCCGCACTGGGATAAGGGATTGAAGTAGTACTGCTAAGACATTCGACCTCCCTACTGCGCTGAAGCCCCTTCCTTCCTGTTTTTTTTCTTTCATCTTTCCTTCGCTTAGTTCGTTTGTATACTGAATTCCCCTCCCCCACGCATTCCCGTAAGTTTTATTTCGTTTGTCGGCCCTTCGAATTGACGTGACGCTTTCCCATGATCGACGCTCTCCAATAGTTCTCTCTTAACTTATTTCCCCCTTGTGAGCCGCACGAGGGAATATATGATGGTCAGATGAGTCCCTTTGCCCCCTTCCGAGCAATCTTTTCCAGCAGGTCATCCTAGGTGTGTTGTCCCGCGTCCGCAAGAGCTTACAAGTAGGCGGTGTGTTAACTTTGCTCGCTCAGCTCCCCCGACATTCATTCCCCTTCCCCTGCCGACTTCTTATGCTAAGAACATCCTCGGCGTCAAGAAAACCCAATTCCGTCAATTCCTCCAGATACTGTCACTCCATTAGACGGCCTTTGATTTAAGTGAATAACTTTTCTGATCTTATCTCGCCGTTTTTTCATCCTTCTCCCCTCTACAAGAAAAGTCTCCAAGCTTCAGTTGAGCGTGCCATCTCTGCCCTCTCTCATATGCACTTTGATCTCAAGTCTCCTCCCTCTCACCCCCGGAGGACTACTGCCTACACCATCTCCGGGTTGAGAGTCGTATTCTCCAGACTCAGCGTCTCGGCGACTCTTGCTGCTCCTTGAAGTTGTGTTGTAGAAATGTTTTCGATTCCTCAGTGCAAGTTATACTCCTGCTCGTCCGGCTTAAGACCCCCCAAATTCATTGCGGAGCCTGAGAGATAAGCCCTCAGCTTGTGGCTCCCTTTTCTTTCAGTATAAACAGCTAATTCGGTCCCCGATGATCCCTTGGTTGGGGACAACCCCATCTGTCCTCAAATTTGAAAATGATTGTAGAAGTCCCAGGTCGCCTTGAATTTACTTCTTTGTCAAAGGTATGAACTGCAAACTCCTACTTCTTTTCCTTCCTATATATCTTTAATACTAAGGTCTTTGTGCCCTTCCATTTATCAGTGCGTTAGATTCTGCTTTTATCTTTCCAACTTCACCTACCACAAATTCCCTATTCGAAAGCGGAAGCCCGATAACTCTTAAGTCTTTCCTCATGGTTGCTTTTTTAGTTACTCGCAGCAGAATTGACTTGTTTCTTTTTTAATCTTTAAACATCCAGCCGCTCAATTTTTTACTCTCAAGTCCAGGAGGTTCGGGTCTCTTCTCCCACCCGATCTCCCAATGATTCTTCCCCTCTTTGGGTTTATTTGAAAACCGGTCGTTTCCGACGTTTTACCCTCTCCTCCGAGAAAAGAAGGTTGACTCCCCCCCAAGCCTCCCCTTACTCAAAAAAGAGTTCGCCGAGAGTTGCTTTCTTTTTATCCTATTTTTACCGGCACCCGATTAGAAGCTTGTATTTCATGTCTCGGTTTCTTTGTGATTCGTTCTAGACGAGAATTGAGAATCCCTTCGCTCCTTCTCGTCCGAGAATGCTTCATTATCCCTTTCGCTTTCTCTTAGGGGTGACTCGATTGATTCCCCCCCGATATAGTGCATATAAGCCCTTTTGTCTTCAAGTCCATCCGAGCTTGTTATGATTGGTCGTCCACTCCCCCGCCTTCCCCTTTCCTTGTCTTTTTCTGATAGATGATTTGGAGCTCGTCTGTCCACGTCCCATGGGACCTTGGGGACTTCTGCGTTCCCCTCCTCTCTTTGACCTTGAGGATCTCCTGTAGTACGTTTGTCCCCCGAAAAATCATCTCTTTTCCCGTCCCTCCCCCCCTCTACCGCTGGAGCCACTGCACGCAGCTCTAAGGCTTCCGTTCTTCCTGCGACACTTTTCATAAGTCTCAAGGCCGCGCAGACTTGCGAGGTAATGCGATCCGGGACTTGCCGTTTGACTCCATGCTATTCTCAACTCTTCCCCGATACTGAGGCCTTTTTCTGTTATTTAGAATGACCGAAACTGCTCTCACCCTTATGCATTCAGGACTCTCCGCAATGGACTCGCTTTGTCTTTCTTCTTGGCCGATGAAGGGGATCGGCAGCAGGACCTTCCCCTACCTTATCCAGCCGGCCATAGCTGCCCATTCATCGGTGGTCTTGTTGACTCTTTTTTCTCTGCACGTTAGTTGAGGAATTGATCTAGTGAAAATGCTCCTCTACTTCTTTTCGTGCCTTCCTTCTCAACCCAGCCCTCTTTCCCAGCGACTTTAGTCCTCCGGACCCACCTCCCCGGCTATTTTCTTCATCAATTTGGTTTCTGGTCGGGGCACTTTGAAGCGCGGTCTCGGAGCTGGTCGAACTTCCCTGCTCCAGTGTTTCTCTCTGAGTGCTCGACCCCACCGTCTTCCCAATGCTATAAGTGACTTTTTTTTTCATCACCATGCTTTGACCAAAGAAGGCGACGCCAACACTTGACTCCTTTGACCTGCAGAGAGGCCTGTCCTGGCCTCTGTAATAGTTTTGCCCGATCCCTTGGTCGGATCAGCCGGCCGATGGCTGTGAAGCCCGGCCTTTTTACATTTCCTGTTGTTTGGGTTGATTTGCTGCGCAACTCGACCCCTTTTCTAGCTCCCGACCTTTAGGTCTTTCCTCATCTTCCTTCTCCTCATTACGCTCTTCTTCGATTTTTCCTCGTGCGGACAACAACGCTGCATTAACCTATGAAGGAGGTATAGAGTCCTTCCTGTCCCTCCTATTACTTAGCACGAGCTTCCCCCCCTATTATACTTCCAATTTGTTCTATTTGATTCTTCGCAGGGTTGCATTATATCTGTCTCGTCCTCTTTGAACTCTTACCCGAACAGCCCCCAACAATTTACTCCCCCCCTCATGAAAAACTTCTCCCGGTTTTTGTCCATCTTTTTGTACCCTCCTTTATAGTTCCTCAAGAGCAAACTCCCCCCCCCCAATCTCCCTATGGCCAGTTTATCTTCATCATCCTTCTTTTTCAGCACTTCTTAGACACCGCCTGATACGTTCCCTTGAAACCCCTCCGTCCTTAAATTGCTCCTCCTCGCATCATCATTGTTCATGTTGAACTTCGCTCCACTGTAACAGTTAATTCTGACCGCACTGTAGTTTCGCAAACGCTAGCAGCGCTATTCCCTGGCCCCTTCTTTTGCTGTAGTTGGGGAGTGCGTTTCTAAGACCCGTTTTTCGCGTGTTGTTCGGTTCTTCTTTTCCCTCAGGCCCTGCATTATGAATACCATTCCCAACATTTTCTGCCCTATGTGTGAACCTCTTTTCCTCCCCCCCCAGTTTAA
>Ga0179593_1444023_pt1 | contig 11095 bp, 6 predicted proteins | sample CZODoug2_1_08_16_FD_185931 | JGI IMG/M metagenome (GOLD analysis project Ga0179593, IMG submission 185931) | Vadose zone soil fungal communities from Angelo Coast Range Reserve, California, USA - CZODoug2_1_08_16fungal (PacBio error correction) | ecosystem: Environmental > Terrestrial > Soil >... | reverse complement strand
CCCCACACCAAGCGACCTTTTCGATTCATATTTTTGTCTTTTTAATATTAATCTTAAGCGTTGTTTAGAAGTTCCTCTCTCCCCGGAAGATGTATTTTTTTACGACCTGATCTTTCACATCTTACGATGCCGATTAACTTCCCCCACCCCCCCAAAGACGAGAAGGAGAGTTAATCAATCAGCAGCAATACCCCCCGCGCGCCCCGGATTTTTTTTTCGTGATGTTTAAGAACACGATTCTTCCCTCTGCTAGGGGATCGTTCAAACCTTTTTTTCTGTTGAAATTTTAGTGTCCCTACTGCCTCCCAGGCCCGGTTTCGGTGCCCTCGTGAATTGATGCACGCTTCATCAGAACCCAATTCTGATTCCCGCAAAGTAGACTCTATGTTCACTATCTGCAGCATGCCACCGACAAACAAGTACGGCGTCCTTGAAATTCGACCGACCGAATCATACCCCCCCCCAACAGATCCGCCATGGTGGCTTCCTATAGGCTTTCCTCCTCAATTTCTTATTCAGACGAATGTCGCTTTAGGTGATTACCGCCGTTTGCCCTTCCCAATCTGGTCCTCCGGAAGATACGGTATGTTTTTTTCCCGACCCCTCCGTTTCAACCGTTTATGCCCTCCGCATGATAATTGAACCTTCCAGATTTTAAGAACAGCATTTCATGAGCCCTTTTAGCCCCGGTGACTTCTGGCCGGTCTTGCCAGGTAACGATCTCCCTACTGGATTTTAACCAGGTCACTTCCTGACAAGCGCTTGAGACGAATAATAATAATATTTCCTGGCCGTGAAAGCGTTTCTTCGACCGATGGTGGCTCCCCCTTTTCCCCCCCCCCTGATGCAGCCTCAACCCTCTCTCCTACCATGCAGATTCGTGGATCTATCTTTATCAAAGCGCAGGTCCGAGGCTCGTATCTCTGCCATGGCTTTCAACTCCTTAAGAGTACTCGTCCATTTGAAATTGACAGTCCGGCATATCGACACACGTTCCTCCTCTTCGAGTTCCTTCCACGGAGTTCGGACTCCCACTTTCGTCAGGTTCCTCCCCTCCTTTCAAGACCATGAGTGGACGCCGTAACCACTTCTTCTTGTGTCATCTTTCCCCACCGCCTTGGCTTTTCTGTGTTGAAGCTTCCGAACCCGACATCCCGGGTCCTTTTCCCTCTTGATTTACGAACGAGTAATCTCCGCCTAGACCCGTGCCCTTCTGTGCCACATGGACAATGACCATCCCATAGCCGCTCCGTTCCTGTCGTCACACCAGATGCTTCTAGGAACCCTTTTCCCCTCGCAGGCCCCCTTTTTTCATTAACCCCCCTTGCAGAAAACCAAATTTCCCCCCCCCGCTGGTTCCTTCCCCCCATAGACAGACGGCGTCCGCTTTGCTAGTGGTTTGTATGAGTTTCCCTGTTAAATCGAGACCCCTGTTCTTTTTGTCGTATCGCGTTGCCCCTATTTTTTTTTATCCACCCTCCCCTCTCCGTTCGATGGGAGAGGTTACCATTCCACCCGCAAGATTTTTCCTCTCCCCATTGAAGCGCTCAATCACTCGCCTCGACGCCCCCACCCCCCGGAGGATCTAGTCCGTTTCCCCCCTAAGGTTGACCTTTTCCTTTCCTGATACTCCTTTCAGTCTCTGCTATTCCAGGACTTTCCCCTGCACCGATCAAAATCACCGTCTAATGCCCCCCACTCCCCCCCCCCATCGGTTCTCCCCCCCCCCCGGGGGCGGGCGCGGTGCGTGTACGTGACTGATATTTTTAGCTTTCCGGATGCCCGCTTTTCGGTTTTCTCCTCTGATCAGAGGTGTGCAGCGGCCGGCTATTCATTAAACACCTCCCTGAGCTTTCCTGTCGACAGGCTTCCTTGATCCCCCAAGTCAGCATGCATCAATTTGTCAGGGCTGATTGGGCGATTTCCAGCCCAATATCGCATCGCACGGTTTCTTCAGGCTGCCTTTTTCCCTAGGTCCTTCTTGCTCGGGGCGCCGCGCACACCAAACCTTAAAAAAAACCGGATTAAGGATAACTTTTGCTTTTTGCGAGTCTATCCAGCGTGTCCTAAGCTTCGTCATGGTCTTTTTTTTCGTCCCGAAGCTGGATGGTTTGAAAGAGTTCCCAACACCCCCTTTTTCCCGCTAACAATGGAGAAGAACCCCCCGTACCCGTAAGGAAAGTTCCCCTGTCCGTGCACCCAGATGCCTAATCTCCCTTCGTGGTTTTTTAGAGAGATTAGTGTTTTAGCATTTTCCGTTCCCCGTACAGGTTGCTCGCCATTGTGGGATTTTCCATGGATTTCTCTTACCCGACAGATTTTTCCGTCTACATGACGACGGCACGATAGACTTCTGAGCTCGAGCTGGTTTTTTTTGGGTCTGCTTGGATTTGTGCTCGGCACGGAGATTTCTTCTTCAATTCAGAATCAGCCGATCAAGAGCGGTCCTGATGCGCGATTATTTCGCCTCACCGCCCATTGCTGCGTTTCTTTCGGGGTGGTTGCGATCTCCTTTGGTAATTTTTTCTTTACCCTCCCCCCACCCTCCCCCGTCGTCCAGCCTCTACGGTTTTTTAAAGCGGCCGCTTTTCCGGATAGCCTCCGTGTCCCCGATTGCTCCGCGGCGGACCAGACCACTGGGCATCCGTGACCTTCAGTAGTAGGTAGACCCAGATTGAGTGCCCGAAGTACCCGACTAAAACGGGCTTTCTTGAGAGTTTCCTTTACGTACATTAATTCCCGAGATTCCAAATGGAGAGCGTAGTCCATGCGTTGTGTCCCGACCGGCTTTTCTTCGCCCCCTTGCGGAATTGGTCGCTCTTTAGAATTGTCTGCTATCATTTCCCCTTCTTTGTAGTTTACGTGACAATCTGGGGGAGTCCCGTCATCGAAAGGATCTTTTGTTTCCGATAATGAAATCAGTCACCTCCCAACAAGACTTATCGATTTAGACCCTTCCCCCTCTAACTTTTACCCTATACAGACTTACTCCGTCTCTCTTGGAGATGGGATTTCCTCGGTTTACGAGTTTTTTTTTTCCATGGTTCACCGGGTTGTCCGGCGCTGAATGGGTACCCCTTATTTTTTTTCCTGACACTGCCCTTTCGGATAGCTTAGTGCTGCTTTTCTGCCCGCCCCCCCCTTCCGTTCGTCTCTGACGTGCGTGTCTCCCTTATCGACCCAACTTCACTATTAGTTGCTGGATATGCGCCAATCCGTTTTTTTTTTTTTAACAAGCCACTTGGATAGTGCCAAGCATTCCCGTGGTTTCGCTCATGTCGGGCCCCCTGTTCGTTTTCTACAAGTTTTTCTTCTTCCCCTAAAGTCGGTACAAGACTCCTTTCGGTTTCCGGAACTCGATCTCACGATCGCATGCCGAGGTTGATTGCATGGACCCTCTCTCAGGATGGCGCCTTGATCTTGAACTTGCATAATTAGCCTTATCTTAAATTAGCGCTGTCGCGATAGTTCTGGACGAAGTTCACGGTTTTTGAGGATGGTGCTCACTTCCCCGGTTCCCGTTTTGCCGAAGACTGCTCCTCGTCGTATTCCGAAATCGATTCGCCCTGCCGCGGCGGTGCGGTTCTTATTCCCCCTCTGATGATAATTGTTGTGAAAGCGAGAGTATTCGCTCGGCACCGACTTTTCAGTGCCCCCAGTTCCTTTTATTCCTCCTCGAATGATTTCTGTTGTTCTGAACTTTGCCTTGGTCCCACTTCGCATTGGCCTTCGTGTCTTCCACTGCGTGGCTTTCCCAGACTTGGCCACATCATCAAGGACCCATCCAGGAGGACTTGTTCCCTGGCTGCGGCCAATGAAAAGCCGCCATTCGGTATTAATCCAGTGGCCGTTTTTCAACAGTCAGAGTCCCGACAAGCCGGACTTGTCTTTATTTTTGGAGCGGTAGTGCTATCGGCCTCCCTTTACCTACTTTTTGCCGAGGGACGTTGAGGTTACGACGCACTGCGTGAACCCCCCAATGCGGCGACTCTTTGACTTTCCCCCCGGACTTGGTCCTGATTCTTACTCCGTTCAGCGCACTCGACCTCTTCCCCTGAACCGCGGCACTCTTAAGGCTTCAAGGACTTGTTTTTTCACCACCCCAGTTTCTGATCGTGTACCCTCGCTACGGAAGAAGCGATTCTTTTCCTAGAAAATATCCTGGGTTTTTTTTGGAGACGACGCGCGGCATGCTTTCCCTCCCCTATGTTCCATCGCGGTTTTCGTTTATATCAGCTTCAGCTGATCTTTCCCGGATGGTTTTCTCCCTACCCTTCCTACAGGGCGGAGTTGCTAATGTGCAACCTTGACCATATTCAGCTCAGAGCCAAAAATTAAGAAGTAGAGGGTGTATTGCGGTCTCTCCCCCCCTTTTGGTTCTCGAGCGCCGTCCCCCACTTTCGATTATTTTGTCTCGGCTCGTGACAGGCCTCGGTGCCTTTGAGCCGGCCTCGCTCTACGCCGGAAGGAGTTTGAGCTTTCCTCTTTAGACTTCAGCTGCCGCGCGCTCCTCCAACACCCCCCGCGAGGACCGTAGGAGGGAAGCCCCCCATAAGCATCCCGCCTTTTCCTTTTCAAACACAAAGGATGTCTGGTGCGTAGTTCCCTATCGCTTGTCGATTCTTTATTTCCACGATCTCAACCGTGGTCTGTTGCGACCTCCTACCAGGGGATTAAATCGGACTCTAAGAGTGGATATGGACCTCGTAGATGTTCTCTTTTAACAGATATCCAGCATGAGAACCCATTCTCCGGACTTTTGCGCTAAATCGCCCCCTCTGTCCGCGCTGCCGGCCCCTTTCAAACCACACACTCCTCTTCAAGTTTCTCCTTTTCAAGGCTTCTAGCCCTCAATCTCCCCGTCTAACTGCGGAGCTAGATGGCTCCTCCTCCTAGAAGAATGCGTCCTTTTTCCTTTGCGACAATCCCGTTCCCTCCATCCTCATTTCCTACTGCGGTTGGGGATGGCACTTACCCACCGGGAAGTTTTCAAACCGGTGAAAGGCACATCCCCCCCTCTTCTCCTTTTCAACCTGAGTAGATGTTTTTCTTTTCTAAACGCATGCAGTCGAGCTTCCCCCGACTTATTTGCCGTTCGGATCTCCCGCACTAACGACATACCTTCCCTCTGATTTTCGCCCCCTTAGACTCCGTCTAGGCACGAAACCTTTTTTTTCCCCCAGGCTTGCATGTCACGTCTCTTCTGGCCCTTTCTTTTTTGTCTCGGGATTGGCGGCTACACTTCAAACGAGCGCTAACCATCATACCCGTCAAGAAATGATCTTCTTGACCCATGATCTTACTCCCTCCCCCTTCGCATCATGGCCCCTCAGGAGATGCGAGATGCCCCTTTTTTTTCCTTGATAAGCCAATCCCTACGAGGAGATGTCATTGAAGAACCTTTCGGCCTATCGTTAAACACGTTCTTTTGTCTCTCCTCTTTTTCCCCTTTTCCCAATACCGAGCGGGGCCCCCCTCACCAACTTAGGGAATAACGTTTCCTGCACCTCCATTTTTTAAGAAATTGAGACCTCACCACTGTCCTGCCCCAGTGCCCCCCCTCATTTCTGCTGTGTTTTACTCTTTTGCCAACGCCCCACCCTCGAGAAGATCTCGTGATAGATCCCAAAACTTCACCTCCGTCATTATCCTCCCTCCCCACCGTTGGCCGGCGGTGAAAAGAAAACATCCCGTACTCAGATCCGTCAGTTCATTTTCCAGCCCCCTACCTGGATGACTATGATGACCCATTCACTCTCCCTGGAAAAACGCGATTTCACCACTGGTCCTCCCAGGAATTACGCGGGGGGACCTACCCCCACATCTCAAGAACCTTTCCTCCTTTTGCTCGGGTTAGCTTGTTTTCGAGGTTAATTCGACCCTTCTCCCCGTTATTGTCGAGTTATCTCTTCCCATAATGATAGTACCCCCCTGACTTTAGAGTACGATTTCGCTTCCCTTCCCCCCAACCGCGCCCGACCTTTCCAAATGAGAGCCTTGCTCGTGCTCTCCACCTCATCGCGGCGGTCGCCCCCTCTACAAAGCCGGTCGTAACCCATTGCTGTTCGGGCCCCCTAATTTAACCTAATACGGATCTCATTTTCCGCTCTGAATTCATGGTACAGGGAACGCAATATCCGAAAAACGTCCCTTTTTTCTTCTTCTTGCACTCCTTCTGTTTTCTTTTCCTCTTTGTAAGATACTGATATTTCCTCCCTTTTACTTCTGAAATCTTTTCGCAGCTTCCGTATAAATAGGGGAGGACCCGTTCCCCTCCCCCCACCCCCTCGAAGATCTTTCCGATCGAGGTTCTTCCTTCGCTTTCCTCCAAAACCAGCGCGCTCCCTTCCTTTTATATTTTTTCTTTGAATCACAAATTCGCATCTGCCCCGATGAGGTTTGATCCAGGCGCTTCTTCATCTTCACCCTTCTCATAGGGCGGCAAATTCAACTTTCACCCTGGGACGGTCCTTTCTCGTTGCGCCTTTGATTCTCCCCCTGCCATGAATCCTATGTTTCATTTCTCCCTTTCTCAGCTGGAGTTTCCCGAAAGAATCACAAAATAAAATAGTTGTCCCTTCCCCTTTTGACGACGACAAACTCACCCGGTACCTTTTGCCCCCCCCCCCCGGAGCAGGCGACCCCTCCTACTTCTCCTTTTCCTTCTTTTTACCTACTCCTTTATTTTTTTTTCTTATAGAGTGGGAATAGGGTGCGTTTGCTTTCCCTTTATTAAAGTTTTTCCGATCTCCCCCCCTTTGGTGATTTCACGATTGGAGTGTTCTCCCTCGAAACAAAATCCCTCGACTATACTTTGACTCTTTTTTAGGCTTAACACTGAATCTTCCCTTCTCATATACCCTTAGACGTTGACACCCTTGATGGGTCTTTGTTTTCCTCTTCATTCCTAGATACTTCCTCCCTCCTCCTCTCCCATACTGACTAGATTATTTTCTTGAAACCTACGATCAGCTAAATGTGCTTTTTTTCTCCTTTTTTTATATACGACATGCAATCTAGATTCATTCTGTTTTTCCCCTCGAGGTTTCATGTCATAAGAGCAGCCGGTCCAACTATTGATAACGAGTAAACTAAACTCGTACGTACTCTCAATCAAAGTCTTCTTCAACAAAGCTCTTTCTGCACCCCTATTGAGGCATTAGACGTCCCATCTACAACGTGATTTGTTCTTTCTAGTTTTTTTCCCCGGTCCCTGAAATTGAAAACCCCCATCTTCCTGAAATTATCCTTCTGCTTTTAACTTATGGTTGTTTCCCTGCAAAATTGCTTAGCTACTTTTTCCTTTCGCGGTTTTTTCAGCTTTTCCATATGGAGATCCTCGTCAACGGATGGCATGTTCCCCCTTCTTGCGTGGTTTGCCTTGAAGACCAATCGCCTCTTGCTAGTTTATGCTTCCGATTTCCCTTTAGAATAAATAGAACCCCCACCCATACCTGTATCTCTTTTGCCTCCCCTCTATCGAAAAGAGCAATCCATTCCTCCCCGATCTGGAATTTGATTTCCCCCCAGCGTGGAGATTTTTGGAGGCCAAGGTTTCCCCTTCCCCTGGGTTTTTTCCCCTCCTCTGTCCCTGTCATCAAGTCCACATAGGGTTTTCGTACCCCACTTCCTTCCGTATCTCTTTTTCTTTTTCTTTTTTTACAAGTAAGGTAATTTTTTTTCTTTCTCCCGCTTGCGTTTCTCTTTAGATCTGACAAACCGAAATCTATTTTTTTCGTCTTTTCGGAGCCCTACCTCCTTCCACCCATCGCATGTTGTTTGTAAACTTTGAACCTCTCATGTTTAAGGCTTCACAGACAATTCCACTTTCAGTTGCTCCCCTTTTTTTTTACTGTAGCCGATTGTCCTTACCCCTCCCCTGTATGGAAAGGAACTATAGAAACTTACCCGTTTTTCCCCTCTTCTTTCTGAATTGCTTCCATTACCCTGTTTTTCCCTTTCTTTCATGACGGGTATAATTTCCCCATTGCATAGAATAAGCATGCCTTTGCAAATGATGGCTCGGCTCTTAAGACCATGCCGTCCTCTTGACCTGTTTCGGAGATTTTTTTTATCATCGGTGCTGTAGAGCGCCTCTTTACTTCTTTTTTTTTTTTTCGCCCTTTTGCCGAACTCTCTTTCGCAAGCCAAGAGGTTTGAGGTTTCGGGTTCTCTTTCTCTCAGTTTTTTAGAATCCGGATCTTCTTTTTTTTCTCTTTTCTTCGTAGTGAGACTCCAGTGCCTCCAGGAAGTTCTGTTATTCTTTTTAGCTGACTTTCTTTTGATTGACTGTGCATGCAGGAACATTTTTTTCGCTAGATGGGAACCAGTAACCCCCCTGTTTAAACCAGGAGGTCAGCTTGACCGCATTTCCCCATCACCAGCGATTAAAGGCGTAAATATTCCCCTTTTGCTTTACGTCCAGGCACCCTAATTTCCTCTTTTATTTGACTTCCTTTAGTTTCTCCCCCAAGCAGAGAGCACTAACATAATTCTTCCGGGTTTTTTATTGCTTAGGGAGATCCCTACTCAAGAGACTCCTGGGAGTTGTGGTGTGCATTTAGTTTTAGAGCTTTCTTTTTTTAACACTTCGCTCGCGCTTAGGAGAATCTTTCCTGGTCTTCTATTCGGCCTTTTTTCAGCGCCCTCGCCCCCTTCTTTTCACGTCAATCTTTTTCCTTTCCTTTCACGCCACTTCCCTTTCCCAACCCGACCCCGTTTGTGCCCCTCTCCCTATTCAGCGATCTTTCACACAAGTCAGACTTTGTTTGTTCTCCGACCGGTTGATGCGGAACTTTCCTTCATGGTGTTCTGGGGCTGTCGGAGATCTCCCACCCTTCCGCTGATCTTAGTCTCTTTTTTTACCCCGATCCCTCAGTCCCTCTTTCGCGAGGCATACCTTAAAAAGATCATATCACCGTAACCCGTTTTACCACCAGATGATCTCAGTCTGCGAGTTTTGATTGCGTGATAGTAGTTCGAATCCCTCGTTTTTTTTTTTTGCGGGAGAGTTCCCTCCCCCCCAAACCATTCTATCTTCGATTCATATTGATTTACGCCTATGCAGCGGGACAGAGTCCCCTTTCCTCGCGCCAAGGAGAAGTTCGGGCTCGCACCCTCCTCCCGCAATCCTCAGCTGGCCGATAGCTCTCCCACACCCGCCCCCGAGGGTCCCCTCGATTCCGCAATAGAAAGATCGGTTAGAAAACCCCCCCAGGTAGTTTTTTCCCGAGAAGATCCTTTCTTTCTGTCTATTGGGTCAAGATACGGCCCTTTCTTTTTGCGACGCGCCCAGGTCCAATAATGAAGACTCCTCTTTTGCTGTGACCTCGTCAGAGTGAGATCCCTTCATAGCACGCCCAAGTACCGTTCTTAGGCTCTTCGACAGCGGCGTCTCTATGCTTTAGCCCTGCCGGCATTTGCCAAAATACCGACCGCAAGGGGCCCTTGAATGCTTTCATAGGCCCGAACAGCCGCCCCCCCTCACCACGGCTCCGCCTGCAATTTTTTGAGACTTTTTCTTGCGCGGACCATGGAGATTCCTTTCCGCAGCGTTCAATGGTCGGTTTTTCTCCCCAGGCCATTTGACCTAGCCTCCTGTCAACCTTGTGATGTGGCCCTTGGTCAACGACTTTCACAAGGACAAGGCCGTCTTCCGAGTCTTAATGCGTAGATTTTTCTCACGAAGGGGCAGCGAGTACTAACCTTACTTTGCCTGCGCCTTGTAAGACAGATCGGCGTCACATACTTCAGTTTCGAAACACCCCCACTTGAGAGTCAAGGATAGGAAGTCCCCACCGCCGGTGTTAATGTCTTTGAAGAATCTTGCGGTCCTTGCCGAGTAATCTTCTTAATACAGCTGCTTATTCCAAGATCCCGCCCATGTAATCTTCTCCCCAAACCTGGTCTCTCCTCGCCTGGATTTTCCTTTGAGTACGATCTGGGTTTGATCCGCATCATGAAGAGTTTTTTTCTTTTGATTTCCATGCCCCCCAATTTTTCCCTGGTTATACAAAACGTTTTCCGAGATCGAGTTCCTGCCCCACCTACGAGAGGTTGGCACCGACCCGTTCGTTGCTACCACAAGGTTCGCACCGTCCTCCCCCTGCTTTCCTTTCCCCCGTTTCTTTTGGGACACCCAGAAGGTTTTGTTGTCGCGGCTTGGCGCCGACTCCACTCAGCACCCTCCTCGGCCAAGTCGATACGATCGACCCTCCTCAGATAGACCAGTGAACTGCGTGACCTCCCACGCCCTACTTTCCCCCCTCTAAGTAAGTGCTGAACAGATGCCCGTGACCCAGTTCAGAGCCGGAAACACCCCCCTTCTTCCCCCCCCCCCCAAATACAGGAAAACCCTTCTTCACACCCCGGGTGCCCAATCGAGATCGGAGTAAAGCCTTAGGCGAGGTTAAATGTCTGTCCCCCTCTCTACTTCTTTTTCTTCGAGTTCGCCTTTGCTCTCGCTGACGCCGTCTTTGGCGAGACTTAAGGCCCCCCCCATTCACCTTTTTCCCCCTGATTCATGTGATCGGCTTCTGAGTGCGAATCGCTGGGCTCCCCCGCTTTCCCTTTCAAGGCGCGAATTCTTTCTTGACCAGGTAAACCTTTCTTCCCTTCCTTTCCTCCACCAAGTCTCATCTTTCAGGGTCCACACCCCCGATTCCTAAAAGCCCGCTCGACCCTTCCCCTTTCACTGTTGTACGTCCTCCGTCTTTGTCATCGAATACTGTATTTCAGCTACGGTCTGCCGCGTCCTGCAGGATCCAATCTTTCATCCGCTTTTCTCCCTAGTGATCTCTTTTCTCCTTTTGTCCAGCGGAGGTACAACACCGTGACAGCAGAAATGTCCTTTTACGGAGACCCCCTCCTCTCCGCGATGTCCCCTCGGTGATCAGTGAGGAGGACTGTAGCCCGACATTCCGGCCGAGCAAAATCAGCCCCTTTGGCCTCGGCCAGATCCTCTCATTTGCGACCCTTGTGAAGGATAGTGGTCGCTGAAGCTGGATTGTCTCCCCACTCCAATAGGCAATAAAACCCCCTTTTCTTTTCCTTTTTTTCCCAAAGCCACGCAACTGAAAGCAGGGCACCTTCTCCT
>Ga0179593_1184590_pt1 | contig 11095 bp, 15 predicted proteins | sample CZODoug2_1_08_16_FD_185931 | JGI IMG/M metagenome (GOLD analysis project Ga0179593, IMG submission 185931) | Vadose zone soil fungal communities from Angelo Coast Range Reserve, California, USA - CZODoug2_1_08_16fungal (PacBio error correction) | ecosystem: Environmental > Terrestrial > Soil >... | reverse complement strand
ACCCTTCCCTAGTCTTTTCCTCTCACGGTCCAGGTGTTGACTCGCTCAACCTCCGGCCCCCATTGCTCTTTGATCTGATTTCTTTTCATCGATTTATGCTCCGTTGTGAATTGCCAACCTCCCCTCCCTTTTGTCATTTAGAAAATTGCTTCCACCTTAAAATGGCCTCCTCTTACTTTTTTTCTTCTCGCTTATCCTGTTCTTCTTTCTTCCCCGGTCCCAGTCAGAATGCATGATTTCCCTCTCGACTTTTTCTCTCGTCTTTCAACCTCACCACAAATGCTATAGTCCTTTGTGTGTAGAACAGTTCTTTTTCGAAGGTGACTTTTTCATAATTTTGCCCTGCTTTAGTATGCTACCTGGACTTTTTTTCGTCTGTGCCCTTTTACCCTTACCCGTTTTTTCCTCTACCAGTTTCTCTCTCAACGTTTTTTTCCTACGTCTTTTTTTTCCTCCACAATTGATTCTAGACAGCGTTTTTTCTTCCCCTTTGAAATTTTTGCCCCTTCCCTCCTGCTGTGCGCCGCCCTCTTGCTTTGTTTTGCCCAGGTAGCCGCCGAATTGTACTTCGTTACTAAACCACGATCCCCGTGTCTGAAATGAGCGTTCCGATATTCCCCCCCCTTGTATTTTTTTTTTTCCCTGGCCAGCTTTCTCCCTTTTCCCTCTCACTGCTCGGTTAGAAGTATTGATATTCTCAGTCATCTTCTTACCCGCCCCTGATTTTCATCTTCCTACCCTTTCGTCCCGTGCCTTCTGCCCGAGAAGGGACACCCCATCCTTTCCCATGTTCCCGTTGCTCTGCCTTTGTTTCTTACTCATCGATGTTTTGCCTTATGCGATATTCTGTTTGATCGCAACAATTTTTGCGGTTTGCGGATTGGGAGTGATAGTACTCTCCTCCCCCATGGTTTGAGGAATGAGGACGTTCTTTGCTGCCTGACCCTCTCCCGCCGATTCGGGTTTTAAGTTTCTTCTTGCCCCTGCTCATCGCAGTTCAATTGCTGTCTCCAATGTCCCGATCCATTTTGATCACCATCTCTAGGTTTTTTTGAGTTGACCCAGCCAGCTTCTCCCCCTCCCTCTCCACGTGTTTTGTCAGTGTGACCTCACTTTTTTTTTCTTGCCCTGGTGTCATGTTGATATCTTTTTTCCTTGGCTGGTTTATTCCTGCCGTCTTCTTTGGTTTATCAGACTCACTTTCCACCTTGTGGTCCCCTCCTTTCGCGTTTTCGTCCCTTACCTGACCCCGCCCCCTTGGTTCTTTTAAGCGTTTTCTGGATCGCTTGTTTGATTTCCTTCTGGCGAAAATGTTAATTCACCAGGTATAAGAGATGTTTTTTTTTCTTTTTGAGATGCGTTTTTAAGCCTCTCCCCTGTTTCCTCCCTTCTTCACTGTTTATGATTCTTTTTCCTTTTCTTCTCCCCTAAGGCCTCCCCAGTTGCAGCGAGTTGCTCGGGCGAGGTTTTGATCTTCTGAAGGCGGTTTATGTCATACCCGCACGGATTTCCTCCTTCCTCGTCCCTTTGTAGGTGGTTGTCCTTTCTTTGAGTTGGCCTTTAAAGAGGGCCGTTATCTAGTGAAATGGGAGGTACCGGCTCTGCTTCGTTTTTTTAACTCTCTTCCCTCCTTGTTCCGGTTTTTTTTCCTCTATCTCCCCAATCATGCTTATGCTAGATGGTCTAACTGTTGGTCTCCTTTTTTTGCGCCAGGGGTGGGCGGCTCCTAAGGAGCCCCTCATTCCTTTTTTTTTTCCCCCCTTTCTTTCGTTCCCTTTTCTCCCTCTTCTTTTTCTGGCTTTTGGATGAATATTCTTTCTTTCATTGGATTTTTTCCCCCCCCCTTTTTCGATAATGGAAAATCTCCCTCCCCCTACAACATTATTGCTTATTGTCTCGTCTGCCGTTGGCTCTTCTTAATCTCGCGTTTTTTTTTGCTCGTCCCTCCTCCCTGCACGTTCCGCACGTGCAATCAATTGTTAGTAAAATTCTTCGTTTACTCTTGAGCGAAATTCTCCCGTTAGACGAAAGAAGTTTCTTCCTTGATTGTTTTCCAATGTTTGCCTACGGTATTGCTTTTTCCTTTCCTATCTTAATTTTAAGTTCCGACTCTTTTTCAACCGCTTTCATTCTCTTTTTCATATGATCGGAAATATGTATTATTAATACATTTTTCTCTTTGGGGGAACACCTCCTTTTTATTATCTTTTCCCTTGACCAAGAGCTTTCTTTTTTTTTCTTTGCGTCTTCGAGTTTCCACCGTATCCTTTTTCTATCAGCTTCCAGTCGGTGCCCCCCCGTTTCTTTTTAAGCTCGCGTGCTATTTTTTTTTCCGTTTAGCGCGTAATGCCCCCCACCCACTCTCCCTTTCTCCCCTCGGTTCGATCCCCCGCACGTCGATTTTCGCGGCCGAATGTGCCGTTAATCTCCCCAGGCCATTTTGTACTGAAACATTCTGACCCATTTAACACCCCTTGTTCTTTTGCTCTCCCCCAATGTATCTTTTTTTGGTGATAGTTTACAGGCTCCCACAGTCTCCGCGAAAGCTTTTTCAGCCCATCTTTGTCCTCTCCGATCTTTTTTTGAATGTCTTCACTAAAATTTTTCCCCCCCCCCGATGAGAACGTTTACATCTGCCACGATTTTTTGTTCCCAGTTCAATCTCTTTCCTTGCCCGTCTTTCTTTGACATTCATCTATCAATTTTTCTCGTTCCTGCGTCATTTTATCCTTCTGTTGTGAGGTTGCGCCTCCCTCTACGTCCAAAAGGGCATTCAACTTCGCCGTTTTCCTCCATTTCTGATTTTTTCTTCTTTTTTTTTGTCAGCGCTCGAGTCTATTTTTCCTGAGGGTTATTCCTTTTCCAACGAGATTGGCAATTTCTTCTTTTACCCCGTCTTGTCTGTTTGTTTCTTTGCGCCTCTCTCCCCTCCTCCCTCCCCGCTTTTTTTTTTTGTGCATGTGAGTTTTCTCTCTTTCCCTCCCTTTTTGCATGGACGCGTTACCTCCTTCTAACGCTCCCGTAACAAGCTCGCAATAACTTTCCTTAAAAAACAGGTAGAACCTCCCCCCCTCCCTCCACCCTGTTTCCCCGCCAGTCCACCCTCCCCTCTCCCCGCGCGCGTTATCGACTTACTGTTCCTTTTTTTTTTTCGCGTTTTCCGTCAGCAACTCTTTGATTTGCCGTCCAACTTTCTCATTCAGCACCCCCCCTGCCTATTTTTTCTTCCGAGACGCTGTTTTCGTCTTTCTCGTTTTTCCCGGGGATCCCTAGCGCTTGTTTTTTTTCCTATTCCTCCAATCGATCTTTTGTTTTTCTCCGACATCTTGCAGGCGTAGGGATCGCTACAATCCAGGTAACATACTCGTTCGAAGTGTTTGGTTTCCCATTTTCGGCTCGTTCTCTTTTACGTTTTTTTCTTATCCTTCTCAATTTATTGGATTGTTTGCCGCACGAGTGTCCTTTTATAGAACCGTTCCTTCTCCTCTCCCCTCCTCCCCCCCTTTTTTTTTACTCTCTCTACTGCACGTCGTTATGCATCCTTCCCCTTTCAACACTTTTTTCCCTCCCAACATTATAAAGTGCTTCTCCCCTCTTTACTTTTCCTTAGGGGATTCTTCCATTCTGGCCCATCCCACGGAGACTCGTTTTTCCTTTCCCTCCTCATCATCCCCCCTGCGATCCCGTTTTTAGTCCCATCCTTTCTCCATAGAACCAAGATGTATGTTGTAACCAGCGCCCCTCCCACCCTCCTTTTTTTTAAGAAAGCGCAAAGAGCGGCTTTTCATCCTTTGGGTTTTTTCCTTTACGATTATTATCGTTTTCCTTCCCATCAAACCGAATTGTTGCTTTCCCGAGAAACATTCATGACAGTAAACCTAGCGTCCCTACTCCCGTTCGCTGATCGGTCTTTTCCTGTCCCTCTGTTGCCGTTTCCCTTTTTTTTATGACCACGAAGAATTCTACTTATTTCTCCCTTGCGGTCGCGAGCGGTTCTTTCAACCTAAATTGGGCCCGTCTCAGTAACGCGCTGTCTTTTTCATACTCCAAGGAACCAGTTTGCCCTATTTTCTCGATTTTTCCCTCCCTCCCTCATCCGACTCCGGGTAACGTATCCCTCTTTCCCCAAATATGTGGTACGTATCAGTCAAGTAAACCTAAGTTTTCGGAGCTGTAGTTTTACTCGTCCTGTCCCGCCCTCTCCCTTCTTGTGAATTTTTTTTCTTCGACCGTGAATTCACCTCCTCCAGAATTTGGACGGGCTCGGCGTTTTTACCAAACCTCCCCCCAGCGATGATGAAGCTTCCGACCTTCCGAGCCCTCCTTACATGTCTATTGTGGATTCCCTCTTTTCCGGCTTTCCCTCACGCGTCAGTTGACAACTTTTCCGTGCTTCTATTCGTTCCTTAGGCGTTAGAGTATTGTTGAACGTGATGCAAATATTTTAAACCCTCCTTTTGAGAGGTCGGAGTAGTCAGACTTCACACCTTGTTCGACCAGGTTGCGAGTACGTGTGCGTCCTTTTTGCCCGTCGTGGCCCCGTCTGTCTTTTGTCTTTCAAGCCATCCCCCCCCCCAAATTTTTTTCCGCAGACGTGATTTGGAGTAAGAGAAATCGCGTTTCTTTTGCCCTGGATCTTCGCGGCATTGTTTCTAAGTTTTCTCGAACCAATCCATCCTCCCCTTCTGTCGGCGCTACGAAAAAGTGAGTCTGTGTTGTGCTTGTGTTCACTGCGTTTTCCCGAGAAAAACCTCGTTTCCCTCTCTCTGCATACGAAGACAAATGTCGCTCTTTTCCCCTCGATGGTTCTCCAAAAGGATACGTTCGGAGCCCCGCCTGTTTAAAAAGCTGCCCCCCATCCTCTTTCGCTCTTTCAAGAAAAGGGTGCAGCCTCGTGGATGCGCTTCCTCTTTCGCCTCCCCCCTTTTGGCAACCAAGGTGCCTCAAGTTTGCGTTAATTGGTTTTTTCACTTAGCGAATGAACGGCTGTGTCCTTCAATATCGGCCCTTCCCCCCCTCGAAGACCGTGTCGTAGAACCCCCTGTGTCGCACCTAGTCTGGACCCTTGTTTTTTTGCTTTGGGCCCCTATTTTCAAGCCCAGGCGCTAATTCTTCCCCCCCTCCGGACTTACGAAACTTTCCTTCGTGAGCCGTTTGCGGCGTTTTTTAAGGATTTAGTGATCTTTTCTCTCCCCTATTTCAAAAAACTTTCACCCCGTCCCGCGAGTTACGATTTTGTCTCCGACGTTCACATAGACACAATACCATTTCTTTTTTTTAGGGAAGATTGCCCTTATGCGCACTTTTTCTTCCCCACCTTGCCAACGACTCCCTAGTCTCAACCACGTGCCACGAAAGATTTTCGGTCCTTTGTTTCAAAGAAAAAGCGTTACCCAAGCAAAGTCAATTTTTTATGATTTTTCCTGCTTGGCCCCCTCTAAACCCTGCCTTTTCTCCACGTCCGTCGACAGAGCCTTTGACCTAATAGCAAACTACTAAGAGGCCCCATTTTATCTCCCCCCCCTCTTTCCGAGGTCCCGCTCCTTCTCTCGGAGCCCACCCCGTCTCACTGTTTCCTCCCATTTAAAGTATCCTTTCCTCCGCTGGAAAACTTTTACTCCCCCACACACCCAGCACCTCACAAAGGTCTTGCGGCTCGTTCGTTGTTACGGGTTGACAGCTTTTCCCTGACGACCCCCACCGCGCACGCGATTCACCAACCGCTGCTGGCCGGACCTCTTTCACTCCTCCCCTTTTTGAGTCACGTGATCTATTTCCCAGGCCCCCAATTGCTCGCAACTGCGATGATTGCTTAAAACCGTCCCCTCCTTTTCATAGAAGGCAGCTTCCTTCAAACCTTGCCATTAACCAGACAATCCTCTCCCCTACCTGCTCCCCTCGCGTTAGTTCAACCCGGCTTTGTTAACAGGTAAAAGCGAGTATACCCACCGACCAAACTTCTTCCCAGGTGTCCCACAGGTTCCCCTGTAGTTTTTTCCGCACGGTCTTTTTCCCACCGCCCCATGACTACCATAACTCCACGTTCACTGATTAGCACGTCTGCCTTTTCCATGGAAAAGCCCCTGATGGTTCTTCCGTGCAAAACCTTGTTTGAGGGCTAAGCTGGTTCTCCCCTCAGCCTTCGCCTATATCTCTTGATTCACAAAGTGCCTCTCCCCATGACTTTTCGACCTCCTTTTCCCTCTGCCGGCGTTTCCCTCGCGTTTTTTGCGCCCTCACCTCTCCTCGTCGTTTTGCTACGTGTGCCCTCCTGACGATTTTCCTAGCCGACAAACCCCTTCTGGATTATCTTCAAAGCCGCCGCCTTCGTGCCCATTGCGATCCCAAAAAGTCTTCTTCTCTTGCAAAACATCTTTTTTAAGTAACGTCTCAAAAGAGTCTTGCGTGGCCTGAGGTCCTCTTTTTTTATGTGACACCTCTGTTTGTCTTTCGCCCACTCAAGCTTTTTCACGACCCTTTTTTTGCTTTTTTTCTCTGATTCGTTACAGCGATTTAACTTTGTTTCCCCTTAATTGTCTTTAGAAAATGCTTTCCCCCGCCTGAGGACCTGTGAGCGAGCGAACTTTCTCCGTTTCTCCGGTCCACTGCCCGTATTGTGCATTCTTATTGACCGTTTTCAACTTGGCGAAATTTTCTATGTGTGGTTCGTACAGCCTTCCCCCCCCCTCCAAAGTAAAATCGCCTTCTGCACGAACCTGTTCCCCCCTGTTTCGGGCGTAACCCCCTCACTTCGGTTAATGTGCTCGGTTTCACCGTTGTATACCACCCCCCCGCGCTCTCTGAAATCCTTGTTTTTGCTCGACAAGGTATGCACACCCCCTTTGAGCGAAGAACGCTTGCTGTTCCAAACCGTCATGATAACCCTCCTCCGACCCTTCCCCTTGATCTGCTCGAGCTGCATTTCGGAACCACCCAGTCCTGCGGCTCTTTCTTTTTGCTCCAAGGCGACGCAACCTTGTTTTCTGGTTAAAAGGCAATTTTTGGGTTCGGTTTGAAATTTTCGGCTCCCTCACGTCGATTTTCAAATCATTTCATTTCTGCTTTTAGTCCAGCCTTCCTCCTTGAAGGTCAATCTATTTCTTAGAACGCTGTTGTTTACTCGGCTTGCAATTTCTTTGTTTCCTTTTTCTTACGGCCGTTTCCTCTGCCAAGTTTCCCGGTTTTCGTGCAATTTCCCCCTACCGTCTTCTCTGCGCTGACGATCTCACCTACACCGCAGTCTGATGGCCGTTTCCTCTTTTCAAAAAGGGAAAAGTTCTTCTTTACACGCCGGTGCCATCCGTTATCTCCCTTTCCCTCCTCCCTCCGTTTTTGATTTTATTTTATCACCCTTCCCCTCGTTTTCCTGTTTCCGATCCCCCTCGTGTTGTCGAAAACGTTTCCATCGCCTCTTGCATTGATCGAGAGCAGTCTTGCTTCCTTTTGACTTGCCCCCTCCTTCTTTCCTTTTTCCCCATGTTTCTCCCACTAACCTTTCCTCGCTTAATTATCGACCAGCGCTTCAATTTCCTTCTTCTTATTCCCCCGGTCCTACTAGATTTTTCATTGATTTCTACTCGACTATTGCTATCGACCTGTTCCCCCCTTTTGCCTCACCCCCCCCCCACCAAACCCAAAACCCCCACAACACCCCCCCCTGCTCAGCTCTCCTTGTTTCGCACTTCTGCCCTCTTACGTCCGGACTTTTTTTCCTGCAGTTTTTTTCAGTGATATAAAGTTGGCCCGTCGGAATGTTCCCTTTTCCAGTAAATTTTGTGCCACGAAATCTTCGATCATGGTTTGCCCAGACCTTTCCCTCCACCTTTTTCCGCGTGTTTTGTAGCCCGGTTCCACCTGATCCGGCATCTTTTTGAGGTGAGCAAATAAGAGTTTTGCCCCCTGTCGTCACTCCAGCCTATTTTACTTTTTCGTTTTTACTAAAAACCAGATAAACTTGTGTCGCAAAATTTTCCTCGTCCTCTCTGTTCCCCGCTGCAGTGGACCCCCCCCTTCCCCCCCCCCTCTTCTACCTTGCGCCTTCGACACGTACTAAGAGGTTCAGTTTTTGCGATTTTCCTCCCCTTCCCCTTTTCCCCTCCTATAATCTCAAGCATTGCGCCCCCGTGACTTGACTTTCCCCCTATCTTTACACCAACAATTTTTTTGTTTAACCATCCTACTTGCATAAGGCCCCTCCTTCAGTTGTTGATTAATATCTCCTCTTTTTCGAAGGAGGACGATTCTGTGATCCCCTCCCCCCCCATATCGGCGTTTTTTGCTTTTTCTTTTTTTCCTGTTTTTCCCCCCTGGTTCGGCATGATTGCCATGTGGCTGACTGAAAAGCAGTAGATTCCGGTGACGTCGCCGTTCCTCGAGCGAGATCGACGTTAACGTCATGCGTGCACCTTTTTGTGCACCCAATGTTACATTGTTTCCTCTACTTTTTTAACTCAGAGTCTTTCTGCTCCTTTCACTCCGTTTTTACAGCTCGCCCTTGCGACCCTTTCTGTGTTTTGCGTCATTAGTCCATCAATTTTTTGTATTTACATGGTACTCCTTCCCCCCTCAGGCACTTTCCTTTCCTTCCTTTCCGTTTTTCTTCTCTTTTTCCCTTCCCCCTTCCCCCGGACTTGGTTTGACGTTTTTTGACAAAGGTCCAACATTTTGGACAACCCTCCTTTAGCGGAGTTACTTTTCCCCTCCAAACGTTTTTCGCGATATTGAGCTCTTGTATTTTTCTGTTGTTCATATTGCGCAAGTTCCTTCAGCTCTTGTTTTTCTTCTGATTCGGTTTTAATCCCCTCTCTCTGTCTCCAGTGCCCCGCCATTAACCACTGTGGTTGATGATTCTCAATTTCTGCGTTTTTTTCTTTCTTATGGCTGAAGCGCGTGCATCCGGGCGATTTTGAGGCTTCTCAGGCACACCCCTTTTCACTTTCAACCTAACCGCTTCCGCGGACTCGTTTTTTCGTTTTTTGGTGTCTGGCTTCACCCCCCCCCTGTAGGCCCGGATCTAACGGGCGTTAGGTTTCCCAACGTTTTTCTTCCCTTCTCTCCTTTCATTGCTGCCTCTTGTTTTTTTCGATCGTTGAGTTTTTTACCTGGCTCTCTTCTTGGCTATCTTTCCCGTTTTTGTATAGGGCGCGGTCCCCTTGATGTATACGCAGGGTGGGGAGACGGGACATCCTGCATGTCCCCCACTTTGACAGTTTCGCTTTTGACCCCTTTGGCTTGCGAGCCTTCCTCTGTCCGCCGCGGTCGTTTTTGCTTTGCTTTTCTTTGTTTGCTCGCTGCTGTTTCTCCTTTTTCTTTACAATTTCCGGCATGGCTAGCTTAAACCCCCCGAGCAATTTTTCTGTACTGTGGTTTCTGCCCGGAGGTCCCCCTGACTCGTAAATTTTTGTTTGTTTCCATCGCTTTCGAGCGAGCCATAAATACTGCACTCGTTCCCGCTACTCCTTAACAGGTTTCTTTTCAAGCCGGTTATTTCCAGCGTTCTCGCCTTTTCTCCACTACGGCAGCACGCAGTTCAATGGGTTTCTGCGCTGCTTGTCCACTTTTGTTTACGTACGTACGTTAGAGGATTGCCCTCTCCAGCATATTACTCTACCGACGTCCGTATCTAAGTTCCCCCGCGCATTTGCCTGTTTTACATCTCTATCGACCGCTGATTTCATTTTCCCGATGAAAGATTTCTTCACAACGGAGAGACCAGCTCTTTTCTTTTCATTTTGACTTTTTGAGTTTCGTTCCCTCCGTCTTCCGTTGGCCTTTCTAACTCTTCTGATACATTGCTTTTTTCTTATGTTTTCCTCGTGAGCTCTGATGACAACACCCGCGCCACTGATTCCCCTTTTTTCTTTTTTCCCCCTCTCTCACCTTTCCCTGCTATTCCTTTGATCTCCTGCTTCCTTTTTGCGCTTCTCCACCCCGGTGCCTCTCCCTCTTCTAATTATTCCCCACTCCGTCAAAGTGCCGTACCCAAAATTGCGTTCTTTTGCGTATGATCTGCGGCCACTTTCTTTTTTTCCCGTTTTCCTTTTCTTACCACTCCGCCGAGAAGAAGTCGCACACTTTTAATTCTCCTAAGAATCAGCTCTCTTTGCCTTTTTTTTTTTTCGTTCTCACCTGTTTCCAAGATCTTCGACGAAATCGTCCCCGAGATCGCCGCCAAGTTTTTGAAAATGCGATCCCTGCCTAGAGATATTGAATTAATAGATCCCTTTATTTAGCTGACCCTGGTTGAATCAAGTCTTTCCCCCCCCCCTGCTTGTTTTTTTTTTTTCCCTTCAGATTCCCATCCCATTGCCCCTGGGTAAATTTCAACTCAGATCCTTTTTTTCCACCGAAATTAGTCCCCGGCTGCCTCTTGCGCGCTTCCTTCACAGTCCTTTTCCTCTCCCCTTGCTTTTTAGTGATTCGCCATACTCTGATTGGAAGCGCTCTGATTTTCTTTCTGATTCTTTCCCGTTGCTCCTACTAGTTTCCCCCCCTTTTCCAACGCTTTTTTTCTTGTGAGTCTGAATTTAGATCTTTTTGTTCGATGCCGATGCATTCTTTCGAGGGGATCCCCCCCGCTGTCCGAACCAGGTTTCAACGGTGCACACGCAATTCCCCTTTTCCGTCTTGAATACAACCTGTAGCATCGACTAACCTCTTTGCCTCCAGTACCTTCCGTGAATGTTTTTATCGACGTTTCATTTCTTTTCGAGTTTATATTCCGCACCAAAGTTAGGTTTGATTTGATTTTTTGACAAAGATCCATATCTAACATGCCCAGCACCCCCTGTCTCGTGATAACTCGCCTTTTTCTTTTCGTCTGTATAGTGGTTTTGTTTCGGCGATCTATTTACCCCCCTTTTTGGCTCCTATGCGATTTTCACATGATCTTCCTTTATTTTTGCAGACTACTTGCCGTTTCTCTTGGCTGCTCACCCCCCCTTAAGGTTCCTTTCCCCCCTCGTTTCCGAGTGGCTCTTTCATTCCCCTTATTTCCGGAAGTTCCTCTGAACTGGATGTTTCTCCCCCTTTTTCATCCTCTTTTGTAGTGAGCACCCCTTTAGTGTCATTTAGCACAGGTCCCATAGAAAGGTGG
>Ga0179593_1699507_pt1 | contig 11096 bp, 12 predicted proteins | sample CZODoug2_1_08_16_FD_185931 | JGI IMG/M metagenome (GOLD analysis project Ga0179593, IMG submission 185931) | Vadose zone soil fungal communities from Angelo Coast Range Reserve, California, USA - CZODoug2_1_08_16fungal (PacBio error correction) | ecosystem: Environmental > Terrestrial > Soil >... | reverse complement strand
TTTTTTTCTTTGTTTTTCGCGTCGCGGTACGGCCCAATCAGGTTCAAATTCCCCCCAAAATCCAAATTCCCCCCTCAACCATTCTCTTTCCCCCAGTTTTTGCACCTCTTCCCCGTGAAATATTGCCTCCGCTGCGCTAAGTCTTCCAATAGTTCCTCGCTTTTTGCTGGTGGCGATTCTCCGGGTTTTTAAGTAGGAGCGGACTCCCGATTTTTTCCCATCTCTTTCGCGCTTGAGAGACTGCTGCATGCCGTGATAACGGTTTCTTTGCACAGCTTTTGCATCTTTTGTACTACGATGGGAAGTTTGTTTTGAATTCAGTTCGTCGATAGTGGGCCTTTTTTTGACTCTTCTTTTTTTATTCCACAGAATTCCGCGGGTTATGGTTATCGAGATGACATTCAGGCGGCGACGCGAGTCTTCGCTTTTCCGGATCTTATTATGAGAGATGGTGACGTTAATGGCCCCGGCAATGGAGGAGGAGCCCTCCCCCCATCCCCCTCTTTTCCCGCTTCGCCTCCGTTGACGCGTCCATGGCGTTTCTCAATTGGCCCCTTCTTTTCGATGTCGTTTCTTCTGTTGATGAATCCGTGAGAAGAGCGGCCCGTTCCCTTCCCTTAGTCTCTTTCCTTGGGGAGGTGGACCAGGGCAGGGCCCTTTTTCAATCCAGCGAAGGTTTTGCTTTCTTCCTTCTACATTGGCGGTTTTGTTCTTGCTGCTTCTGTCCTTTGCCCCCTCTTGACTCCTTCGCCGTTTTGTAAAGTTTGCCGAGTCCCTTTTTGAGACAGCCCTTTTCATGCCTCTCTGCGCGCTCTTGAGGTAATTTCTCAATTCGTGATCGTTCGTCTTTTTAGACACACGAACTCCCTCTTGGCAACCCTCAACAGGCTTCCTTCACCGATGTTCGGAACCTGCGTAACCGAATCTCTACTTCGCTTTTCTCTTGGCTCACACATACCCGTGTCCGTCCTGAAGAAGGCGCGGTGCGGATTCCCCTTTGCCCCCCCCCCCATCTCTCCCTCTTCCATCTCTCTCACCCGCCGAATCGGCAACCAGCTCGCACTCCCATCCCCATGCGGCCGCCGCTCATCGTTGGAGCTTTTTAAATCAGATCGCGGATTTTTTCCCTTTTCTTTTCTCTGACGCAGTAATACAGTCACGGCCGATAATGCCTTTCGTATTCTTTTTTTTTTTCCGAACTGCACGTCAAGTAACTCCAGGAGGCTAGAGTTTTTCTCTTTCTTTTTTTGTTTCGCTGTTATTTCAACCAACGTGAATGTTTGGTGGAGCATGGCGTTTCACATGGCGAGGCTTCCCTTCCAGGAATCTTTCCCCCCCCCCCCAACTTTTATGCCCATGCGATTAGGGTTAGCTCTGGCCAAAAGTCTTCCCTCGGCGGATCTAGTTTTCAATAAACCGCGAACAACGGTAGTTCTTTATGTTTCTTTCCAGGCCTCGTTTTCCGAAGGTGCGCTCTTCCAACATGTATTCCTTTTTTGCGTGTTCGGTGTTTTTCACCACCTGGCAGTTCATGTGACCCTTTCGTGATTCTCGTTGACGAAGGTCTTTTTCGCTTTCTTCCGAAAGTCCCCCCCCCCAGTTAGCTGATGCGAGGACCCGAGCTGCGCGCGTGTCGTTTCCTTGCACCTTTTTTTTCCTTTGGTGTGTCCGTTTCGAAGGGCCAATCTTCCCTTTTGTTGAGAGCGTATTCCAGTCCCCCCCCTTTCCTGAATTTGCTGGTCCGACGCTGTGGCCCCCTTCCGAACCTTCTTTATTTATGTTTTTCAAGGCGATTCTTCCCCCTTCTTTGTTGAGTACTGGTTTTGTTGCCGACACCGACGACACCCTGCCGGTCTACGTGACCTTTCCTACAAATCCCTTCGCGGAACCGCTGGGGTATACATCCTTTGTTTAAATTTTTCCACTGACGGTGCCGACATTGGGGGTCCTTTGGCCCCTGGGCGGATTGAGACGTTTTCTCTTCAGAGAAAATTTAACCACAGCGACGGACGCAGCCAAATAGCGCTTCTTCCCCCTCCAGGTTTTTCCTTTTTGGGCACAGACCCTAGTTCCCTGCTCCTCTCCGGAAGAACGGTTCTGTTTCCCCTGTTTTGGGTTGGTAGAACGTATCGCGAAATTAGAGGCTTTTCGCGTCTCTTCCTTGCGCCTTTGCTTGCGATGGGAAGGAACTCGTTGCAAGATGGGAGGCCTGGCAATCCTGAGGTGATTTCTTTTTTGGACCTCTCGGGAATGAAATGGTTTCTTTTTTTTTTTTTTTTTTTTTTTTTTTTTTTTTTTTTTTTTTTTTTTTTTTTTTTTTTTTTTTTTTCTCACCAATTGAATTGGGAGGGTCCCCGTCAATTTCCCCTTTCTTTTTCCCTCTTCTTTTGATTGGACTCTTTTGTCATGCCCGATCGCGATTTGTGACCCGAAGCGTTTGGACTCTGGAGTTCTTTCCTTCCTGGGCTTGATCGTATTCGTTGATCATCGTGCTGGGTTTTCGAACTCCCTTCCTCGTAGACTGAAGTCAAATCCGTGTCCGAGAGAATTGTTTTACCCCCAAAACCTCTTCTTAAATTCAAAGGGTAGTACCTCATTTCGTGCCCCTCTTTGCAGAGTGGTCTTCTCTACCTTCACAGCTTTCTAGGAGTATTTAGCCACTGAGTGTTACCCTGGACTTTTCTGCTAGAAATTATCATCTTCTTTACATCTCCCTCTTGTTGTGTTTCTTTCCCCCCCCTCGCCCTCTCCCTACCTCCCAAACTTAGCTCTGCGAAATATCATTTTTCATTTCCAACGCCTTTTTCCCGGCCCCCGCTCCTCGTTCTGTCTACACCCTCTAAGGCGGTCTTAACTTTCCATTTTTTCCCCCGCTTAACCTTTTCATTTGGAATGTAACCCCATTCGCTCAGGATTTGAATTCCCCCCCTTCCTCCCTTTCATCATCCATCGTGGGACTCCCACACAACCTTTTTTTTCCCCCACTCTCCACAGACCTGTCACCCCGTTCCAAACTTAGATAACCCCTTTCTTAAGGCCCCTTGATTAGTCTCTGCTAAATCCGATACCGATTTTCCCCTCCTCAATCCGGACAAATTTGACTAGGTGGGAATGTAAGATTGCATTTTCTCCCTCCCTAACAGCACCCGTTGAAAGTCAGACCTTGAACCCCCCCTTCCCATCCTGCAATTCGTCAACCTTCGACATTCGCGAAAAACACCGTCCTTTTATCCGCGACCCCACCACTGATCCCCCAGCAACCGCGGGCCTTCATTCTTTTATGTTTCCCGGCGGTCCTCCCAAAATTCACTCCTTTCCCCAAAATTTATTCTCGCTATTTTAGCATCCCTCCTGAGTTTTTTCTTTCCCCCCCCTTTCTTCCAATACGTACCTCAATACGAACCGTGGCAAGGTTCCACAACGTTGTCTGCTTTTATGCTTTTCCAACTGCCGCCCCCACCCTCTTACAAGGACCGCCTGTCTTGCTCCAGCGAATTACGATCGCTCCCCATTTTTTTCTCTTCGTAAAGTGTCGGGAGGGTTGCTACTCTTGGTCTTCTTTGTTCCCTTACATCTCCTTGACAATCCGTTTTTGCGGTGGGAAGTTTCACAGCGAGTCGCACGCATTTCGGATTCCCCCCCTTACTCCTCCCCTTCCCCAATGGAACACCCAAATGTCAAGCTGAACCCATCCTTTTTTTTTCACCCCAACTTTCCAATCAGTCATTTAAGCGACGACAGAAAAGCAGAAGCCCCCTTTCGTTCGGAAATGATATCGAAATATTGGCCCGTTTCCCCTCTTCCAGCCTTCCTTCCTTTTATACAAAGAAATCAAATACATATTGGGTTTTTTTTCTCCTCCCCCCCGCTTCACCATACCCAACAACTTCCCCATGTTGCCCCCTCCTTTTCCCCATTCGCCCTCCCATTGCATTCTCAATCAATTCAACTAAGTTTTCGTCCTTGATGTTGTCCCGTTACCCCCCTTTCATATTCCCCATTCCCTTTGCCCCGAGGACTGAACTGCGCCGAAGGATGCGACGACGTTCCTTCGCGTTTGTTATCGCGTTTTTCCTCACCTCAGAACACAACGCCATTCCGTTTGGAAGGAGTCCCCCTTCCCCCCCGGGACGAGACTCCAATCAAGCCACCTTTTTTCCTTACAGTTCTTCTTGTTCCCCCCCCAACTCATTTCTTTTTCAACGGAATAACCTCTGCCACCTCCTTACGCGGCAAAGTATGTCGCCGAGTCTCCTCTCTCTCATCTTCTTTCTCGGCTGCCTCGCTTTTACTGGATGGGAACTTTCTTGAGTCCTTACTCCCCGGCTTCGGTGAACTAGTCATCCATTACAGGCATCGTTTCTTTAACCTCCCTCCCCTTCCCGATTTTCGCAACAGCCAAGGGAGTTAGTCCGTGTTCTGACACGCGCATACAGAGATATAGGGTCTCATTTTTTTATTGCATTGCAGGAGGTAACTCCATCCGGATCAAGACCTGACGTGGCTCCTTTTCTCCAGTCTACCCTTCAGTGGAAAATAGCATAACCGATCTGAAAGCCAATCTTTTCCCTCCTCCCTTTTTTCTACGTCCCTTCCCCCACAGGACGTCGACAAATTTAACAATAGGACTCCTCATTTTCCACTTGCCTCAGACCACAAAACTCCTGTACCCGTCGAAGAACGTCCCTTTTGGCCTTTTTTCCCGGTGGCAACATCCCCACGCCCCGAAAGTCGCCCCTTTTCTTTTTCCCAAATCCCATTACCGATCAGTCATTTCTTGCTCGCGTTTCCTTTCCGGACGTCCCCTCCCCAATTCCGTCGGCCCGACGAAGGGTTAAAATACCCGCTTACCGCGTCCTCTTCAGAAGCCGTTCTCATCTAGCTTGGCGCCCTCCCTCTGCTTTGCCTTCCCCTTAATCCCCTCCTGGACCTTCCCTCCCCACTCCGCGAAGCATTCGACGCAGGATTTTTTTTTCTAGCTCCCGCGTAATCTTTCAATTCATCTAGATCCGATTGCCAGCCACTTCTTCTCCCTACCTTCCCTTCCCCTTTTGAGGCTGTTTCCAATTTCTGTTTGAAGCCCTCTTTTCTTGCGCGCTCCTCGGATGGTTCCTCAGCCCTGCATCTTCTTAGGCTCCCTCCCCTTTTTTCGATGTATCTTCTTTCCCCGATAATGTCAACACGTTGAACCCCTCCACCCCCCCCTTTTTTCTTTCAGTCTACGTTTCCTCTTCGAAAACAACTTAAGGCATATTTCACTTGAACAACTCCCCCCTTGATTTTCCCCCCCCCTGCTAGCTTTTTTCCTGATTTTGTTTTGACAACTTTTCTTTCGTTACCCCTTTTCTCTCCCCCCCCCCCGCCTTTTTCCCCCTCACAGTTTCCCTTGTGCGGGTGCCTCTCTCTTTTCCCATATAGTTGTTGTTGTTGTCCCTTCAGATCACCCTCCCTTGTCCCTTGTTAAGGTCTTTTCCTCGTCAGGCCAAAAATCCTCCCATCCCCCCCCCTTAGCCCCCTCTCCTTCTGCCTGTGCTTGTTTTTGGTTTTCAAGTGAGAAAATATTGACTTGAGATTGTGTGGCGCGGAAGACTACTGAACCCTCCTTACTCTTCTCCTCTTCTGGGGCTGTGTTTGTAAGTTGGAGAGGACGACTTGATTCTGAGACATCGTCCCCCTCATTTTCTTCAGACGGCATCTTCAACCAGCAAGCTGAGCCGCCGGAGCCACGCATTGAGATTCAACTAATTTTTCCCCCCAGCGATGACCCTCCAGAGGGGGACTTTTTTGTTTTTTTTAATTTTCTTTTTAGAGTTTGCAACCAGGAAGGATTTGGCTGATTGAATCTTTTCTTTTCTTTCCCTCTCCCCCTGTTTAGTCCGAGGGCCCCTGTTCCAGCTATCCTGAGGAGAGGATGGAATTGACTTTTCTTTTCCCCTTCCCTTCTTTTTGAATTTTTTGACGTGAGAGAGGATCTTTACCCAGGATCTTCCTTTTCCCTGTGGTTCCCCTTCTCTTCCACTGAGATGAATTTTTAGAGGTCTAATGGAGTCGTTGAGCTATCCTCTCATGTCGTTGGGTTTTCATTTTGATGGCCTTTCTCTTGGCGGGATGGTGCCAAGGCAGGAACCCCTCCTTGCGTGCTTGCGAATTTCGACGGTCCCTTAGTGACTGTTTTGTTTCCTGCGTATGCCGCGCAAGCGCCTGGATGAGGACGTGATTGTCCTTTTTCAGCACGTGTTTTTACTCAATCCCCTCTTTTCTTCTCTTTCGCGATTTGAGGTTTGAATTTTTTTTAAGGCGTTATTCTTGACTGCTTTAAGAAACTACTCCCTCCCTTCCGGCCCGCCCCAAGCTGCCCCCCCCTCAATGATTTCTTTCTCTGCGCAAAAGCCCCTCCCCTCCCCCAAAGAATAAATCGCTTCGGGCCAACCCTCGTCCCAACATCCGAACGTTCCAATCTGAGGTTTGCATTTTTTTTTTTTTGTGGTGGTAGTCTCGGTTCTGGCTTTTTTCCTTACCTCTTCAAATTCCGATGCCTTAAATATGGCGTCTCTCCCAAGGCGAATAGTTCTGCCCTCCTCTTTTTGAACCCGCGGAATTCCTCCTCCTTGATGGTCTCCCTCTCCATTCCTGAATCGCTGTGCGACGGTAACCTTGCTTTGTCTTTCCCCTTTACGTTGGCTCTACTTCTTCCCCTCGTCTACCTCCCCTTTTTTTCTAATTTGGGCTTCCCAACTGAAGTTCCGAAGGTTAGCGGGAGCGTCGATGGTACTTTCCTGCCCCCCTCCTCGTCTCCTCCTACTAAAAATGGACCTTTCCTTAGCTTTCTCGTCCCCCTTTTTTCGGGTCGCACTAATAGTTCCACTCTATTCTTCTTATTGTTCTTTGGATAAGCATGGCCAGTCCTCTCCCCCAATCCGTCCGTGGCTCGGAAAATCCCTTAGCGTCCCCAAAAAGGTAGGTTCCTGCCTGGCTTTCAAGGTCAAAAGCGGGCTAGGAGCGCTTCCCCCTTCTTTTCCCCCCCTTGGGTGTGACGGGACTTTTTTTTTCGTTCATACCCATGGCCATGGATTTTTCCTTTCGTGGTATACTTTTTGGTCTTCCTTTTGCCAGATGTAGAGGCGGCCCCCCTTTCTGCTGGGCTGGCTCTGGTCGCCCTTGCTTTCGCTGAATTCCCCCCTCGTTCGGACATTTTAAGGGCCGATTTTGAGCCTTTATCTTCTCCCCCTTAGTTTTGACGAGCCCAACTCATCGGCCCTTGTCTTCGCCCTTTTCGACCTTTTGAAACTTCCCTCAAAACGAATCCTTCTTTCTACGGTGTCTCCCTTGCGGGTTGGTCATGGAATAGGAAACGACAACCGCTTGCCCGGTTTATCCCCTCCCCCACCGGTCGCTTTTTGGTGTTGCAAGCACTTCCTTCCTTTTCGAAATCGCTTTCATGTAGTGGCAGTTTCCACTTGCTCCCCTTGTGCTTTTTTTTCCCCCTTGTTCCTTTGGCAACCCCGCGTTTGTTCTTTACTTTTTTTCTTTCCTCCCCCTTCCCCTCTTCGTTCCTGAGGCCGTCCCCCCTCAAAACTAGCGCGATTAAAATTGAACCTGTTTTTTTTTTGTATTGTCAGTGACTCCTTCACTCCCCCTCGAACTTTTTTGAAGGTTTTGATGAGCTTTTTGCTTCTTTTTTTCACGTCTCCCCCTTTACACCCTTTCTTTTTTTTTTCCCTTCAGCGAAATGTCAGAAGGGATTTTCAGACGCTTTGTTCCCGGGGCTTTCCCCGCTGGGAGTTCCATTTCCGTGTGCGGATCTTTGCTTCTTTTTGAGCTTCTACCTTTCCGCACGATCCCCCGGAAATTGCCTGATGAGGCGTGTCTTTAATGTGAAACTTCCTTGCTCTTTTCTCCAAAGATATCTCAATTTTTTTTCCCTGACTCTCTTGATTTTTGCTCTCCTCTTGTATTAATTAGGAGCTTTCCTGCTTGGCGACTTGAGATGTTTTTTTTATTGAGTGTTTCTTCCCCCGTTTTTTTAGGTTTGTGATCCCCCTTACCCTCGCTTCATCCCCCCCCTGTGCTTCTCGCCTTGGTTTACATGCCAACTACTGTATTTTCCAGTAGGCGGGGCAGGGTTCCTTTAAATCCTTTCTTCGTCTTTCCCACTTTTTTCTCTTCTTCTTCTTGCTGATTCTTCCAGAACGGCGCCAGTTTCTGGCTTCGCCCTTTCTCGTTTATTCTGGATTGCCCGGTTTCGACTTGTATTTCGGATCATCCCTTGTCCTTTTTCAGATTTGATGAATAACGTCCACTTTTTCTTTCCTTCCTCCATCCTTCCTCCTCTCCCCATCCTCGTTTTTCCGACTCTGAGCTTTAAAAGACTTACGGCCTTCCGTATTGAATGCTTTCCTCGTCTCCCGAACCCGCGTTTTTTACGACCCGTTTCCCTCTGCGTCCTTTTCATTTTTTAAAAATGGGATGTCACCCTTCCGGATTTGACCACATGGCGTAGTTTTCGGGTCATTACCCCAGTCGACGACTCGATAAACAATACGATAACCCCGCTCCCCCCTTCCCCCCCCCCCCCACTGTCAAGCTCTACTGCATTTCCCAAAAAACCCAAAAAAACGCTTCTCTCCCCCCAATTCTCCTTCCCAAAAACTTTCCCCTCTGAAGTCTTGATTCAGCGTACCTACCGCCCCCCCTGAGGTAAAGAATCTTGCCCCCTTGAAGTCCGGTGCCGTGTTCCTTTGATTTTTTTTTTTTGAACTCCTCCATTCAACGATACCCCGAAGACACCAGTGCCCTGCCTCCATTTTCTTGTCAGTCCCAAGAGGTACCTCAATGTCTCAATTTCTGCTCCCCCCCCTCCCTTTATAATTTTTTTTTTTTTTTTCGCATAAAGTAAAAGCTCATCCTTCTTGCTCAGCACGCCCCCGGTGCTTTTTCCCCCCTTCTCCGTGAACTAGGGGAAGAGTCTATTAAAAAAAAGCCTTTTCTCCTCTCTCTTTTTTTTTCTTCTGTGTTTCTTTCCTAAGTTCCCTTTTAGCTCAGGATCGCCCGCCTACTCCGTCCATCCCTGGACCCCCCCCTTCCCTTTTTGAACTGGATTGGGACCTTCTGAACTAACTGAAACACTCCCCACGATTCTTCCCTTCCACTTTTCCCTGCATCCGTTTCCCCTTTCCCATTTTTGTTGCGAAGTCCCTTAAGTAAGGCAGCCCTTTCTGTCTTCTTGCTACTACGGCCAGGACCCCCGGTCCGAACGCCCTCCCTCTCACCGGCGTTAATACAAATCGTCAAGTTATGGTGCGGAAGGGATTTCCCCTCTAGGCGAGTAAATCCTATGACCAAATTTCGCGTTCCTTAAACGCGCCCCCCAACCCCCCCCTTCTCTTTGCACCTTCACGGCTCCCGGCAGGACCCAAAATGTACATAACGCTTTAGAGCGAACGCGATCGGGCTTCCCTTTAGTAACTATTGTTACTATCGCACCGTTAGCAATCTTCCCTCCTTTTTCTCAAGGCCCCCTCAAAGTGACCGGATTTTCTAAGAACCCACCCTTCCCTCTAAGTTCCTCCATTCGGTTTCTCCAGAATTTTTCCCGCCTAAATTCAATTCAAACCTTATTCTCTTTCCCCCCTGATTAACGGACCTCCATATTATTAAGAAGATTTGTTTTTTTGGGAAATGAGAGATACCCGGCATTCTTTGACTAACTAAACCCCCAGATAGCGTTTGTCGCTTGACCCTTCCTCAGATCCCCCAACGCCATTTCCGTTTTATGTGGAGAAAATAGGATTAGAGACATTACAATCGATCCCTCTCCTTGGTACTTAAGTTTCATTTTTTTTGACCCCAAACTACTGTTCAAACGTCCTCTAGCCTCCCCCTCCCCCCTGAATTTAGTTTAAGACGAAGTGACAAAGGTACAGCTCAGTCTCGTTTATAGAATCCATCCGGATCGTTGGCTTCCCTCCTCCCTCTGATGAATTATTCGTCTTTTGCAGGGAATGTAATAAATTGCGCCATCATCCTTTGTGTACCGTCATTCATCCAAAGCACTAAAGAGCACCGACCCTTTAGTTCTTCGGGGGGCAGGCCTGATTTGCTACCGAATCCCCCATGCGGGGTGTGTTTTGGTTTCCTCTTTAAGGATTCATACGTTCGGATCCTCCCCGCTTGACGTCATCCTTCTTCCCTTTTCATCATTATAATCTTCCGAACTGACATTCTCGAAACTCTTCCTCAAGAATAGCCCTCTCCTGACCCCCCTTCCTTCTCTCCCCCAACAAGGAATCTCTAAAAACTTTACCAGGTCCCTTCCCACACGGCACTTCCAGCCAAGCCTCCGAACAAAAAACTTTCCCTACCTTCTTTTCCTCCTCCTCGCCACTCCTTAGTAGTTTGGTTAATGACGGTGCAACATCCCACCCCCCGACATTCGCAGCTCCATCAAATTACCCCCCCTTCCAGTTCCGGCTTCTCACCTTCCTCAAGGACCGACCTCCGCCACTACGCGCTTCGAATGTTTCACCACCATGTCCCCCGTCTCCGGCTCCAAGCGCCCTAAACTCCCGCTTGCGCCTTTCCGTTTCATTTGCACTTCAATTCCCCCCGCTCGCTCTCCTGGCAATCAAGCACCGAAGCTGGTCTCTCTTTCTACCTCTCCACAACTCCTCTTTCATCAGAAACACAATCCTGAGTGGAACTGCTACCCTTTCAAGGATTTGATATCGACGCACCCCCTGCACAAACGCCCCTTTCTTTCTGGTTTTTTTCCCCCTTCTTTTTACAATGCTTTGTCTTTAGTTCCCATCCTGGCTTTCTCACGCCTGCGCCGATCTCTCTCGCGCCTTATTGTTTTTCGCGCCCCCTCATCCGTCAACAGAGACCAGCGCCCAGCCCCCTCCTTCGGGCTCGGGCTGGCTACCTTTTCCCCTTCCTCTCCCGCCCCCCCCCCCTTCCCTTTTCCCGGTTTCCATATTTCTCACTTGCAAAAACAAAAAACACGGAGTTTTTTTTCCCCATGCTTCGCTTTCCTTGTCTTCGAGAGTTTTTTGAATTTGACCTGATTTTGCCGTACCGCGTCTTCTGCGAGGGCCGTA
>Ga0179593_1498885_pt1 | contig 11096 bp, 13 predicted proteins | sample CZODoug2_1_08_16_FD_185931 | JGI IMG/M metagenome (GOLD analysis project Ga0179593, IMG submission 185931) | Vadose zone soil fungal communities from Angelo Coast Range Reserve, California, USA - CZODoug2_1_08_16fungal (PacBio error correction) | ecosystem: Environmental > Terrestrial > Soil >... | reverse complement strand
CTCTCTTCATTCCTTGGGCTCCCTCAGGATACCCCCATCTTCGCGCTTACGAGCCATGGGAGGTCGTGCTTGTTTTGGACGCAATCCGGAAGGGTTAGCACGTTATTTTTCGTGTCCTTTTTTACATCTTCACGTGGACGAGTAGAACTTGTGTTTCACTACAGGCCTATTGTCCCAATGGAATAGCTGTCATTTGTAGCGGGACGGACACTGTTCCTTCCCCCCCAAAGCGATCTTCCTCTGCCTGTTAGTACCCTTTGTCAAGACCTGGTTGGACACGGCGTTTCTGCCTTTGCCGAGCTCCGGTGTTTGGCGGCGCAGGGTTAAAACCGCCCATGCTATTGAGCTCTTGTCTCCGGGTTGGGGTTTATGTGTCTCTCAATTTTTGCCGATCCGTTCTGGCTGTGCGTTTGACGATCTTGATTAACTCGGCTCGGCTTTGTAGTCCTCCGGCGTTTCCGGAACCACGTAGTAGATCTTGTTCCCTCCGGTCAAGACCAAACTACTGACTTTCCATCATGGCCCTAATAACAGCCACCGACGCTTTTAAGCCGGTTTTCCCCCCCCCCTTCGATACGTATTACCGGTATTCCCGCCGAGCCGTTTTTCCTTTCTTACTTCGTTTGTCCTTTCCCTGTCCAACGCGGGCACAGCCTTTCTCCTTTTTTGTGTGGGTTTCGTACACTAGCCCTGGGTGGTCCGACTAGTCGAGGGTGGGCAGTTACCGTGTTTCTTATTTTTTTTTCCCTCCTCTGTTCGCGACTGTTTTTGGATTAAACGCGGGCGATCCGCTGGACGGATTTCGTCCACGGACCACGTTCCCTTCGCCCACCGCCATTTGAAAGTCCTGATAGTCGAGCTCTTACTGGCCCGCTTTTATGGACGATATTGAGATCCCTTCGAGGATGTTTCGTGCTCTGTTGGGTGGGCCGGCCCACACCCCGGTGGTTTCGGATCTTCTCAACAGGACGCAGTCGGCAGCCAGTGTTCTACCTCGAGTTGTTGCCTTGCTTCATTGTCGAGGACTCGCGTCCAGGCATCGGAGTACTGCGTTTCCCGCGAATGCTGTGGGGTTTGGGTGTGTTTGATTTTGACATCCGCGTCAGTCTGGCCGGCGATGCCGTTTCGGTCCAACGGAACTCGCCCCTTTCCCAAGGGGGCAGCGGTATTTGGGCTTCAACAACGACCGATTCAGTTGACAAACAACTCGACCTAATCGCTCTTCCCTTCCCTTTGGGCCGTACTCCCTCGTGCTCTTGTACTCACGACAGCGAGATCCAAAGGCTTCTCCGCCTGCCGGAGTTCCCACTTTTTTGATGAATCCTGACCTCACTTCCCCACGATTCCCGGAACACGGTTGACTGACCGTCCTTTTCCCCTCAGTCCCCGCTGACTCTATATCTTCTGTTAAAGATCGATGCATGGCCCCTATAAGTTCGGCACCCCTCCACTTACTCGTGCGTTCCGAATCTGCTCGAATCATTCACGAGGTTTCGGTACCGAACGTACACTGGTATGCACTTTTGGTTGCGTCGGGGACATGATTGTCTCACCACGACGGGGCCCATTTACATGGCCGCACTTGGAGATTTTCGCCCTCACTTCTTCTCTACTGTCTGAGGACGGGCATGTATGTTCCCCTTATCGCCTTTAGGGCCCTCGCCCGCCGGTCCCGGATACATCATCTTTTGACCGCGAAGGCATTCAGACGATCGTGTGCCTTTTCCACCGGGGGCGTACTCACATTTACCCACGCCTTCCTCTCTGTGTGGGAACCCCTTTTCCCCCCCGCTGCGCGTCGTCGTAATCTCTGCCTTGCAAGGGGTCGGAATTTGATCCAATGGAGTTTTAGTTTGATGGGCTTGGTAACGAGGTTCTTGCGGTGTCTTGCTTCCCCGCTTTTCTTGCCAAGGCTTTTTTTTTCTCTAGTCCCAGCTCCTGCCCTGGGGTAGCCTTACCGCTGAGCTCTACCCTAGTCGGTTCCACTTGAGATGCCAGGGGTGGGTTCGTGCTGATGATAGACCGCATTTCATATGTAAGAGCCCCCCACCCGGCTTTTTCAAGCAGTTATTTAGTGAGACTCGGAACTGACAGGTTGCGGTCCCGTCCCTCTGGTCGTCATTCATGCAATTTCCTGCAATAAGTCACAATGCCCCCCTTTTGCAATTCCCAAATTCTTTTATACGAGTCGCATCCACTGTGTTTGTTGTCCACCGTTGAACGATAGTTAGAGTATGTCCTACCCCCAGCCGCCCCCGCGCTATCGTAGTTCATTTCTTAATAGAGCTTTTAATGGCTTTGGTACCGTAGTTTCCGGCACTCTTTCCCAAGGACGGAACCCCCGATGTCTCGTAGGAAAGCCCGCACGATTGTAATTGAAAGGATGATTGATGTACTTCTGTAAATTTTTCTGGATTCGGGCCCTTTCTCCGTCGTCATACCTTCGGCCCTTGAGCTGCCCTGCCCTCCATTTCAGGCTCGACCAATTGTTATGGGCGCTATCTTGTCAGGCAAGGGATTGAACCCAATGAGGAGTAAGTGTCCGTGCCTGTAACCCTTTTTGTAAGAACACTCCCCCTTGCCCCCCACTCAACGACCCCCCGTGCATCCTCAGCCTGTAATGTGGAACGACATCTCAGTTTTCGTATCAGGATTCCTTCGTAGGCTGAGGAACCCCCAGTTAGACCCGCCCGTTGGGCGGACACGGACCGATGAACGAGTAGGATCGGACACAGGGAACCCCAAGTTCTAAGCTGTCACTGAGACGAGACAGCTTAATGATGAACCTCGCCCTCAGGTTCGTCTTCCCCCCCTTGTCGGGCACGTTGTGAACACGTCTCCGGGATGTCGTTAATAAACTTTACAATCCCCATTTTTGTTTAACTCCGGACCCATTTTGGAGTGGCCGGGACTAACCGGGGTTATCTCGCCTCTCGACCCTACTCCCACAGGCCTCCTCCCACCTGTCCGTCGCACACATGCCCCTTTTAACTTCTCTCTTCCCGTCTCACCGGGCATTGGCAGATATGGACCATCGAGGCAAGAGTTTTACCATAGCTCATGAGTAGAGGACCCAACGTTCCACTGCGCCCCGGATCAGCCCCCTATACCTAATAGGACGGGACTGTGTTTGTGTAGGCACCTTCTGAGTATCTCCGGCGTCCTTTTTTTGGTACTTTAACCAAACAACGGCTTCTTGAGCCTTGCTGCCGTCCCTGTTGGAACTCTTTCTGAGTCTCTTCTGACTGAAATGGCTTCCTGACTCTCGCGGTCCTTGCCCCCCCTTTACAATACTCCGATTGTTTTGACGTCCGCCCAAGGGGTCAAGTCGGAGCAGATACGCAACAGAGTAGCCGCTGAGCGACCCCTCTGTTTGTCTTAGCAAAGTACCTCCGATTTTATGGCACCCCAGGGTGCCGGGAAGCCGTGCCCGTCCCCTCTTTTCAGTTGGGAAGAGTTCCCCCCCTGCGTCACCCCCACCGTGGGGGCTGACCCCCCTCGCCCCCTTGCGGCTCAACTCCGTCCGCTTCCCCCCGGTTGCTTTCTCAAATAATCGTCTGCAGGGCTGCCAAGCCGGGCCGCGGTCGTACCTTCACTTCCCCTTGTTTTGGACAGGCATGGGCTTGGTGTCCTTTTGGCCCGCACCTCCTCCTGTCGTGTTAGTCCCGATGCCTCGCTAAGTCGCATCGCCGGCTTCGCTTCCAGTCCCACATCTCATCCAACCCGGGTTTACTGATTCTCCCAGTGCTTTTTTTTTCCCCTTTTCGCACCGCCACGTTTCTCCGCGGGTGGCCCTTCTCAGCCTTCTCGACCTACTCCCCTCTGTTTGACCGCGTTTCCTCGGTGCACCTCGGTAATCGCTCGAAATTCTACTTTCATTTCTTACCACTTTTGAAATTGCCTTCCTTGCGCCAGTAGCCGGACGTCCCACGCCATTTTTTCTTGGGGAGTTCGGGTTTTCTTGTGTGAGGCGCAATTTCCCCACGGTTTAAGTAGGTTGGCCCCTTCGGCGGCAATTTGGGCGAATCGCGTTTCGCGGAAGCGGGCCCGCTTTTTCCTTTCGGACAGGCACCAGTGGCCAGCCCGATATGTCCCGCCAGCCAGATAGTTTTCGCTCCCGTGTGTTGCTTTGTTCTAGTTCACAATAACCAACGTTTTACGCCCTGTTGGCATTTCCCGCGAGCCCCCTCTCAAGTTGAAACTGGTTTTTCACGCCTTGCCGGGTTTCCCCCTTATATCCCCTTTCCCAGTTCCTCTTTTCAAAAGGCTATCAACCCGAATGTGACTGGTCTGGCCACCACTTTGTTACCCTTTAGGACCCGGACTCTGACGGTTTGGTTTTTTCCTGTAGCTCGCATGATCCTGACGGCTAGTCCGTCGATCGGCCGGTTCTTGACACCCCACCCGCCCCCCTTATCTAGATTTCTCCACGTTTCCCTGCCATTACGGTTACCTCCGAAAAAGAACGTGTGATTCAATGAACTGAATTAGTCTTCCTTTCCCCCCCCTTCTACTCATGATCTCGACCAGACCCCTGCTGCCCGCGTCTTCAGGCGACGATGGAACCGGTGACCACTGTCGCTACGAACCCCTTCTTTATCCTCTCCCTTTGTTTTGCCCTTGAGCTGAGGAGTCCTGTCGTGTTTTTTCCCAGGCCTCGTCCTTCCTTAGTAATCGTTTGTCAGTCTCATTGGTCCTCGTGGGGTTCTTTCTGATTGGTAAGGGGCGCACGTGTGGCAGAGTCTGTTTCGTGTGCCCCTTGGATCCCTCTCTACCGGCGGTTCAAACTCCCTTTCTCTTTAAATAGCAGTCCCTGATCTCTTTGCTATCATGAGACAGCCCCCCAAGCCTAGTTGGACGATTTCCTTCCAAAGGGTGGGCCGACCGTCCCCTTGATTTTTTCCAGCTTTCTACTTCCTGGACGATAATTGTTGCGCCTGGCGGAAAAAAGGTGTCAAACTGCCTTTTTCCTATGGAATGTCTGCCCGGCTTGACGGGTTCTGTTTGTAGTTTGTTTTCCCATCACGGTCGCGTCCCGCTCATTTTTCTGGCGTGCGATATTGATGCTCCTTCGTCCGACTTAGTTGAGCGTGCCCCCCCCCCCTTGCCCGCGACTTCGTCGCAGCTTAATGGTTCCAGCCTGTTCCACCTTGACTTAACGGTACCTTGCTTCCCCTCCCCAACCGCACTCCCACACGTCCCAACGGCGGCGTTGTGCCTCCGCTCAGTTCGTGACCCAGGTCCCCGAATGTGGGGTACCGGCGAGCCGCACCTCTAGTATCGCTCCGCCTTGTTGTCTGGAATCTGGACCACGCGCGTCAAAACCCCAGTGTTCTCGTTCATATTGCTGGAGAGTTATGATTCAAAGCGACACTGTGGTCGGCTACGGATTCTCTTTCGATTGTGTGTGGGGTTTTTTCTTTTGGGGGTGGTTGGGGGTGCGGGGTGTTTAGTTTTGTGGCGTGGGGGGGGGTGGTTTTTTGGTTTGTTGGCCCGGGGGGTGGGGGGTTGGATATGGATTTACTCCCGGTTTTGGATTAGATGTGGTCCCAAGGGCGGATGCCGGCTCTTTTCCGTTTCGCGTACAAAGCGGGCGTATTCCCGAGTCATCTTACCACGGTCTTCCAAACGGTACCACAACTTGGTTCCTGTCCCCGCATTAACGTCTAAAGATAGATCTGCTTTTGACGGTATTTATTATTGAGCAGAAGTTTTAGCGGAAGTCTTCTCAGAGTGCCTGTGTTTGTTCCCCTTGCCCCCCCCCGTTTTTTTTTTCTCTGAATTTCGTAGCCCAAAACCTTCCTCGCGGACATGACTGGTTCCCCGCCCTTCAGTGAGTTCGTTGCAGCGCCTCCATTTGGCTTTGAGTCTATTCTCTCATTTGGACGTCATATGTAGTCATTCTGACCGAAAGTCCGCTCTGTGTATGAATCCCGCTTTTTCAGTCTAAGGGACGGACTGATGCTCCTTTCGTCCAACTTATCGCACGGGGTCTCCCGTTTCCCCCCGGGTTCTTTTTGGCGGAAACACGAATTGAACCTTCCGAACACACCCCTACTCCATAATCCCGGAGATGGCCGTTTTTTTTTGTTTGCCCCTCCTCCCTGCTTTTAATCACCTGACCCGCTTTCATCTCCCCCTTTTAACCGTCTTGAGGACCCAACCAGTGGTTGTGTCTGATGTCTAGAATGTGTAACTTTCCCCTCTTCCATAAACTGTTGCCCCGACCAGCCGAGGTAAGCAGTCCCGCTGCCGCCAGCCCCTCCCTCTGCTCTTTTGGTTTCAGAGAAGAGCATCTCGGGCACTTTTTTTTTCCACCGACCACCCAGAGCACCGTGCCCCCTGCTGAGTCTTCTTGTATCTGCTGAGTTACCGACTGTCGGTGTTCCCGAACTTTATGTTATCGCCCGCTTGTCTTGTATTGGCACTGCACGTTGTCGTACCCAGCCGGGTCCGGCATTGGAAGCCTTCTGGCCTATTGCCTCTGCCCCCCCCCACTGGCGAGTCCTTCTCCTGTTCTCTTCCCTTTTCTCCGAAGTTCCTTCCGTATTCCAGACGGCTCCCTTGTACCTCGCCCGTTTCCCGGCCTTTTCATAATCCCCGACCGCTCAGGGCCTCCCGACGACATCGGTGGTCCGGATGACAGTTTGTTACGCCATGTCCCCGACATTAGATCGGCCTGAACTACGATCGGCGGTTTGTGTCGGTCACGAGTTTTCCTCTTGCCTTTTGAAAGGGGCTAGCGAAATCGGCCCCCTTTTACCCTCCTTGGAATTGGTTTTTTGGGGGCCGCGAGGTGAAATGGATTTTTTCTTTCTTTTTTTCCTTTTTGGCCCCCCCTCTTTTAGTCTGTCAGGAGGTTCGAGCACCCTCTAGACTTCAACATGGCACTGGGTTTTCACTAATCGCGGATTACTCCTCCCTATATACTTTTGTTGTTGTTTAGCGATGATCCCCTCACCTGTACTTTCAGCCCCCCCCCCCCCCGTTTGCAAAGTCGCTTCTTTTGATTTCTCTCACTTGCCGTCAGAACCTATGTTCCAGCAGTTCCTTACCCTACAGGGTCACCCAGCGGCACTCCCATTCTTTATCCGATAGTCTGCCCTTTTTCACCGTCAAGATGAGCTCTGTCAGAACGCTGCCCCTCCGCGCTCGTTAGTTTCACTACCCGATCAGCAGTCTCTGTTATCGTTCTTCTTTTTTCCCCAGCGCTCCCCGGAAATTACCCCCGATTTGTGTCTTTTCACTTCTGCCGGTCAGAATTCTTTATTTGTTAAGACGGGTGACCGGTGGTCGCATGTCCCATTGAGCCGTAGAACACATCCTTCCCGTCCCTTTCTTCCGCATGCCCATTTCCCTCATCCAGTCACGTCGTCTGATAGACTCCCCAATTTGAGTTGAGCGATCTTCCCCCAGAACCGTGCGTCCAATTCCTTGTTCCCCTTCTTTGGATGAAGTCCCCACTTCAGTCCAATCAAGGAAACGTGCGTTTCCCCTCCCTTGGTCCAAGCCACTTCTCCCCAGGACGTATTCAGTATTCGCCAGCGGTGAGGGACTGTCCTTGCTGCTCTTTTTTCGGACCCCTGAACTGATGCACTAGATGCTTGTCTCTTTGACCAATAGCCAGCCTTTCTGTCGCGTTCGCCTTGGCTGCTTTGACCTGGCTTTCGGTTTCAACCGTTTAGTTTCCCCCCCTTTTAAGTTCCGTCGGCTTAATCCTGACACCTCCACTTGTTGGGTTCAAACTCGTTGGCGTGTCTTTTTCAGCCGGTGTTCTCTTCTCGTGTACAGTGAGTCAAGGAGCCCTCGGGTTGCTCTGGCCCCCGTGCCTTACTGCAGCAGACTTCTGTGCGATGTAGGGCGTTAGACGTGTTTTTCCTGCCACCACCTCCCCCAGGATGCCCCCGCTTGAGCCAACTTTCGCTTTTCCGTTGGACTCTTTAGGTGCCCACCGGCCTCCCTTCATGTATTTCCTCCAGCCTGAGAGGACTTTAGGTCAGGGAATCCTCCGATGACATTCCGCCAAGGAGTTTTGTCTTTTCGCAGTTCGCCCTCTGTCCCCGCACTCCGATGTGCGAACACCTGGGGCATGTCTCCTCCCCGTGCGTAAGTTTTTCGCCTCTTCTTGCAACCACAGGGGGTGACGGCACCCCCCGCGTCTCCCTCTTGTTAGCAACTCCGGTCCGCTCGACATTGTCTTGTCCCACACAGTCGTCCACCTGGCGGCAAAGCAAGGCCTGCTCGGTTCGCTTTCAATGGATTGCCCACTTTTGTGATATTGGCAACACGATTTTTTTGAGTCCTTTTGGCCAGACCCCTTCTACCTGCCTGGATCGCCCTCGTGCTCCCTTCCCCGATTCCTGACGTAAAGTCAATTTATCACCCCATCGAACCCTCCAACCTGCTATCTATTGGACGCCCGTACCCATCGACTCCTTATTCAGACAAAGATGATCCCGAGTGTCTACTTATCCCGCAATGCGTAACCGACGCACCGGTGTTGAAAGCTTTGACGCGGGCCAGCAAAAAAGAGGAGCACGACTTCGCGTCTCCCAGCCTTCTCGTCCCCGTCACAAATTCTAATGCCTTGGACTCGAATGGTGAGCTATTCTAGTAACTTACTCCCGTTGGGTGGGGGAGGGCGGGGGTATTTACTACAAGGAAACTTTCAAGTCTGCTTGCTGACGGCACTTTTCCCCCGAAGTCGGCGAATACGAGAGGTCTTCGGGCAGTTTTTTACTCGTCTTTTCCATGCCGGGCCCGTTTTCCGAATTGAGAATCAAGATCCGGGTCATCAAGCAATGACTCTTGCTCTTCCCGATTGCTCGTGCCACAATAAACCCCTTCCCTCGGCAGCATTCCCCATCGAGGCACGAGCAGTTGACCCGGGTTTTTCCGCGCCTCCCTCCCCACCTTTTTCGTCCCCACTGGCCTCTGAACCCCCTGCCTGTCCCTGCAGGTCGGTCCCGTGCCCCCCCCCTTGATTGACATTCCTCGGCCTTACTCTTCCCCGGTTTTTTCGCCTTCATTGTCGTCCCCCGATCAGGACGCGCTAGTCCTGTTAAGATCAGGGCCTGGATTGTGCACGCCGTTCGACTCGTCATTTTCTTTTTTCCGATGCAAAACTTCCTCGAAAAGCCGTGATAAACTTCCCGAATTCGCTCTCCTCACCCTCGACGACATGAGATCGCCCACAGCACTCCTGACCCTATGGTCAGTCCGTTTCCGTTCCCCTATTTCGCATCTATCATCCCCCCTCCTTCCGTTGTTTTGTTTCTAGGTCTTCTTAAGTACGGTGGCCCCTCCCCTCGGGATGGACCATATGTCGAGGTGCTTTCGCGCCCTGGTCGGGGCTTTTGTGACGTAGAAGAGTTGCACCTTCTTTGAAGGTTGCACGTTCTTTTTCGAGGGAAGGTTGCCGCCGGTGACCGTGTTCTCTCTTCAAAGGGCTGTTCAAATCCCGGCCCCGATTTCACTCTAGACGTCCTCCTAGGATTTTCTCAAAAACGCCGAGTCCTTGGCTAGATGTCCGAACTGGTGCCCGACCTCACCTGCTTTTCCCCTGGTCCCCCTTGGTTCAGAGGCCCTGTAACCCGAGATTAATGGGGGCTGGGGCAGGCGGGCCACACGTCCCCCCCTGCTTGATCGATGAATGGATTTGCCAGGGCGTGACGTTGTTTCTTGGTGGTCCGTGCTCAAAATCCCAGGTAGCGACTCCCGCTTTTTATGGTTTACGATCTTTTTTGAGGACGAAAGTCGTCGACCTGGCAGTTGAGATTTCCGCTGCAGCGACCTTTCTGAGTCGTCCGATTAATGGTACACTCGGTCAAGGCCCCCTGACTGTCCACCGGGCCCAGTTTCGGCATCACTCCCGACTCAAGCTACTGCCTTATTCCGCTCTCATGCGCAGTAAGTCAGTAAGAATTTTTTCCCCCCTCCGAGCCTACCCCCCCTTTTCGCATCCTCTCCGCGTGCTTGCTGGGCCGAGGACACATCTTGTCACCCAGCGTGTCTTCTTTCTTGATTGGCTTTCTACTGGACCAAGCCTGATCACGGTGGTTTGAACGGCGTCGAGGCTTGGATGCAATCGAACCGGTTGTCTTCGATTTTGGTTGCTAAGGACGTTACTCTGCCGGAGATGGCACCGTGGTTCGAGTCAACGGCGTTCTCCTCCCGATCCCTTGATGGCAGGTTCCGTTGCCCAAACGGCCCCGCTTTTTACCTGTACTTCCCCACCCTCAATGTCCAGGCGACCCTCCGAGACGGAGTTTTTGTTTTTTTATTGCTTGTCGCCGTCACTGTTTACGATTATTTGAGCACTGCCAGCTTGATTGAAGTAGTTGCTCTCCGTGCTTTCGCGTGTGGGACGGAACACCCTGTGTTTCGTTCCTCGTCTCCAAACTTTCTCCGCGGACTGCCCCAGTTTAGACATCGAGTGCTTTGCAGAACGAGGCGCGACCGTGATGTCCTCCCTTGAGTTCGTAATCGGCGTATTACGACCGACCATGGCTCTACTGCTGGATGACCTTTCCCTCGTGTCCTTCTAGTTCCTGAGATTCTTCCCTCTCCGTACCACTTCCCGCGCACGGGATCCAGTTTTCAGCCGGTTATTTGGGCGTCCAAACACGACCTTCTCTCCCGTCCTCCCCCCTCTGACCTCAATCGGGCGGCCGGCCCGTTGGCCTCTCCAACTTTGCTTTACTCCATGACCCCTCCCCCTGTCTCCCTGTGACTCCCTCTTGCGGAGTTCCCCACCCGTTTTCGGGTCTGATGAATCTTCTGCCTTTCACTTCACCTATTGTCCTGCAGAAACGGTGTTTTTTGCCCCGCCCCTCGGTTCCGCAGTCCCGTCCTCCGCGCTACTGCCCGTATACTGTCCATCCTACCGTTGCCTCTACGACCTCAGAATACGCTGTTTCCTAGAGTTTCATTCGTACCCTCCGACTGCCACCCCTAACACCCGCTCCCACCCATTGCTTTTCAATTCACTATGCGATCATCCATTCGGTTCCATTCCTGTTCTGCCACTTGTGACTTGGTTGTGTGGCTTGCACGTTGTACCGTGCGGGATCGGGCCCCCGGCGTTTCCGTGTTTT
>Ga0179593_1375562_pt1 | contig 11096 bp, 12 predicted proteins | sample CZODoug2_1_08_16_FD_185931 | JGI IMG/M metagenome (GOLD analysis project Ga0179593, IMG submission 185931) | Vadose zone soil fungal communities from Angelo Coast Range Reserve, California, USA - CZODoug2_1_08_16fungal (PacBio error correction) | ecosystem: Environmental > Terrestrial > Soil >... | reverse complement strand
TGATTCTGGATGGTTTCTTCCCTTGACTCGTCAATCGGTTTTCGTTACATGCCGGATCATTTTCTTTAGAAGTTGTCAGTCTCTTCGCACCTACGACACGGATGCGGCTAGAGGAACTCGATTCTTTCAAAGTTCCGGGCCTCCAGGTAAGCTGAAACGGTACCGTCCCCCCAAGGTACCTTTTTGACAACAGCGCGTCCTCCCGAGCATATGGATCCCCCCCCTGCGCCGTTTTACTCGGAAGCACCGGCTCGCAGAGCTAATCAGTCTTTAGGAGATCGACCCCTTGTCGGCACGTGAGGACCGCAAAGTAGCGCAACCCTTTGTCGTATCCCTTCGACGCGACTGTCCCCCGTGTTTGGAAAGAACGCCAGACCTGCATGCTTCCCCCCGTGCCCTTCGGCACCGTGTCTTGAAGCCGAAGAGGCCACCGGAGCATTCTCTGGTTTTTTGACCGCCCTTCTTGGCCATTCTGGCGGCGCAGAAGCGTCGATGGAACCGTCCAGTTCCCCCTTCTTCTCGTGCACACTTTCCTTCGTCCATTCTTGTCCTCTTGGAACTTGTCGAAATTAGGTTCACCTGCCGGCGAGTTTTTTTTTCCGTTTCTGTCTTCTTGTCCCCTCGGTGCGGAACTTGTCCTGAGGCAAAGGGTCTTTCCTCTTCGTTGCCTGTGGCGAGTTCTGACTGACTCACGCCTCAGCCTTTTTGCCGGCCTCGTGCACCCGTGGTGGTCATGAATTGAGTTGCGGGAAGTCCGCCTCTTCCCCTTTGTGTGGTCTTTTCAGATCCGTGGAAATAAAGGAAAAAACATTGATGTTTGAATGATGTTTCCGTGCGCTCTCGATCTGTCAGGCCAGCAGCCCGATCCGTACATCTCACTCCTCAACCTACCCCAAATCAAGACACCGGTCTGGCGATCTATCACCGGTTACCGCATTTGCGAGACTTTCCATAAGGATTCAGCCTTTTCATTTTTTAACGGGGTAGATGGCGCGTTACCACCCTCTGTTTGCCAAATAAGTCTTCCTTCTGACCACCCACAGGTCAAAGAGCTATCTTCTTTTCTGTTTCTCCCCACGGAACGTCCCGGGCATCTTTGATCGTCCTCGAGAAGACCTCGATAGCATCATCCGTCCTCCCCCTACCGTCTCAGGTTCCGATCATTTATTCTTCTGGGTGAGATAGGGGCTCTGACACCTTTTTTTTCATTGGTCTCTCGTCTTACTCTTGATGCTCTCCCTCGTCTTCCAACCGTCTTCAGTTGACAGCGGCGGATCCGTTTTTGCCGCTTACCCTCGTCACCCTAGCTCCACCTGTACGGCAGGTTGCTTCCCTGTAGGAGCGTGCCGGAAATCGCTACAGCGAGTTTTCGTGTTTTTCGTATCACCCCCCGTTTTGTGTTCCGGCTCGACCTTTTCTTCCCTTCGCTATCGATCGTCTGCGAAAGCCCCTGTTGGTCACATCGATCTTCCGCAGTTCCAGGTGATCCTCCCCTCCTGACTTCCCCTCAGGCTTTTTACGTGGTGGCTCCGGATTCATTCATTCTGCCGGTAGAAAGAGGAAGGACTCCATCAGGTTGAGTCCTCCCCGTCTTTGCCCCGATGAAGGATGGGATAGGATCGCGTTTGGCTATCTTCTGCCCATTATTCTTTTCTGCTCGCTCAGTTCTTTTCCCACTTCCCAGGCCTGCTCGCGAATTTGCCCGTATGGTGGTTGTCTCCCATTTCCCCCCCCCATGTCATCGAAATGTAGGCATTCTCAAGGACGGCTCCCCCGTCATTCGCCCTTTGACCAATGCGTCACCCGCCCATGGCCCTCCGCATGTCTTGCACCACACCCCTCCTCGCCCCAGCAGATTTTCTTTTTCGCCAGACTCCCATACTTTTATCACCTCGATCGACATCCCGTTATACAGAATTATAAGAGGAATTGTCCCTTCCTTCCTCCTATCCACCGTTCCAGTTTTCTGCGTGCATGCTCAATCGTCGATTTCTGCTCGCTTAAACTCTTCCCCTTTACTCCCTTGGTCGCCTTTCTCTTTCTTCCTCCCTAGCCCTGCCTGGGCCCTCTTGTTCCATTTGACGAGATGTAGTTCAAAGTCCCGCGATTGGAGACGCCACTCTCCAGATCTTACCTCCCAGGTGTGTTCGTCTTACTTTTCTTCCCCTGCTTCTTTGGATTCGTGAACCCCTTCTCGGTCACGTTCCACGAAGGCGAACCGGGATGTGGCAATGTCCATTCGACCTTCTTGTACCGGTCCTGTGCGCGAGCGAGTTCGCCCTCTGTTTTTTAGAGTACAAGCAGCACCTTCCACCGTGCTTCTCGGCTGCACCTTCACTGATCCGATCCTCTATCTTGCGTGTTCTCGTCAAGTTCGATCTGTGATACTGTGCTGTTTCTTTTCCCGCAAGAACAACCGCTTCTGTTTTTTTGATTTTGTGGGCCCTCCCCCGTCTATGGCCAGAGGTCCTTGTGCGTGGCGCATTTTTCCCGGGCGAATGGCCGGACATGGAGAAGACGTGCATTTTCTGCGGCGCTTTTTTCTTTCCCCTTCCGGTTTGCGTTTCGAGCATCCCTCCATGAACTCCTTGTCAAGCCGCTGAAGGAGAGCACACGATCATTGTGACTTCGCCCCCATTTTTTCTGCGCGTGTCCTGACTCTGGAGGCTGGCGCTTCCCCACCTTTGTCATCCGTTTCGCGGGTCGCCGTATTTCGGGCTCTTAGCCCCCCCCCCCCCTCCAGAGTAGCATATGCGTAGAAGGATCACTCGTCGGCGCCCTTCCTTCGCTACCCCTTTCTTTCTGCACCACGGGGTCCCCCGCTTCTCGCGTGATCCTTCCCGGGGATTGTCGGCGCTTTTCGGACCACCCTGGGGTGCAGTTCCTCACCAGAGAATCTCCCGGGTCGGGACGATGGGATATCCCACATCCCTTAACCGGCACTAGTGACGTTCTCGATCGATGTGTGACGCCCGAGGCTATTCAGCTGGATCTGCCTCACGCGCACGTCAGAAGTTTTGTCAAGAACGTCCTTGTAGGTGAAATATAGTCCCACCTCGCTCCATCCCTCCCTCAGACTTCGTCCGAGCGCGCCGCACCCAGATGTCTTCCTCTTATTCTGTGACCCTGGAAGCCCTTTCTTGTTTCTTTTTCGGATTGAGGCCGATTCTTCGTTGGAAGCATAAAGATGTACCGTCGTGCCTTTTTCGCCCCGACCCAAGCCGATCGGAGTCTGGTGTAAGGCCCAGCAGGATTTTGTCCATACGAGGTTTCGGCGCCATTCTCTTTTCCACGTTCGGACATCGAGCTAACGCCGGCCATGGGAGCTCCATTTTCCTCCGGCTGATCGTGCTTCCTCCCCTTTTTACGTGGGATTTTCAGTCTGGGTCTGTTTGAAAGATGGGGATTTCCACTCCGGCTCCTTCCCTTCCTGCTGTCCTGCCGAGGCTCGAGCCTTTGCAAGTGGAACTCCAAAAACCTGTTGGATCCCACGTCCTCCTTTCCCTCCACCACCCGGTCTCCCCAAGGCGGGAAGTACCCATTTAATGTTGGTCATGTCCACCCCCAAAGAGGTGCCTAGTTTCAGTGTCCCACAATGAGCCGATCTTGAATTCAACTCTTCCGTTTCTATTGGCGAGCCCTACGACGCTGTCTCGCCCCTCTTTCCGTGGTCACCTTCTTTGCCTCTATCATCATATCAAAGCTCGAATGAGAGTATCATCGTTTCTCCAAGTTTCCCTGTTCTGCAGCTGTAGACAGGGGCACGCCGAATAAGTGGACGTCCGCCTTCTGCTGAAGCTCTGCTCTCACCTGGTCCAAGAAGGGCTTCTCACAGATAATGGAGGAGAAAGATGGCCGGTTATTCACTGGAATTGCTGCTTCACTGTCGCTTTTTCTTTGCTTCGGTGGTCTGTTGTCCACCAGGCTGTGGTGCAATGTCGACGTTTCTACTGTCCCCTAAGGTGGTGGTTGGAAGCTGGCCCTTTCCCCGCATTCTCCCCCCAACGGTTCACTCTCAGTCGCCAAGATCGGATCCCCTGGTGCTTTCTTTAACTGGGTCTTTGTTCGGATCTCTCCCCTTTCTTGCTCTTTGTTCCCTGCTTTGTTGAACTGGGACCGTTTCGCTTGCCTGGCGGCCGATTGGCCCCCTATGCGGCGTGCCAGCCCCAGAAGGACCCTGGTCTTTCTTTGCTTACTGATCAGCGACGACTGAAATAATTCAAGGATTCCCTCTTCTCTTTTCATTCGTCGGACGATTGGGCGGCGTGATTCGAGGCTTCAATGCATAATCTCTCTTTAATCCATCAGTTTTTTTTGGGTCTTCTATCGGCTTCGCCGCTACGACAAGAGAGAAAATACGCCCTTCCGTCTTTTCCTGTAGCTTCCTTGATTTCGTTCTCTGTCGCTGATCGTCTGCAAAGCCGACATCTGGTACTCCCTCTTCTCGGGCTTTGCCATACGCTTGGAGGCCAACCAGGGCCCCCCTCTGCCACTTCTTTTCAGTTCCATTCCCACCAAGGTCCCATTTACAACACAGTCGATCCGAACCGCGAGAGGCCCACTGACTCTTCCTCTTTACCCGCTCCAAAAGATCTTCACTCTCCTTCTCATGCTCGTCTCTTTTTCGGCTTGGAAGCCAAGATTCAAGACATTCGTCGACGTTCTCTTCGACTTGTCCCCTCGTTGGGTACCGGACCACGAAAATCCCCATTCTCCCTGCCATTGCAACATGGATAGACGGGACCCTCGGGAGCTCCGCATTAGCTGGTTTTAGTGAAGTAGTTCTCTCTCTTTATCTGAACGTACGTACACCTTCCTCGTGACCCCTTCTCTTCCATTGATGTCATCGAACTGTAGCCAATCGGGCAGTCCGCCCTCTTTGAAGCTTGAGATCTCGTAGCTTTCTGCACTCGTTTCCTTAGTAACAATTGTGGTTTTTTCCCGGCCATCTTCTGCCTGTGGTGACTGTTTAGCTTGAGACGATTTTCATCTACTCTTCCCCCGCGTTGGTTATGACACCCCGATGATCTCGTGAAGTCCTCTTTTTCCCGTTTTTGTTTCGTTCAGCTTGCCTTTGTCCTCCCCTGTGTAATATCAAACGTGGCGACCGAATTCCCCCCTCCTTCAAGACTCTCCTTCCTTCTTGTCAACGCCTTAAGACCCACCCCCCTGATCCCACGCCCATTCACCGGATTGATCTCTCCTCCTGCGACCGCATTGAGATAACATACTAATTCGAACAGGATCCCTTTCTCTCCCCTCTTCTCACCATCTTCCTCCGAACACCTCTATCTTTCAAACTAGTTTTCCTGTCCCCCTTGACAACCGCCCCAGACGTCTCTTTGGGGCGCCCAGCTGCCCTTCTTTCTTCCCCCCCGGGCAGCGTCTCGATCGCCTCACATTCCCGAAACGCCCGTTCTCAGGTTCCGCTCCTCGTCTTCCCAGTTTTCCCGATTCTCGCTCGAAAAAGTCTGACTCCGGCACGCGTTCCTTTTGCCTCATCGTCTTACTTTATCTCTTATGTTCCTGACCCAGTAACCTTCTTTTCTTGGCGCTGCTGGCCTGAAGCTGCCCCGCGCCGGCCTACTCCGATCACATCGATCGGCCTTGTAAGGCAGGTAGGTAATTTATTTTTTCTTTTTTCACTCAGTACGCAGAAGACTTTTTCTCGTCTGCTTTTTGGTTTAATTCATCACCCCTTTGTGTTCGCAAGACCTTTAGTCCCTATGACCGATCGATGAGGCAAAGTAGGTTCGCTTCCCCCTCCTCCTCCTTTTGAAAGCTGCCGTCCTCAATAGAGTTTCTCCTTTCTAAGATTTAAGATTTACTTTTACGTTTTTGGATCCGATTAACTTAGTGAAATCAAGTCCCTTGCTTCCTACCGGGGGACCGAATCCATCTGTCGTCATAAGAGGCTCGCTGCATCCCCTCTTTTTTCATATTGGGGGTTTCTTCCTTCGATACCAGTAGATGTTTTTCTAGAATTCTGTATTGAGCACGGCTGTCATTCTGGTCTGCTCGCCATAGAACAGTTCTGTGTTGCTTACAGCTCGAGCACCAGCAGTGCCCTTTCCCATGTTGGAATTATAAGATCCGGCAATTAGACCTTCAACCGCTCCCACGCATTGCAACTCGGTCAATCTCTGCTTGAAACTCCATAGCCGCAGGGGTTGTCTTTTAGCCCTACAGACCCAGGAAACTTTATCACGCGCCTCTTATGTCTCCAAGATCTCTCTATTGACATCGTTCTGAGTGGGCACCGTTCATGTTCGTGCGTACGGATCATCGGGACAAATGCTCGCGTCCCCTCTGTCCGTCCGCCCATTCACCCTTTCTTCCGTACTGGGAATTTCCGCCTGCGGCGCATTTATTCCCTTTGGCGCTTTCCCGACGTTAAGTGCTCGGTTCCCTCCCATCTCTCTCTTTTAACAAGTTGTTGTTTTCGATTGAGATATTGACCCTCCCTCTGCGGACTTCGTGTCCCATACCCTAACTCGAAAGGCAGATCCGCGAGGGGATTTTCCTTCCCCCCAGTCGCCCCTTCTGACATGAGGAGGCAAGGCCTTTGCGAGAGACTCTCTTTTTTTTCCGCTGGAGCATCCCCTCCTAAACTCTAGTGCTCTGCGAGAGAAGGAAAGATCCCTTCTTCTTTCAGACAAACGCCGGAAGTATATTCCCGGGGTCTCCAGTGCTTTTCGGATTCCCAAGTCAACCCCCGCTGCTGGTCCGTGGCTGGTTTTCAAGACCCCCGCAGATTTTTCTCTCCCGGTAGTGTTCCCCCCCTTTTCACTTTCTCCTTCTTGCGCCCCTTGCGGACGGGCCAAAGTGAATTTAGTCAAATTGCGACGCCTGCCTGTCCCTTCCCCCAAGTACGGGGCCCCGCTTCGGCCTCCTCTCCTGCAGCGTGAGAAGCAAGGCGACCAATCTTTCCCTTTCCCCTCGACTCAGATCCAAACATGCAGGGAGATTGCTCTGGCCTCGGGTTCCGCTGGATGCCTCCAACCTTGACCGCCGCTCTTGTATGACTCGATCAATTCCCACCCCCTTCAACGGTATTACCGCTGTAGATTAAGGAACCGCGATTGTTTCTCTTTCTCTTCCAGAAGACCCCTATTTTTACCTACCCTGACGGTGCAGCAGTACAATCACTTCCCCGGTTCCCTTCTTTCTCTCTTAGAGCCACACCACAGGGATTTTTGGAAATTACCTTCCCCAGGCGGCGGTCCCACTCGCTTCTTCCTGTCTCTGATAACATTACAGGCCCCTCCCTTTTTACAGGAGATCCCCCCCCCTCTTGCTTCGACGATTTTCTCTTCCTTTATTCCGCTGTCCCTTTCAAGATCCTCCGGTGAGGCGGAAAGCCCCTCGGTTCGGTATGACATCATCCCGCCCTCTAGGCATTAATTCCCTCCGCCCCGTTTTCTAGCCGACCTATCTCAAAACAGATCCGAATCTGGACGTCCCTAATTGAAAACTTCTTCTTCCCGGAAGTCTCTCGAGGACCGATGGCTCTTCTATCAGATGGCCCGTTCCGGCCATGGTTCTCCCCCCGAAACAGCCTATAGGCGAGTCTTATGTTTTCATTCCTCCCCGGAGTTGTGCGACCGATTTGGGCTTCCATGACTAGAGTCACGATGGTCCCTGATATCCTTGTTTCCCCCTCTCTGTTCCCACTTAATGGCTTTTTTTGCAGACAGTTTTAGCCGGTTTTTCTGCCTCCCGTTAGTGGTTTGATCATTTTGAGTCGTTGACGGAGATTCCACTGCCTTCTTTTTCTTGCCTCTGGACAGCTCGACAGGCGCGTGGACATTCTCCAAACATTTTGTCTGTTCTGTCCCACGTTCAAATGTTACGACCCCCTTCCCTGGCCTGCGTGTGTATTCCGTCCAACGTAATAATTTATTGTGACCACCAATTTTTGCCGAGGACGCTCCACCCGTTTTCCTTCGGCTTCCGTTCTAACGCGAACTATATGGCCCTCTCTCTCCGCCTTTTTTTTCTCCTCCGTAGGTCAAATGATTGGACAGAAATACTCTTCCCGCGCTCGTCCGCTTGCCGTGCTCCCCCGGTTTGGTTCAAAGTTATGCGCTTTTTTTAACCCAGTTGGTTGACCCCCCCTCTCACCCTTTGGATTCCTTCTCTGAGATCTTTGTTACATGACGTAATTTCTTCCTCCCCGTTGCTCTTTTTGCGCTCTCCCCTATGGTCCCTTGAGCATTTTCAGAGTGCCGCGTTCTTTCCGATACTTCTGTTACTCCGATAGGTAACAAACTTTACGTTTTCAAGGTGCGCTCTACGTCGACTTGGCCCCTTTTTCTATGAAGCTGGAATTTAACGTCCGTACAACGGAGCGCCTGCGCCCTTTCTCTCGCTGCGATCCTTTTTGCTTTAGTGTAAAGGTCCTGTCTTTTTTTGCTCCCCGCCGCGCCTTTTTTTCGGGAGTCGCGGTTTTCCTTCCCTTTTTGAAGGAACGACAGTTCTGCCCGTCTCCAATGGATATGACTTGTCTTAGCTTAGGCACCGCTAGGCGTACAGAAGAGTATGTATGCATGACTTTCCAGCGCCCTCTCTGACAATCCGGCCATCCGGAATATTCAGGTCATTTTCGAGAACTAGTGCGCGGCTTTTGATAGAGAGACCGGTCTCATCTCTCCCCCTTTTTTTTCCTCCCTTTCCCGTTGTTTTTGTTTTCTATATCTCAGGATCATTCCTCTCCTTATCCGCGAACGCAACCCCCGTGTTGCAGACTGCAGGAACCGGACTGCTCAGTTGCTTCCTTCTATTATTCCTCCCTGAACACCCTAACGCCCTTTATTTCCCCTTTTTTGAGCCCTTTCTCCCGGCTGCCCTTAATCTTCGTACGCCGTCCCTCGCAGAACTTTTTTCCCTTTTCACTCCCCCCAAAGGAAGGCATCGAGACAGCCGTTCCCGCGCGGCGCTACACCGACTCCTCCACCCGGAGAGTATAGAAGCTCTTCCTCCTTCCGCGGCCTGTTCCCCCCTTCCCTCGGAACCAGCTGCCCGACACGCCAGTTAGTACTCGTAGAACGTCTCTTCCCTGCCGTTGTACCAGACTCCACCCCAAGTGCCTCTCTTTCCTTCCTATTCCAGGCGAACCTTCTTTCCATCCAGTTCATCGTGCGCGCCCCCCCTGAGCGGTCTAGAAATTCTGGCCAGGTTTTCCTCGTTTATTGCTTCCTCTTTCATTACTTTCCCACCTTCTGAACTTCTTTCCACTGTCTTTGGAACTTTTTTCGACAACACGCAGGTCTCCCTTATTCGATTGGACCTTATTTCTCTTTTCCATCCTTTGCTGGGGTGAATCGGGCGAGACCATCCGCTTCGGCCATCTCTTCTCTGTGGCGCTTTTTTGAAGATCATCGCTCCTTTTCCTGAGACCCTCGGAACCTTCGTTGTTTGGTCACCACATGATGACTTCCGTTGAAAAAATTCCTTTTTCCGGACGTTGTGTTCCTTAGTCATTCCCTGACCCCCCTTCCTTTTTTCAGATGTCCACTGCTCCTTCGTTTAAAGATGCCGCCCCATCTGGCTTCTGTTACACTCTCTCGGTAAACCAGAACTGATTAAAGAATTAACCTGGGAGTCTCCTTCCGATTTTCCTCCTTCCTCTTTTATTTGGCCCACTGTAATCGGGTCCCTTCGTTTTAAAAGGATCAGCTCGATTCCCCATCTTGTGAACGGCCTCTCTTTCTATCCACACGTCTTCACATTCTGCCTTTCCCCCTCCAACTCGCCCTCTCCTTTCGGGTGCCCCCTGAAAGGAACTGCCTTCTTTTCGCAGTTCTTTTTCGCGCCCTCACTACTCCCAGCCCGACGTTTCTTTTCCAGGTTCGATCATATTTTGACAGCGTGGTGCTCTCGGCTCAATCTTCCTTACTTTCTTCTCCGACTTTCTCGAGGAGGTAATTTCCTAGTTATTTTGACACCTTCTCTCTTGGACACCCCTTCCGTCTAGGTTCCCCGGCCCCTCTCTTCCATCGATTTTTTTGGGCATGGGGCATTGTGTTCATTGCTTTTTTAGTTGCTACAGCTCCCCCTCCCTCCTTGATTCTACTTTTTTTTCCCCCCACCCGCGTGTTTCATCGGACCTTCAGCCCTTCAGGATAGCCCTTCTTTCTTCTTCACTTTCTTTTTCCGTCCACCTCGATTCTTCTGTGGAAGCGCCGCGTCGCTAATTCTAGTCATCCCCTGTCCTAGTTCGGGTGGAGCAGATGAAAGCTTCCCTTTTCCCCCCGCGCCGCTTTCATGTGGTTCCTTCCTCCCCCGTCTTTCCCGCCCTTCAGACCCTTCCTTTTTATACGTCTATAAACCAGCTCGTTTTGGCTCCTAATTCTTTTTAGCACGGCTTTCAGGCGTTCATGAATACGCACCATCCCGAAAATTTTTAGGGCACTCGCTCCCCCCCTTTCCCTCAGATCACTTGGAATTATAAGTTCTTGCCCTTCTCCACTTCACAACTGCGCCATCCCCGGCCCTATGAATGCGCTGCCCCACCCCGCCTCCCAAACAGAATGCGGGTTGTTCTTTTCTTCCTCAAACACCTGGATACTTTCTCGTCCTTTTCTCTCCCCGCCTATCCGCGATTATTTGACGCGATCGCAGGCACGTTCAGTTTCTGCTTGTCCTGCCCCCTCCTGGACCTCTTTCTCGCTTAGGAAGTCGCCCTGGTAGCCTCTTCCTGGCCCTTCTCTCGCCTTGCGGATCCTTCTTTTATGAAGTGTGCTCTGTAGTTCCTCTCCCATAACTCTTTCCGCCCTCTCTCTTTTAACTAATAAGTTTGGTGTTGAGAGAGTCTTCTCACGCGGTTTTGATTAGTGTTCCCCCTACCCATCTCGACCGGAATCACTTTCGATTTAGGTCTGTTTACGTCCCCTTTCCTGCTGACCCTAGGCGGACGTCGTCGGGCGCTATTAGTTGTTTTCTAAACCCCGCCGCCACTGAACGTGTCGCGCCGCGAATCCCCTGAATCTATGCATCGGGCGCCCGTCTTCTCCCTCCTTTATCCTTTTCTTTCCTTTCGTCGCAATCCACCCCGTGCTGTGGGCGGAGGGCTGTTGTTTGGAAAGAACGCGATC
>Ga0179593_1346992_pt1 | contig 11096 bp, 13 predicted proteins | sample CZODoug2_1_08_16_FD_185931 | JGI IMG/M metagenome (GOLD analysis project Ga0179593, IMG submission 185931) | Vadose zone soil fungal communities from Angelo Coast Range Reserve, California, USA - CZODoug2_1_08_16fungal (PacBio error correction) | ecosystem: Environmental > Terrestrial > Soil >... | reverse complement strand
TACTGTAACCCTTAATATTATACCCCATGTTCCCCCATAATCTATCATGTCTTTGGCGACCTCTTTCTCCAGGCGGTTACGACAGTAATCACACCTTTTTATATGAAACCTCTGCCTGCATACAGACAACGGCCTCCTCAACTCCTTTAGCAACTTTACTCCCTCTCCGTCAACCTCACTTCTCTAGTGAGAGCGCATTATTTTCCTATTCGAAGAATCGCGCCAGGCTGAGTTCCCTTGCGTTCGGAAATTAAGACCTACTACAGCGCACCGGGTTTTTCTTTTTCCTCGGATTGTTTTTTTTGTTTTTTTTTTTTTTTTTTTGGCAAATCGCCCCCCCAGTTTTTTGCCGTCCCCCCCTCTTCCTTCTTGAAGTCGCTCGTGACGATGTGGGCATCCCGCTTCGTTATAATCTAATTTGTTTTTGAAAGTCCCCCCTAAACTTTGGCATTCCCAGTTAATTAAATGCCTGGCCAAAACTTCCTCCACCTCATTTTCCCAGACATCCAAAGACCTCCCTTTTTGTTGACCATTAAAACTGCCCGTTATGAACATTCTGGTAATTTGTTCGGCTTTTCTCCCTCCTGTGAATAATTGATGGGTCCTCCCCCTTTTTTCCCTGAAGGCCCGTTTTCCAAGACGACAATTCAGACCCCCCCTTTACTAGACCATTTCTTAGTTCCCCCCTGCAAGTTTTACAGCGTTCAAATGACGTTCTTTCAAAGGTTCTCGATGTCTCGTGTTATCCAAGTTTTGAGACAGTATTTACCATTTGCGGAGATGGTCCTTACCTTTCAGCTCCTAGTTTCATAATGTCCTCTTTTCCTCTTCGCTGGTACGTGCGTGTCCCCGTCGCACCCCCGCCTTTCTTTTTGCTTTCCACGCTACCCCTTTCCTTCCCGTATATTGCCGCCGAGAAAGCTTCGTCGCCTCCCACCCGCCCTTTTCCCGAACGTCTCTTTCCACGACATCTCCCCCTTTCTGACGATGATCCCTTTCCCCTTGGCCGGGACCGGACGAGTGCTCGCCGAACCCTTCCCTCGCATAATTTCATCAGGTTTCTTCCCCGACCTTCCTTGGCACCATCATTTTCGAAACTCCCTTCTCAACTCGACGGAGGTGACCTGCTTCCCTTGCTCTCCGATACCCGGTATTTTAACTGTCTTTTTTTCGTCGCGGCACGCAACCCCACCTCCGCCGCTTTCGACGGCCGTTGGGCCGTCGAAGGTTCCCCCCCCACCGGTCGTCCCTTCGTGATAAGTGAGTTGTCCCCCAAACTTTCCCCCATTCATTTCCTTTGACCGGCCCAGGACGATACTTCCAGTATCTATAACCCCCCCGCGATTATGATTTCCGTATTCCGATGAAGTTTCACAAAGAAGTTTCTTGTCCCAGGTGGAGGAGCTCTCTCTTCGGTTTGAAATTTTACCACACGAGATTTCCCTACACTCTTTGTATCCCCGAATAGCCCTTCCCAGTCATTATCGCCCCTGCAGATTCTCGATGAGAATTCCTTTCTTTGAATCATGGTATCCCCTAGTTGAGTATGTGTTCCTTTTTTTCCATTCTATAACACCTCCTGGTCGCCGATTTAGATTCTGCGCCCCCACACCCCTTCCCTCGTTTTGCCGATCGCGTGCCTTTTTCTTCTCAGATGGTGACAGTCTCCCCTTCTCTCTTCAGATCTTTTTCTAGTATTTTTCCCTTCCCCCGACCACCAACTTTTTTTTCTTTCGAGACTACCTTGAGAAAGAATTTGGATCGTGCCGTCGGCGAATCGATCTCGCTACGTATTCTCGCCCCGATTTTCCCCCCGGTTCCATAATATTTATCCCTGTTTCCCTTACCACGCGTGGACTGGTTTCCCTTTCGCCCCCCACCGAGGGATTTTGGATCTCACAAAAGACATTGTGTTCCCGTGCCCCTCCTCCCTTTTTGCACGTGCGTTTTCCTTCACCTTGACGGATCCCTGCCTTTCTATGCCTCTGCCACCCCCTTTTTTTTTTCTACATATATTTTTTTCCCGGCAAACTACCATTCCGCGTCGCGGTTTACCGCCCTGTCCCGTTGAGTAGTGTCGACAAGCTGTTTGAGCTCCTCCATAAAGTCCGCTGGTTCTATGTTTTTCTGTTGTCCCTATCCGCCCCTTCACCCCACTCACCGAGCACTCTTCAACATCTTTTCCCCTCTAAGAAACGGCGTTCCAACTTTATCAAATCCCCAACCTCCGCCCCTTTCTTTTCCCTTGAGTTAGTTTCCCCACCTAGCAGCGCGTCCTATTTTTTCCGCTTGAAACGCCCACGAAATTCGCACCTCATATATATGGTCCCCCCTGTTCCCCCCCCCTGCCCCAACTGCAAGAACGCAGTACCCCTTAGGGGATAGATTAGAGTGGCCCCTTCCCTCTGTTGCCTTCAATGCACTTCCAGTTCCCTTTCAATTTTTTCCCTCCGAAGGAATTCCTCTCCCCTCTTGTTTATTACGGTCCAACTTACCTTTCATTTGAACATCTTTTTTCCCCCTTCCTCACGGTCTCTCTGGCTTCGTCTTTCTACTCTTGCCCAGGGATGAGGTTTCAACTGTTCTCTCCTCCCCCCTACGCTAATCAATCTCGTTGTTTCTCTTCCTTTAGGGGTTTGCTTTCCTTGCGGTCCGTTCCCCCCCCAACCCCCTCATTCCGTGCATTCCAAAAGAGCAGCACCCCTAGCCCCGGATTGTCCTTTGCCCGCCTTCCGGGAACATTCGCTCCGGGAACTCCCGAGACAACCCGTTCTAGGTGCGATTTCTTTTTTGCTGTCTCTTGCTTGGCCAACGGGGCGTAGGCCAAGTTTTCCACGGCTGCCATCGAAACCGTGCCCCCCCCTTATGCCCTTAAATTAAAACCATTTAACCTATCTTCCGAGAATTTCTGACGCGAAGAAACGAGCCGCTTTTGTTGTTTTTTGCGCCATTCTTTACTTTTCCCCAAGACTGGCCAACAACTTTTTCCTTTCCCCCGAGCTTTCGGTTTTACCATAAAAAGGCTATTCCCCCTTTTGTTCGTTATTGATTTCCTAACAGAATTCCTTTACGAATTGTTGATTGCCATTTCTAGGTCCTGTAACATGCTTTAGTAGTACTCTTTTCCTTAGTTTTTTTTTTTTTTTTTTTTTTTTTTTTTTTTTTTATTTTTTTTGTAGGCGCTTGATGTCCGATAATTTTCCCCCCATCGCCAAGATCTAAAATCTGTTTCAGATGACGGCCTTTTTCCCCGCCATAGGTCCCGCCTTAAATTCCCCTCCCTCTGACTGAGTCAGGACTTTCCCTTGTTTTTTCCGTTAAAGCATGTAAAATGAATTATCGACGACGGCCGCTGTTCCTGCCCCGCCGTCTTTCTTCCCTTTTTGGAGAGAGTCACGTTTTTAAACTATGGCTCCTTCGTGTATTCTTTCTTCCAGAACCGTCCGTGGAGGCGACTCTTTCCCCACATTTGTCCTTTCTTTCTCACCCCCCAATTATGGAACCTCTCGACTTTCCTAATAATAGCAGTTCCCTCTTCCTTCTCCCTGCCCGCTCACGATCTAACTTCGGGTCCTCGGGTGAGTTATCGTCAGCAGTCGTTTATATGTGACTGCCCGATTCCATATAATCTTTCCAGCGAATTCTCGACTTCCTTGACTTTCCACTCGCTTCCCCCCTGCGGGGCCCAATCTGGTTCCTTCTTCCCTCGCGTCTCCCGTCAGGCAGTGATGCGCGGCATTTCCATCACCCCCATCGTCGCCCCCCCTGCTTCGGGCATCTCCCCCCATCCCATAGTTCGCGAAATTTCTTCCTGATAACCGGACTACCTGACTTACTTTAGCCATTCTTTCTTTCCCCTGCTTTTTTTGTAACGTCGTCCCCCCCTCGCAGCACTTACCCGTCAATGCGATTTTGACCCCCCGGCGGACCCGAATGCTTTTCGACGCACGTATCGCTCCTAGCGTTTATCGTCTGACTGAAGTCGGTTCGCCGGTATCATTTCTTCCTCAACCCACCTTATCCCATAGACGGTTTCTTTTCCAAGTCCCGCACTCTGACAAATTTTTCGGCTCCATTGTCTGAGTCGTTCTTGCGACGGCGTTTTAGCATACTAAAGGGTATACATAGAAGAGTCGACTTCGTCCTCTCTTGCCACTCCATGGAGCAGCCCGGTCTGTCAATGCTTCCCCGTCCTTATGCTTGAGAATTTTTTCCCGGCTTCCAGGCTCTTTTTTATAGCGTCGACACCAAGAGATCGGACCCTCCCGAGAGTGGTTCTTTCTTTGTCCTCGCGATGATACGTGCTGTGTTTTATTTTGACTGGCGTTTTTATCTTTCTTTTCTGGGGGGTCCGCGGCGTGTCTCTTTTCGAAATGAAACGCCGGTCCGGCACCTCCTCCCATCTTTAAGCGGGGACACTTCTGGACGACGTCATCGACGTCTTCCCTTATTCTATAGGAACTTGACGGAAACTTGAACCCAGGCGCGTTAACGACGTTGTCGCGAACCTTCAAACCCTCTCTCTCTCTGACTGCTCTTCATGGACCTCTTCCCCTTCCCCCCATTTCTCGGGGGAGCCGCAGGCCGCGTTCTTATTTTTTCGCCACCTTTTTTTTTTTTCATGTTGCGCCCTTTCCTAGGCCGTTCCCCCTCCTCGAACGACAAATTGACCCGTACATTTTTGGTGCCAATGCTACGACTTTTGACCAGCTTCTTCCGGGGGTAAAGCTGGTATGGTTCTTTCGTTTTTCCTTTGACCCCCCACTCAAATTGCAGTAGCAAACCTTCTTTTCTGGAACAACAGCGGTAGTTCGTATAGCTTGTGATTTGTTCAATCCTTCTTCTTGTAGCCTTTCCTCGTCTTCTTAATAATCCCCCCCCCCCCCCCCCCCCCCCCCCCCCCCCCCCCCCACCTCCAGTTGTCATTTTTGGCTCTCTTGGACCGCTTAGCCGGCGTGCTGCCACACACCCGGGTTGCTTTCTCGTTTACGTGTCTGCCCGTTCCCTCTCCGCCCCGTCCCTCGGGCCCTTTCTTTCGACTTGCCTATGAATTGCGAGTATTTTTTTTCTACCCTTCTCTTTGTCCCGGATTTCATCATCGATATATCGCGCGCCGAGGAAGGCTATCGCGTTTTCCTTCAGTGGTTTGAAACTTCGGGTTCCAGCCGAAGGTTTTGGTTCCTTTCCTCCAGCCTCCCAATCCCCCCGACTTCCCCCCCCAAAGTCCCTTATTTCAGATTGTTTTGTGATTCCTCGGGACAGTTTACTTTCTTTTCCTCCTCCTAATTGTTTGTTGATTCCTTCATTTTTACCCAACGTTATAGAGACGACAGACAATAGCCTCCCCCAGTCGATTTTGTAGTCTCGATTGCAAGTCTTGAGTAGGGGTGACCTTCTCTTCACATTCGCCGCACCGCTTATAGGCGACCAAATCTCTGAACAAGAGCCCATAATCCCGGAGTCTATGATATTATTCTTTTATGCCCTCCCCCCCCATGACGTAGGCTTGTGCTCGCGCCCTCATTGGCCTGAACCTTCCAGACCTAAGCTCTTCACATGAAGAAGTAAAACTACCCCCGCTTCCTCCTTTAACAAAGTTGAGTTTTTTGTTTTTTGCTATGCCCGCCATGGCCCACCCCACGCCCCTCCCCCGATACTTATAGTCGCGCGTACGTGGGCCCTATTCCCCTCGTCTTGTTTTTTGAACTATCACACTTTCCTTTATACACAGCAGTGTGCATCACCTTTCCATTTTTTAACCTCTTTCTCAGTTGTTCGTCAAAAAGGAACTGATACCTTCTTTCATCCTACCCCAACCCCCTCAAGTAGTCCTGCTGCCCATTTACCAGGATCCCTTTCTCTTTCGTCCCCCCCCCCTAGCCCTCATTTGCGCGGCCTTCGCGGCACCCCCCCCCTTTCTGTCATGGTAATAAATCTCCTCCGGGGCCCATTGGCTCTGCTCTTCCCGAACGCGCTTCGTATCAAGAGCGAAATCGTTCAGTTTTCCTCTTCTCACTTTTAGCTGCATGTTCTCGTCTTACTCTCGTATGGTAACTTTTACAAAAGTCCGTTCCCATTTGAGGAGCTCTTGAAGCCCGCCCATTTCCCTCTCCTCTCGAGCGACTCCTATCCGCCCTCTTCGTCGTCTTTTTGCTCACGAGCGCACCAAATTTTTAGAAGGCCCGTCACCCCCGTTCCTTTCCCTCAGAAATTTCCATCTGAACTTCCCTTCGAACTTTTCTACATTCTTCCACGCTTTTTTAAAATCTATCCTCTCCCTTCTTAAGACCTTCCCCCCTTCTTATGTTTTTCGCTTCCCCCTCTTCGAAGATTGACCTTACCCTTTCCCTCCGACATGCTATTCTCAGCGTGTCTTTACGTTTGATTCCGGATAAAGTGACTTGTCCAATTTTTGACTTTTCGGAACCCTCTTTTCCCTCCTTCCCCCCGCTTGATACCAGGCTTTTCTTTACGCTTAGCATCGGCGCCCTGACCAACACTCTCCCTTCAGAAGTTTGTTCTCCCGAAGAAGGTTCCTCCCCGTTCTGATACGACCGATATTTTTCTAATGTGGTTGCCCGTGTCCTACCATGGATGGCCTCCGGCGGCGCCATATCCTTCCTTTATCTGATTTCACCTTCCGAATTCTCTCGTTAGTTCGTTCCGCTGGCAAACCTTTTTTTTTTCACTGAACGGTTTCACACATCCCCGTTTCGATCGCCTTTCGCAGTTTCCATGTGCCTCAGTTTCTGTGAACGACGTGCAATTAGCCCCGGCGTTGCCGATCGAATGCAGCCACCTCCCTTCCCCCTTTCTTTTTGAATTATCCTACCCTTCCCTCTTTTTCTAGACCCGGTGACGATGCATTCCTGAAGATGTCGTTTTGATTTTTTCGCTTTTATTTTAGTCCACGTTGTTTTGTGAGATTTCCCATCCCTTCCTTTCCCCCCCCCCCCACACTTCTTCCTGGGTATCCAGCAACAACAATTTTGCCCGCGAGTCTTCGCCTGGGTTTCTGCGGGCGCGTGTTTTCGTAGTCCCCTTTGACACAGTCACCCCCCCCCCCCTTCCCCCCCCACCTCCAATGAAGTTTTTATGATCGCCCGAGTGTTTCCACCAACTCCCTTGGCCCGGACGATGCGTCGGACAGGACGACTCCCCCAAGACCCAGTACAAGTTTTTCAGGATCAGCAGTCTCTGACGTTCTTTTGACCTCCCTCCTCCCTTTGCCCTGTTCATAATTGCAATGGTTGAGAACAGGTCGCCAGCCCCCCAACCCCTTCTTTTATTGAATTCGCTTTCTGTCCCCTTTCCGGTTCTTTCCCAAAGCCGCCACTTACGACCGACCCCTAGTTTCAACGTTTCCGGCCTTCACCCCCTGACGCCTTACATGGGCCCCCTCTGCCGTCCTTTCTCTCTTGCATCCAAAATTTGACCGATTGCTCCCTATTGGCCTTAACACATTTGCTTTCGCCGTTACGTGCAGTTCCTCGAAGTTTCCTGATGATAGTTTATTAGTTTGGACGTTGTTTGCCTCCGTCATTCAATTCCATCTGTGCTATATGTTCTTTGCGATTATCCTCGCAATATAATACCACTCCCACTGAGACTACTTTCCAATGCCTCACGTTAACAGCCAAGTAAAACGGTTTTCCCCCCACCTACATCAGTTTATACAATACTACAGCTCCCGCTTGCCGTCTCAGAAGTAGTGATCACCACCGTGCAAACAGTACGAGCGAAGTCCATATCCGCTTATGCCACTTTGAAAGCGGACACCATGTCTCAACCCTACATGTCCTTTTTACCTCTGCCCCCCCTTTTTGCCGATACTTAGCCCTCCCGATATTTTTGACCCGCCGTTTAGTGTTTATTCCTCCAACGTTTAAAAAGTGCCAGTCCGGAACTTTCCAAACAGCCCCTTTGCCCCAGAAGACTTCTTTTTCTCGCAAGAATCGTAGTTTATGATAGTGATTCACCCTGTTTGATTTGGGGGAAATGTGACCGCACTTTCTTCCATGTTCAGATCGGTTATCGCGGTCCAAACTTGGTTTCGCCGCTCCTTTCTTCCTGAAAGTTTTGTTGCTTTACGCTTCTCACCCAACCGACCGTCTCTTACCCCCCCCCGTTGTTTTTTCTGGATAGAGTCTCCTGGGGACTTGTTTCCGAGGAGTTCACACCACCCTCATCCATGCGCTAACCTACTGAGACTCCCCCCGATCCTGGACCTTCGAGGCCCCATCTCTTCGGCCCAGCTCCTTTTTTTCCCCCCCCCCAAGGCAGCAAGATCTTCTGGTCGGTGATGACGGGTTTTTGACCGTCTCTCTCTCGGAGTTCAAGGTGCTGTTGGCGTCCCCCTTTTCGGAAATGCTCGTAAACGTTGCTTGTGGTCGGGTCACCTCTACCCAAGTATATTCCGATCTTGGACGTTTGTCGTCCTGTCAGCCCCCGACCTTACATTTCCGAGCTGTTGCGCCCTGTCACTTTCAGGTTTTTGCCAAAGCCTTTTTCAAACCCCACCCCTATGTCTAGCTCCCGTTTGCACCACCGGACCTCGGTTTCCTTGCGCGATCTTTCCTTTCCTTCCACTTTTTCAGTTTCCCATTGGAATCGCGTTTCTCCCTGCTTGTAAATGAATTTTGAGATTTAGTGCTTTGGTTGCGGTTCTTTACCGGCCTTTCATCAACCTCCACAGCAAAACTCTCCCACTATGCCTTTCTCCCTCGGCCGCTCCCACACGACCACACTGTTGCTCAGAGCTCCTTTCAGATCTCCTGACCGAAAAGTTTCCGGAGCATTCCCCGTTTTTTTCCTGATTTCCACTCCTTATCAATCCAAAATTTGGAGAAGTAGCTTTTCCCCGAGTGTTTGGCGGCCTCGGAGACCGGATCCCCCTCGTCGACCATCGTCCTTTTGGAAAACCCCCAAAACTTTATTTTTTCTTGTAGGCTTTTCTAATCCCTCCGTGGAGTGGGTCTTCCGACGAACCTTTCCCCTGAATGTCATTTTGTTTCCCTTCCGATGCCTCCATTCAATGTATTTTGAATAACCGTCGCTCGCCTCCTCCTCTTCTCTCTGCCTTCCCCTTAGCAGGCGCCGACGTCCGCATCGATAACTGCGGTTTGTGTCTCTCCCCCCATCATCGTCCGCTGCTCTTTGCGAAAATCCTGCAGAAACAAGTCCCCCTATAGCGAGCTCCTCACCCGTCGCCTCTTTCGTTTTTCCGGAAACATCTCCACCGCGGGTTCAAAATCTGCGTGACTGCCCTCTACTAATCGCTGACGGCGCGGAGGCGCTCCTTCTCCCAACAAATATATTCCAGAGACCATTTCGCCAAGAAAGCTCGAGAAGGATAGAAAGCATTGGCAATTTTAATATTCAGGGATCGAGAAAAATTTCCCGCTTCCTCTTGATCGCACATTCAGTTAGTCTCTTTCGGCGATGTGTTCCTTTTCCCCGTCGCACTTTTGAAATAAAAAGAATTTATAGTCTCGTGTTGTTCCCCTTCTTGTCCGAATCGCTAAAGACTTCCGACCCTTCAACTCTGTAATCAATATTGGTGATACTTCTCCGTTTGCGCTTTTGAAGATCTTTTCCCTATGTCCGGACGAAAAACCCACATCTTCCATAGAGGTCGAATAATCGACGCTTCTTCACACCCCCTTATTCGACCAACGTAGGCGAAATTATCCAGAGTGTGGTCCTTTATCTTGCGAATATTCGCCTAGCACCCCCCCCCCACCCCCCCCCCCCCCCCCCCCCCCCCCCCCCCCCCCCCACCCACCCCCCCCCCCCCCCCCCCCCCCCCCCACCCCCCCCCCCCCCCACCCCCCCCCAACCCCCCCCCCCCCCTCCCCCCTTGGAGAATACCCGCCCTGGCCATCCTTTTTCTGAGAAGTATTCGTTTTCCTCTCCTCCCTCTTTTCCCCTACTTTAGCGTGCAAGCCTGCCCGGCACCTCAAAAGATCTGATCCATTTCGCAATTATAGTAGTTGACGTCTGTCGCGATCCGTAGCTTGCCGACCCGATCCCTTTTTTGTGATCACTTTGCCGCATTGTTTTTCCTTGTCGTCGTTTTCGACCTTGCATCTTCGAATTCCTTTTTGCCAAAGCGCGTGCGAATGCCCGATATCCTTTTATCGGACTTAGTTCTCCATTCGCACTTTGGATTTAATTTTTCATTTTTCCCCCCCACTGATTTTGCTCCTGGGCCCCGAGCGGCTATAAGAAGGTACTCGCATTTCTTCTTCTTCATGCCCTGACGGCCCAGATTCCCTGAATAACGGGTCGTTCGCCCTTGTCTCAAACCTCTCGTCGACCCCTGCCCTCCCGCGTCTGAACGTTTTCTCAACTTACGCATTACTGTGTCAGGCGTCGTCTTTTCGCCCAGCCCCCGTTTTCTTTCTTGTGGCCTGAAAATGGCCTTCTTTACACCCCCCCAACCCCCCCCCACCCCACCCCAAACCAAACATTTCATTTAGTTGAACTTTTGACCGTCCCCGTTTTTAAAGTCTTAACCTACATGGTCCACGAACTGGCCAGGTGACGTCCCTCTCTTTGTCTTTCGGAGAAACGTGTTCTTACTGACCCTTCTTCAGGTCTTTTTGATTGAACCCCCCCCTCCCAAACTTTCCTCCCCCACTCTGAGGATGCACAACGCGCGTATTTATATCGACGGATTGCGCCTTTTTCCCCTCTATGTTGAGGGAGCTCCCCCCATTGCCGTCTCCTTAATAACTTTTGGTGGCTCGGGTGACTTTTGATCTTTGTTTTTTTGTTTTTTGATTGTTTTTTGGGCGTACGCGACCACCCCGGGTTTGTCTCTCCCGTAGGTTTGTCTGGGCGACCTTGCAGCCCCGACGACCGCGGGATTTCGTTCGCTCTTGTGTCGAGACTCCTCGATAAGTAGATTGGCCTTTCTGACCCTCTCGAGGACCTATTTTCGGCTCCTGCTCGAGTCGTGTTTTCCCGATTTTTTTTCGCCGAACCGTTCAAGCGATTTTGTCCGTCCTCGTTTCAAAAAATCCCCTCCCTGCCCCTTTCCCGCTAACATTATTACCGATCCTCTTAGCTTTTGTTCCTTTTTTCTTCGACCC
>Ga0179593_1327529_pt1 | contig 11096 bp, 12 predicted proteins | sample CZODoug2_1_08_16_FD_185931 | JGI IMG/M metagenome (GOLD analysis project Ga0179593, IMG submission 185931) | Vadose zone soil fungal communities from Angelo Coast Range Reserve, California, USA - CZODoug2_1_08_16fungal (PacBio error correction) | ecosystem: Environmental > Terrestrial > Soil >... | reverse complement strand
TATGTAGTTCCCCACCCCCCTTTCCGTTAGATTTCCCCTCTTCCGTTCCGTCGCTCCCCTGCTCCGCGATTCGATGTAGAACCCCATAGCTCCACAGCTTTTCCCCTTTCCACTGGGAACATTAAAAAAGAATTTTGCCCTGGACTTCCTTCCGCTGAGGGTGCCCCCTTCCCCGATCAGTCTTTCTCCCAATCCCCTTGAAAGGTTCCAACTGAACCCCTCCTGACCATTTTGTTTGCCCCTCGACCGTTCTCGGCGGTAGACGAGCCGCCGCTTTCTTTGCTTCCGCCCTTTGTCCACAGCGTTGCGCTCTTGCGTGGTCCGGTAGTTGAAGTGATCGAGAAAAGGTGCAGGTTTTGACCCCATATTCGTTCTCTTGTCCAGAACGGGCTCCAAGCCCCTTTCCCCCCTCCCCTATATCAAGTTTAATGGAAGGAAGAAGTCACTTAGCTCTGATGGAAAATCGTCTACCCTCAGGCACATGAACCCTTCTCCCTCCCACCCTCTCTCACATTCGCAGTCTAAGGATATAGCCAACTAATCAGCTCACTACCACCCCCCCTCTTTTTGACCGCCCTCAGTTTTCCCCTCCCCCTTCGACGTCCCCCAGATACAAAGAAGCCCGACCTATGATCGAGTATTCTCTTACCCTTCTTGGCCTTACAAAAGGACCTCCCCCTCCCGATTAAGACCTGGGCCTCTACATCATACCCTTTATCCCCCCGGCACTTGTATAGTTTCCCCCCAGGTCGCCTTCTCTTGATTCTACCCTTCCGACCCCGGATCTCCCCCCCTCTCCGACGCAACTGGGCGCTGCCGCTCCAGTGATCCCTCCCAATTTCTTCCGGCAGTCTCCTGTCCCTCAACCCCAGACGACGGGGCTCCCATAGGCTACTTCCCCCCATACTCCGTCCCCTTTTTTACGTGCCCAGTTTTTTTCCCTTGCCTGATGCTATAAAAGAGGATGGCATCCCGGCCCTTTTCCCCTCAAGGGGCAGAAAGGGATACTACGGCTCGTGCGAGAAGCTGCCCTGGCTAGTTCCGTCTGTCCACCTGTGCCATCTCCCTACTCTGTGGACGCGCCCTTATCACTCCACGGGCTCCTTGACTTTCACGAGACCGTCGTCAGTACCAGCCCTGTTGCCTTCCCTTCCCTTCCCCCCTGGGAAGCAAACAAGGAACCGAAGATTGATGTTGTCCCGTTTTCGATCCCCATTAGTACTTACGGTCCTTTTCCCCTCACTTACGATCGACACGATTGGCCATCTTTCCCTTTCTTCTGTGCGGGCTCTTGGCTACCAAGACTGAATTTCCCACTTCGGGCGGTCCCCCCAATCCGTCTCCTCATCCTGCCGGATCTCCATCGCTCAGTGCGTTCCCTCCAGCCAACCCCGTCCCCATCCACCTCATGTGCCCGACTGCTCGCCCTGAGAGCCCAGTTTTACACCCCAACATCACCGTTTCAGGCAGCCCTACTCTCTCCTGCTCCCGGCGGTCCCCGTCGACTGATTTGAGCTCGCGTCGTCCTTTTCGTGTAGCCTTGGCCGCCTCCCACTCCCTTTAGTGTCCTACCCCTAAGATAACCTTATCCACATTACCGGCGTCATCCCTCCTTTCCTGCTTCTCGAGTAACTCCGAACACAGCTGACTTCTGCCGACCATTTCTGCCTATGCAAATTCATCCTACGCTCTTACACGCTACCTTTTTCGGCTGGTTTTCCCCCCTCGGCCAAGGAAACCCAGCATTCGTCCATTTTTACTCCCTCTCGTGTTCGGCCGCGGTCGTTTTTTTTTACTAACTTCAAGCGCACTCTCCAATCTCCTTTCGCACTACGTCCCCTGCAAGCTAACAAGTCATTTCATGACCTAACGTCATCACAGCCCCCCCTACAAGAAAGCATATTACTCTTGCCGCTCTCTTGTTCTGCCTTTTCACCACGATAGTAGATTTGCATTATCCTATCTCTTACCGGCGAATAGTCCCGGCCCGAGTATATGGACTGATGTGATCAACCCCTCGCGCGAGTTTCTAGAAATCAGACGCTTCCTGGGCTTACCTTTTATAGTCAACGGTCGAAGCTTCCCCCCTCTCGATTCCCCCCCCCTTTCCTTTCCCTCCAAATGTCAATTTTTGCCGCCGACGGCCCTAACCTCCGCGCCGGTGTGCAGACGTGACTTTCACGTTTCCTTCGACTTTAGTCGTGATTTTGCCTTCAGTTTTTTCTCCCTTTTCCTTGGCCGGTTCATCCCGCGGCAGCGGTTTCCGTTCGATTTTTTTTTCCGTCAATGAGCCCCTTCCTCTCTTTGGATAACGACTTTCCCCAATCCTCCCTCTCCTGTCCGCCCGCCTTTTCCTGACGATTCTTTTCTTTGATTTAGTTAACCTATCGTGAGCAAATCTCGATGGGATTTAAGCTAGTTTTATTAGTTAACAGGTTCCCTTGATTCGCTTCCCTCTTTTCATCTCAATCCCCACCCTATGTCGCTAGCTTTATTCATACGCTTTTTCCTGATGGCGTCCTCTTCCTTCCCCGTCTTAGGTGTTCGCCGTCCGATCCTTATGAGAGCGATCGTACTCTTTTTTTTACTTTCCGTGATTGTGCTCGCCCTTGCTCTCCCCCGGCAACACGGAGCTCTTTCCCTTGTCTTCAGTGTTAAAGTTGTGCGAGGTTTATAAGCTTTTTCCCCCCGCACTTTTCCCTGATGATGGTGATGGTTTTATCTTCATCACCTCCGGTTTTTTTTTAGTTACCATCAGCTTGCCTTTTTTTCAAACTCACTTCCTCTTTTCACTTACCTCGCGCCCCTCTGGACTTCCTTCACCTGAAGCCCCGTGTTCTTGTTCATTTTTTCCTCAGTTTTCAAGAAACATCATCGCGTCCGGTCAGCTTAGTCCGATCATCTCTCATGCCCCCAAGTCCTTCTCTTCGTGACGGTCGCAACTCCTGAACACAACTGTACCTCATAGCCAGCTGAATCGATATCCTTCCTCCGACCGTAGGTTATGGAGGACCTCGCTCCAGATAGTCTCCTTTCCCCTTTTTTCGTTTCTTCATTGATTCTTCCCCTTTTCCCCGAGATGCGTCCCCTTCTCCTTTATACGACGCGTCCGACACACGTCAATGGACTGCCCTTCTCCTCGAGATTTTACAGGCTGAGCCATTGACGCGTCCAGGTACCTTTGAGACCCCCTTTCCCCCCTTTCTTCTTTTCCTCTCTTTGTCCAACAGGCCCTCACGCCAGCTTAACCCCCTTCCTCTCCTCTTGCTCCGTAGGCCAGCGTTCTCCTGATTTGTCGTCCTTTTTGTTCCCCTTACCTTTGACCCCTTGCTTACACCTTCTTCGTGAGCTTTTTGGGGAAGCCGCCTGTTAGTCGATTCGGACCTTTCCTCCTTCCCTGTCTCGCGCCTTTGCAACGAGATGAATGGAGCGTGAAGGAGCGAGTTGTGTCCCATATGAGGCGTTCTAGGTTTCTCCCGCCGATCCCTTGCATTTTGCACTGGAGTAAGCGTCATTTAAGATTCTCTCTTTGGTGGGCTCACTGTGATAGTGGCTTTAGTCAGGATTACGGATGCTTCTTCTTGCCTTTCCGGCAGGTCCTCTTTGGCGATCTTTATGCGGGAGTTCCCGCTCTCCCCGAATGCTCGTTTTACGCGACTTTGATGCCCCGAAGTGAGACCTTCGTTTATAATGGCCGCTCATCACCCCCAGGCTACTGACCTAGATGCTCTTATCTAGCGCTTCTGCATCCTTTCCCCTTCCCTTTAGTATCATCGGCCGGTGTAGGAGGTGGACCGGAGAGCAGGCGCTATTTGTCGTCAATGTACTCCCTTGTTCGTGGCTCTCCAGACCAGGAATATTGATTCCCTCATGGCTTTTCCCCCCCCCCTATCCTCCTCCCAACGAACAGCAGCCCTGTTCGACTTTTTTTGCGCGAGCATCCTTGTTCGGGTTTCCCTACGTGACAGAGGCTCGTTTCCTCTTTTCGATTTGCGTTGGAAGAAGGGATTACCCACTTCTTTCGATCTTTTTTTTCGCGACGGTGAGGCCCCCTTTTCTATCGGCGTCCCCCAACTGAGCGGTTTTCAGGATGTAGGACGTCCCCCTTCTGGACTCCTTTCCTGCAGCCTAACAGCAGCTCCCGTCATGAGAGCTATTTTTCTCTATTGCTGTTGATGAATTTTCGAACTTCTCCCCCTGCTCTTCAGTCCGGCTGCTTTGGCGCTCCCCAGTTTAGCCAAGTGAACGAGCCCCCTTGTGTTTTTTTACTGACCTCATCCCTCTTTTGGTAGCATTTTTTCTTTTTCCAGTGTCTCTCCGAGGTCGAGGACGCTCCTCCCTTTTCCTTCCGGGAGATCAGTAACCGTCGGAGCCGTTGTGACGGTCTTTGCCTTGATTTTCTCCCATTTCCGGCGTTTTCGATCAGCGTTCGACCATTCCCCCCCTCTGTCCTTGCTTTGGGTGAAATATCTTGAGCTGACGCTTCTTTTTTCTGGCCACAACTTCCTTCCAGGAGGCTCCCCCCCCGCGTCTTGTTTGATTTCTTCTTCCAAGAATACAGCGGCCTTCCTTCCTTCTTTTTTAATATTTGTCTTTGTTCTTCTCAGGGTTCACTCCCCCCAGAGCTATCGGCTATTTGCATCGTTGGGATCACTTTGTGATGTGCTCCTCTCCTCCCTCACGACGGGAATCAACGAATCGCCCCGCCCCTTTGTACTTTTTTTACGGGTTGCTTCGTCGGTCTCCTCCTCTCCTCTTGAGCCCTCTCTTCGCCCGTAAGAAAAGGGGGTATAACTTTTAGCTATTTTTCTCTTCCCCTTTTTTGAGATGTTTGCTCGCTGGACTGTAGTGTAATGGAAATTTCTTTTGTGTTTTTCCCCTTTGTCGTGGACGATATTTCTTCCGATCCGACCCGGCTTTTTGCCCCATTTTTCAGTGATTCTCCAATTGTCTTGGAACCCACGTCTGATTCCTCCCCCCCCCTTCAAGGTCACTACGCCTTTGCGCATGAGATGTAAAAAGTGGTATTCGTCAGGCGGCACCCCGTTTTGATGTTTTCTCTCCTGACCTTAAGACGCCTTTCACCCCCCCAGCAAGAGATCTCCACATCCTTACAGGTTTTCCCCTTCTCCCGCCAGATGCGTACGGAGGCACTTTCCCAAAGTCACAATTATTTTTTTTCCTTTCACCGATTGCCGATGAATTGGATCCCTCGCCTTTTCTTCCCTGCCCTTTTGTCCTCAAGCGAGACTATTTCTTTTCTGCTCTTTTCATTTTTCCAGTGCCCCGTGAACGTTGTTAGCTATAGCTTGCTTACCAGTCCATCGGGTTCTTTCGGAACGCTTTGCGATATGCCCCCACCTTCGTCGTAGACGGGTGGTGGAGACTTTTTCCTCCTACTTTTTTTTTTTTTTTTAGAGATTCGTCCTTCCCAAAGCGTAAGATGTTTCCTTCTCCCCCCTTTCTTCTCTCCTTCCTCTTTCGAAGATGTTAGCCCGCCAGATTTGTACAGTTTACTCCACGCCCGAAGTAATGGAACATTCCCCCCGATTCCCCCTCCTCCCTTCCTCCTCTTCTGTTCTTTTCCTCCCCCGGGTTAGCTCGGTTTGAAGCAATTCTGATTTTGAGCAACTTGCATGCCTGTTATTTGTGCCTTGCCTCACATGCAGTGCGGTAGAACGCCCTGTACTTCGATTTTTTTCCCTTCGCTAAGAGTTCGGTGAAAGACGTCCACCGGTACGTTAGTTTCCTTTTTTCTTCGTCCACCGTGCCTCTATTATGAACCGTCTTTTCCCCTTTCTTGTACACTTCCCTCCCGTATGCGAATGCCAGCCATTTCAAGTCACCGAGCTGCTTACCGTTAATTTTAAGGGTAATACCGTCAATTCCTTCCTCTTGGAAAGATCTATCCTAATTCTGCAAACAACTTCCCCTCCCCCAACCAATGACACAATAGCCCCCTTCTGAGACCAGGCAAATAGACCACTGTTCGCACACCCCCAGTGAAGTCTACCCGATCAAGAAGTGTGCCACCCCTTTCCCCCTGTTTGCCGAAGATCATTTTCCTCACTTTACTAGTTTTTCCCCTCAACAATGTCGACCTCCTGTTTCCGGAAGCATTTCTTTCCCCCCCCTCTTGCGTATATCAAACTATTCTCGTCGCCGCTCCTGGGTTGTCTTCATGGATGTTTTTACATCTATCATGTCCGGACCCCCCCTTCACCGACGGGATTTCCGTTCACCAATTTTTCTTCCTGCCGAATCTGGTATCTCACACCATCGTTTTTTCCGGCTCCCCCCAGATTTCCCCAACGCTCTTGGCCGCTTCATGGATTGTTTACTCCCAGCCAGGAGACCCTCCCAGACCAAGCTTCTCCTGGCCACTATATATGCATAAATTAGGGCCTTTCTTCTCCCCCCCCTGTCCCCTTAAACACTGCACGCGCATTTTATGCCGGTCGTGGTTTCACTGATCCCTTTTGATCTAAGCCCCTTTCTTAGGTAACACTTTCCTCCCCTTCGCCTCAAGCGTAAGCAAGTTCACCTCTGCTCCTTTATGCCCCCTGTGTATTCGAGACGGAAGGTACCCCACTTTCTTTATGTCGTTCCCCTTGCGGTCCCTATCGAGAGGTTTTCTATCACGCCTACCTTTTATTGCTCCCCCGTCGTGATCCGCCTACTCCTCCCCTCCGGAGTCCCTGTGCACGTCTAAATGGTGCCCAAGGAATCCTGAAGGTCCAAGTTTGAACCTGACACTTTTTTCAGAGCCCCCGGTTGCGAAGGAGCATTCCATCTTCTCACCAATCTTCTTCCTCTTTTTCTTCCCCCTGTCTTTGTTTATATGCCTTTGCGGGTCTAGTGGATTTAAGTTCTGAGTCGCCCGGTTCCCTTCATTCCCGCCCGTCCCCCCCTACTCAGACGTTTATCTGATCTACCCCTTGCTCTATTCCAGCACCGCCCTTGATCCGCTTAAAGCTAGTCCTCGCCCCCGTTTTCCCCTCGATTCGTTCGCTTTCGCGCAGCGTTGAGTAAATAGTTCACCTTTCCATCTCCGACGTCTCAGGGTAATCTTAGGTCACCGCAATGATCGCTGCGCTCCCCCCGCGTCCAGGGTTCCACCGATTTGGCCTCCCATAACCTGCTGGCCTCCCCTGACTTGCTCAAAATTCCAACTGCCTTTTCCCCTGCCCTCTCCTACTGTTCTTCTCCCCTCCCTCCCTCCCCGCTGCCGTGTCCCGATGACTATGTCAGTCAATATCTCCATCTCTTTTGTAGGCGTTTTATCCTCCTTAAAAGTTAACTAATCTCCTTCTCTGCCTTTCTATGGCATTTCTTAGGATTACTCCCTTTTGTGAAACCAACGCTTCGTCCCCTTAGGCGTTCCACTGAGTGTAAAAGTTCGGCCACTATACTCTAAACACCCCCCTATCCCTTTTTCTGCCCCCGCCGCATTTTTATTTCTCGTAACCATTTCCCCCCAGGATCTCGTTTTGCGCCTTTAGCGATATTTAATTGCGGACGATAATTCCTAATTCTTTGTAACACAGCTTTGCTCTCCTTCCATTCTCCTTTGAATGACCGACGGGCTTCCCGTGAACGTACGGTTATCGTTAAAAGCCTGGTTCACCCTTTGGTTTTCTCACCTCCCCCTCTCCCCCTCACGTGAGTCCCGTTCGCGTATACCTCCCAAGCGACCGATCCCCCTTTTTTGTCTCTTGTCGCTGCAGTACACGCATTTTCTGTTTTTACTTTGTAGGATCTTCATCTGGCTCAGCCTTTTTTTAAAGTCCTCCCTTCTTTTCCTGATGGCTTTTTTTTTTCGTTTATGGTAATTCTTTCCTCTCTGTTCCCCTTGGCGTAGCTTTACCCTACTACTCTTGAATATTTCTCTCGTTCCATCCCTGTTTGCTCGTCCTCGAGGTTCGTGACTCTTCCTAATCCGTGTCCCGTTTCCTGGCCCGGACTCCCGTATCGAAGCCCCCCTTCCGTTTACCTCATATCAGACCCCCCTTTTTTTGTTTTTTTTTTAGATGAACGTCAGTCTTCATAATCATTCCCTCTGGTTTGTCGATTTCCGTTCTCCCCTTTTCCGTCGCGTTTGTATCTCTCGTCCTCCCCCTTGACGCCTTGATGAGTCTGGTTTCAAGGTACCCTCCCTCCCTTTCAAACGGATGCTTTTCTCTTCTGTCCTCAAGTGGTGCGCGTTTCTTTTTTTTTCTCTGCCCACGGACTTTTATCCACATTGACTTTTTCTATTGTCCTTTCTCTATACTTTCCTCATCCTTTTTTTTTTTTGTTTAGGAGATAATCACATAAGTTCCCGCATTGTGCGCCCCCCCTACTCTTTCTTTCATGTCTTTCAGCTGCGCCATTGCAACGTAACAAACTCTCCTTTCTCTGCGCCCCTTGTTCGTACCTCAAGTCCGGCGCCGCGCAATCCCCTCTTCTCCATTTCCCCGCGAGTTTTAGAGACGTGCCAGACGTCAATTTCGACCACGACGTGTCGAACTCCTGTCCAACTTGAATCCCCCCCTCCGTCACCATTCCCCTTAATATTTGCCTGGATTCCCCTGCCCGTCCATGTGCTTCTTGATGATTCACCCATCTCCCGCGAACATATCTCTTCTCCCCCTTTTTGAGGAACCTCTTTCTCTCTGGTCGCACGATTCGACCGACGCAGTCTGTCTCCCCTTTGTTTCCTTCCCTTTGTTTCAGAGCGAGGGTCCGGCTGTAGCCCACTTCTCTGAGGACCGCGAGTACCTAGTCCTCTCCCTCCCCTTTTGATTGACTGGTCGCCTCCCGATGCATGCCCATTATAAACTTTCCGCTTTTCCTATCCTTGGCGAATTAGAAAGCGTTTGACCTGCATTTGCCCTGTTTATTATGTCCGGTTTTTCTTCCGAGAACCGCCTGATTCGTTTCTGAAATTCATTGTCTCGACTTTATAGAGAATGTTGATCCTCCCTTTAAGTTCCCCGCCCGTTAGAGGTTGCCGTTTCCACGCTGTCCATTAAGGTTGCTGCTTTTCCCCGCGCCATCTTTCTTATTGGTCCTCTGACCCTTGCGCTCTTCGAATTCCCCCTTATCCGTTTTAGACGGGTCATTTTAGGGCTTCGTTCCCAGATTTTGATGTCGCGATTTCTGACTTTGACTTTTCGAGTGCTTACGGCAGTGACGTCGCGTTGGACCGATTTAACTTTCTTACTTCCTGTTTTTTCTCTTCCCCCGAACCCTGAGATTCCCCAATTTTTGTGCTTTTTTTTATTGCTTGTTTCACTTTCCCTCGATTACCATTCCTCCTCCCGATGATTCGAGCTCTGTCGGCAGTAGAATGTTCTCTCCTCCTTCTTCGAAGTTAGCTCGTAGAAGTTTTTTTTAACGGAGTCTCTCAGGGCCCGTCTTTATAATGTTTATCTGCCCTTCTTGACAGAATTGATGTTCTTGCCCACTCTTCCCCCCTCCACGCGCGTGCCTTTTTCTCGAGTTCTCGACCCGGTGAATACCTTCCTTTGACGCTTTCCCCTCGCGAGTAGTAGGGGGTAGTCTCGTATATTTGCACTGCCTTTCCTTTGTCTAAATGCTGCTTTTTCGGCTTCTCTCGAAGGTCGAGTGCCGCGTTTGTTTGTATCGTAGTTCCTGAGTTTCCCCGGACTCTGATGTGTATTTGGGCCCCTCTCCGCTCTTTCCCTTTCTCTAGGTCCGAGCCTCAGCATTTACTTCTCAGACTATTGCCTTTCCGACCGGCGACGAGTTCATCAGGGATCGCCTTCCTCCTCTCTTCCGTTCTGACTCTGAGGACTTTTAATTCGGGACTGCCTGTTGCTGTTTGACCTGTCGACCCCCTGACGGTCTAGTTAGACCTTAGGAAGGTCGATCCAATTTTCCTTTATCCGCTTGAACCCTAGATTTTTATAGCGGACCTCAGTACTCCGCGTCAGGAACCTTCCCCTCTTCGTAGGACTCCCGTATGACTGACCCCCTGTACGGTGCAACTCTTATGTTGTTCCCAGTCTTCCGCTTTAGCCGTTGAAGGGACCCAAAAAAATCCTCCTATCCACTCCAGCGGTTTTTTGGCCCCCGTAGTTTTTTTTGCTGCGGTCTTTACATGGTCTTTTCCCTGGATTGTTCTATGCATGCATAAATCTTTTTGGGTTTTTTTTTCTTTTCCTTCCGCTTCCGAACGGAAGAGGAACACTTTGGTACATTTGCTCTCCGGCCCTTTCGACAGGAATGGTTCTTGTTCCGCATACCTCCCCCCCCCTCTACATAGAGTGTTTTGGCCTTGTCAAGTGTGCCTTGTAACTACCCCCCCTATTTCTTCTAGTCTTGTTTGATGTGTTCCGCCCCACCCCCCGATATTTCCGCTCCTTCCCCCTTCCTCTTCCGAGCCCCGTGTTTTGTTCTACGCGTTTTTCCTCCTGCTGCTCTGACCCTCTCTTTTCTGTACGTGTGAAGCGCTACTGAGCTATTCTTTCTTGTCCTACTTTTTTTCTTTCCCTTTTCTCTCCTTTTTATCGCCCCGTAGGGTGGCCCTATGACATTTTGCCGAGCTTTGGCCCCTGTTTTTTCTCGATTTCTCCGATTGCTTCAGTTTTATGTGTGCATCTCTGATTTTGGAGAGTTTCTCTGGGCCAGTCGTCACGCCTTGTTGCTCGCCTTCTTCCCTTAAGTCTTTCCATTTTCTCTTCTTCTCCACACCCGTCGGTGCACTACCCTGCCATCAACGTACCGAGCCGCTAGAATTGGACCCGTGTTCTTGACACTTTTCAGCCGGCCACCCCCCTCCACTTTTCCCTCCTCCCAGGATCCCACGTACGATTTCTCCCCGTTTCCTAAGGAGTCCCCAGCCAGGTTTTTGCTCTCCCGCGTCTTCGGCATGCCACCCTCAAAATGGTCCCCTCTTTCCCGTTTCCCTTTCCTTTTTCCGCCGAAGTGGAGTTAATTGTCACTACCCCGCTTCCCTCTTTTTTTGCTGTTTCGTGTTTGATGAATTTATGTCACGGGATGTTCCTTTCCCTAGATGTTTTGTCCCAGTAGATAGCTCTTCTTTCGTTCCTTCCCTATTTGCTATATTTCCCTTAAGGGTGGGGGTTTGG
>Ga0179593_1566592_pt1 | contig 11097 bp, 16 predicted proteins | sample CZODoug2_1_08_16_FD_185931 | JGI IMG/M metagenome (GOLD analysis project Ga0179593, IMG submission 185931) | Vadose zone soil fungal communities from Angelo Coast Range Reserve, California, USA - CZODoug2_1_08_16fungal (PacBio error correction) | ecosystem: Environmental > Terrestrial > Soil >... | reverse complement strand
CCCTTTGTGGCTAGCGCTTCCTATACTCCCTAATCTTGCTCTCCTGTCCCCCGCTTTCTTTGTAAACCTTTAGCGGGCTCTTTGAAATTTAACAGCACTGGCTTTTCTGTCCTCGGTTTTTTTATCGTACACCTTTATCCACGGCACCTCCATTTGTTGGGTTCGGTCAGGTCCGGCCGTTTGACTTTTTTGGGGCCGTGCAGCACTTTTTTTGACATTTTTTCCTTGTTCCCTTTGATAGGTTTAAGGGCCTTCCGGGTCTGTCTTGCCCCCCCCCTTGGCGAATCCATGCCAGAGACGCCCCGTCGTTCAGCATGCGGTTTTTTCCACCGATCTATCATGTCCCCCCGATTATCTATGCCTCCTTCTTTCATGATCGTTTCCGATGTGAGGGTCCCCATTCCCCCTCACACAGCTCGACCCTTCAGCAACCCCGTTCAGCGTGGATAAGGTTTTCTCCCCCTATGGAGTCCTGACGAATTCGTTCTACGATGGAGGTCCCCCCTCGCTCCGTTACCATACAGAGGTTTTACTTTCCTTTTCTCGCACCCGTCTTTTTTACTTTCCTTGGAGCTAGGGGATAATAGGCGTCCGAATTTACGGCGATTGCTGCCCTCTTTCGACCGCGCGTGTGACTACATGACTTCAGAGCGTCCGTAACCCTTCATGCCGGGTCCTTTGGTCCAGACGCACTGCGGCCGCATCTTCGCGCCTCTGAATCGTTAATCCATCCCTTCCCGACGATCGGCCTTCCCCCCCTTTGTCAACGCACGAACGACCAGTCTCCCCCGCTGGTGAATTTTTGCCAGCTTCCTCTCCCTTTTGTAGTTCGTTTTGAACACGCTTCGCTTACGAAACCGCACCTCCCTTGCCTCGGATCGAGGACCTGACTGCACCGTCCCCCTCCTTCCCCCCTTCCCTTATTTAGGATCTTCGGGTACCCTGACTCCCTTGGAGACGGCCTGCCGAGTTTGACCTCCTTGTTCCTTTTCCAGACACCCCACGAACTTGTTGCGAAATTTTCCAAACTGTCACTCCGCCCTCTTCCCAACCTTTCCCCACTCGGACAGACCAACGTGGACCTATCATAACGAAGGCGGTCTGCATTCCGTCCTTCTCTTCTGGTTTTTCCTTTTCACCCCTGACAGACCTTGGTGGCTGACGTACTGTTCGTGTTTACAGATGATTGTCCTCCCAAGTTACGAGGGGATGGGCCGCGGCCATGTCCTCCCCTCGGGCGTTCTTTTTTTCCCCCCTTGATTTGAGCAGCTCGAGTACTCGTCTTTGTTCAGCTATTCTTCTCGCCTCGACAACCCCCCTTTGTGTATGAATCTCATGGCAGCCTTCCCGGACGCCAAGACTCTCTGCACGTATGTTTTTTCCGGAACTTTTTCTTGGAGTCGGAGCCCAGAGCAGTGTTCTGACCCTTTCTTGCGTTGTTTTACTGTCACGCAGAGAAGATAGTCTTGGCCTTCCCCTCCTCCCCTTTTTGTTTTTTTGTTAGTGCGCACCAGTCCCTCCCCCCCCAACCTTGCATCTCTTTTTGATTCGAACTGCTTTTCTGTGATGCTCTTCACCACCCAACGGCGACCTCCTCGGTGTTAGTCACATTCGTGTTCCGGCCGACTCTTTTGCCCCTCCTTCCCCTTTGCTGGTGGCATGGGCCAACCACGCGATCCCCGACGTTTCCCCTTCTGCTCGAGAGGTGCAATTCTTCATCTCGCACCATGGGAATGGCGTTTCCCTTTTTGGCGGTATCTGAAACAACTTTTTCCGATTTTTTCTTTTCTTCTTTTTTTAATTCTGGAGGTGATTCCTGCTTATGAGAAACTGCTTCCTCCCTATAGATCGGCAGAATTTTAAGACAGTGGTGTTGTCAGAGGTCTTTTCGACTTTCTTTCTCGTACCGCTAGGGACTGCGTTCTTGCCTTTCCTTTTTGTAGCACGGGCGGCCGACAAAGCTACGTTTCCCCCTCCCCCGCGAGTTTTCTTGCCGCGCGATTGAGTCCAGAATTGGACAAGGCGAACCTCGGCTCACTTTTCTCGCCGTGCCCCCTATCTCTCGGACTATCTCTTTCCTCTTTTTGTTAGATCCCTCCTCTCTGAGGCGCCCAGGTGTAAACGCATCTTTTCCCCCTGCTCGTCGTTTCATCTGCCCTTTGCTCTCGCCCTTTATTCACCCTCTTTCCCTCGACTTCGCTATTTTGTGATGTAGTGACGCCCGCGTTTTCATTCTCTCCTCTTCCTGACGCCTCCCTCCATCTCCCTTTGTGTCCACAGAGGTTTCAAAGCCCTGGCAAGCTCTTTGACCCTCCCCCACACCTTCGCAATTTGGCCGATCTGACGACGTTTTGTTCTTTCTCTCCCGCTGACAGAGCAACTTTCCCTACGCCACTTTAGCTTTTTATTCACGAATTTCCCCGCTCAATCGCAGTTTCCAGGTCATCTCCCCTTTTCCTTTCCTGAGATCTCATACAGCGTTCCCTGTTTGGTCTTGGTGGTGGCCACATTTCCCCTCTGTTCATGCCAGGTAACCGCGTCTCGGGCACCCGCATTTGCTTACACCCTCCTCCGCAGGGCGTCGACGTGTGCTTCCCCTCTGCGGGAATCCATGTCGAGTCGTCCCTCTCTCTTGATCGGGTCGCAAGTACAGTGCCCACCCCTCTGCGCGATGCCACGATTCAGTTTCCGTATAGTCGTTCCAACCCGCGGTTGAGTCTGCAGTTCAGACCCCTTCCTTTTTACAAAACAAGCGTCGTCCTCGCAGCACCCTACGAAGTCTTTTTGCGTCTCCCTTATCCTCCTTCGAGAGGTTGTTTCCCCCTAAGTTGACTGCAACGGCTCCGTTTCCAGGGCGGCTTCCGCGAGCTGTAGTTGCTCTTCGTTATTCCTCTTTGCAATGACACCGACGTTTGCCCCCTCCGCCCCCCCCTGACAAGACAGCAGTGTTTTCCCCTTTTTTTCCCTCTTTTTTCCATTGACAGCCACCACGTCCTCGCTTAGGTTCGCAGGCACTGCTGCTGCTTCCTTCGTTTTTGAATTCGACTTAGGTACTGAAAGTCCCCTTTTCCTTTTTTTTTTCTCTCTTAATTTTAGTATAGAGACCTTCCTGAAGTTAAATTGTGCATGTTGCCTTCTTCTGTTTTCCCCCTTTTTCAAAGCCCCTCAGACTGAGCAGTGATCCTCGGCTCAGCACTTGGAGGGGTACCGACCTTTCGACCTCTTACGGGCGGTTTGGCATTAGGCAGCTTTAAGCGATCTGCGGACGGGGTCTTCTGACGCTTTTTTTTTTCTTTACCTCCGGCGAACTCCAGCACTGCCTTTTGTTTTTCTTGACCCCCTTTTTTCCCCTTTTTCCCTTTTTTTCTCATGCTTGTCGTGCTGTCGGTTACCGCTGGTTTCATCTCTTTCGTTTCCCCCTTTCGGCGTTGGCCGTGGCCTTTCCCCGTTTCGCCTTCGTCGCTTCCCTCCTTCGAATTTCTTTGTTTATGAGAAGGACCCCTTCCGGGAGGGTGAAGGTCGGTGGCCCTGATCAGCGGTTTGCCAGTTTTTCAACGCGTTGCTCCCCCGTTTTTTTGACCCCGTGGAAACTGTACGGCCCGAGACTCCCTCGCTTCTAGTTATCTCGACGAGACTCGTCGAAGGGGAAAGCCCCGAATTTGTCTCCAACGACATTAAGTAACCGTGCCCCCCATTTTTTTTTTCTTCGACCTCTTCTTTTGACGCATTTAGGACGGCTCTCCTGTCCCCCCGAATTCCCCCCTCCTTCCCTTTTTTGCACGCATTCGTTCTCCCGATGCGGTGGGAAGTGGTTTGGTTGTCCCATCCCTTCTCTCCTTGCCAGAACTGAGGCCGGTTGCCCCCATCAGTCCCTTTTAGAGGCGTTCCTTTTCAGGAGTCCCCCCCCTCTCGCGCGGAAAGGGACCTGGCTATGAGTTCGCCAACTGTTGCTTTTCTCCCCAAATTTGCTGCGGCCTTGCCAACGATATCCTCACTTCCTGTCATCCAAACAGACCTCTCCCCCGATGCCCAGCCCGCCTTCTTCTCCTCTCCTTTCGGTTTTTGAACTGCAGCCCCACCGAGATGGCTGACGATTTTTGTGTTTCTTCTGGTTGTCCGCTAGGTTCGGAAAACGAGGCTTTTCCTCATTTCCGCGAGCTCGAAGCCCGACCTCCGCCTCTTTGATTTGAAGTTTTTTGCTTCCCCTGCCCCTTTCCCCCCCCTTTAGGGTTTAGGGGAGAGTGAGTGAGACACAAGGCTCTTTTTATTTTCCCTCCCTTCCCTTTTTGTGTTTTGAGAGACCATGGTCTCCCCCGTTTCACTCCCAACCCCCGACCAGGATTGTCGGCCTCTTCGACCCTTTTGTGGCGGTAAAATTATCTATCGCTCTCCCCTTTCCCCCCTCTTTATGTCATCGACAGTTACACGTTTTTTTTTTCTCACTCCCCCAACCCCCCGGCATCCTCAGGTTTGTCCGTTCAGGTGTCCATGCCTCCTTGGATTTTGTCGGTTTGACTTTAGTTGGGGTTCCCCATGCTTGGGGCCAGGGCGCCCCCTAACCGGTCTAATAGTCGTTTGTGACAACGACATCCCCATCTTTTTCCCTCCTTTCCCCCCCTTCCGAGGTTAGAAGAATCGCAAATTACCTCCTCCTCGGATGATCTCTTCACGTTTTTAGGTGCTTATGGCTCGCGTCACTTTGAGTCCACCACCAAATCCCACCTCCCCCCTCATTTCACGCCCGGAACCCCGCGGTCACGGTCATTCTTTTTGTTTTCCCCCCCAGCTTCGCTCCGGCCTCCCCTCAGACCCTGGTCGATGGCGTCTCCCTCTTCATAGCAGTTTCTCCGTATTACTCTGTCTTCCCTCCTTTCCTCCCGCCTTTCGTCTCGTAGAGATCTAGTTTGAGCGATCTTCCCCTTGTTCCGATCCTTGTACACGGACGATGTTTTTTTCCCTCTTCGTTCCTCATCGAGAGTGTTGATATTCATATTTTTTTGATTTTAATTTTTCCCGCCCAATTCCGGTAAACCATGCCCCCTTGAATCCTGATTCCTTGTCCCACAAAACTGAGCCTAATACCCCGTAGCCCCTACCTCCCGGGTCCTAGCCTCGAAATTCCGACCAGCTCGGGGAGTCCCATTTTTTTCCTCCCCCCTCTTTCACTTAAGCCCGACATCGAGACATCGCGCCGGCCCCCCACTTCCATCTTTTTCGGAGGGCGATTAGTGCTTCCGTCTCCGTCCCCCCACCCTCCCCGCGTCTGTCACTCCCCTCCCCCCCTCTCTCTTCGCCCCTCTAGAGGTCCCTCGGTCTGACACTTTCAGATTTGCTCCAGTCAATTTTTATTTTTTCCTGGCCCGCCACCGGCTGACCGCCTTCCTTGCTTCGCTGCCTCTTGGACCCAGTTTCCACCCTCTACCACATCCAAGAACTTGTTCCTCCCCTTCCCTGCCCCCAACTTTTCTCTTCTACCCTAAAATTACTGTCCCCTCCTTTTTCCTCGACCCACTGGATTCTCATTGACCTATTTCCCAGTTTCCGTATTGGCTGCGCGACTTTGGTTGCTTCCTCATTCCCCTCCTTTTCGAATTCGTCGCGGCCGTGCCCCCTCCGACGTGTTTATTTACGCCCCGTTTTCTTCTGTTCTTTTTGTTCCCGTCGCCTTGGAAGCGAGCCCCCCGGCGCAAGTTCCGCCGATTTGCCACCCACCTGCTCTTAGTTTTGCGCTCAACTTTTTTTCCCCAATATCGGAGATCATTGAATTAATTACGAACATAAGCCCGGACTTAAACTTCTCATCTCCTCTCAATCTTGGTGCCATGGGATTATTCCCCCCTCCTAGGGTATTCTTGAGTCCTCGGTGTGGACGACGTGTTCACTGCAAGAAGAATTGTACTCCTGGTTCCTCTCCGCTTTCTCGTACTGCACCGATAAGGAAAGCGACACCCACACCCCCCCTTCCCTTGCCCCCGCTGGCACCGCATCGATGTGCGACCGTCCCCCTCAACTTTCTGACCCTTTTTCCCGATTTCGCTGCTTTACCCCTCGCGGGTGCCCACGACGCGTCTTTCCACTCTTCCCCTTTGGCAGTCCCACGCTGTCTCCACGAAACCGTCGTCCCTCTCGGTGTTTGCTAGCTCTTTTGCCTTGCGAGATATGTAGACGACTGCTCCCTTTCGTCTCTCCTTGCGACTCGCTTCAGCGCCACGTTGCGCCGCTTGTGCTGAAAGTTCCCGAGGTGCATCTTTTTATCTTTCTCCCGGGCGCCGTGATGGCCAGCATGGCGACAGACTTTTGTGGGCCGAGGAAGGCAAGGATCTCCGCATTGATTATGATAGAGAAAGCTCAGGTTGGCATGAGATTTGCTTGTAGCATGTCTTCCCTTCTCAATGCACATAGCGAAGGACCATTCACCTACCCCTCTTCCCCCCTTTCTGTCACTCTTTTAGGGCTGCGTCTCTCGAGATTGCGCGACTAGTTTCACCCTCGTAACGACGCGCAGGTGGGCGCGCGTGACCACGGCGCCTCTCTTTCCTTTCACTTTCGAAGAATTCTCGAAGAGAGAGAAAGGTGTAACTTTTTCAACCCTTCTTTCCGTCCTTTCTTTTTTATACCGCACCCATTTCATTCGCCGCGGCAGCACTACTAACGCTGTGATCTTGTTGCAGAAAGCGATGGTCGGATCTCGCCCCCCGACTCTCTGGTGTAAACACGCTACTGAGAAGTCTTCCCCCTCATCAATTCGGCTTTTTTTTTCCTGGTTCTCCACACACTTTTTCGCCAGGATGGCCCTTCTTCTCCCTTTTGGGTAGCCGAGCCCTGACAGAGCCCCTTCCCTCTTGATCAGCCCCAGCCAAAGAGAAGATTTGAGTTTTCTACCGTTTTTTTTTCCTTTTTCCGCTTCTTAGAAATACGCCAGTAGGGATTATAGAAATTGCACCCTCGGTATCAGCCGGGCCCTTATAGTTCGCGCCTAAGGAGGGTGTTTTGCCCCCTTCCACCGCTAAGATTTTTTTAAACGGCAGGCAACACGCTAGTTTCCCCACCTACGCGTAGGCTTCTCCGTTTTAATAGACGGTAGCCTCTAGTTATGTATCGATCAGGAAAGAGTTCTTTTGTGTGAGATTAAGGATCCTCTGTCACCATTCTTTCCCAAAATCAGGCAGCGCACAGTTTGGAGGTAAAGTATCTGGCTCTGTAGCCGCCAATGTACGCCGGAGGAAGGTAAGGACGATTTTTACCAGACACATCCCTCCTCTTCTTCCCTTCCTTCACCCTATAAGAAACATAGAGTTTGCTTACTGATAGCCGGCCTAGATTAATACTAGCGGCACCGGCTCCTCGCATAAGTGTTCGTCTAGCTGCTCCTTTGCAAGGTGGCTCATCTTTTTCCTCTTCCTCTTCCTTGCCCAGCTCTTGGCCAACGTGGCGTCCATGCTCTTCGACGTGTCTGGGTCATCCTCCCTCCGCCGTCCGCCCTCCATCGGTCAGGTTCGGCCAAACAGGCGTCCCTCCCTCTCCTCCTTCTTTTCTCACCTTCCCAGGAGAAGCCACGTAGATCTTTCCTTTTCTTTATAATGTTAGGAGTCCTCCCGCTTTGAATTTTTTTGTTTCCTTTAGTGTATGGTTTTCGATGGATTTCCCCCCCTTGTGTCCCCTTTTCGATTCTCGTCGTTTTTCAAGCCATGTTGCGTCCCCGTCCTTCTCCGGATTTTCCCCGCAGCTTTTTCAGTGGCAGCATAGGGGCACCTCGCTTTTTCAGGTTTCCCCGGGAAGCGAGGTGTTCGAGTACGCAGGCGACAACGCTGTCCCCGCACGCTGTTTTGCACATGTGTCCTTCGCAGTAGTTATTGTCGTGCCGTTTTGAACCGTGAGATGCGGAATTAAAGCTTCCGTGTTTAATGGAGTTCCCCTCCGGCGTTTTCGCTCTCCTCTCAGGACGTCAGTGCGGCTAATTGTTTTTGACCCCATCTTTCCCTGGCGGAAGGGTGACACAATGTTCCACGGAGCCGCGCCGCTTTACTGTCCTCTTCTTCTCGACGAAGAGGGCGCACTCTTTTCCTCGAAGTGTCCTTGGACCACGTTCCCCCCTCGAGAGCAAGGAGCTTTCTAGCCGGAGACAAACGGCTTGGTCGATAAGGAGGCCAGCGCTTTTTTTTACCGTAGACACACGACGTACCGTTCAGGCGTTTCCGTTTATCCCGACGAGGAGTGGAAAGATAGCTCGGCACTGTGTCGCAAACGTGCCTTGGTGACTTTGGCTGCCGAAGCCGAGGGTAGTCTACGGTTTGGATCCAACCTCGGCACGCGAGCCTGATGCCCTGGATGTGCCTCGCTCCACGGACATTTGCTTTCCTGAGACGGAGTGTATCCACGGCCAGGACGGCGGCCTTGCTGCGTCTTGATCTCACAACCGGTGTCAGCCTAGTAAACGACTTGTCTTCGGCTCCCCCCCGTTTTTTCTCCTTATGGTTTTCCGCGATACACCCCTCATACCCACCCTACATTGACTTCCCCTGCCTATAGCGCAGTACCCAGAACCCCAAAGCCTTTGCCCTTTTTCTTTTCCAAGGGGACCCCCTTAGTGCACGATTCAATTTTGCAAAGTCCCCCCCCCCTTCTTCTCGACACGCCGCCTGCTACGTTACAGGTTCACTTCTCCGTTTTATTCTCCATGTTCTGCGTAAGGGAAGAGGTTCTTGCAGTTCCAATCCCTTTTTTCCCCTTAAGTTTTTTTTTTTTCGAGATCATGAGTAACTGGGTATTTCCCCCCCACCCCCATTCCCCATGGCTGATTTCAGGACGACCCGTCTTCCCCCCCTGTTGCTTTTTTGTAGCGCGTCCGAAAGAAAAGCCGTCCCTTCGCTTCCTTTCCTCTGTACGGTAAGTGCATCCCCCTTGGTTCCACACCTAGGAATCTCGAGGTGTGTTTGTGGGTGCTTTTGTCCGCCCGGAAACTGCTGCCCATCTGCGGGCTGTTCGTCTCTTGTTGCCATCTTCCCTTTTTTCCTCCTTTCACCGGATCTGCTAGGGGGCCCCTGTCTCCCCTCCTTTTTCCATTAGCGCGACCATTGGCGACTCATAGCCATCTCGCCCTTTCCGCTTCAAGAATGAGGTTTTCTAAAGTAGTATGAATCTAAAGATCCTGTCTCTATGATCCTCCCACTTCCCCCAATTTAATGCGAGTGAACGAGGTTTCCAACCAACCCACGTAAACTCCATCCCTTCTACTGCTCTTAAGAAAACGAGGTTCCGTCTTTCCTCTCCCTGGTTGGAGACAAGTTAGATCCGGTCTCTCCCATCCCCTCCCCCCCTGGATTCTTCCACAGGGCACGCACAGTTCAACTTCCTTCCTTCTGTTTGCGCTTCCTCCTTCTCGAAACAGTCTTCGAGAGCATCCTTGGTCCTCGTGTTTACTACGTGGTATAGATGTAATGTTTTACCCCCCCCCTTTTGGGCCCGATTTCTGAGCCCAAAAGAGCGTGTTGGGAACGCCCCAAGCGCTGCTCATCCCAAGTCCCTGCTTTCCCCCTGTCAAAATGAGCGTACAGTTTCCTTTTGTTTTTTTTTCCCCCCTCGAAGACTCCTGACTCCCTTCGCGAAGAAAGACCCCTGCCCTCGGGAACCTCCACCTGCCCTCCTCTTCGGGGATCCACTCCCTCCCCCCTTCGAGGGTCACCTCAATACCAAGCGACTGCGCCCGTTTTTATTCCCCCCCCCTGTATCCACCAGGCGGGAGATTACCTCTTGACTCGTTTTTTTTCATCCCTTTTCCGTCCTAAACGCAGGACAGCGTTCTCCGCGATCTCCGTCCGCGATGCTGCATTCCCTCCCCCCGGCTCCCTTTGCCAATGAAATTATCCTTCTGCTCTTCGGTTTCCAACCCCTTTCTACGCCTGAGGTGCTCAATGCGCGCTCTTGAACAGGTGGCCCGCCATCGGAAACCCCTGAAATTTCACCATTCCATTTCCAAAAACCTGTAACGTTTTATCCTTTTCTCTTTCACTCCCAACCCATTATAAAGCAACGCTATCAGGACACCGTGTCACTCCTCCCCCCCCTTGGAGTTGTAGAGTGGCTGGCCGGTTGCCGCGACCCTTCCGCGTCTGCCGGGACGGCGGCTTACCCTTTTCCCCCCTCCGTTCGACTTTTATTTGGAAGCCCTTGGCCGACGCGGGAGGGCCTCTTTCGAAGTCGTACGGCGGACGCGGACCCGTTGTGCAGACGCGTACGTGTAAACCTTTCGGCCTTCATCAAAGTGGGCTTAACCCCCCAATTTCTGCAGTCCACGACAGCCCAGAAGCTCTCTCTATGGTTGCCTCGCGCCGGAAATCTGGTTCATTGATTGTCGGCCCTATCCAGCAGGTCCTGAAAGTCATATGCGTCCCAGGGCTTTGCGACGAATATTGGTCAACTGCCATAGATCTACCTCGCTGGGGCCCGCCGCTTTTCAGCCCGGGGCACGATACTTACACGCGCCCAAACAACCCAGGCCCTTCTTTGCTCCTCGACTCTGCCGTTCCTTTCCTTTTCGACCGTCGCCCTCCCCACGCCCGGCCGCGACGACTTGCGGCTTTTTTTCCCCGTGCCCTTCCGAAGGTCTGGGCACGATGTCGAGGGTGTCTTTTTCCCCCCTCTACGCAGACGAGCGGACAGCGGTATTGCGCAGTCATTGTTGAGATCTTTCGACGACCTGGCCGACTTAGCTGTCTAATGTTTCTGCGCTTCGGCAACGCCACGTTGCGCTAGGAGAGGTTTCCGTTCTTCTCACTTACCTGTTTTCCATTGCGTCTCTAGGGACCATGCATAGTTCCCGATCTATTAGTTCCAGCCTGGCGCAGACACCTGTTGCCCCCCTTCTCTTTGCCGCATTGGCTGACAGATGTTCTTCCTGCCGTTTGACACTCTCTTTGAATCGTCCTTCTTCGATCAGCTTCTCCCTGACCCCCTTGGCGTGCCCCTCACGATCAACAATAGCTCCACCGCCCCGTTGATTTCTTCTTTCTGTCCCCGAGGTGAGAGATTGAGAGAAGTCTCCCCCCCAAGGTGCCGTGATTCCTCTCCCCCGCGCTGTTGAGTGACACGTGCGACGCT
>Ga0179593_1521287_pt1 | contig 11097 bp, 11 predicted proteins | sample CZODoug2_1_08_16_FD_185931 | JGI IMG/M metagenome (GOLD analysis project Ga0179593, IMG submission 185931) | Vadose zone soil fungal communities from Angelo Coast Range Reserve, California, USA - CZODoug2_1_08_16fungal (PacBio error correction) | ecosystem: Environmental > Terrestrial > Soil >... | reverse complement strand
AAGTCCCGGCGATCGATTTTCCTTTCTTTCCTTCCTGAAGATTGGATAACCCCCGAGACCGTGGGAGAACGGCGGGCACCTGCCGTCATGCTGGCTCTTTTCTTTTTTTTTTCCTCCCCCACCCTAAGTTGAGTGAGGTGCATACGACGACATCAGCTCGTTCACCTCTCCCTTTTTTTCCCCCCTTTTGAGCCAACCTTGCGACTCCGGCTTTGTCAGGACCCGACGGGTGGGGGGTTGGTAGTGGGGACTTCCTCCTCTTCCCCTAACAACGGCCGCACACGTCGCCACCAACCTGTTGCGGACTTTTTTTTTTTTTCTTTTTTCCCTTTTTGTGTTGAGAGAGATCCGGCGGAGCGCTGACAAGGGTGATCCCGGCCCCGGTACCTCCACCTTTTTTTTTATTTTTCCTTTTTTATCTGCGGGGGAGGCTTTTCCCCCCACACCGTCGGGTACAGGACAGCAGTAAATGAGGCGATGTCGGCCGTTGGCGCCACTTTTTTCCTTTTTTCTTCCCCCCCTCCTCACTTCGGTTGTGCGGGCTGAAAACTTGGCCCGCGCCCTCCTTCCTCTGGCCTCTTTTCCGGTTCGGCGCTGGCGTAGAAGGCAAGTCCGAATACGTCTTTTCCCCCCCCTCCCCTTTCTTCTTTCTCCCCTCACTACCTCCAACAGCGAGGTGTGGATTAGTCGTCCAGGGTGACCCGTTCGGCCGTTTCCAATTTTTTTTCCCTCCCTTTTCCGGTTTCCCGTTTCTTAGCGAGCTCTCGCCGAGCGCACAAGGTGAGGCAGAGAAGGCGGGTGACACCGGAGCCATTTTCCCTTCCTTTTTTCTCCCCCTAAAAGCCTTCTTGCGAAACATATTCGGCGTCACCACCTCTTTTTTTGGTAGCCGATCCCTTCTCCTTATACACAAGCTGGGCCAATATGACGCTGACGATTGGTTTCATGGTGATCTTCTTTTTTTTCCCCCCCTCTTTTTTCCCTCCTTTCTTGAACAAGAAAAGTCAAGAACTGCGTAAGCACACCACGTGATTCTCCCCCCTCCCATTCGTGTTCCCCCGGTATTCTTCCCCCCTGGTCGCCGAAACTAGGACGACCGCGGAGCACAGGTTCGGACTCTTTCCTCCTCCCCCCTCTGTTTCTGCATGGAGCTCAGTGGCGACGACATGGCCGGGGCTGAGCGGTGTTCTCCTCTCCTTTTTTTTTTTTCGAGAGCCGATCCTTCGTCACCAAAGTTGGTTGCGATGTCGGCAATCAACGGCCGACGACGACCTTTTTTTTCTCGGGACCGCAACGGAGAGGGAGAGCAGATCGCCGTCAACTCCTTCCCTTTTTTTTTTTTCTCCCCTTTTTTCATCCGGCATGTGGTCGCGAAGATACGCGCCGGCGACGTGGTTTTCTTCTTCCTTCGGAACCGCTTTCCTGATCATCGAGAAGAGATATCGCGGCGGTCGCAGGCTTTTTTTCTTTTTTCCTCTTCCCTGCTGGAACGGGAAAGAAGGAGTTCACCAATCCTCTTTTTTCGGTTCTTAGTTTTCGACCGCTGCAAATAAAGAGATCCTCTTTTTTCCTTTTCCTAGGACATGGGTGTAGGCGACTCTTCTTTTCTCCCCAAACCTCTCCTGCTGGACAAAAGGCGGATTGTTCCTCTTTTTTTCTCTGAAGTTAGAGAATGGATGAACCAGACACTCTCCCTTTCCCCCCCCCTTTAGATTTCCTATTCCCCCACAACCGAAGAGCATACATAAGCCCCTCTTTCCCTTTTTTTTTCCCTTTCCCTTCGGTAAAGACAAGGGAAAGCGTATTTTGTTGACGGTTCCTCTCTTTCCTTCTCGAAGCATGATTTCCTCTAGTGGTCGCCGGCTATCCGGAGCTTGATTGGGCGGCGAATGCCCGGGCGGCGTGTTCTTCCCCCTTTCTTTTTTCCCGTCAAGATTGTAGAAAATAAAACCGCGAGGACGCCTCCCCCCTTTTCCTTCCCCTTTCCGACTTTTTAGTTTTTTCGCGAAGCGATCGGGGAGGGGACTGCGCCTGACCTTCTCTCTTTCTTCTCTGGAGGTAGGATAGAACGTCTTCCGGGATCTCCCTCCTCCGTAACCGGTTTTTTCCCAAAAAAAAGCAGCAACAGAAGTTCTCCTTTTTCTTTTCCCTCTTCGTCAGCGCCGGAGAAAGAGAGATGGGTGGAAGTTGCTCTCTTCCCTTTCTCGAAGTTTCAATGAGACTTTTTTTCTCCTTGAATAAAGAAAAAGGAAAAAAGGAACTTCCCCGTCCCTCTCCCTTCTTTCCTTCATTTGACACCCACTCCTCATCTTGGCTCGCGTCGGAGGGTAGGGTCAAAAGGTAGAGTTTTTTTCTTTTTTCTCAGCAAAGAGTCGTATCGTCCTCTTTCTCTCTTTTTTCAGCCTTTTTCTTGGTCAGCACCTATGTTCAGTAGGTAGGAGAACGAAACTGTTGCGGTGCCTCCTTCCCTTTTCCGCCTAGGCAGGCCGGGTCCGAATTCACTCGGCCTTATAAGCTCCTCCTTTTTCTTCCCCCTTGATTGGGGCTTAATTTTGTGCGTCATAGCCCAAACGTTACGAGGCGCTGGCACTCTCCACCTTTCCCCCCTTTTTTTTTCTTTCCCTCCCTGTTGGTCAATGACATCGATGAGAGAAACCGCCGCGAAGATCCTTCCCCCTTCTGCGAAGCCTATTTCTCTTTTTACGATGGAACAGAACTAGGGAACTGGGCAGTCCTGACGCCTGCGTCTTTTCTTTTCCCCCTTTTCCCCCCACCGAATAGAATGCGGACCAGCTATGATGGTCGTGACACATCTTCCTTTCCCCCCCTATCTTTTCACTTTTCCCATCTGGCAAAAAGAACCGCAGGACCTCTTCTCTCTCCCTGAAGAAATTATGAAAGAGGTATCCGGACGACTGACGATTTTTTTCCGTTATGATATCTTTTTCCCTTCTTTTTTTCCCTTCCTACAAGCTCGGTGACCGTCAGCGATAAGACGACTGTCGTTTTCCTTCCGTCTAACTTAAAAGCGTATAGGAGGAGATGGCAATAATCATCAGTTGTGTGGGGATGAGAATCGTCCCATTTTAGACGAAGCTACGGACAGTAGTCTCCTGACGGTAAAAAGAGCTTCTTCTTGAGTAAGAAACCTTTTTTAGAACCCCTTTTTTCCCCCCATCGTCCGTCTTCGGATAACGATTGAAGATTTTCTTTCCCTTCCTCTCCATAGGAAGGATTTTTATTTGGCCGGCACCGCAGACGGGCGCGTCTTTTTCTTTTGTGCCAAGACAAACAGAGCTTCCTCCTGGCGATTGTCTTCTTTCTCGCTTAGAATGCGTAAGGACTGGCACTCCCTTTCTTTCCTTGCCCCCTTATAATGATTGTATTGAGGCTAAGATTTCTGGTCGTAGTCGTCCTTTTTTCTAGAAAGTCCTGATTTTTTTCTTGCCGCTACGGTTTCAGGTAATGCGAAGTGCATTTCTCTTCTTCCCCCCTCCCTTGGTAGGACGCGGAGTGGTTTAGCCCGAATCGTTCGGTCTTTCTCTTTTCCGAAGGCTTTTTAATTCGGAACGAAGGATAAGTCGTCTTCCCCCCCCCCCTTCTTCTTGCAACGAAACAGTTCGTGATAGACGCTACTGAAGCCGATGTTTCCCCCAGAAACTCTTTCCACACAAAACTATCCTTTCTCTCTTCTATGTGAGAGAGTCCCCTTTTGAGGTCCTGTCAAGAGACACCCGACACCGTTTTCCCCCCCCCTTTTTTCCGAGGAAAAGATGATGTGCCTCTCTTCCCTCCGAACTTTTGTTTCGCCGTAGAGTCGTAGGGTCTTTTTTCTTTTTGTGAACGGTTTCTTTCCGCCTTTGCAGGGAGCGTGAGTGAGCATTGAACAAGCTCCTCCTCCCTTTCTTTTCCCTTCAAAAAAGAGCGCGTTCCGTCCTTCCTCTTCGTTTTTGGAAGTGAGAATGCTGTCTTTTTTTTTTTTTTTTTACGGCCATAGGATAGAATAGGAAGATTCTCTCTACTCGAACTAGTCGAGTTAAGGTAGAGCACAACATCCCCTCTTTTTTTTTCCTTTCCCCCTTCCTTTTCCTGCGAAAGGAACGCAGTCCCTTTTTTCTTCCTAGCCGGTTTCTTTCCTACGGACGCCGTAAAAGGGCAAGTGTCCCCCCAGTTTTTCCTTCCCCCAATCCAGAGAAGGGAAGAAGGAGAACAACGTAGAGGCCCCCCCTTTCCTCTCTCCCTGCGTAATCTTGGTTGGGCCAGATTTCCCCTCCTTTTTTCCCCCCCCTTCCTTTCCGTTCGGATAAAGAGATTATGCACAGCCATTCCTAACCCTCTTTTGAGTGGTTTTTTTCCTTTTCTTCACCTTTCGAGTTTTTGTTTTTCTGTGACAGCACTGACAGAACGCAGCGCCGTCTCATCTTTTTCTCTTCCTCCTGTTTCCGAGTATAGGCGAGCATGGCGTTGTATCTCCTTCCTTTTTGCAGAAACTTCCCCCTGTTGCCTGCTGTAATTGAGAGGTATGAAGAGGCTCGACCCCCCTTCCCCCCCCCCCTAGCCCCCTTTCCCCCCCAACTCTGATTGGGAAAGAATGAGGGGCCGGTCTTCTTCCCTTTTTTCCCCTTTTTTCCCCGCCAGAAAGAGACCGCGCGATTACTCGTCTCTCCTCTTCTTTTCTCCTCCGCGTACGGTCCGGCAACCAACGTCGCCGTTTCTTTTCCCTTTCCATTCGTCGCGAAGAACAGTGGACGCAGGCCCCCCCATTTCTTTTTGCCGGGCTAGCTTTCTTTCCCCGCGAACGCGGAAGGCTGCCGCGAAAATTCGTCGTCCCTTTCCCTCGCAACAAAATGGTGACTCCGGGCGTCCTCGCTCCTTTCTTTTCAAGATATAGACTATTGGGAATTGAGGAAAAAAGAATCAGCCACGGCCATTGCCTTTCTTTTCCTCCATGAGGGGGAAATTACGGCGGTTCGGGGTGCCTCCTCCCGTGCGCGCGGCGGCGAGTCGGCGACCTTTTTTTTTCCCTTCCGGTTGCTAACGGTTTAAGACGATGATCATGGGTTCTCCTTTTTTCGCGTTCTTGACTGTTCCCCTTTTCTTTCCCCTTTTCACAACCCGAAAAGCGGTAACTTTTCCGGGCACCAGATTCGTCCCCTATCCTCCCCCCCCCCTTCTCACGCTCTTTGATGCCTGGCGCGGCACCGGACAGTTAATTGCTTCCCCTTCTTTTTCTCCCCCTGTGAAGGACGAAGATGTTTAGCAAGAGTCTTCTGTCCACGTTTCTTCCGCGGCTTGGATCAACGGTGGTCACCAGCCTTTTCTTTTTCGCTCCCTCACGCAAACGAACAAGGACAATTGTTGAAACAGCGAAAACCTTGCCGGGATCCTCTTCCCCTTTTCCAGGCTCTTTTTTTCAATCCACACAGCGCTGTTGGAGGTCTTGACGAAGGGATCCCTTCCCTTTTTTTTTTTTCCTCCTTCCTTCCGTCGAACAGAAATAGACGAGACCGGGTGCCTCCCCTTCCCTTTCTTCTTTTTTTTTCGGCCGTTTTTTCTGGCCTTCCTTTAGTGAGGTGACTCAGACGAACATCAGCTCTTCCCCCCCTTCCCCTTCCCCCCCTTTTCCTTCCGATTGACGGCTGTCTGCGAAACAGAAGGTTGGGGGAGTGGTGGACGGATCCTCCGCCCCTCCTTTTTTTTTCCCAGTCCTCCAAAGGCGAAAAACAAACATGTTGAGGTACCTGGGGCCGGGCTTTTCCCTTTTTTTCTTCGTGGAATATCTCTCTTCCTTTCCCTCTTTCGCGCTGACCCGGTGACTCCCGGCCACAGGTAAACACAGTGGGTGGCGACGTTGTTGCGTCCTTTTCTTTTTTTCTTCCCTCTCCCCAAAAAGTAGGTAAAGGAAGACGTCACGGCGATTTCTCCCCTTTTTCCCCTCCCTTTTTTTCTTCGGTGACGTCGCTGTTTTCCCCCAATCAACTTCGGTTGTGACGGTGACCTGAACTTGGCCGCTCCCTCTCCCTTTTCTTCTCGTTTCGGTGGGTTCTTTTCTTCGAACGGCAGTAGAATACGTCGTGCAGCACCACCTTTCCTTTCTCCCTTTCCTGCACAGAAATCCAACAGCGAGTTGTTGATTTCCTTCCTTCCCCTTGTGACACGTTTCTTCCTTTTCCTATTCGTCCGGCAAGGTTTCCCGGGTCAAATGGCCGGGGTCAGGGGCTTTTCCTTTTTTTCTCCTTCCGGAGTCAGGAGGTGACCACCGTGAGACAGGCCGCGGACATCTTCTCCTTTTCGGCTTCCGCCCCCTCCTCTTTCGAAAAATATTCGGCGGCAACGACATCCCCTTTTTCTTTCGAGATTGATCAGATAAGGCGTCCCCCCTCCTCCCCGTTTTCTTTTCCCTCTGCGGCTGCGACTTGGTTCATGAGTGATCGACCCCCCCCCCTTTTCTTCTCCCTTCCCTTTTTTTTTCTCACTTCCCATTCCCCTCTTCTTTTCACAAGAAAGCCTGACCCCCCGAAGGAGCAACCATGATAATCGCGTAACCGTCTCCCCCTTTTTTTTTTTAAATCGCCGCAGCGGGAGCAAGGTGAGAGATGGCACCCGCCCTTCCTCCCCCCCTCATGTGGAGGCCTGGAGCTCAAGTGGACCGACGCATGGCCGGGCTGAGTCCCTTTTTTCCCCCCTTTTTCCCTTTTTTTCCTTCTCTAGGTAGTAGAGAAGGAGAGAGACGCCGGAGTCCCCCAATTTTTTCCCTTTCTGAAACTTTCCCGCTCCTCCTTCCCCGTCGGTTTAGCGGGGAACGAAAAAAAGAGAGGTCGAGCAGCTATCCTTCTTTTTTTTTTTTTTCTTTCCACGGTATTCGCGAAGAAGGTAGCCGGCATGTGTCTTTCCCCCTCCCTCCCTGCTGACGTGGTGTCCGCCCCCCTCGCCGATCACGATGAGCGATATAGACGGCGGTAGCGGCGCTTTTTTTCCTCTTCTCCCCCCCTCTGACCGGCCCCGCAGGCGTTAAAAAATTCAGAGGTTGTGTCTGTCTCTTTTTCCCCCCTGTATTGTGTCTCCTTCCCGCGAAGTTACCGGACGAGGTGGTACCCTTCCCTTTTTTTTTCCTGAGTAGCAGAAGAATAAAGAAATGCTCGCGATCTTTTTTACAAAGGCGCTCCATCGAGAAGATTCGTGGCCGGCCCTTTTTTTTTTTTTTCTTTTTTTTTTCACCAAATAGATCGAAGGAATTTCCCCCTCCCCCACAACCTCAGCCGCTGAACAAGGTGATGATGAGGTGACAGAGCTCGGTGGATCCTCCTTTCTCTTCCCCTCCCCTTTAAAGAAGAAGAAGAACCCTCTTCCCTCCCGTTCTCTCTTCTTCTCCCCCTGCGGGCACGTCTTTTCTTCCCGCGGCGGCGGGCAAAGGGAAACTGCACGTGGACGGCGTCTTTCTCCCTCTCTTCCTCCTCCTTCCTGCGGGAATGTCAGAAGGAAGTTTCCTTTCTTTTCGCGAGCTTTTTTTCGGAAGTCAGACAGAGGTAGAGGCGCTGGCCGTTTCCTTTTTCTCTTTTCTTCCTCTGGCCGTAAAGAGGCTTTGGTCCTTCCAATTCCCCCTCTATTTTCACTTCCAATTTTTTTTCCCCCCCAGCGCCCGGCGCACGCGCGATGGGTTGGCCGTTTCCCTTCCTCCCTCCTTTCCTCGCCGGCACGATTAAGGGAATAAAACCCCTTCCCCCCAGACCTTCTTCCCTTTTTTCCAGCTAAAACTCTTTGGACTCCATCCTTGGCCTCGTCGTCGGGGGTAGTGTCCAACGTCTTTTTCTCTTCTCTTTGCCAGAGTAGTAGTAGTAGCTTTCTCTTTTTGTTTTTCCCCTCTTCCTCCCTTGATTTTCTCCTCCCTACACGTTGCGGTGCAAAGGTAAGGCCCTAGTTTCGTAGGGGTGCTCCCTCTTTCTTTTCTCCTCCTTTCTTTCAGATTAAGAAAGAGTCGGATAGAAACTCTCTTCTCCGCTTTTTTTTCTTCCCCCAAAACTCCGCCTTCTAACCGTGCGGAACACGGTTTGGTCATGACATCGTTGATATCCCCCTTTTTTTTTCCCTCTTCCTCCATATCAGAGAAGGGTGAGGAAGGGTAAGATGGACATGACTTCTTTTTCTTCGCATGAGAGCGGGCTCCACCCCCCGAATCGCCTGCCGAGGCCAGCTATGCTGGTCGTGCCACAGCGTCGAGTTTTTCCTCTCCCTTTTTTCTTTACAATAGGAAAAGAAACCTATTCTTTTTCTCCGACCCCCTTTCTCCGGACGATGGCGGATCGTAGATAGCGGTGCGCATATTCCTCCTCCCTCCCCCCCCCTTTTGGAAAGTAAGAGATAAGACGACGGTCCGTTTCTTCTCTCCCCTTTTTCAAGGACTATCTTTTTTTTTGAGAGAGATTACGCTTTGAATCAATTTTGGCTTTTTCCCCCTTTCCTTTTTTTTTTTTTCACCGAGATTAGAGTAGTAAGTAGAAGAAATTCCTTCTCTCCCCCCCCCCCCCCCCCAAGTTCTCGTCTTCTTTTCCTTTCTCTTCTCATTAGATAAGTTTAAATAGGCATGCTTTTCTTCCCCTCTTTTCCCCCCCCCCCAGCAGCCTCTGTTCTTCCCTCTACTCGCCGCTGTGCACGACCAGCAGAGCTGGAAAGGCAGCGAATAGGGGTTTGTCATCTTTTCTTCCCCCTTCCTTCCCTTGCAGCAGGGGGAAAATCGTTATGTACATCTTAACCTTCTCCCCTTTTTTTTTCTAAGTTTCGGTTTTCTTTCGATGTCATGACCAAACAGGGATGCGCTACGGTTCAGCGTTTCTCCTTTTTCTTCCTCTTCCTTTTTCCCCCCACCCAAGCAGTCGGACAGAGGGAGTTTCTAGCCCCTCATCGTTCCTTCCTTTCTCCCGCGTAAGGTTCTAGCCTTCGGACCCTGCCGGCATAAAGTTATAGCACCCCTACGAAGATAGTGGCCTTTCCCCTTTCCCCTCCCCTCCTTCCTCCCTCGGTGATGAAAACGCCTCCAACTCTTTTATTTTTTTTTCTGAAGATCTCATAATTCTCCCCTGCTGGGCGTTTGTTAAGAAAGACCCCGACCGTTTTCCCTTTTTCCCCCTCTTTCCTCTCCTGAAAGAGAAGGTGAGCTGTGAAAAGGATGCTCTCCTTTTTCTTTTTTTTCCGGTATGTTTGTCGCCTCTGGCCGGGCGAGTGCGTTCGCATTGAACCAGCTGCCTCTTCCCCCCCCTCGCGTGAGAAGGGAGGCTGAAGACAAATAGGCATAGTGGGTTTGTTTCCTTTCTCCCCTTCCGGCTTTTTTCCCTCCGGTTACGGAATAGATAGATTCCTTCCTTTTTTTTCCCCTTCTCCCTCTCGGAAGTTACGTCCGCACCACCCCGTGCTCTCGCGAACGTCCCCCCATCCTTCTTCCCTTCCCGAGGACAGGGCGGGATTACTCGCGGTTGAGTTCGACACTTTTCTTTTTCTTTTCTCTTCCCCTTTCTCCCTGCCGGAACCCCTTCCTTGAGATAGCAGGCGAACACGTAGAGGCCACCCTGGACTTCGTGCCCTTTTTTTCTTTCTCCCTCTTTTACGGCCGGGGAAAAGTAAACACCATCGCGTGGCCCTTTTCCTAGCTTTTTCCACCCTTCCCTTCTTTGAGGTCTCTCCTTTTTCTTTTCCCCCCTTCATATTTCGATCTAGTTGGGAAATTCCCTTTTTGTTCAACGTCAGAGCCAGGCCGCCACTCCTCTCCCTCTCCTTTTTTGTCAAAGAGTCTCGGCAGAGCATTGGCGTTTCGTCTTTGCCTACCTTTTTCCCCCCCTTTCCTTACCACATAGGAACTTTAATTCCCCGAGCGGTCACCAATAAAGACGACGAGACCTCCCCCCCCTCTTTTCCCCCCCCTTTTTCCTAGGGATAAGTTGAACTCTTTTCTTGAGACCTTCTTTTCCTCTTAATCGCTATCGATGATAGGAGAGGTGGATGCCTCCCCCTCCCTCCTTCGAGTATATGAGAAGAAAAAGAAGTTAATTCTTCTCCCCCCTCATCCTTCGCAAGGATTACTTCTCTCTGATCGAACATATCTGTTGAGGTAAACGAGAACGCGTCTCCCCTTCCTTTCCTTCTTTGATTGAAGAAAAGAGAAACCAACTTTTTTTCCTCGCGGAGACGCAGCATGTCTCTCCTTCCCCCCTCCTTCTCGGGGAATTGAGAACACCTCTAATCCCCTTTTTTTTTTTTTCGGAACCCCTTCTCCCTCTGGGAAAATTCGGAGGTGTACGGGGGGCTTTTTTTTTTTTTGTGAGCCCTCGTCTTCTATTGCTTTTCTTCCCCTTTTTTTTTTCCCTCCGAGTTGATTCCTACGACCTTTTTCTTACGCAGTTCTTGAATGTATGGTTCAAGGACGAGCGAAGACTGTTCCCTTCTACTCCCCCTTGGTAACGTTTTAAGGAAACAAGATCGTCGAGTCACTTCTCCCCCCCCATATTTCTCTCTTGGACAGCTGTGGATGAATGGAGAAGGCAAACTTCTTCCCCCATTCCCCTTTTATTTGTAGTTTCCTCCTCCTCTTTTTTAGTTCTTTACCGCGTCGCCAAAAGGATCGACGAGTCCGCGGCTTTTTTTTTTTTCCCCCCCCCTCTTCTTTTCTTGAATAGACATGGTGAGCTCTCGCTAGCTCTCTTCTTCCTTTCGAAAATTCCCTTTTCTGCCGGACGAAATCGCAACAACTTGGGACAGGTTCCTTTTTCCCCCCCCTCGCTGTTGAGGTATTGAGAAGGATACATTCCTGCGATTTTCCCCCTTTGTGCTGACTCTTTTCGACGCCATCGCCGAGACCGGGGACGCCTTCTTTTTTTTCTTTCTGCGGGCAAGTTCAGCCAAAGAAAAAAAAGAATGGTTTATTTTCTTTTTCCTCCCCCTTTCCCCTCTAGTATCATGGACTTCCAACGGGACATAGCCGCATTGACGGCTGTCATGGACCCGTACCTTTGTGGGGATGTGGGTGACGACTTTTCTCCTCTTTCAAACTTCCTATCACCTTCCCCGTCACAACGTCGCCAAAAACATGTTGAGAGTACATGGGGCTGG
>Ga0179593_1462747_pt1 | contig 11097 bp, 13 predicted proteins | sample CZODoug2_1_08_16_FD_185931 | JGI IMG/M metagenome (GOLD analysis project Ga0179593, IMG submission 185931) | Vadose zone soil fungal communities from Angelo Coast Range Reserve, California, USA - CZODoug2_1_08_16fungal (PacBio error correction) | ecosystem: Environmental > Terrestrial > Soil >... | reverse complement strand
GCCGGATGAAGCGGCACAGGTTGCCTTTCAAAAACTTGGACCCATTCGCCACAAGTTGATATATCAAGTAGGCGTCATTACTAACCAGTGCCATTCCTTACGGTTTGCAACAAACGCCTGATGAAGTGATGGTACTGAATTGCAATTCGGACAGTTTTTCCTCTGAATCCCGCCCATTTGTTAGCGCGGCGACAGCGGAGGAGCTATTTCTTTATGGACCCCCTGCGTCTTTCCTTTGCTGCTTCTTCCTTTTTGTACCCGGGGAGGTGTTCCGCGTTGAGGTTTAATTTTTGGGCCAAACAACCACTTTCCCGCCTTTTGTGCACGACGCATATTCGAGAATCCCGTGAATTCCGATAACCCGCTATTACGATTCTGTCGGCTCGGGTCCCTCAAACCGTAACATCAGGATCAGACCCCCCGAAGTCATTCCTTTATTAAAGTCCCGGTTACGGTCATAAAATTGTCAAGTCGGACTTGCGAGTTTCAATTCCTTCACCACCGCGTATCGTAGGAAGTAATGTGCCCTGCTACATATTTGTTTTGGACGATCTAGTGAGGCATAATGGACTTCCCGAGGTTGCGGATTTCCACTTAAACTGACGTTCCCCTTTAAGATAGCACGTAGATTCCCGCGTCCAGAGACGACGAAGTACCCGTTCCGAGGCGTGCATACTGAACCCCGGCCAAAGAGAACAGTCTTGTAAACAACGAGTAGTGATCGCAGCAGTCTTTTTGATACCAAGCACCGGCCATGAGAGCTACATGCTTACGAATGCATGTTTAGTAGTACAAGTTAATTTGCCACTTCATTTACCCGGTGTCCTCCAAATCTTGGTTTCGATCCCCCAATTTGGGATAGCTAGTACCGATCAGCGGGATTTTGTCCGATGGACATGGCGCCTTATCGAGACCATATGCAAACGCGACTTCGCGCTGAATGGACGTATCTCTTAAACGTTCAGCAGATCCGAGGAATCTGTTTTTTTTATGGGGCCCGCGGCGAGTTATTCCAGAGCTATTCCAGAAAGGTTTTGATTGGCTCCGGTGCTTTCTTCGTTACACTGGTTCAGTCGTTGCCACGCGCTTGATGGCTCTTCCTATGAGGAGCCGATCTCTGGTTCTCGCTCAATTGAATTCGACCTAGCATACCTATCTCTGGTACTAATCCCAGTTGGTTTTTCAGTTTTTTGACTTTTTCACATGCCGACGCAGATCGTCGGCTTCCGCGACATCGCTTGGTCCTGTGGTTCCTTTTCCCAGATTCCCCACCTTTGGACAGTTCCCACCCTATTGAGAATCTAGCATAAGAAACAGCTCCTTAAGGATCTCGGAAAAGTCGTTTGCCTGATTTGACATCCGTGTGCAGTTGCTTCCTTCAACTCTTTTGCGTGTTTTTGTGGGTACTGGGGGTCAGCCCCGGAGCATGAGGTCAAGTCATCTTAGTCACGTTGGACCCCGGGTAATCGTCGATGGTCAGATTTGTATTTGTTTGTGCTGACCGCACCGTTACCAGTTTTGCCTTTCGTTTGACAAGTCGCGTAACTAGAACCTTTTTTTTTCTTTTTGAAGACAAGCAGATAGTTAGTAAACTAAACTGTCTTCAAGGAACGAGTGAGCTGCCAGATCGGGGTTCCGGAATCCTCTTGAACATAGGAGTAGAATTCATGTCCTTAGTGTTCACACCACCTTAGATTACGCCCTTCTTGTCCGGTGTAAGTTCTTTATGTTAATCGTCCTATTAATCATCTAGTTCTCTGGACATACTTGTTATTTTGCGTACAATCGCATTTCACAGGGACCTCGAGCCTTCGCCTCAGCTCTTCATTCGCTTCTCTTTCGTGTAGAGCGCCGCTACAGTTCTTTAAATATTTCACTTGTCGCATTAGGGAACCTGGGTGGAGCCAAAGACAGTAGAATGCCTCCCGCGATGGTTCGCCTCCGGTCTGCGACCCATGTGCCAGGTGTTGTACGCCGTTTCTCAATCGCGAGTATTGTACCTTTTCTTACTGGAGGGAGGGTGTTCACCTAGCAACCTCTCCGTCTGCACTCGAGTTCCTTCGTGGATCCAAGAGCCCCAGACCCCCTCGCGTTCTCGAATTGGGTGCCATTAGAGTTCGTTGCTCCTCTGCCCTCGATGGGAGACCTTTCACCACGAGCGGCCCGTTCCAAGTCTTATCTTTCTTATTACTTTCTGCCCTTTTCTGTGCCAGAATTTTTGCTGCAGTTTTTAAAGAAGTTAGATGATTAGTGTCACTACTGGAATACGTTTTCCGATTTGGAGTCCAGCGTTTTAATTCTTTTAGGTCTGATGTGGATTCATTTTGCCTTAGTAGATTCTGCCATGCACGTGCCGAGAAACGTGTGTGCTTGCCTTTTTGGTGGGTGCTTCTATATGGGTGCGCCTTTTTGTCGTGTTAGTCCCCCTTTTAGGATTGATCTTCGTGAGTCCCTCCGTCACGTCCCACGTTCCTTTTTTTTCAGGCTGCCTTCACCCCGGTTTCTTGATCCATGGCGGGCTGCTTTTTCTCCCCCCTCCCCATTGCTCGCCGCCATATTGGTTCCGTGTGGTGTCGCACCAGGCTCTTGTACGTGCCTCCATACTGGTCTTTTCGACCGCGTGCTCAGCATCTGGCCTTTTTTTTTCGTCGCCTGCAGCCTCTCCCTTCCTCTGCACAGGTGACCGCTGCCACTAGTGATCCGAGTTATACCGTCTCTTTTCTTTTCTGACAATATTCAACTAGACGCATTCCTGGATGGCTCCCCGACGCTGTAAGCACGCGTCTCTTTAACCCTGGTTGTTTGCCCACCCCCGGCGTACACGCTGGATCTGTCCTGCAGTACAAAAGAGGCAGTTCATCAGACGCGTTTCCGCGTCTTTCCTTTTCCTTTCGTCACCTGGAAGCCGGCTACCATCTTTACATTCTCCTAGTTTTAGTTTTCTGTCCGTGTGTTTCGTGTGAGTTTCTTTTGTTTTTTTTTTTTATTTTTTTTTCTTTTGTTTTGTTGTAGACAGTTGCCCGCCCGCAGCCTTCAAATTAGACCCCCTAATCCTGTTGTTATTTTTGCCCTTCTTCAACACGAAGGAGTAGGTACCCACCCCGTTCCTACAACGGCCCCCCCCGGGCCTCCGTAGAAAGGCCACTTCCACGCCCTCCTTGTTCCCCCCCCTGCGGAGTCCCTTGTCCCCACATTTTCCCTTTTGTTTCCTTCCCCCCCCTGGCACACGAACCTGAACTCAGGTCGTGTTTCAACCCTGTGGCAGTCTCGTGTACGTGCTAACACTCTCCCTCCTCCTTCTTTTGGAACCGGCCGCTGGTTTGTTTTCTTTTCTTTCTCTCTTTTTTTTTTCTTCTTTAGCGGAACGTCTCCATCTCCCCACCTCTTTGGAGAACCCATTAAGTTCTTCTAATCTTATTGATACCCGTTTAGTCGGCCTGCCCCCCCCCCCCGCATAAGCCTCCAGCAGAACACAGTGACGTCATTCTTCGTGGCCACAATGTTAAAAGCGCCCGTGGCTATCCCCCATGCAAGCAGGCGCCTTTCGGCTCTAGGTATCAGCCCTGGTTGTCGTTTTCTCCAACCGTAAAGGATCCTAAACCTCCGATACTTTTCCCGCCCCTCACCCACCTCAAGCACCCCCACATCCCATGTCCTTGGGATGACCACGTACAGGAGTCGTTTTCTCACGCATGCTGTGTCCGAGGTTGACGTTTCCCCTCCCCCTTCACTCCAAGTATTGGTCCCCTGCCATTGCACCCCGGGACCTTTTTTTAAATGGCCTCGTATCCCTCCCAGTGTGCCACGAGAGGGGGCGCCGTCCCTTTTTTTGCCTCTTCCCTGTCGCAACCCCCTTCAGGGGGTAGAGTCCCCGACTCACTCCCCTCTGTGATTGCTTTGCACCCCCATGTTTAACAAACCAGAGTCAGTTGGTCCTCATGTGCAATCTTTTTTTTTTTTTTTTTTTTTTTTTTTGGCCAGATTTGCCTTTTTGTTTGTTTGCAGTTTGTGGGAAGGCCCTTAGTCCAGGGCTATAAGAATCGTGAATGCCCTTTCGCGTCACTATGCCCGACTCCCCCCCCAGGGCCCCACGCACGCGTCTTTTCATTCCTCGGGCATGTTTCCTCTGCGAACGGTCACCATGGGTAGTCCCTCATCGTCTTTCCTTCCTTTACATCTGCTCTGTGCCAACTGCTCTTTTTCATGTGCTATTCTGAACGTTATCTTACCGCGCAACCCCCCCGGATTCCTCCGCCCTTTCCGGCCAGTTTCCCTCCTCCGGCCTAACCGGGTCGTCATGTACTTTGACTGGTCTGCACCATGTAATGGTTGCCCTCCCCCCCCCTCCCTGCATCGTTCCCCCTTGTCGCGTAAATGAGCCCCCCGTGTTCCCGAGTTTCCTTTACTAATCACCACCCCCATTTCTTGTGTCCATACCCCCCCCTTTTTGAACACCCACCCCCCCAACGTCACCGTTTTTTTTCAATAAGATCCGTTACACTGTCTTTTTTTTCTGCCGCAGATTGTCTTCGGTTTACATTAATATAACTTTCCCGCCCGACTTTTAGAGACCCCCTGTCCCTGCCGTTTGTTTTCTCACTTTTAAACGCGTGTTCTCCGACCCTTAGGGAACGAGGGACCACCTCAATCCCTTTCTGAAGCATTTGTCACCGCCACGACACTCTCGTGAGTTCCCCCCCTCCTAAGATGTCCGTGTCCCCCGATTTTAAGTTAGTTCCCTGAAATGCATTCCCCTCTCATTGCTTGCCGTTCTTGACCTCTAAGGCCATTCATTCGCCGATCCGCCTTTTGCGTCCCCCGTCCCCGGCAGGGTTGCCAATTATACTCAGAACCCCCATCTTCACCTCGTTGTTCTTGTTTTTTCTTTAATTTTTGTATTGACCTCCCCCTAAGATCTCTTTTACGGGACCCAGCGTTTTCCCTCCCCGTGCCAATTTATTCCTCCGAGGAGTTCACCATAAGTATTTTTTTTACCAGGCGCTTTTCGTTTTTTTGGCGATGCTAAGGGGCCGTACTGTTTATTTTCACTATGTGTTTGGAGCCCTGGATCTTTCCGCTTTTTCCTCTGTGAGGAGTTAGGCGTGTTTTGTTTTCCAATTTATCTCTTATCCATTTATCTCAGTGGCGAAGTTTCATAGATGGCAGGCGATGATTCCGCTTGACACAGTGTCAGAGGATAGACACGGAAAGGTACCTGCGTGTTTCGCTCCCCCTGTTACATTGTCTTCCCGTCTCTGCTTGTTGATATACAGCTCCCAAGGACGGCTTTGTTGTCTTTTTATGTCCAGCCCCCCACGTCCTCTTTTCCCTTTTGCGCCTGCCACTTCGAAGCTTGGATGAGTCTTGCGGTGAATACCGAACCGGCTTGTCCCTGGGTTCTTGTCCACTCAGCTTGCCCACTGCTGCGATCGATTTTTATTTTTTTTAACCTATTCCCCCGCGTGATCATTGCATGGCGAAGTCGGTACCTATGGTTTATCCCAGCTGCTTCTCCCCCCACGGGTTCCTACCTAAATTTTGTATTCTTTTCCACCGAATCCCACTGCCAATTTTGCTCCCTTACATTTCTTTTTTGGGCGTGTCACCATTTGATTGTTTTATCCCATTCAGATTTGCGCGAACAACCAGCTCAAGAATTTCTAGCCACCCGTTTCATTTAAAGCCCCAACTCACCGGTGTTACCATTATGGTTCTACCCTCCAAGTCCAACTAGTCTTTGGCACGTCCCGTCGAAGTTAAGCTAAGTGTGATCGAGTATCCGCCGCGGTCGTGTTCGATGGAGGACGAGTAAAGCAGTTTGCATGCCTGGCGCTTCACAAGCTTTAACATAGTTGTCCTGGTTGTGTAGTCTTGCCCCCTTCCCCTTTTGATCGATTTTTTCCCCCATTCTATTTCCCCCACGGTCATTTGTTTTCCAAGAGATCTTGTGTTCCCCGGTCTGCCCCTCCGTCACCCCCTCTCTTAGCTCAAATTTTAGAGAGGCCCCCATGCCCCACCCCTGACAGGTACCTTTTTTTGAACCTTTTTTCGTTACTCTCGGCATACGGATTTTGACTAAAAGATCTTTTTCCCTTCCACTGTCCTTTTTTTATGCGTATTCTCCTTTAGTCAAGCCCGGTCCTTTTTTTGGCGGTTCCATTGTTTTCCCCCCTGGGCTTTTGTTTTTTTTTCCCGTTTGTTTTCGCACTCGGCTGTGTAGAATTCTGGCCCACGGTGTTCCTCTTCTCTGGTGTGCCAAACCGGTTTTTTTTTCCTGTCGTAATTTTGTAGTCGTTTGCCTCCCCGTTGTTCGCCCGCTTTTAGGTAGTTTGCGGTTTTAACTCATCAGCAGACTTCGGGCGTGTTTTTGTATCATTCCTGCTCCGGCCTTTCATTTGTTTCCCCCGTTGGTCGCCTCTGTGACTGTCAATTCTGGGCCCTTTATAGAGTTTCTAGTTGACGTTTCTGTCCCCCCCCTACTCTTAGCATTCTTTTTTTCTCTCGGTGGTGCTTTGCCCCCTTTTTACGCTTGGGCCGTCCCTCCCCCGGTTGACACCCGGACCGTATGAGCTTCAGGATACCCCGTGGCACATTACTTCAGGGGCTCCAGGCCGGCGGGTGCCTTCTTTGGTGTCCGGGCCCTTCTTCGTCTTTTTGCCGCGGGGTCATCCGCTTTTCCCCTGTCCCCCCCCCCTATTAGGTTCGTCTATATCAACAGCTCCTCATGCACCCCCATTTGTCGGTATGTTTGGTCAGCTTGTCCTGAGGAGCTTGTCTCAGTTATGGATGTATTTCGCCCCCTTACTCCCTTATGGCCCAGATCTTTTCTTCTTCGCGTGGCATGTACATTTGTGGTACGGCTGCTTTTTACACCTTTATTCTCAGCCCTATCCGGGCGGGGAATCTTTGTTTTTCACCCTGGTGTAGAGTCTTTTTTTCTTTTTCTATTGTCGACCGGCGCCGCCCTGCATTTGTCTCGACTCCTTAGCTGTAGTCCGTACCGTGTGTTACTTTTTTTCCATTCAGTGTTTTTGATTCTTATGCGTTTCTCGGCAGTCCGAAATTGCGTGGCAATTGTTTGTCCCGTTGTCTTTTTACTTTTGTTCTGCCCCCCCCTATACCGTTACCGTTTTTGCCGGTTTTAACCTTTTTGACCGCGACCGGATTTCTGGTCGCCTCGTCGGGTATTCCGTGATAGTTATACACCCCCGTTTCCCCCTGGACACCCTGACCCTTCTCCTTTTCCTGGTTGTGGCGTTCTATCCCGCTTATTCCCATTCACTTTCCATTTTGTTCCCCTCTTTCCCTTGTGACCGTTTTCCTTTGGCATTCTAGGGCCAGCTCCTGTGAGGAGGTTTGATTGCCATTTGTAGAAGCTCTACTGGGGATCTCGTTTCCCAGCCTTCGATGACCAGCCAGGCCTCTTGTGTTTCCCCAGTTTGCAGTAGATTTGCAAATCCTAGCTTTTAGGCATGTGCAATCCCCATGTTCGTGCGGTGTTTCTCCTTTTTCTCAATAACCTGAGTGTCATTTTTTTACTTTTTTTTCCCCCAATCTTGCCTCCGGGGTAAAAGGGAAATGCCGGTTTTTCGTCGGTTTTTTTTTCTGCCTCCACGCCGTGAGTGACAATGTGACCCCCAACATTTCCCCCCCTCGTTGACTTTTTCCTCCCACCACCTCGTTTTGGTGCTTCGTTGGGTTGAACTGACGTTGTGCCCCCTGTGTACTTCTTCCCCGATCACCCACCCTCTCCATTTCCAATTCTAGCGCCGCACCACCCGTCCCTCTCCCCTGAAGAAGTACCATGGCCTCGGGTCGGTTGTGGTCTGGGCCTATTTTGAGTCTTCCGGGGCCTGGCTCCCTCTATGAATACATATAGCGGGCGCTCTATTGTTTTTTGCCCCCCCTTCCCCATTCTCCCCTTTATTGGTTTTTCTCCCAGGACTTGTTACAGAGGTCGGTGCTTCCTGCCCAATGTACCTTGTTTTTTTCTGCTTGGCTTGGTTTTCTTGACACACCCTCGTCTTCTAATCTTCTAGCCGGCTTTTATTTCAGGCAGGCTGTGTTGTGTTGTTCATAGTACACCCCACGCGGGTTACTTTTTGCGGAACCTCACCTAATGTTTTTTGTCACCAGTGTGATTGCTCCCCAATAATGTGTTTTTTCCCCATGCCCACTGTGAGGGGCTTCACCTTTACGACACTTTTTCCAAGCTTTTCCACCATGCTCTGATCCTCGCACTTCTTTGACTGCGTCGTCCGCTCTTTTTGAACAGTTTCGTTCTGCCGCCATTTATTGCTTTTTTGTTGCCCCTGTAGAGGTGCACTAGTTGAAGTTGTATTTGTGTCGTCAGTTTATTTTTTCTTTTCTCCTCTGTTAACGGGCCAGTCCCTTCTAAAACTTTGCCCAGAATCCTTACAAATGACTGTGTTCTGGCGTGCAGTGCAAAGTGCATTTATTTGTTTTTTTTTTCGTCTCCAACTTTGTTGTTCTTCTTTTTCCGTTTTCTGGTTTCATTTCTTTGTCGGCCTTGCGTGCTAAACCCCACCACCAATGCCACACGGTAGGTTGTACCTCTCCTAGCCAGTCCGTGTGCGTTACTCCTACCTTTTTTTTTTGTGTTTTCCTCGTTTTCTTTTAGCCTCTGCACTTTCGAAACCACCTGTCTTCCCTCGTAGATAAATTTTTTCGTGCGCGCTACGATCAAGTCCGGTGCCGTGTTAGCGACCCCAGACTCGGGACCTTCCCTTTCTCGCTTTTTACTCCCAGAATTGTTTTTCTGTGACACCGCGACCAACGAGCCTTTTTGCTCTTTGATGGGGATACCACGTTTGCCTCATGGATTCCTTCATACATTTTTCGCGCGGCCGCAGTCCCTCCTTTAGCACCCCCATTGGATCTATGTTCTCTCGATGTTTCTACAGGGAACCCACTTTGTCGACCAACACACATCCCAGTCGCCATCACAACCGTGACAGCAAGACACACCCATGGTCCTGTTGTTTTCTATATTTCTAGCCCTTCACCCATCTCCGAGCCTCTTGCAACCGCCCTGCACCGCCTGGTTTTGTTTTTCCACTCTTTCCGGTGGAACGACCCCCCCAGTCAGATCTCGAATTCTCCTGGTCCCCTCCCGGATGACGTTTCTTCATTCGATTTGTCGTTTGTTCTCCATTTCTGATGACTTTCTGACGAACACTTAGGATTGCATCCTGGAGCCTGTGCTCGCCGTCATTTCTTAAGTTGACTGGGTCTTCCCTCTCCGACAGAGATCGTCAATGGCCACCTTTTTGTGTCGACCAGAATGTTGTTAGGGCGCATGTTCATGATAACGAGTTTCTTGGCGCGCACATCGTTCCCTTTCCTGCTGTGACCTACATAACTTCGCATCCACTTGCGTTAACTGTGAATTCGACCTCATTCGTGGCCCCGCTCCCCCGCTTCCATGTTTTTTTGGTGTGCCCACGTCTAGCCCGTTTTCTTTTTTCCTCTATCCAGCCGTGCAATTCCCGCTCACATCTCGTTTGTCTTCAGTGTTTCCCTCGTGATCTACCTTCCCCAGTATGTTTTGTTGGGCTAGTCGCGGTTCCGACCCGTTGACGTATCTCTCTGAAGTCTTCGTACGTGCCGCGTTATGCCCGCACATTAAGACTTCCCCACTTTTTGTTTTCGTTCAGCTTTACGGCCCCACCGTGTCGTCGTCTCCTCTTTTGACCCGTTGGTGTTACGTGATTCTTTTTGCAACCGTTGCCCGCTGTTGTTGCCATTTTTGCCCCTCTCCCTGTGACCCTTCCCCAGTCATTCCTTTTTTTCATGTACGCCGAGGTGAAAAGCCCTTAGGGCCTCCCAACCGATCTAGCTCATGTTTATTTTCTGTGTTCGCCAGGTTGTGGCCGTCGATGACTTCCCCTACACCGTCAGTTTTGTCCAGTCCTTGCACAGTGTCGTCATACCACAAGGTTGCCATCTCACGTATTGCGGCAGTTTTTCTGGCGAAACGTCTGAGCCCCCGTTTGTTTACCAAACCCTCATTCCTTTACAGTTGATGCACTCTTGGAGGATTTGTGTGTAACCTTTCCCCATCCCATCATTAGACCAGTGTCCACCCGTTTCTTTTTACTTACCTTTCTGCACCGTTTTTTTAACCCGGCCTTGTAAAATTTTTGAGTCTCGGCTCCCCTTTTGGCAGACTCCTCCCGTGTGTTTCGGTCCCTCGAAGGTTGACATGCCCGCGTTTTCCATTCCCTGCGCCGCGCGATTTTCTGTGCCCTTACTTGACCGTCCCACTTTTCTGTTTTATGTACACGCTGCTTTCCTCATTTGCTTTGCCCGATTTTTCCACGGTAGCTTGTGGGCCCGACCTTGGCGGTTCTCTTGCCACTGTTCCGTTCCTTAAGGCTCCTCCGTGTTAGACCCATGCTTTTTTTCTTCCCCTCCCCGGGTTTCTAGGACCTGGACCTCGCGTCCCACCCATCTTTCCTCGTTACCTGGATCCCCCCCCCGGCTGTGGGAGCCCAGCACTCCCCCGTTTCCGGCCGTTACGCCCCTCGCGTCCAATTTTGTGTATACAGTCCCCCCTTTTGGTTTTGTCGCCCACGCCCCCCCCACCTCTTTCGTTGCTCCTGTCCCTGTGTGACGTCGTGTTCTGCGTGTTGTTAAGCTGTCTGTGCGTTTTTTGCATTCTCGCCTCCGCGGTCTTCTTTTTGCGACATGGATATTGCATGAGTTCGTCTGCCCCCCCCCACATTCGTTCACTTGGATTACACGCGTTTGCTTTCGAACCCCCACCCAACCCAGGCACGCTGCTTTGCCCTGCCACTGTCCTTCCACCAGTTTCCTTTGATTTTCCGAGCCTGTTTTTCGATTACATTTACTTCTTGTCACCTACCCCTATCCTGTGACCCTTTTTCACCCAATTAGTGCCCACAATGTGGTGACTCATAGGGACGGGGAATCTTGCCGTGTCAGTCCCCGCTCCGAGAAGCTCTACCTTTTCCCCGAAGACTACCCCTACTGGTGACCGCAGCCCTCCCCCTCCGACCTCGTGGGTTGGTACCCCTTCCCCCCGGATTACATGACGACCAGTCCTTTTTCTTG
>Ga0179593_1323129_pt1 | contig 11097 bp, 15 predicted proteins | sample CZODoug2_1_08_16_FD_185931 | JGI IMG/M metagenome (GOLD analysis project Ga0179593, IMG submission 185931) | Vadose zone soil fungal communities from Angelo Coast Range Reserve, California, USA - CZODoug2_1_08_16fungal (PacBio error correction) | ecosystem: Environmental > Terrestrial > Soil >... | reverse complement strand
AAGCAGACTCGTTCTCGACTATTGTGGATCCTACTCTATCTTAATGGGCTTTCATTTTTTTCCCAACTTTTTCCCTTTTTGCTCCTTCCCCCCCACCAGGATGTGGAGTGAACTTCTGCTGTGATCAGTCAGTTCTTTTTTTCAAGAGTTACCGATCTTCTCCTCGTTTGGCCCACTCTTTTTCCAACTCCTTGCCGTAGAAATGCTTGGTTGCATATCTCACTGTTGCTGCGCATAAGGTCGCTATGGTACCCGCTATCGTTCCTTTCGGTTTTTTCTGGACTTCTTAGAATCCAAGGCAGTTCCCCCCCAGTTTCAGCCTGGACCCCAGACTGCATCGATCCAGTGCTGGTGCCTTTTTGCTCTTCAAAAGCTTCATTCCACTTGTTTGCTAGGACGCGCGCTCACCCCTTTCTCATTCTCTTCCTCACTTCTCCGAGGCTCCCTACACTTTTTTCTCCCCAGCATCAGAGTGCTTCCGCATGATTGAGTTTTTGCCGTTTGTCGTCAAGCTTTTTTTCTCTTTCCTAGTCTATCCTGATACTGCGGTTCCGTCTCTGGAAAGATATTAAGGGACCGGTTTCCCGGCCTTTTTCGGCTATCGGTTTTTCCAGCACCGTCAGGTTTCGACGTGGTTTTTCCCGTCTTCCACATGCCGCTAGCGGGCTTCCCCAACACCTCTGTTAGACCTGACAACAATTGCAAGTGATTTTCCCCATTTTTAGCATAGTAAACTCCATTGGTTTCTTTTCTTGACCGTCGCACCCCCTGACATTTACGGTGTGGTTTGTGATGGTTATGGTCACAACGAAGGTAGACTCCAATTGGTATTCTCCGCCGCAATCTTCTCTTGGCTTCCATGAATATGAAATCCCCCTCCTCGTCTTTTTTAGCTCCACCACGAAGGTTCATAAGGAGAGAAGACTCTGTTTTTGGTATCCTTGGCTCGACCTCATTAGTTACGCTTTCATCTTGGTGTTTGTGGGAGACCCCCTTCGTTTCAGGCTTGATTTCCACAATAACTACCTGATTTCGCGGTCTTCCTTTTCAGATTCCCTCATTGGAAAGGGCTTCGTCTCCGCCCTAATAATACCCCCCCACTCCGCTGTTTTCGTGTTGCTAGATCGTGCTTCCGTCCCCTCCTTGCCCAAGGTTTTAGATTCCCGGTGCAGCACTCTTCTACGTAGTTTCCATTCTTATAGTTTTCCCCCTCAGTCCGAGAAGAGTGAAGACCTCATCTGAGAATCGGATCATGAGCTGCGGGCGAGGCCTTTTCGTCAGCAATCTTTTTTGATTGACGATCCGCGCAGTCCTTATTAATCCTCCTTTTTCTACAGGGGGTGGAGGACGTTTCTTCTTCCCACCTTGGGACCCTCTCTTTCTTCCGGTGCCCTCGGATAATATTCTTTAGGATATCCCCCAAGAGGAAATTAGATTCCTTCGCATTTGTCCTGTGATGGAGATTTTTCTGATGCGGGTGTGCCGTCAAGACGTAGACCGGAGTTTGCGCCTTTTTTTTCCGACACTTTGCTCGTCCCCGGGCCATTCTCTTCCCCCCTCGAGTACCGGACCGTCATGAGAATTTTTCCTTCCGGCTTTTGGGCCTTTCCTTTGACATGGCGTGCTCGGACTCCTCCTTCACATCTCTTTCTACCACTTTGGCTCTTCTTTTTATCGGAACGAAGGATCTTGGCCGCGCTTTGAGGGCTCTCAGAACTTCCAAACGGCGGCTTCTTGTTGCTTTCAGGGGTACCCCTCCGCCACCCTCAAGAGCTTCGCGTTATCGGCCAGAAAAGTAATGTCCCTTCACTTTTCCTTCCGGCCTGACCCTTTATTCCGATGCTCCCTTTCCCCTCCCGCTCGGCTTCTTTCGAGGGTTTGCTGCCAAAGTGTCTTTTTTCTGAAGTTAAGAACAGATTCTGTTTTTGAGGATTCTTAATGGCTGACATTGGTCATAAGCCCACTCCCCCCCCCGTTACCTGTCCTGAAGGATGACTCTTTTTGTGTGTTGTGGAGCGCGAGTTTACCACTCCCACTTGTCTGAGCAGTCAAGCTGTAGAAAGTACAATGCTGCCCCCTCCAGGTTTGGTCGTAAGGCACCTAGTTGGATCATTTTCCTTTCCCTGATCTCTTGCCCGTTTTGCTCTAAACTTTTCCTTTGCCCCCGTTCTATTTAGTGAGCTTCCGCCTTTCTTCTTGCAGGTCTACTTGACACCCCGGATTTTCCTGCGAGTCAAGGACCCGTAATATCCCCCTCGTCCGCAACGCTCTGGGTCCCTATGCTTGGGATCGTCGTCATATACCGCAGCCGCGCCTCCCGATTATGAGAGGATCATTTTTTTGTACACGTGAGCACGCTGTCTCCTTTTAATTTCTGTGTTTGGTTCTTTTTTTTGATGCGAAACAACAACGACCCCTCTAGTAGAACCCGATACTCCCCTGCCCGTCAAGGGTAACTGGGTACATTCCTATAGCGTCTCCCCCTCTTTGGTCTTGGAGTTGGTGACTTGTCCTAGTAATTCACGCCCTTTCGCCCCTATCGCTGTTTTTTTACGACTCAGGTGACTTTCCTTTCAATACTGAACTCTTCCTCCACTCTTGTCTAGCATATTAGTCTTTTTTCTGTCGGTGCAGCGGCCGCTCTGCCCGTTTTCTTGGACTGGCAACCCTCCCCTCTACCTGGCTCTTTTCCCCGGCACCTGCCCTTCCCCGATCCGCCTGAAAACTATTTCTTTTTTCCTCCTCTTGGTTTTTTTCGCTCTTCTTGCCGGTCCGTTTCGTGCGTTCCTGAAACAATTGCAGTTCTCGGTGCTTTCCGGTTTTTTTCCGTCCCAGACTTCCTCCAGCCAGCAGGGTAACCAATCTCCTGTTCCGACAACGAGACTAACCATAGACGAGCCGTTTTTAGTTTGAGCCTCTTTCATTATTCCATTCCAGCCCGTGACTCAGTCCCTACTCAGACCTTTTTTCTTTTCCCAATTCCCTCCCACCTGAAAAAAAAATAAAATGGAACATAGGGCGGACGCTTTTTAGTCCCCCCTAGCCATTAAATTTCGGTGGCCTTCTCTGGTCCTCGGAATTTTGGTTTTGTTACCCTCACCCTCCTTCCCCCCTCCCTCGACAATGCCCCCTATTCGGGTATTCCTTTTCGGTTTATCTTTTCCCCCCCTCCATACGAGGCGCGGACTTTTGTCCGGTGATAACTAGCCCCACCTTCATCGCCACTCTCTTTTTTTCCCCGCTGGGGAAGATGTTTAGGCCCAGAATGAACCCAGCCTGTCCTCGTCCCTTTATCCGACATCGGTTGTGGAGTAGCGGAATGAACGGAGCTCTCTCTGCCGCCGCCTTCTCATTTGTCTGCCCAATGCGAGTAAGCAAACGTTTTTGCTTTGTTTCCCTCACCCTGCACGGAAATAAGGCCCATGATTATTTACTTTTCCTCCAGCATTGCGCATTTTTTTTTGTCGTCTTGATAATATTGAAGTTTTTTCCTTTTCTTCAAGCCTGCTCCTTACCCAGAAAATTTCCCCCCGTGCCGGAAGTCTCGTATTTTTTTATTGTTGATTTCTTTTTCTTACCCTAAAATTAGCAACCTCATGCGAGGCGCACCACGCTCCTGGTGTCAACGTTCTTTCAGCTCCCAAAGTTCCTTTCCCTGCCAAGAGCATTAGGTCCGCTCGTCCTGTGCTCTGCTTCTCTTCACAAGGGATGGTGCGTCCACTGGAAGTGTTTTGTCCCTTCGTCCTGAGCCGTCTTAACCGAAAAGATTGTCGGGCCTGCGGGTTGCCCCTTATTGAGAATGCCCCCTTCCACTCCCTTGATTTACTTCCTCTCCCCCCCCCCCCCCCCTTTCGATGCTATTCTCAACTTTATCCCTTTTCTTTCGATTCACCTCGTCCAATTTGGGTGTATGTCAATCGATCCTTTGGACTTCTCCGTCCATTTGCTAAAGGTCCTCCCATTACTGTTGTCCAGTACTTCCAAACCAACTGATACGCAGTGTACCCTGCTCTCGTTTGGTTGACGCAGCGTTTCCGCATCCCTCGGCTAAAATTCGATTCGGTCCTTCTTGCTGCACCCCGCGCTTCCGCGCCCATCCAATCCCATTTCTGGGTCTCTCCTCCTGGGCAGCCTTGTATCTCCTTTCGCATCTTCTCTCCACATCTACTTTCCCCGTCAGCTTTTCCCCCGTGGCGCCGACAACGGCCCCCCCTCCCAAACTGGATTTCATACTGAGATTCCTCCCGCGAATATATCTCTCACATGTTTTTTCTTTGAACTACCCTCTCCCTAAAAATTTCTTTCCTCGAGGATAGCTTCGAGTCATCTACGAGTCTAGGTCTCTTTCCTTACATTTTTTTTCGTTTTCAGAGTTCTGGTCCTTCAGACTTCTGGAGCCCCTTTTCCAGTTGATAGACCTCTTGCGCTCCCCCGCCCGAGATTTTTTTTTCGATGCTTTTGACGACGCCATTGCAACAAAGCTTTTATGTGACGCTGTTTCTGACGCGATACTTTGTTTTGGTGTTTTGAATATCGCGGAGATCCCCCACCCACTGCTTCTTCCCCCTCGCCATGCAACCGCGTCAATACAGACTTTATGTCGGTTCCGGTATCCGGGCGTATCCTTTCTCTCAGAAACTCAGTTAAACTCCCTTCTTTCTTTTCATACTGCACTTCCCCCCCCTCCATATGCGTTCTGCTCCCAAATGGTAAATGACTACAAGTCTTACCCCAGTTAAATCAGGAAGCCCCCCCCCCCCTTCCGCATTTATGCTCCCTGGTGTATTATTTGAGCCGGCTAGTGCAACCCACATACTGATATGTCTCATTTCTTTGAGTCATGTTTCTTCTCCTCTAGTTGCGCCCGTACTGTCTTGGTGTTGTCTTCCCGAAAACGATGCTTACCCTCGTCTTAAGTTCCCCCGAGAGACCATGCGAGGAGTTCTTCTGATACGGTTTCCCCCCTTCTCCCGGAAAGCCCCCGTCTGCCCCTCGTTTTTTTTTTTTCTTTTTTTTTTTCTTTTTCTAGTCTTCCATGCCCCCCCGCGCATGCGAGGTTACCCTGACCCTCAGATATCCCCGTCACCCTGCGTCCTCTCCCCCTCTGCTTCGTAGAAAAGTGTCTCCATCTCCCCTCCTCTAATACCGGTCTCACTGTTAGTGCCGCTGGTCCCCGCAGACCTTGTCACTTTGAGCCTTCCTCCGTTACAGCTTTAATTCTCTTCCTCGTCGGTTGTCACATGTTTGGCCGGCTTTCCCGTCTCCAGAAAATCCAAGCTTCCTCTGATGATCTCCTTCTCCGTAGGCCCCTCGTTCCCTGCCCCCGCTAGGTATGTAACCTTTTTCTTCTTTTTCCTTGGCCTGGCCGGTTCCACGATTTTTTTGCATCGAACGTACTCGCGGATTTCTTTCCTTCGATAGCTCTCTCATCGTAAAATCCGGTTTTTGGTTACTTGCGCCCCCCCAGTGGACCCCAATGACGTTCTGCCTCACCCCTCGCACCCAGGAAGTACTTTCGTTTTTGCAGCGCGGTCCACTTTTATCCTTTTCTGAGAGAGTTCCTCCTTCCCTTTGTTTGTGAGAATCCTCCTCTCCATCTTTCGCTTGTTTAGTTTTCCCAGCTCGACCCCATCCGCCTTCTTTTCGATTTGCTTTTTTCACGTTTTTGTCCCCAACCGTTGATTTGTTCCTCCTCTCTCTTCCCTCTCATAAGTCGCGCTCCTTTTTCTTCGAGCCCAACCCATCTTTTTTTTGCCCCACCGTCCCCTCTCTTATCCCCTCTTGTCGCTGATGTTTCCCCTCCTGGCTGCCTCCTGTGACCTACCGGCGCATGTAACGACGCTTTAGTTCTTCTTTTTAGACTTTCTCCTCCTGCGGCAATGCCCCGCATTTGACAAGTTCACTTTGACGACTTCCCCTTACTATTCCCGGCTGTGACTTGCCTCGCCCTGCTTCCAGTCCCCTGCATGGCGTCTCTGCTCTCTAAACATCCCAGAAACATCATTTCCCGCCGAATTTCCTGCGTCACCCCCTTTCCGAGAATCGGATTTCTCGTCCGAAATCGGTGACTTCCCAGCGCGCCGCTTTGGCATGACCAATAGATTCATCCGAGATCGATTCCGTGCCCTTCCTTCTCATTTCACTTTCCTTGCCCCCTGACATTTTTTCGCAGGTTTCGCAGACTTACTTACTACGTTTTTTTCTCTCTTTTTAGTTGAATCCCCTACCGAGACTGGGCAGGCCAAAACTCGGATTCTCTCCCCCCAACAAGATGAAATGAGAATCACTGCGCAATCAATGTGCGATCCCCCCTGGCCCCATCGTACAACCCAACTCGCGTCTTTTTTTTGGCCAGGTGTTATTTTTTCCACTCCCCCGGAGAATTTCAATTTGGGGGTAGTTCAACATGGAGACTCTGACCTATGAATACATGGATCGCGTGTTCAGAAGTCCTCCTCCCTTTTTAAGCTCCCCCTCCTCCCCCCTCCTCCCTCCTCTCTGGTTAGCTTCCTGAACGCCTCTTGTCCGATGATGGTTGTGAGCACCTTCCCAGCCGGTTTCCGTCTTTCCTTTTCGAGCGTACATTTGAAACGGTTTTCCCTCGCACGACAAATCCCCTCTTTTTCTGCGTAGCCTCTTTTTACACCATCTCTTTTTGTTCTGAGGCCGGCCCTCAACTTCCCCACGGTCGGATTCCTGGACTTGCAGACGGGTCCTCGCTAGGTTTCCCCCTCCTTCTCCGCGTAGCTCTAGGACCTCGTCATCCTTTTATGTTGCTTTGGAGATGAACCTGGTGAATACCCCTCGTTGGCTCTGTTTCTTTGCCTTCCTCCTCTTCTTCAGATCCAATCCTCTTTTCGGGCGGTCGGCGTTGTTTTCCCCAAGTTGGGCCAAGCTCAGTCGACCGCCTTTCTCCCCTTTTAGGCCGCGACCTCCCCCTTGCTGGTTTAGAGACATGTTCCTGATTGACTTCGCTGACTTCGGGGGAAGCCTCTGAACCGACTCTTTTGCTAATCCGTCCGGCCCCTCTGTCTCTTGCTCGGAAAACAGGTCGACTACTAGGTCAGTATAGTCTCTTGCCTCACGTTTTTTCTTCCTTTACCTGAACCTTTTTATTGACTGTTTCCTCCCCCCTAGAATTTGTTTGTTCTGTGTTTAACACCATATGGTCTTTCTCTGCGGTAGGCACGCGCGCGATGATAGTCCCCCGCCCCTTTCCCACACCCCGTTTAGGTTAGTTTATTTACTGCTCTGGATATTGCTCAGACCCCTCCAAGAGGCTCGTGACTCCCGTAACCACCGTCCAAACTTCCCCGGGACCATTCAAGTTTCCCCTTCTCCCGCCGAAGAGCTCGCGCCGCCTTCGTTCAAATAGCTGTCTGATCCAGCTGTGGCGGGGGATCCCTGTTACGCCCCAAGAGTTGGTTCTCCTTCTCCCCCTACAGTTTGGTTCCATTTATTTCCATGCCACCTACACACCGCCCGCGTCCTGAAACCTGTATGAGTGTTTTTTGGATCGAGCTCACGCTCCCCCCTTTCAGATTTCCCTCGTCATTTTGAGAACTATCGACAATCTGTCCACCTCCAGCTCCCTTACGTAAGGCCTCAGTTAGGAAATCCTTCTTTCCCTTGCTGAGTAATGCCCTCGCTGCCCCTGGTCCTCCTCCCCCCCCTTGTGGTTAGGCGCAAACCCGTATCCTCTCCTTCCGCGCCCCCTGTTTTTGTGGGCCGGACCTGTCGCGCCCCGGTTTTTGTCCCCCCAAATGATTCCCGGCGCCGTCCTCTCTTACACATGCCTTGGGAACCATCGGCCCCGACCGTCCTCTGGCCGATTTTGGGCTAAGTCGTATTCCGAAATGCCGCGCCCGCTTATTTAGCGAACCTCCCCTTCCTTGCTGGGTAGACCTCACATTTGGTCAATTCTCTTTTTGCGAGGCCTTTGATGTAAACCCACTTCCTTTGCTCCAGTAGTAACAGGCCGCTTTCCGACCTGAACATACAGTTTTTCTTCTTCTTTTTGCAGTTTTCCAATCCCTCGTGCAACTTGTCCTTGTATGTTTTTTAGAGTTCGCATTGACAATCAAATTTCTGAAGTATTCCCCTTTCCTATTACTGCAGGGTGGGGTCCCTCTTCCAAATTCGCCAACAATTGGCGGCCGACAAGTCTTTACGCCGATTTTTGAGCCCGTCCCCTGCGCTTCTGCTTTTTTCTTTAACTCTCCGTCGTAATGAAAGTCCCAGCCCTCTCATGCACGGAAGTCACGTCAAGACGGCGGAAAAACCGATCTCCGTTCCTAATTCCTCTCTATTTCTCAGGTTTCGATGATTCTTGGCTTGATAGTTCCTTCGTCTTGAAACCTCTTTTTTTTCCTGTTTACTATGGACTTTTTTTTTTTGATGTGCTTTTCAAATAACCCTCCGGGTCAAGGCTCACCAACCCTAGGCTTTATCAGCCTTTCCGACTTTCAACTTCTCATTGTGGCTAATAGTGTTCATTAACCTTCCGTTTACAGTCGACAGCCCACTTTTCCCTTATCTTTTCATTCATCGGTACTCTCCCAACCTAACTGGCTAGAGCCTTTACGTACCCTGCGACATCCCCTTTCCGGGCAGTTTCGTGCCTCTTGGCCGTTCTAGTTATCCTTGCGAACCAAAAGACCCTCTGCAATCCATAATTTTCTTTCCTCACAAGCGGATCAAGGTCCCCCCCTCTCCTATAATTCTCTCTTTACGGCTAGTGCCTCTATCCCCCGTCTATTTCCCCAGCGGGTTCTTTCTTTTGCTTTTTTATCCTCCGGTACGGAAGATAATGACTCCCCCGCCGCCTTTTTTGGTTTTAAAATATTCACTCGCCCTGTCACCAATCTCGAGGCGTCGGAACGACCCCCCCCGTTGCATTCCACTTTTCGATCACAAAAGGGAGCACCAATTTCCACTCTTCCCCTCCCTTGTCCCTAAGAGGCTCCTCGAGGCCTTATGCTCGACAACTTGATTATTGCGCCTCGCGTGATTCTTTCTCATATGGTTTCGCCCTTCCGAATTATCTCTCTTCCGCAACGACCACAAAAAAACCTCTTCCTTGCAATCCCGGAGGTCACGTTTCCGGGGTATGGGTTGTTTTTCTGACCATTATTCTCCCCTCCTTTCTGTCCGATTATTCCCTTTCCGACAGATCCCAAGACCTTCCAGTCTGAAGTTGCGCGGAGGATTTGAATCCCCGGTTCCTTTGCGTCCCTGGAAGTGGGGCCTGGCCTTTTCTTCATATCGATCCTTGGTGCCTGCGGTTCTGCCCCAATTATTGTAGTTTCTTTCCTAATGACCACGAAGCTCCCTCGATTCTTTTGCCTACGGTCTCTTTCTGCGACTCCTTGCTTCCGACAAGAAAATCTTTTTCCTTGAAGATCCTTGCCGTCTCACGGCTTTTTTTTCCCCTTAACGACAAACCGACTTTAACCCCTTGGAACTTAACAATGATCGAATTCCTTTCCCTTCGTTCCTGGCTAGTAAGCCTTGGTTTCCCCCCTTCTCGGGCTCTTTTTCGTCCCATACCCCATGGTACCTTTTTCTTTCCCAATTATTCCTACATTCCCCTTGATATTTGCCAGGTTCATCGAGCACGGTCCTTCTCCTCGCCCTTCGTTAGCCCGATATGCCCTTGCATGCGCTTTTCCCCCCTTTTCCTCTCACTGAAGGGCTTCGACCCTTTTCATAAGGACTCTCGAGACTTGAAGATCCCCGATGTTCTTGACCAGAATTCTCCTTCCTCATCCGCCTTGATTCCTTCTCTTCTTCTTTCCTCTTATCAAGAGTATAGGAGGCAGAGTGGCCCCCACGATCACTGCCGCCCACCCCCCCCCCCCCCCCCCCCCCCCCCCCCCCCCCCCCCCCCCCCCCCCCCCCCCCCCCACCCCCCCACCCCACACCTAAGTCTTTGCTTCCTGCAGGCACCGAACATGAGAGCGTCCCTTTGTGTCAGGTGATCTCGCCCCGCTTGCCCGGTCTCGTCCCACGGAGATAGTTCCCCCCTCGCCGTTAACTGTTGATGGGACTGTTGCTCGTGGCCGAAACCTCGAGCCTGGACTCTTTCTCTTCCTTTCGTGTCTCACACACCCCTGCCTTCCTGAAAAGCTGATTTGAACAATTGCTTCTCCCTATACTTCTGTAGGTTCTGCTGGGATTAAGCCTTCTTTTGGACGCCTAACACCTCCGCCCCTCCATGCTGGATTCTCGTTTCAACAAATTTGGCGGCGGCGATCCCCCCAAACCTGTTCCCTTACCCCTTTCTTGCCACCACTTCCCCCTCCCTATCCCAACTTACGCTCTCTCTGTGTAATGGTTTTCTTACACAAATCCTTCTATGGCCCGCTTGGCCAGCAGTTGGTGTGTATCATAGTTTTTCATACTTTCCTTCTCTTTCTTGTCGTCAGACAGATGGGTAAACGTTTCATTAAGTCTGAACCCCACCTAGGTCCCTTGCTAGTCAAGCGATCTCGGTCCCCAGGAGGTGTCACAGCAGGTATCCTTAGATTTTTTTTTCTTTTTTACTTGAACGTTCCCTTGTCTATTTAATTCCGTGGCCCCTCTCTCGTGGAGAAACGCCCATCCTTCGAACTACGATTTTTGTTCAATTTGTTAGAATCCTGTTCCCGTTTCTGAATCCTCCCGGCCTGTCGTCAAATTTTTTTCTCTCTTCTCCTGCTTCTCTTCCCTTTTGTCATGATCTTTGTCATGAAGCGCAGGTCACCGGGTACTTTTCTTCTCATTTAGTTCCAGACTTTACTTAACCTTTTAAGGCTCCGCAGTTTATCAGGCAACCTCACCCTTCCTCTTGATCTCCCTTTACTCTGATCTATTCTTCTCCATGGCGACATTTATGAGACTGTGAGCTTCTTCATTTAAGAAGATCGAGGATTATCTCTTTCATGCCACAGGTGGGATAATCTCTCCCTTCTTCTTGGAAGCCCCTCTCTTTCGGACTCGAGTCCTTTTTCTCAACCTTTCTTGGAGAAAACATTTTGGCAACCGCCTTTCCAGCCTCACTTTCCCTTTCCCCGGAGTACTTTGCTGCTTTTGTCGAGCGTGTACCAATAGCGAGAA
>Ga0179593_1794875_pt1 | contig 11098 bp, 12 predicted proteins | sample CZODoug2_1_08_16_FD_185931 | JGI IMG/M metagenome (GOLD analysis project Ga0179593, IMG submission 185931) | Vadose zone soil fungal communities from Angelo Coast Range Reserve, California, USA - CZODoug2_1_08_16fungal (PacBio error correction) | ecosystem: Environmental > Terrestrial > Soil >... | reverse complement strand
ACCCCGCACACCGACCCTCTCTTTTTTTCCTGGTGAGATGAAAGAATGTTCCGACGAAAATCCTCCCTGTCTTTCCCCTCCCCCCGGCAGCGTGGCTGAATAGAGTGGGTAGGAAATCGACCTCCTCTTCTTTTTTTTTTTTTCCTCTTCCCGTACCTTACCGCAGAGAAGGTATAGTGGATCCATAAAAAAGCTGGAATCCTATAATTTCTCCTTTCCTTCCTCCCCTTTTCCCTTTTTTCCCCATCCGATCGAATAGTAGAGTGTAGCAAATGGAAAGTACAGTCAATTGAGGGAGCCGTATCAGCTACTGGTTTTTTCTTCCTTTCTTTTCTTCTTCCAACTCCCCGTTCGCGTCGGCGAGAGAACTTCCCGCATCTCCCCTTTTCTTTCTCGTCTGGGAATGGGAGACGGCATCCTTATGACTAGAGAGTTATGTGATCCGAGGCCTTTTCCTGTTGAAAGACCCAGAGAAGGAAGAAGTGTGCAAAGCGCGCCTCCTCTCCCCCTTCTTCTTGTTCGGCCGCCGAAAGGGAAGGTTTAGAAGAAGGAAGCACCTTTTCCTTCTCTTCCTTTTTTTCTTCCCCCCCCTTTAGATCGCGGCGAGGAAAGCGGTGATAAAGGTGCCGATTGTTTTACCTCCACGTCCCCCCTCCTTTTTTTCCCCCTTCTTCTTCTAGAACGACGGGAAGACGAGAATTGGTCGCCCTGGAGACGATTTCCAAATCAGGATGGACAGAAAGAATTGCCTCTGTTTTTCCCCGTTTTTTTTCCCCTTCTTCCCTCCCTCCTACGATGATGACCGGGCGTCGAAAGATATATCTCTCCCCCCCCCTCCCTTTTTTTCCTCATCGTCTGGCTGTCTTGGGCAGGACTACTAGAACCAAGCTATATGTAGGACGGTTGAGCCACTTGTACCTCCCCTCTTTCCTCTCCCCTTCTCCCCTTCCCCTTTTTCTTTCTATCCTGGACTCTTCCGACCAAGACGGGCGTCACCGGGTAGAAGTTGTCGCAAACCATAGGCACCTTGATCACCGCTTTCCTGTCCTCCTATTCTTTCTCCCCCTTTCTTTTTCCTTCCCAGTGAATTCCTCGGACAAGGGCTTTTCGGGAGAAACCTGCATTTCCCTTTTTCTTCCCTTTTTTCTTTTCTCCTTGGGCTTGGCAGAAATTTACGCTCGCGGTGGAAGCCTGGCTGCCTTAGCGGCTTTCCCCTTCCCTCCTCTTTCCTTCTCTGGCAAGAAGGATGCCGTCACCCTTCAAAGACGTTCCCTCTCCTTTCCCCCCTTCCTTTTTTCTAAATTATTGCCGCTGCGGGTCAGTTCTAGCCTCCAGACAGGGAGTTTCCATTCTTCCCCCCCTTCCCAACCTTAATCTGCCTCGGCACCAGAAATCCTTGTAAGGCTTTTTTCTTTCGAGCGGATGTGAAACTTATGCCGGACCCTCTCGTTCTTCCTCTTTTTTTTTTTTTTTTCCCTACGACCGGGCTGGCGCGTAAAGGACGGAAGATCGAGAGAGGTTGTACACCCCTTTTTTTTCTTTCTGACTCCATTCGAGGCAGACCACGCTGCCGGTTTGGTCGAACCGCATATCTCCTCCTTCTTTTCATCTCACCCGATGGCGTGGGATCATCGTAGGGTTGGGTTTGAGGGGTTATTCGGATTCCCTCTTCCCCCTTCCCTTTTTTTTCTTTCCCCTCTTCTCATGAGGTAATCGAAGAGGGAGAACAAATAGATAGTTCCCCTTCCTCCCCTTTCACGTTCCCGTGAGCGGTATAGGAGACGTCAGGCCTCCCCTCTCCCTTCTTTTTCCTCGGCGCAAGATAGAAAAGCCTTTTATTAGAGAGCCACTCTTTTTTTTCTGTGGCCCATCACCGAAGCGCCTTACGTTTCTATTCCCCCCGACTTAGAAAAGAATACCAGCCAGAAGGTCCTCACTTCCTCTTTTTCTTTTTCTTCTCCCCCTTTTTTTTTCTGCTGTGATAACGCCGGCCAGCGGTGAAAAAGGTAGTCCTCCCCACGGGGGGGGGAGTAGATTCCTTCCCCTTCTCCCCTTTCCGCCTGCCAGTACAATGGAAACCGTAGACGGAGGCCTCTCTAAAGGGCCTTCCCGTAGGCTCGTCCTTTTTTTCCTCTCCCCTCCTTTTGCGACATGCGGTCAGAGTCACCCGAGCCGACACCTTTTCTTTTCACATGGAATGCTGCTTGTGACCCTTCTTTTTTTTTTCCTCCAATGATGCGCTAAACGTTGTAAAATAGAGGAACGAAGAAGAGGACGATGAAGCGGCGTCCTTTTCCCCCCCTTTCCAGATTTCTTAACTCAGCTGGGAGAACACCTGGAAGAGGGATGACCGTTTTCGGAAGTGAATGCCTTTCAAGAATAAGTTCTTTTTTTTTTTTTTTTTTTTTTCTTGTTCCCCCCTCTTTTTTTTTGAGAATCCGAACCGTGACCGAGCCGAGGTTGCGCGAACTCCGTCGGAATAAAACACGGCTTTAACCGTCCACCCTCTTTCTTTCCTTTCCTTTCTTTCCTTCTAGCCACGCCACACAGCGCTGCGGATTACCGAGAGCGGCGGCTAAGACGCCGGTGTCGATGAGCTCTCCTCCCCCCTTTCCTTTTCCCCTCTTTTTCTCGTCCGCCCCTCACGATGATCCCGACGGACGCGTTGTCGGAGAACGGTCCCACAAATTTGATCTTCCAGTCCTGCCCCGCGATTTCCCCTCTTTCCTTTTTTCCTCCACGCGGACGCCGTGTTGCGCAGTCCTTCGAGGCAATATGATGAAAGGCACTTCTTCCCTCCCCTCGTTTTTTTCCCTTTCCTTTTTTCTCGAGATAGATAGCCAACCCCAGTTGCCGCGATGGAATTCATCCTGGACCCCTCCTTTCCCCCCCCCCCCTGTCACGTACGAGTGGAGGGAGATCGCTTTTAGAGTTTTGCCGGCAGTGTCCTCCCCTTTTTTTTTCCTTCTTCCCCTCCCCCCACATTGGTCGGACACCGTCGACGACAAAGAGGGTCTTGAAGGAATCGTGGTATTTTCTTCCCTTTTTTCTCCTCTTCTTTTTTTCTTTTCGTCGCGTTGCCCGGGGGCGGGAGAGAAGTAGACACGGCGAGAGGGTGCTCCTCCCTTTTCCTTTTCCTTCCCCCCTCTCAACAAACTTGCGTCGTTCGGCGAGACGAAGCTAAATGCGGGGACTTGGTTCTGCAGGGCGCTTTTTTCCCCTCTTTTTTTTCCTTTCTTCTCTGCATGTCTTCCGGGCGGAGTTCGCGCCCACATCGCCGCGAAGAACGTTTCCCCTTTCTCTTTTCCTACTGTGGCCGAGAGCTGCCAAGCAAATGATTCTGGGAGCATTCCCCCTTCCCCCCCTTTTCACCCACCTCGAACCGGAGCTGGACAATGAAAATCGTACGCCGCCTCAGCGCATCGTCTCCCCTCTTCTCTTTTCCCCCTTTTTTTCTCCCCCCCCCCCTTTGTTTCCAAGCCGGCGTCAAGCAGCAGGCCAGGGCGTCGACTCCCCCCTGTGCGGCGAGGTGGACCACCGCATTCATCGCCCCCCCCCTTTCTTCTCTCCCTCTTTTTCCTTTCGAAGCCCGAGATTCGGCGTTTTCTTTTTCCTTTCTTTTTTCCCCCTGTGTGCTGTCGGCGACAGAGGTGGTCTTCTCTTAGGTTCGACGTCCTCTGCCTCCCTCTTTCACCCCTGCCGGACGTGATCGACCGACAAAGAGAGAGTGCAGGCCTGTCTTCCTTTTTTTTTTCTCTCCCCTCTTCTGTTTGAATGCGTTATAAGTATGAACGGGGAGTTGAAGAGACGTCGTCCTTTCTCTTCCTTGTATTGGCCATTCCGGCAGAAGTCGGGGAGTGGCTCTCTGCTCCCCCGGAGAGCGGGGCGAATTTTCCTTCCCTCTTCTTTCCTTCCCTGCAGCATAAGATACTGCTTTCCCCTTTTCCCCCTTGTCCGAGTTAGACGGAATTGGTCCTATAGAGGGGTTCGCCTCTTACTCCCCCCCTCCTTCCCTCCCTGCGAGGACGACGTAGAGCTTTTGATAGACATCTGCACCCCCCCCTTTTTCCTTCCCGCGACAAGCTGTGAGATGAAAGAATGATGCCGACTCCCTAAATGGACCTTTTCCCCCTCTATTCTTCAGTCTGTAAAAACGGAAGAGTGGTTGGATGACGCAGATGGCTTTTTTCCTTCTTTTGGGTGCGGCCAGGGTTGGAAACACAGCCATAGAAGTCTTTCCCCGGTCTGTGGATCCAATCCAACCAGATGGCATTCATAACCTTCTGTAAGAAGACCCTCCCTTTTCCCTCTCTTTTCCCATTTGGCACATCCGCTCGACACGTCGAGATTCGTGGAACCGATACACACTTCTTCTTCTTTCCTTTCACCTTCACCACGGAAAGGGACGTCATGTCCCCCCCTTGGTCGAGGAGAAATGAAAAAGACCAACATCTTCCCCTTTCTTCTTCTTTCTTCTTCCCTTCTTTTTGAATGGGGACGGCATAATTCTCGAGATCGTTCCTGTACCTCTTTTCTTTTTTCTTCCATTGCTGCCAGCGCGAGAGTAATAACTTAAAGATTGAAACTACCCCTCCCCTTCCTTCTTCGGCCGAAGAAAGGAAGCGTTTTCATTTCCTTTCCCTTTTCTCCACGCACGCAAACCGGCGAAGGGCCGGAGAGAACCGCGCGTAGATCGAGGTGGTCAGTATTCCCTCCTTCCTTTTTTTCGAACCGGTGACCCGCGTCTTGGTAGGAAGAGTTAAGGGAGTAGAACGTAGGGTCAACTTCCCCTTTCCCTCCCCTTCTTCCCTAATTGAATGCCAGCGGGAGGTTCCCGTGGATACAGCCATACTAAGGGTATCCGTATTAGTCCTTCCCCCCTTCCTTTTTCAAGATAATATCTCTTTTAATATAATAAGTTGTGTTGTGATAGCTCTTCTTTTCCCTTTTCTTTTCTGTGGCATGACTCTCGGATTACCAGATATGTATCGGTGAGCAAGTTCCTAAACGATGGCAATTCCTTTTCTTCCATCCCTTTTCTTTTCCCTCCCCACCCTCTCACTTCTTTTCTGGTACCAAGAAGAGGGTAAAAGGGTTAGAAGTGTAGCCCCCACATAGAAAATTGATCACCTCTTTCCTTCCTCCCCATTCCCCTCCCCTTTTTTTTCTTCTTTTATAAACAATGAAGTTTCCTGCCGGAAAAGGTGATTTTTAGGGAGAAATTTCCGTTTCTGCTTCCTTCTCTTTTTCTTTTTATTTTTTTTGTCCGTGGGATATGCGGTGGTGGAAGTTAAGAATAGAGCTTTGGGCAGCAATTTGCTCTCTCCTCCCCCCTCTCTTTTTTTCCGTACCGGATTAACGGAAAGATATCGAGCACTCCTTCTTCCCTCTCCTCTCTCCTTTCGGACCGAGGCAAGGCACTGTGTCGAATTTCTTGCCAGCTGCGGGTTCAGTTCTCGTCCTCCCTCTTTTTTCCTTCTCCTTGACCGTGATGAACGGCCCCCCTTGAATCTAGATCGGCACCCTCCCTCCTTACTTTTCCTTTTCCCCTCCCTTTTTTCCCCCCTTTCTTTCTTGTCTCTGTTCTCTTCTACAGTCGAATTATGAATTAGCTGGTGGATGGATCCCTTTTTCTCCTTGTTCGGCGGTGTAAAACACTGGAGCAGAACACCCCCTAGTATGCAGATTGACGACTCCATCTATTCCTTCCCCCCCCCTTTCCCCCCCCTTTTTTTTCATGCCATTGAGGAGTTTAGACATTCGGGTTTCTCGTTGGGATTCATAGTAGGAGTTAGGTGTGCTTTTGATTAGATGGCGATCAAACTGTCCTCTTCTTCTTTCTTCCCCCTTTTTTCCCTCTTCTTTCTACCCCCCTCTATTTAGTGCAAAATAAGTAGAAATAGGCACTCCAAGTTGTAAGCGGTGAGCTTCTTTTTTCCCTTCCCTCCCCCCCTGCCTTTAGGTACTTGAAGAGCTCGCCCCAAGGATGATTCGCTCGCCACTCCCACCTTCCCCTTTCCTCCTTCTTCCGTAAGTCGCGTCAACTCCCTTTTTTTCTTTTCTGAACGAAACCCTTCAGAAGGGAAATAATGGCGCTTCGGGCGGCAGGTTTTTTTTTTTTTTCTTTCCGTTGTCGGCGATCAGTCAGGAAAGGGTAAAGGTAGTCATAGTAACGGGCTTCTAGTACTCTCCCCTCCCTCCCCTTCCTTTCTCCCTTCTCCTCTGCCGTCACGGGCCAGAAACGAAGTATCTAGGATAGACTCGCTTATGGGTGCAACACCCTCTTCTTTTCCTTTTTTTCACCGCGTCCTAACAGTGCGTGAGTAGAAGCCCCTTTGAATGCTGCTACCCTTCTTTTCCCTTCCCCTTTGTTCAATCGAGCTGGACGACGATGAGCTGAGAGGAGTACCCCCAGTTTCAGTGTCAAGCTCCGTTTTCCTCTTTTTTCCTTTTCTCCCTGCTTCTGTCCAGACATAAGTGCTTTAGATATATTCCTCTTCTATCATTCCCTCCCCTTTCTCTTTTCCCTGCGGTAACTCGCACGGAATACAGCCGGACGGTGTAACAGGACCCACCCTCCCAAGATAAAGAAGAACCAGTCCCCCGGGGCATTTATCTTCTCCTCCCTCCCTTTTTCCCTCCCTTTTTTTTTTTTAATTACCGAGATCTTTGGATCCAGAGCGGTGTCTATGAGTCTCGGCCTCCCCGTTACCCTTTTCCCTCCCTCCTCTCCTCTCCCTTCCGCCCATCACGATGGTCACGACGGACGAGTTTAGGAGAACAGGGTTTTCCCCAAATTTGATTCTTACAGTCCTCACACCTCTCTTTCCTCCCTTTTTTCGATCGACCCGAAAAAGGAAGAAGTGTGTTGAGAAAGGTCTTCTTTAAAGGTCAAGATGATTCCCATTCTCCCCCCTTTCCCTCTTTTTTTTCCCTTTTAATAATTATTTGCCCTTTTTTCCCTTTTTTTTTTTTTTTCCCCCCCCCCTATCTGTTCTTTTTTTTTTTTTTTTTTTCTAGAGATAGACTATCAACACCGAGTCTCGGCAGCGAGATGGCCCCTCCCTCTTTTTCCTCTCCGTCAAACAAGGAGTATAAGAGTGAGGGGCTCGAGAGTTTGACTGTCATTTTTCTTTCTCTCCCTTTTTTTTTTTCCCCTCTCTAAAACGCGCAGTCGGGAAAATAGTGATGCGTCGGCTAAGAGTGTCGTCCACCTCTGACCCTTCTTTTTTGAGCTCAGAGACCAGGAGAGGGAGAAGCCTTCTAGGTTAATCACAGACGCTTTTTTGGCTTTTCTTCTTCCCCCCCCCCCCCTTTTTTTTTTTTTCTGTCCCCGGGGGGAGCGGTTCAAAAGATGTGTGCCCCGGCGTACAGCCGTCGGATGTATTCTTTCGTATTTTTCCCCCCTTCCCCCCCCCCCCCTCTCTGATTGTCGGTGCATAATCGAGATGCGAGATCGACAAGCAACTGATCTGGCCGCCTCTTCCCCGTTCACGCCATCGCCCCCCGTTAAAAACATATGAAAAAGGAGCTGGACCTCCCAAAAAACGCGTACGCCGCCTTCCTTCCTCTTCCCTCTTTCTTCTTTTTTCCTCCACATTGTGAGCCAAACGGGTATGACAAGAAGGGTAAAGAAGCCTTATGGGCGTCGACTCACCACTGTTCGTTTCCTTTCCTTCCTAGCCGATTAGCGCTGACGAGTGATTCATCCTTTTAGTCGAGACCGAGATTCGCGTTCTTCTTTTTCCCTCGGTGCATGTGCTGCGCGACCGAGGTTTCTGCGGGGCCGGTCTATCTTTCCCCCTTTCCCCTTCCGTACGTTGCTCGCCGACAACGCGAGTGCCGGAAAGATTAATGCTTCCAACCAAATGGCGCCGAGCCGCCATTTATTCCCTCCTTTTCTTTTTCCCTCTCCCTTTTCCCCTTGACCGCGACTGGCGGACTTCTTTTCTTTCCTTGCTTTTTTTCCTTTCTCCTGTTTGTCGTGGCTCGCAGAATCAGCTGGGCGATTGAGAACGAAGTCCCGTATTCCTTTCTTTTTTTCCTTCCTCTCCGATAACGCTTCAAAGAGGACCAACGTGATCATTTCCCTCTTCCCTTCCGTCCCTCTTAGGTGTTCGACGCGTCTGGACCCCTCTTCCCTCCCTCTGCTACACCTTCGTAGAGGCCGTTGATCGAACAATCGACTCCCCCGCACACCTCCCCCCTTCCCTTTTTTCCCCCCCCCGGTTGAGATTGACCGAATGATGAACGAAACTCCTCCTTGGAATGAACATTCGATATATGCCATGTTTTCTCCCCCCCCTTTTTTTTTTCGTAGGAAATAGAATCAGTAGGGGGTGTGAGCTCCCACCTTTTTCCCCTCGCTTCAAGTATTTAAAGAAGCTGTATAGTGGATAAAATCCACCATCTTCCTCTCTCCCCCTTCCTTCTTCCCCTTCCCTTCCCCGTTGGAAAATACGCCTCTCATCGTAGCTTTGTCTGTTTTCCCCCCTCCCCCCTTAGCCGACGATCAGGTTGGGGAAGTAATAAAGGTCAAGGAAGTAATTGTCAACTCCCCTTCCTTCCTTTCCCCCCTTCCCCCCCCCCCGGTTCCTTTTCCTCCGGTAAGAAAAATGCGCTCTTCCCATAGTATTTGGGATATTGTCCTTCCCTTCCCCCCTTTTCTTATCTCGCGGGGCGTGAAAGCAGAGAAGGCAGCCGACTGCCAAGCGCTATCTCCCTCCCAACGGACCCATGATCACAAGGCAAAGGAGGCGTACGGAAGAAGCCAGGACATTTTTCTCCCTTTTTTTTTCTTTCCCTTTTCCCCCTCCCCCCCCCCTTCCCTCACCCCGCGCCGGGCCGGCGAGAACCGCGTAGTCGCTTTTTTGAACGCGGTGATCAATTTTTTTTTTTTCCTTCCTCTTTCCGGTATAGAACGACGGAAGAACGAGAAGTAGCCCTTTAGACCGATGCCCCCCATCCGGTATTGTCTTCCTATTTTTTCCCTTCTTCCCTCTCTTCTTCTTCCGAGGAGCATTGCCCCAAGAAAGCCGACTTTTCCAGGGAGTTAGACCGACCTTCCTTTTCTCCTCTCTTATCGGTCTGGTACGCCCGGTCATCATCGCGCGCGTTTGGGGCAGGATTACTCGGATAACGTATTTGTATGCGGCTCCCCTTCCCCCTTTTTTTCCCCATGGGCTACCAATTGTCTTCCCGTCGTTCTATCCGGAACTCTGTCAGACCAAGACGCGGTCCCGGGTAGCCGTGTCGCCCCCCCTCGCCCCCTTTTCCCTTCTCTTTTTTTTTTTTTTTTTGCTGTTCTTGGGGCGAACAGAAAGTCCTGCCGGACAAGGTGCTGCCGGTTTTTTGAAACCTGCACGGCGCGCCGCCTCCTCCGCCCCTTTCTGTGTTGACTGGGTCGTTGGACAGCTTTACGCTCGCGGATGGAGCACTGATGCATTAGAGGAGTTCACTGACCCCCTTCCTCCCCCCTTTCCTCTCTTTTTCCCTTCTCGTAAAAATTAAAAAAGGCTTAGTACGAGCGAATGCTGCCTCTTTTTTTTTTTTTCCTTTTTTTCTCGTGTCTTTCATTTTCTCGAAGAAGCGACAGGGGGAGACAATGAAGTCCGGTGACTTTTCTTACTTCCCCCCCACCCCCCCCCCTTTCCTTTTCCTTTTCCCCCGACACTCGACGATGTCGAGAGGATGTGCCCACATGAGATGCACGAAAAGCTCGGGCTGGAGCTGGGTTTCTTTTACATTCTCCTTCTCCTTTTATGTATCCACGAGACCGGAGAGGCGGGAAACCGGCCCCTCTTTTTCCCTCCCCCCCCCCTTTTCCCCCCCCCCCTATCGTATGCGATTGGCGACGCAATAGAGGCAGCCCCGCTGACGGTGGTGCGGAACTGCCTCCTTCTCCTTCTTTTCTTCCTTCCGGTCATCTCAAGCTTGAAGAGGGGGATCCTAGGGTTAGGTGTGCGGGTTATTCTGATTTCCCTCTTCCCCCCTTTTTCTTTTTTTTTCCTTCGCTGGCTGTCAAGGGTATAGAGAAGAGGAGAAAGAGATATGAAAAGTCCGTCTAATTCCTTTCCCTCTTCTTCTTCGCGGTCAGGAATAAATTCTCCTTCTCCCCCTCCCTCCTCTCTGTGCCATCTTGATTCGCGAGACACTCCAAAAAGAGAAGAGATGCCTCAAAAGAAGAGCCTGACAGCCGGTTCGCTTTCCTTTTTTTTTCTGCCCGCCTCCCAGCAGCCGAAGGTAATCAATGCGATCTTGCAAGTTGGTTTGGTTCCCCTTCCTTTCGTCTATCACTTACGGCAGGGTGAAAAGGTAGTACTAGATATGAAGTCGAGGACGTCTACCCTCCCCCCTTCTCCTCCAGGCACACTGCGAAAAAGGCGCCGTTCGCCGAGACGGCACGGCCAGCACCCCTCCCTCCCTCTCCCCCTTTTCTTTATCCTAATAGTAAAGCGCTATCGGTCGAAGAAGGGTGCTGATCATTTCTTCCTTTCTTTTTCTTCTGTACTCCATGGACAGGTGATTGAACAGGATTGTTTCTACCCCTTTTCTTTTTTTCCCCCCCCTCTCCTTCGTGACGTCCGATGCGCGGAGGGAGGAGTACGCAGTTTCAGCTCCCTCTCCTTTTTTTTTCTTTCCGGTCCTTCTCGGAAGAATAAGTTGTGGAGATTCTCTGTCATTCTTCCCCTTTTCCCTCTTTTTTTATAATCGAACACGTTGTGAACAGCGCCGGGTTCCGAATACGCACGGAATAATCCTCTCTTCCCCCCTTTTCCCACCACTTTCCCCGGCATTTAGATTCGCGACGAAGAAGGCAAGTTGTTCTCTTCCACGCCACACAGAGTGCTGGATTACGCGATGTTCTTCTTCCCCTCTCTTTTTTTTTTTTTCCCCTGCCTCCCACTGTCTGCAGGTCGAGTCGTCGACACGGGTAAAGTACGCCCAAGATGAGTAACAGAAGACGCGTTGTCGGAGACGGTTTCCCCCTCTCTTCCCCCTCCTTGTCAACGTCGCGATCGCCCGAAACGACGGATCCGGGATTTGGCCAGTCCTTCGATTTCCACCCCCCTTCCCCTTCTTCCCTTTTTTTTTTTTT